>Ga0255047_10001829_pt1 | contig 14756 bp, 21 predicted proteins | sample JV7_2_1_MG_FD_183640 | JGI IMG/M metagenome (GOLD analysis project Ga0255047, IMG submission 183640) | Seawater microbial communities from Jervis Inlet, British Columbia, Canada - JV7_2_1 | ecosystem: Environmental > Aquatic > Marine > Inlet | place: Canada: British Columbia | collected 2016-10-06
CGCCTGATGATGGCTCCGAGGGACGATATGCTCCACTGGGGCGTGGGATCGACAGCCTTCAGGCCGAGGTGGCCAGTGCAAAGGAGTGGCGTAACAAATGTGAGAGGTCTAGAGACAAGCTGAACGATGAGTGCTGGAGGTGGAAAGGGCGGTTCAAGGATGCTGTGCGCGAACGCGACGAGGCCCGTGCCGAAGTGGATCGGCTGACAGCGCAACTGGCGGCGATACCGTGCCAGAGGCCGGGACACAACAAGGTGACTGATAGGGGCATATCGTTGGACTGCGGCACCTGCCCCACCTGTCAGGCCCGAGCGGAGGGGGGGGAGTGATGGAGTTCCACGTTGACTGTTTCAGTGGCGCGTTGGTCGATCTAAAGAAGAAGGAGCGAACCCTGCACAATGCATTGCTCGTGCTATCACAACACCCCCTCGTAAGCACATGGGATATGGGGGAGTTGCCGTGGTTGAGAGGACTCGTCGAGGGCTTGGTTCATAAGGGGTGGATTGTGGAGCGGGATGAGCCTTACCCGTGGCATCGGTTTGAGTTGACGGATGCTGGCAAAGCCCAAGTGAAGGGAGGGGAGTGATGCTCGACGCCGAGACGATGGCAGCCTACGGATTGAGCGACGACGAGATCGTGGCGATGCAAGCCTCGCCCCATTCAACACTGGCGTCGGTGGCGGGGATGGTGTTGCTGGCGTTCCTCACTGTCGTGTTCGGGCTGCTCAACGTGGCGAAGGCGACGCTGTGCGAGGTCCGCTGGGCGCGAAGCGAGGGGTGGTGGCCGTGATCTACGTTCACTGCATCGGCTGCGGAGGCTGGACAGAGCATCCTGAAGAACCGAAACGATGGAAGTGCAAGGCGTGTGGCATCACGTCGCACTCGATCGCTACGCGGAAGTGGAACACGCCGAGACGGGAACAGGGACCGATCCCCGAACCCAAACGGCGCAGTTTCGAGTAACGCACAAAAACCGAAAGGGAGAACAATGGCACAGGAACCGATCCACGAACAACGCGAGGGCCTCGAGGTCCACGACGACGACAAGGCGAACAGATACCTCAGGCGCATCGCCTTCTGGAAGCGGGAGAAGGAACGTGTGAAGGAGGCCGCAAAGGTGGCGCGTGAGCGCAACCAGACGTGGTCGTGGCTGCGGAACAAGATCATCGACAGCAAGGTTGAGTTCTGGTCGATGTGGCTGAAGGACTACCTAGACACCACCGGGCGCACGTCCCTGCCGCTGCCGGACGGGACGATACGCTACCGCAAGAAGACCGGGCAGCTTGAGATCGAGGACGAGGCGAAGGTGGGCGAGTGGGCAAGGGGCGAGGATCTGTTCGAGCGGTTCAAGGAGGTGCTGTGCGGCGAGACAGAGATCGACGTTGCCGAGGTTGGCTACGAAGGGCTCTGTGAGCTTGTCGAGGAAATGAAGATCGACCTCTGGGAGCGGCTCGACTGCTGCAAGCTGTCGCCGGGAGTGGCGGCGCTGCGAAACCGGCTCAAGGCGACCGGAGACGTGCCGCCCGGCTGCGACATCGCCAAAGACACGAAGTCGTTCCAAGTCCAAACGGGCGTCGTGGAGCCCGACGAGCTGCTCCCCGACGAAGTGGATCTCGACGACCTCGACACGATGGCCGGGAACGCGCTGGCCGCAATCGCTCTCGGCGTGCCGCAAGAGGAAGCCGCGGACGCTGCCGTGCAAGGAGCCTACGTCAGCGAGGATGTTGCCGATGCTACCGACACGACTGACAGTTGACCTACGCGCCGTCGTCTACCTTGACGACTTCGACATCAGCCGCGCCGACGGAGTGGCCGAGGCCCGACTGCAGAGCGCCGTCAGGCGAAGGCGCAAAGACTACCTCGGGCAGGACAGCCTATCCTCGCACGTCCTCGGCGCACGCTGCGAACTGGCCGCAGCCAACTTCCTCCAGAAGCCGTGGAGCGAATCTGTAGACACGTTCAACGCCCCTGACATCGAGCCTGACTTCCAAGTGCGGGGCGTGCGCCACCAAGCCCAACTCACACAGGGCGGCAAGCCTATAGGCAGTTTTGAGTATCGTCTTAAAGTCAAAAACACGGACGTGAATCTCTGGCGGTGCATTCTCGTCGTTCAGAATAAGCCCCGAGTGTTCGAGCTTCTCGGATGGATCGTGGCACAGGACGCGAAGCACCAGCGATGGGTTGACGATCCCGGCAGCCGGGGCAAGCCCGCCTACTTCGTGCCGCGTTCAGAACTGCGCCCAATTCTCGACTTGGAGGTGTGACTGATGACGGAACAGGAATGGCGGGACGAGGGCTGCCGTCTGTTCGGCCCCGATATGACACAGTGGAAATTTGCTTGCCCGGCGTGCGGCCACATCGCCAAGGCAAAGGACTGGCACGACGCTGGAGCCCCGCCCGGCGCTATCGGCTACTCCTGCGTAGGCCGATGGACGGGACAGATGGGCGTAGACGGCTTCGAAGGGAACGGGCCGTGCAACTACTCTGGCGGCGGCCTGATCGGGCTCAACCCCGTCAAGTTCGCAGTCATAGACGACGACGGGGAAGTGTCCGAGGTCGGCATCTTCGCCTTCGCTGCCGAGGAAGGAGCGCTCGATGCCGTATCCGAAGAAGGGGAACACAACCATCCGTGACGTCGGTGACCTGACCGACGGCGAACTCGACAACCACATCACCAGCCTGACGGAGAAGATCGATTCCCTCCAGCAAAAATACGACCAAGGGATGGACGGCAAATCTCTGAACCGAACCGTAGCGTCGATCCTTAGCGCCAGATGGGCCAAAGAGATCTACGTCGAGGAGAAATGGGACCGCGTACTACTCCGGCAGCCCCGCCGTTTTCGTGACGACGTGGCCGCTCGACTGGCGAAGGGCAAGCGCAAACTGGAGCGGGCGAGAAAGGCAGAGGGCTCGCAAGGCGCTGCCTGACAGGCAGTTACGGCACCCGAAACCAGTTAGACGTTGACGCCGCGCAATCAGTAGGGCTACATTCCTTCTGACGGCGCGGCGTTTTCCTTGAGGTCCTCTAGCGGAAAGGAACGATGTCTGGACAGATTGGGCGACCCTCGAAGCTCACTCCCGAGACGATTGAAGCCCTGTGTAACAACGTGAAGCTGGCCCTCCCCTATCGGGATGCGGCTCGGCTGGCAGGGATCGGGATGAGCACTTTTATGCGTTGGAAAGAGCGTGCCAAGAAAGCCAAGACCGGCGAGTACCGAGATTTTTGGGATCAACTTCAGGAAGCTGAGGCCGAGGCGAAGCGATTTGTCCTCAACCGGATTCAACGTGCCGGGGAGAAGGATTGGCACGCACTAGCCTTCATCGCACGCACTCGATGGCCTGAAGACTTCGCTGAAAAGGTCCGTACCGAGATCTCGACGCCAGAGGACAGGCCCCTCGATGTGAACTTCCGAGTGACAGTCGTCAAGCCCGAGAGCAACGGCCACGGCAACGGCAGCAACGGCTCGGGCGACGATGACGACTGATGGATCTCGACATCAAGTTCTCGGACGGGCAGTACGAAACCTTCTTCGAGAACACGACCGCCAAGTTCAAGATCATTCCGAAGGGGCGGCGGTTCGGGATGACACAGGGCGCAGCGCAAGCCTTCGTGATGTGGATGGCAGCAGGGGCAACGCCCTTCCTGTGGGGCGACACTGTCGCCGGGAATATTGACCGATACGTTGAACGCTATTTCATTCCCGTCCTACGCAAGCTGCCACCGGAGGTCCCGTGGCAATGGATGAAAACGAAGCGAGTCCTCTACGTCGGGGACGCCGTTTGCGACTTCAGGTCAGCCGACCGTCCGGAAAACTGGGAGGGGTTCGGCTACAAGAAGATCTTCCTCAACGAAGCTGGCATCATCCTGAAGGACCGATACCTATATCAGAACGCCGTCCTCCCCATGCTGATCGACTTCCCCGATTCGCAACTCATTGCCGCTGGCACTCCAAAGGGTGCCATCGGCATTTTTTTCGAGCTGCACCAAACGGCCAGCCGGGACAAGTCGGGCCGCTATTGGACAGCGACCTACCCGACGTTTCTCAATCCCTTCTTGTCGTCGGAGGACGTCGAGGAACTTCTTCAGGACGTGCCAGCGTCAGTCTACCAACAGGAGATCCTCGGTCGGTTTGTGGACTTGGAAGGGACGCGAGTCAAACGGGAGTGGCTGCGGTCACAGTGGCAGGACCCCGAGTTGCTGCGCACCGTTGTGGGCGTGGACCTCGCTATCGGCAAGACCGACGCCTCGGATTGGGTGGCGTGCTGCGCACTCGGCCGGCGACCGGACAAGGGCTGGCACGTTCAGTCCGTCAAGCGGATGCGGGGAACGTTCTTCGAGCAGAGGGAATTCATTCGGGACTTCAGCCTTCAGTGGAAGGCTCGGTCCGTGGGTGTCGAGTCCAACGCCTACCAGATGGCAATGGTGCAGGAACTTCTGCGCACGACCGAACTGAACGTTCGCGCCGTCAACCGAGTCAAGGACAAGCTGTTTTGCTTCGAGCCTGTCGAGTCCCGATACGAACAGGGCCTGATCTCTCACGACCCCGACCTCGATGCCGCGTTCATTGACGAGTTGCTGTCGTTTGGTTCGGGGCAGGGACACGACGATATGGTCGATGCGCTGGTCAACGCCTACGAGGTTGGACGGCGGCAAGGCAGCGGCGGCATAACGGTCCACGACGTAGAGGAACAAAGAGGCGGGACTGTGTTCGGCGGCGTAAGGACAAAGGACTTCTAGGAGGCAACGGATGGGCATTATTCAGCGGCTGGCAGAACGCGTCGCCAGAGGCGGCGGGACCGCAGAGCAGAAAGACAAGCTGACGCAATCCATCGGCGTGACCGGGACAGCCTTCTACGGCGGGCAGATCCAGTCGAACGAATACAACGCCGAGTTGAAGGGCCAGAAAGCGTCGTCGACCTACGACAAGATGCGACGGTCCGACGCCCAAGTGAACGCCATCCTGTCCGTTGTCAAGCTGCCCATCCAAGCGGCAACGTGGTCGGTGACCGTTCCCGACGAGAACGACGCCGTGCAGGAGTTCCTTGAGGAGGCTCTGTTCGACCGGCTCAACTTCCAGTCCCTACTTCGCCACGCGCTGCTGATGTGTGATTTCGGCTTCGAGCTGATGGAGAAAGTCTACGTCTACGATCAGGGCAAGATGTGGCTCGACAAGGTCTCCCATCGGGACCAGAAGACGATCTGGAAATGGAACGTGGACGAGAACGAGGACCTTGAGTCCGTCACACAGCAAGCCCGCAAGGGCAGCGTCTACGACACGATGGACATTCCGGCGAACAAGATCCTGCTGTTCACGTTCAACCAAGAGGGAAACAACTTCGAGGGCATCAGCCTTCTCCGCTCGGCATACAAGCACTGGTTCATCAAGGATGGCATCTACAGGATCGACGCCATCGCTCACGAACGGTTTGGCATTGGCGTGCCGTACGCGAAGGCGCCCGAGGGATACACCGAGACGCAAAAGGACGCCGTCGAGGCCTTGATGAAGAACTACAAGGCGGGCGACCAGTCGTACCTGTTTATCCTGCCCGAGTGGGAAATCGGGATCCTCGGCGTCCAAGGGACCCAGCGGTACGACCCTCTGCCGTCCATTCGGCACCACGACGAAATGATCAGCCGCTCGGTGCTGGCGCAGTTCTTGAATCTCGGCACGACCGGAACGGGCAGCTACTCCCTCGGCGACTCGATGACGGACCTGTATATGTTCGCCCTGAAGGCCATCGCCGATCAAGTCAAGGCCGAGATCAATCAGTCCGTCGTTCGCCAGTTGCTTGACTTGAACTTCGGCCCGAACGCGGAAGGGGAAGTGACGTACGCTGACCTCGACACGACCCCGCCGAAGGAAGTCGCAGAGATGCTGAAGACGCTGTCCGATTCCAAGATGCTGACGTACACGCCAGAGACAGAGCAGCACGTGAGAGGGATCGTAGACCTCCCTCTGCTGCCTGAGGACGAGGAAACGGACGACGACACGCAGCCAGAGCCGGGGTCTCCCGGGGTTGACGATGACGATGACGTAGAAGCCGGGGGCACCAACGATCGCACGGGAGACGCAACGAGCCGCGGCGGTGTGACTATTGTCATTGCGTCCGAGACAGCATTCGATCCTACCTCCCCTCACCGCCCCCTTCTCCCTTGCGAGGAGGTGGTGAGCTTTGCCGAGATCGACACGCAGCTACGGACTACGCGACAACGCATCGTCCGTGCGTTCTCTCGGTTCAAAGATGAGTGGACCACTATTATTACCGAGCAACTAGATCTCGCACTAGCCGACGGCAATCCAAGCGACGTGGCCGACGTGAGGATCCCCGACGAACTGAGGGCGAAGATCGAGCGAGCCGTCAAGATCGAGTTGATGGGGATCTACGCCTACGGCTTCAGGAGCGTTCGTGCCGAGTGGCAGTCCACGCCAAACACGATGTCCGGAGGGCGGGGCAGCCGCTACGCTGACGACCTGCTCGACCTCGAGGAAGTGGAGCATCTGTTCGTTGCACGTGCACGTCGTTTCACTGCCCGTATGGCTGCGCGGTCTGAGGGCGTCGCAGTAGACCGTGCGCTGTCCGTGTATCGCACTAAGGGGGAGGACTTTGGGCAAGAAGACCTCGCTGCGATACGTGACGAGCTTGACGCACTAGCTGACAGCACTGTCGAGGCCGAGGCCCGGCAGACTGTGTCCGAGGCGTTGAACACGGGCCGAATGGCCGCAGCCAAGTCGCTAGAGGAAGAAATCGAGTATGCGACCTACTCGGCCATCCTCGACCAGAACCTCTGCGCCGAGTGCAAGCGATACGACGGGCAGCAATTCCAAGTCGGGACGAGTGACTACAGAGCAGCAGCACCACCCAACCGAGCGTGCTTCGGCGGCGGGGCGTGTCGTTGTGTCTACGTCTACACCTTCCGCACTGAGGTCCAAGTCCAATAGCTTGCCGCAGAGAAGGTGGGGTCCGCATCCGTTGTTAGGTGGGGTTCGTGGGCGATGCGGGCGGCGAGTTGTTCATCAACACGGAGGCTCCAATGCCGATGATCACCGAGCGTGAGCAGGTTCGCATCTTCGTGCCGCTGCCAGACACGATCAAGTTCGCCGAGGACGACGCTGCCGAGGACGAGGGCAAGACTGCGCTCATCCAGATCTGTATGACCGGGGAGTTTAGCCATCCGTACTATGGCGACTTCGAGATCACGTCGAAGCACTTGCGCGAGATGCAGCGCAACTTCAAGAGCCTCGACAGAGAGGTCGTACTGGACTACAACCACTCCGTGGACGCCACGCCCGAGGGCTCGAAGGCCGCTGGCTGGTTTGACAAGGACCACGGCCTGAAGGTCAAGTCTGGCGGCACGAAGCTCTACGGCCTCGTCCACTTCACCGAGCAAGCTGTCGAGTACATCCTTGCTGGGGAGTACCGTTTCACGTCGCCCGAGATCGTTTGGGAATACACCGACCCGAAGACGTCGAAGAACGTCGGTGCCGCCCTGCTGGCGACAGCGCTCACCAACCGCCCCTTCCTGACGGGAATGGATCCCGTCGAATTGTCTGAGGGCGTTGTCACCGTTCACGCCATCTTGCCATCCGCGTCCGCCCGCTCTCCCGAAGCCGAACCGCCCGACGACGGCGAGGCTGCGGAGCCGGGAGGGCAACCACCCACCGAGCCAGAAGGAGGCGACGGTATGAAGTTCAACGACACGAGGGTCCGCGAGATCCTCGAACTGGAGGAGTCGGTCGAGTTGACCGACCAGCACAGGGCCGACGCGTTCGACAAGTTGGACGAGTACGCGAAGGCCGAGCCCGAGGGCGTACTGCTCACAGAAACCGAGCACACGCAACTTCAGGCTGACGCAACGGCGGGGCAGGAAGCCGTCGAGCAGCTTCGTGGCGTCGAGGCCCGGGACAAGGTCGAGCTGGCCATTCAGGCCCGCAAGGCCGTTCCCGCCGAGCGCGAGACGTTGGAGAAGATGGCTCTGTCCACGCCCGAGTTGTTCGCGGAACTGGTCGAGTCCCGCCCCGAACTGGACCCCGCTCTGTTCGTGGAAGCCGGGTCGGGCGAGGCCAGCGAGGACGGCGGCAACGCCGAAGCCGTGGGCCTGTTCGTTCAGGAGCAGCAGAAGGAGGGCGTTGTTCTCGCCGAGGCCTACAAGGCCGCGACCAAGAAGTTCGGTGCGGAAGCCTTCAACGAATGGAGGTACCCGAACCGGAAGGTGTCCTGACGGCTTGATCGTGAACGTGGGCCAAGCCAACGCAGCGTAGCGTCAACTTCAAGCAGGAGGAATTCAAAGTGGCTACCGAAGGTCAAATCATCAGCAGGTCGTTTCCGGCCAGCGCGGACCTCTCGACGAAGCAGTATATGGCCGTCGCGCTGGACACCAGCGGCAATCTGGTCGTGGAAGACGGCGACGCGGATCCCCTCGGCATTCTGTTGGACAAGCCCGCCGCTCTGGCGCGGGCGGGTGCCGTGGCTTTGACGGGCAGCATCACGAAGGCGCAGGTGTCCGGAACCATCGTGCGGGGTGCCTACCTCGCGCCCTCGGGCAACGGCACCGTCAGTGGCTACCTCATTGCGACGACCACGGACACGGACGAGTACATCGCCATCGCCCTCGACGCGGACACCGCCGACGGGACAACGGCCATCATCGACGTGCAGGTCATCAGGGGCAACTTCGCTGGATAGTAGAACAGCGAAGTCCCTCGTTGTGACCGCGTGACTCAAGACACTTTTCAGGAGGTAGCAAGATGAATCCCACGGCTGGCGATGTTCACGTTGATGCGGCCCTCTCGGCTGTCAGCGTGAGCTACAGGAACCCGAACTTCATCTGGGAAACCATCTTCCCGGTGATCCCGTCCGACAAACAGTCGGACAAGTACTTCACGTACGACAAGGCCGACCTCATGCGGAACGAGGCTGCCGTTCGCGCCCCCGGGACTCTGGCGCAGCGCGGCGGGTACCGTGTGTCGAACACGGCCTACTTCTGCGACAACTATGCGTTCGGAAAAGCGACTCCGGACGAGGCGGCGCAGAACTCGGATGAAGCACTCGACCAGCAGAACGCGGACACTGAGTACGTGTCCGACATGGTCCAGCGCAAGGCCGAGATCACTCTCGCGGCGGCAATCTTCGCCACATCAGTTTGGGGAACTGACAAGTCTGTCTCGGTACAGTGGGACACGTACGCCACGTCCAACCCCATCGACGACGTTCAGGCGGGCATCGACATCGTGCTCCAGAACACAGGGATGGAACCGAACACGCTGGTGCTCGGGCAGCAGACGTGGACCGAGGGCATCAAGAACCATCCCGACTTCGTGGACCGCCTGTCGAATCAGGCGACGATGGTCCTCCAGTTGGAGACAGCGGCGGCCATTCTCGGCGTCCCCAAGATCATCGTCGGGAAGGGATCGTATAACACGGCGGGCGAGGGCGAGACGTTCAGCGGCTCCTACATTTGGGGCAAGAACGCCTTGCTGTGCTACGTCCCCGGCGCACCCGGCAAGCGGACTCCCGCCTCTGGCTACACGATGAGATGGGGCCCGCAGACAGTCCTGCGGTACAGGGACACGCCGCCCGGCCTGAAGCAGGACGTGATCGAGGCGCACGATTACCTCGACTTCGTCGTGACGGGTTCGGACCTCGGGTATTACTTCGACGCCGTCGTGGCGTAGGAGGGCCGTTGAAGGAGGACATTCCATAGGGCGTTGACACGGAAGGGAGTTTCAAGATGGCACTCAAGAAGTTCAGGCGTCAAGTCTACATCCCGTCGCTCTACGACAATACGATTGTAGAGCCTGCCGACATCGCAGCCCTCGCCGTCACTACGGCCAAGCTCGCCGCGGACGCGGTCACGGCTGCGAAGTTGGCAGACGACGCCGTAGTGAATGCGAACCTGTCTGCCGACCTCGTCAAGACGTTGTGCTTCCAGTACGACTTCGCCGACCTTACTGGCGCACAGGGAGCACTCACCCTGACGGACCGCAGTGACGCAGCGCAGACGATTCCAGACAACGCAAACATTCTAACGGCGTACGTCGAGGCCATCACCACGACCACGTCAGAGGGCTCGGCGACGATTATGCTCGGCATCACCAACGACACGAACGCGTTCGTTGCTGCGACGGCGATGGACAATGCGCTCTATGCCGCTGGTGCGCTGACCGAACTGACCGCCGCCATCCCGCAGAAGACCGCCGCTGCCGAATCCGTACTGGCGACGGTAGCGACTGCCGACCTGACGGCCGGCAAGTTCAATGTATGGGTGACCTACACCGAAGGCGACTGATAACGGGATTACGTAATTCTGTAATCCGCGTCGTCGTAACCTTGTGAAGGGAGAACCGGACGATGAGCAATAAGGTGCCAACTGACACCGCTGCCATCCCACAGCCCGGCTCACCGGGAGTCCTCCGTTTGACAGGTGGCCCGCCGTCACCTATGGACCTCGCGGAGGACTCCCGCCCTTCCAACTCGATCACGTTGGAGCGCGGGACAGCCACAGCCCGTGAATTGAAGTACGCAATTGTCATTCCGTTTTCGTGGGATGCTTCACCCCGAGAGTTCACTTGCAGTCTGGACGCTCTCAAGCATCCCGGGGAGAAGGAGGGAAGCCGCATATGGGTCGACGGGGCCGAGATCGGCGAAATGCGGAACGAAGGCATCAGGAAGGCAAGGGACGAGCTGCAGATGACGGGCGATGATCGCCTACTCTTTGTGGACGCGGATATGCAGTTTGACTCCGAGGCCTTTCTGAAGCTGGCTGACAACGACTTGGACATCGTGAGCGGCTGGTGCAGGAAGAAGCGCCGCCCGTTTGCGTCGGCGATGGCCTTGTTGGATGATCGTGATGGGAGGTACTACCCGTTCGAGCCCGCCCAAAGCACAGGGCTTATGCGTGTTGATGGCGCAGTGGGCGGCGCCTTCATCTGTGTCAAGATGAAAGTGTTCGAGACAGTCGAGACCCCGTGGTTCATTCGTCGGCAGCAGCTTGACGACCGGATCGTGGACCGCGACGACTTTGTGGGCGAGGATTTCAATTTCTGTGATCGAGCACGCAAGGCGGGTTTTGACATCTACGTCGATCTTGACGTGAAGGTCGGCCACGGAACTCGGGCCATAATCACTACGGGCGAGAACGGAAACCCCGTCGTGCTCGTACGCTGAAAGGAGACCTACTGTGCGGATTGTCGTGACTAAGACCCTCGGGCCGAACATCGTGAAGGGCAGCATTCTGACTCTCCCGGCAGGGACGATCAGTAAGCTGTCCAAGGACGAGGGGAACTCAAAGTGGTACCAACTTGCTCACCGAGCCGACCGGAAGGAACGCCTTGCTGGCGCTGCGGAGCGGCAGGAAGCAAGAACAGGAAAGGCGGTGCTCGATGGCGTTGACGCATAGAGTTCCTGCCAACATAGATGTGGGCAACGGAGCGACGGTAGCGGCTGCTGGCACGACACTTGTGATGGCGGCAGTTGACCTGTCGCAGATCAAGGACTTCGGCGTCTACGTCCGGAACAACGGCGCGGTTGCGCTCGACGCTTTTGTCCTTGAGGCGCGGCCCAAGGATCAGGCAGACTCGTACTGGGTGACAGTAGACAACTCGACGTTCGCGACACTCGCCGCCGCTGCGGCCCTGCGGCTGGCAATTGCGAACAACCCGGCTGGCGAGTACCGGGCTCACGCATCGGGGAACGCTGGCACGACTGACGTCGATGTCTTTATCAGCGGAGGCGGCTGATGGCCATTTCTGTTGGCGTGGATGGCTACTGCGTGCTGGCTGACATCCAGTCGAAGAACCAGCAGCGGACTTACTCGGCCTCGACTACGCCGACGAGCGGCGAAGTTGAGGCGTTCATTACGGACGGGTTCTACGACCTGAACGCTGCACTGGACGCCATCGGCACAACGACGCCAGTTGCTTCCTCGGCAGTCTACGCGACGCGCTGGCTGAAGATCTCCAACATCCTCTACGCAGCCTCGGAAGCCGAAGACGCGACGTATTCGGCGGGCGGCGAGGAGGAGCGTGGCCGCGCCGAAGAGATGAAAGAGCAGTACGCCGCTCGCGTCGAAATGCTCTTGGAGAGAACGGTCACGCTCAAGGACGCATCGGACACGGACGACACGCCCGAGGCGAAAAAGGACGAGACGTTCGGCGGGCAGTTCAACCTCGACGCAGATGGCGACGAGCGCGATCCCATCTTCACTCGCACGATGAATTTCTAAATGGCCCTGCCCGACTTCTACAAGCCCGCGCCCCGGTTCGCTGGAGGGAGGGGCGGCATCCGGTTCACGTTCGAAGTGTTCGGACAGAAGCAAGTGGACAGGATGATCGGTGCCGTGTTGGAGAACGGGACCGACTTCAAGAAGGCGTTTCGCGAGTTGGGCAAGGACTTCTACCGCGAGGAAGAAAAGCAGTTCGACACGCAGGGCAAGCGCACGGGCAAGAAGTGGAAGAAGCTGTCGAAGAATTATGCGAAATGGAAGAAGGCGCACTATCCCGGCAGACTAATTCTCGAACGGACGGGCGCACTCAAGCGCAGTTTGACAAACAAGCGTTCAACAGGCGCAATCTACAGCGTGCAGCCGTTGTCCTTTGTCATAGGAACGAAAGTGTCCTACGGCATCTATCATCAGCTTGGGACTCCGACAGGGCTGCCAGCCCGACCTCCGATACGGCTGACCGACAAACAGAAGGACAGGTGGATGAAGATCCTTCACGCACACCTCGTCGCCTACGGGCGGCTGGGCGAGAGAGTGGTGGTCTAGATGGCCCTGACGACAGACGTGTCGCTCGATCCTGTTTCAGTTCTCGACGGGCTGTTCACTCTCCTGAAAGCGAACCTCCCCGCGAAGCTGAACGCACTCGACACGGCCTACAACGACGGCATCGTCCTCGCTGACATCGACAATGGCAGTTACTACAAGGTGCGGTTGCCGAGGTACGACCGTTACCCGGCGATGGGCGTGAGCCTTCAGACGTCCGATCCGTGGGGCGAGGGCGACACTGACGGAGGCGACCAAGGCGTGGGTTTCTTTCTTTCGCGTCACACATATTTTCTGCATCCGATGATCGTGTCTAACGAGTCCGTCAACTCGATGATTCAGGGCGAGGTTGCACAGACTCGGCTTGCGCGGACTGTGCGAGGCATCGTTGAAGTGATCATCGCCAATCAGCAGTTCACTTACGCTACGACCAGAGAGACGAAGACCGTCTACCTAAACGGGACGACGTGGGACGTGGCGACCGAGATCCAAGAACGGGTTTGGGGCGCGGAGGCCGCAATCGCCGTCACTGTAGCGACCTGACAGGAGGAAAGGATATGGCTGCTGCCGCTGCTGGAGCAAGAGAGAATGCCGCGTGGGGTTACAAGACGGGCGAGACGAGCGTAGTCACTCTCGGCGGGACGACTATTGGATTCCCGGAAGGGAGTGTCGAGGTGTCCGTCCCGAGAGACTACGCGTACCTGAAACTGGACAGCGACCGCGTTCAGATCGCTGCCGTGTGCGTGTCCAAGGAGTTGATGGTGTCGTGCGGGATGGGCGAAGTGCTAGAGGCGAATCTCCAGTACGCGCTCGACAATGACGCCGCCGCCGGCAGCGTCTTGACTATCGACGACGATATGGGCAGCACGGTCGCCCTTCTCGTCAATACGTACCCGCCGAATGAAGTTGGCGGCAACGACACGCGAGTGCTGTCAGTGCCCAAGGCGCTCGGCATCGGCGACGGGCCGTGGTCGATCACGAAGGACGACAGGCAGATTCTTCCGGCGTCGTTCAAGGCCATCGCGAATACGAGTTCGCTGCTGGCTACGATTACGGACTCTTACACGTAGAGCCCTCCCTGACGCACAGAGGCGTGCGACACGGGGAGTTCTCTGGCTGGCTGGTGTAGGAGTATAGACTTGCTGCTGCGCCTGTTAGACGCGATTCGAGGTAGCGTATGGGCATCATATACTGCAAGCGAAGTGAGCCGCTGGGCATCGACGCGAACGTGCGCCGCAACCCCGACGGCGAGACTGAGGTTGTCATCGGCGGGATGAGAATCCACGGGCAGGACTGGCTCGACGTTGCCGAACAGGTCAAGGAGGTCCGAGGCGATGGAAGCAGTGACTATTCGACGGGAGCTACCGCAAGGGACGCCACCCGAGACGACAGCGCGTAGAACTACCGCCGCGAGGGCTCGCGTAGCAATTGCGATGGCCATCAAGAAAGGGATCCTTGAGAAGGGGAGCCCCGTTCTCGATTTTGGCTGTGGCGATCTCTACGCGGGCCTTTTTGGTGTCCTTACGTCGGTACTGTGGACGGGTACCTACGTTGGGCTCGACGACGACCTGCCGTCGTCGCGACTAGCCGAGTGGGAGAAGCGCGGCGCTGGCCCCGGGCAGACTGTCCTTGTCCACGAAACGAAGATCGATCTCGATGTGGGCGACGAGCTGCCGCTGCCGCCCGTCGACAAGCACCCACTGAAGCAAGTAGCCGTTGCGTTCGCCGTGAACACTCTGTCTCGATGCGTGAACCGGGCGCGAGTTGTTCAGGACCTCAAGCGGGTAGCGTCAAGCGTGGTTGTTGTGGGCGGCTGCGACACGACCGATCTCGATGCGTGGGAATTTCAGCAAGTCGGCGAACACTATGGCCGCGAGGATCCCGAGGCGTGGGGCATTTGGTTTGACCATCGTGCGGAGAGTTACTACCGCCGCCGAGCCGCGTTCCCCGAATCGGTGAGCGGCTACTTTGCGACAGAGAAGGGCGGCAGGGAT
>Ga0255047_10001831_pt1 | contig 14731 bp, 26 predicted proteins | sample JV7_2_1_MG_FD_183640 | JGI IMG/M metagenome (GOLD analysis project Ga0255047, IMG submission 183640) | Seawater microbial communities from Jervis Inlet, British Columbia, Canada - JV7_2_1 | ecosystem: Environmental > Aquatic > Marine > Inlet | place: Canada: British Columbia | collected 2016-10-06
TATCTGTACAGACCCCGCACGGCCCAGGCCAACAATTAAAGTAACACGCGGGCTATCTGAAGCCGTCTTTTTAGAGACAGTCTTACACGAAGCCTTGCACGCTTCAGCCTACCAGCTGCTTAGCGAAGGGTTCGTTTCTGAATGCGCCGCCGACTTAGCGGGGCTGCTCTTAAAGCTGGGGTATAGTCGCAATGGCTAGAGTTCTGGTTATTGGCGACACACACTGTCCCGCAATGCGGGATGATTACGTTGACTTTTTGCGTGCCCAGCGTAAGGCCTGGAAAACTAACGTCACGGTTCATATCGGTGACCTTGTAGACTGGAATATGTTAAGTTTTCATGAACGCGACCCAGCAAGCGACTCTGCCGGGCTGGAATATAAAAAAGCATTGGCCCAGGTTAAGACACTGACTAAGGCTTTCCCAAAGGCCGTTTGCATGACTGGCAATCACGACTGCCTGCCACAAAGACAAGCGGTAGCTAATCAGATACCGTCGATGCTGATAAAGGCACCCGGCAAGATATGGGAAACGCCCGGTTGGAATTGGCGGCCCCGCTATAGCACCTATGACATTGACGGCGTTAAGTATTGCCACGGTGACAGAGGCAAAGGCGGCATTATGGCAGGGCTTAAAAATGCCAAAGAAAACTTTCACAGCTGGGTACAGGGACATACGCACTCGCAAGCGGGCGTCTGGTGGTTTGCTAATGAGTCTGCGTGTGTCTTTGGCATGAATACCGGAACGGGCGTAGACCAAAAGAAGGGTATGTTTTACGGACAAAAGTACAACGCCCGCAGCATTGTAGGCTGTGGCGTTGTACTAGAAGGGGGCAAAGAAGGGGCCTTCTTTGAGCCTATGCAATTGTAACAAAAGCGGTAAGCCCTACCGCTACCGCCATTTTTATAACCGTATCCCATGTGGTGTCTGTTTTCTGGTTTTCGGCATGACTCCAGGCAGCTTGAGTAATGCCTGCCTTATCAGCTGCGGCCTGTTGCGTCATGCCTGCGGCTAGTCGGTAGCCTGTAATCTTTTTAACTGCTTGTCGTTTTGTCATTACATGCCCCAGTGTAAAACGGTGTCGGTACGGTCAGTTGGTTCAACGAATTCTAAGCCCAGGGCTGCGAATATGCTTTTCTCTTGCGTTGCCTTACAGATACGTTCGTCACGGTTTTCACGTTCCCATAGACCATACTGATTCAATAAGTACCCGCGACGTTTGGCAATGCAACGCATCATAATATTAAACTGCCCGCTACCAGTGCAGAACAACAGAGCCGCGCCCATTGACTGGGGCAGAACGTCAAAGACGTTTATTTGTACGCCCTCGAATTCACCGAACCGCTTAGCACGATCAGGGCGAGTAGAGCACCACCCGAACAACGCGCCAAGCTGCTGATTAAGCTGCTCTTGGCTTCTGCGGCTGCTGCAACGAACAGCTATGTCTATATCTCCAACGGTTTCTTTTTCGCGTCTAATGCTGCCGCCTATGACACAGCGTAAGCCGCTATTAGCTTGCAGCTGGTCGATTAAACGGGCGGCTATCGCTTCTGCTTTTTCTCTGGGAATTCGTTTGCCTTTACTCATGGTCTCGGCCTCCTGGGTTAGGGGTGTTGGTTAGTTGGTCGGTTCGCTGGCTTCGTCTTTAAGTCGGTTGCTTATATCTTCGACGAGTTTTCCCTCTAGTGCTGCTTTTAGTTCCCCCCCGTCGTCGTCGCCTACGATAAGAATCTCCACGTTAAAATCGCTAAGAATGTCGCGGTTGGTTTTTTTCGCTCTCATGGTCTCGATCTCCTGTTGGTTAGTGTTGTGTCTCATAACTTCACTTATTGTAAGTAACATCGGCTACCAATGCAAGATAAATCTACTTATTATGAGAAGAAAACCAAAAGTTTCCACACTACAAAACAAGGGGTTTGCTGAGATACCGAGAATTAGCCCGGTTTTTGTTCGGACAAACCGACAGATAGCCCGTTAGTTACCAGGGGGCTTCTCGGCTTCCATAATCCGCTTATGCCTGCGCCGCAGCTGGGCGGGCGTCATACTTGGCCCCATGTGGTAATGGCCCAGCGGCACGGCTGCCGGGGGCTGCGTGTGATACCGTCGCCAGTATTCACAGATAAGCAAAGCGTCTGCTATGGCGTGCGTGATTTTAAGGTCGGGCCATAGCTCCTGGGCCTTGGCTTTGTGCTGGTTCTTCTTCTTTGTCTTGGTTACTTCTTTTGACGTAATCAAGCCTAGCGGCTGCTGCCATTTACGAGGTAAGACGCGCTCTAATGGGATACCGTGACAGACTACGGCAGCCTCTGCGTTACCATAAGCCCTGCCAAACGTGAAACAACTAGCCACGCCCTGCCCTGGGCGGCTGGCTACCTTTTCAAGTGCGCAGCTTTTTAGCTTGCTAAGGCTTGCCAGTTCTGCAAGTAGGTCTGATAAGTCAGTAAGGGTAGCGGGCATTTTTACGGCTTCAGTCTTTCGCTGTTGCCCGTCGTCTAACGTCCAAGCAATACCGCCGTTCACGCCTGGGTCTATTCCGATGTAAAGCATTAAGCCACCCCCTGATCTGCTGACAATTGCGGGGGCCACCAACGAGCAGAGAATTCAGTATCAATATGTTCTGCGTCTTCTAACGATTCAATCCAAACGGATGTTTTTAGATCCAATGGCGCTATAGCTTCGATTGCTTCTGATAAGTCTGATAGGTTGTTCAGGCAGGTAAACGCCGAATAAGTGCAGTTCTGCCATTCAACGAGAACCAACACGTACTCACCCAAGCCGCACTCATCTATAAGCCTTCTCTCTTTATCTCCCATTAAGCCGTTACCCCTTCCGCTATAGCTTTTTCTCTCGCCTGGAATACCGCGTCTAGCTGCCGCTGTCGGGCGTTGCGCTGATCGTCTGTTGTGGCGGTTTGTACTAGCCGTTGCAGTTCTTTAATCTTGCTGGTAAAGCCTAGTTCCCGCTGTAGCTTTGCGTCTTTTGGCACCCCGCCGGGTAAAGGTTCGGGCCGCCCGTGGTCTGTCTTGGTCGGGTAAAACGTGCTCCAGTTTTTGCCGCTGTCGATGGCTTCAAAGGCAAGGCTTAGCCCTTCGCAGACCTGGGCCTCTGTGTGCTTGCTGATCCTCTTGAGCAAGTCACGCGGGCCGTTAATGCTTCTGTAAGGGTCTGGGCTGGTCTCTTTCCAAGCCAGCCAACGCTGCAAGGCTGCCCGTAGGCGTTTGGTCTTGAGGTGCTGCGGTAGTCCGATCTCTGTTTCAATGACTTCTAAAGTACAAACAAAGACAGGCGGCACAGCCGCCGCTGTTTTTTTGTTTACCTTATTAACCTTGTTTCCTTGTTTATATGTGCTACTTGCTGGTTCGTTGCTTGTTCGTTGCTGCGCCGTTGCTGGCTCTGTTGCCTGTTCTGTGTCCTGTTCCGTGTGCTGGTAACTACTCCAGTTACAGACTGTTATGATTGAATAATGGCTGCTTGCTTGGATGCTGATATTCCCCAGCTGTTCTAACTTCTTCATGCGCCGCGCCACGGTGCTAGGCGGGCACTTTAGCTCTCTTGCTGCCGTGTGCCTACCAAAGACAAATTGCCCAGGTTCAACGTTCACTGTCGTGAAGCCCCGCCCGGTTTCCATAGGGAAACTTTGTTTCTTCCAGACTGCCCGCATGAGTACCCAGGACCACAGCCGCCAAAGTTCAGCACTGGCGAAAACCTGAGAATCAAGGCTTTTCCTGTGTAGCAATATATAGTTTGTTCTGTCCATTTTGTCGCCTTAAAGACGGCACGGCGCGACCTGTAGAGCCAGAGACCGTGAGCCCCAGGCCGCGCGCATGCCGCGCCTCATGAGTTACGCTAAATAGGGAATGCGCCCGCTGTTAAAGAACCTCTTAATCACTGTTTTCTGTGCCATCTGTTGCCAGCTGTCAGCACGCCAGCCGCCTTTTACATGGTCTTTAACGTGCTGGTCAAGCTGTGCTTTGCTTAGGCACTCGAAAGCTTTCGTATCACAGGGCAGCGTAGCCACGGCGTAAACGTAACGTACCGCGCCTTGCTCCCGCTGCGGGTCGTCGCTTGGCTGGTGCTCAATGTTCTCGTTACCGCCCTGGTAGTAGGTGAAAACATCCCCGCCAAAAACTGTGCGGGCGTACATATCTTTCAGCTGCCCGTTGCGCTTAGCCAGTGCTATCAGCCCCTTGTAGCCAAGATCGCATTTAAGCACCCCGGAACGGGGCACAAAGTAAAATAAATCCTGCCCAGGTTCTAGGCCGGTTGTTGCTGCTTCGTAGACAGCAGATAGCAAAGACTGCGGGGCACACTTCAAAAGGTCTGGCTGTGCTTCAAAGATGCCGCAGATACCGCCCGCCCATTGCTCAAAGTGGACGCCAGCAGGAAGCCGACCCTTTACGTCGTCATAGTAGCGCGTCAACAGCCCGTCTCTGAACTTAGCTAGGGTAGTGACTGGTTGTTGTGTTGTTGCTGTGCTCATATTTCCCCCTCAAAAAAGCCGTTGTTGGCTACCCGGTAACAGTAAACGATATTCAAACATCCTATGACCTACGCTAGACAGGCGCTTTTCAATTGTGAAACCATGCGCCCGCAGCGCCCGCAGGCGTCGTAGCCCTTCGCTGCCGCCTGCCTCCAGTCTTATCCTGTCGGCTGTATGCCATAAGCCGTCGCACAGCAGGCGGTAGACCCGTTGTTCTGCTGCGCTAAAATCTGCTAAGTCTCTGGTGGTCAGCAGTTCCACAAGCGCCCCCCTTTTTCCCAAAGGCTCTTAAACCATGCCGCGCCGTGCTGCTGGGCGTCGAGTGCGTTTTGCCGCTGACTGCGGGGTAGATCACATTTTAAGCACGTGCGCCGCCTCAAGATTAACGCGCCACAGATAGAGCACCTTTTAGCCGTTCGCTGTATCACTTTTGTAAAACCTCCAACCAATAAGAAGCCCTGCGAACAGGGACGAAAAAAAACAGCTGGCGACTGTATCAATAACAAACACGCCAACCCAAAATAAGACACTAACTGCCGCCGCTGTTGCTAGGTTGTTTACGCTCATCTATAAAAGCCTCCAAGTCTGCGACAGGCACGCGGTAAATTTTATATGTACCGCTGCCGATATTAACCACCGCCAGCCTGCCCGCACCTATTAACCGCCGCACCGTACTGACAGAAACTTGTAGCCTGTCGGCCACCTGTCGAATGCGCAAGAGAGCAGGTTCTAGCCCTGTTGAGTCAGTCGCCATTATTCCCCCTTCCGCTTTAATCAAAAGTGTTCAACTTATGGCAAATCATACAGAAGTAGATAATAGCGTCAATACCAATAATTCCGCACCTGTCCCCCGGTGCCCTAGTTGCGATTCTAACGCACTCTGGGCGGCTTGGTATTGGATAGACGCCAGCAATTCTAAACGGCTTAGGGTGCCGCTGGTTTGCTCTGCGTGCAAGGTGTGGTCTTGGTGGATTTACTCGGCTTTAAAGCCACTTCCACAGCACACGCAAAACAGCAAAGTGCATAACAAGGCCACTGACAACATAGGCAAGTGCTAGCACTAAGCCAAAGACGCAGGCCCAGCGCAAGCAAAAGTCTATCACTATATTTTTTCTCATCGTCTGAACTGCTTTCTTTGGTTCATGGGGAACAATGCCCGGTTTTCTACTTCCGGGTCATGGATCGAATAGGTTTCTAAGTAGGCCGGGGCTGTGACGCGCACGGCTTGCAGGCTTCTGTCTAACCAACTGGCACGCCAGACGCGGCTGCTGTGGTCGTACCTGGGCGGTTTTGCATCTTTGAGCATGCGCCAATCACGAACGTAGAATTCGCCGTCTGCGTGCAGCTGCCAGAATATAAGCTGCGACAGGTGAACACTTGCAACCGTTGTGCCGTCGCTGTGCTCTGTGAAGCTGACAACATGGTTTAGCTCTATAACGCTAACGCTGTAATCGTCAACTGAATCAGGAACGGTAGAACAGAAAAGAAGCGCCAGCAGAGCAAACACGATAAACCGACCTTAAACCGCTCTGCCTCATTGTATCAAATACCGTCACCTTCACGCTGTAGGCCTTTTTCGACGGTACTACTTAAGCACTCTATCAGGCGCGTTTGTTTCGTTAGGGCTTCTGTCTGGTGCTCCTGATGTTCTTTAGTGTGCTTTATAAAGTCAATGTGTTCATTAACTACCGCGCGGCCTAGCGGGGCGAAGTATCGACAGACGCGCCACAGGAACAGCAGCAATATAAGTACGATTGCAGCGGGAAAGCCTACGGCGTTTATTAGTTCTGCGGCCTGTTGCATTGTTTGCCTTTTCTAAACAGCCTCTTTAATAGTTGCCGACGTGACGGCGGCAAGTGCGGAGCGGGTAACAACTCACCGCCGCCCGTCGGCGCGTGCGCCGGAGGAAGCGCACGCTTTTTGTCTAGCTCTATTGTTGCAAAACAATAAGAAGTTGCTACCGCAATTCTAGCGCGGGCTTTGTCAAGCCCCCCGGCTGGTTGACTCTGGCAACCTGCGCAAGTCAGCAGGCACAAAAGAAGCAATCTTTTTACCACCCTAAACGGCTCCAATCGTAACGTTCTGTAAAACCCTCGAAGTCAGCCACGGCGAAACAGTCGCCACTTTCAAGCGCGGTCTGTAAGTCGTCCAGTTCAATAAAGTAAGCCCCGCGCGGCTGGTCGTCACAAAATAGCCCGCCACTTTGCCAACGGTTGCCCCAGCTGTTTTGAAGTAGTACCCCGCGCCGCGTCTTGCGGTTCTTTTTTATTGCAACGTATCCAAGCCCCCCCACCTGGGCGTGACTCCAACCGGGCCGCACACGCCGGGCAAAGCCGTCATCGTCGCGTTTTGTATGCCAACCCAGGCCACAGCATATCATAAAGCCGTAGCCGTTTTGAGTTAGTGCTATTGCCTGCTCTACGTTTTCTATTCTTACAGTCGTTAGAAACTGGTGTTTTAGGGCTTCTTCTTTTAGTGGCTCTGGTATGCCAGCTGCTGCCCATTTTTTGCACTTGGCTATAGAATAAGTAGATAAGTCAAAACGCCCGTATCTAGTCTGATGGATAGCCCCATAGAGCCTCAGAGCCTTTGCTACGGCTGCCCCGTAACTCCCCTGGTAGCGTCCTAGATTGCCGCTAACGTCCCTGCTGGCCCCATAGCAGTAGTCAGGGGCTGTTATGACTGGCTGCCCGTCGCCGTTCCTGGGCCACTTCTCAGCCTCTTGCCGCCATAGAATATCACAAGCCGCTGTAATATCAGCAGCCCGTGAACCTGCAAACCCTGTGCAGCTGCCGTAGCTGCCTTGATTTAGTGCGTTAAGCCTGCCCGCCGTTACGTGCTGGCTGCCGCGTAGTACCTGCGTCAGTGCTCTAAAGGGGAAAGCGCTTTTATCTAAGTCAAAAGGCAGGGCGTCAAGCTGCGTCTTATACTTAGCCGGGATAGTGGAAGCGTAGAGTTCTGTAGCCGCTGGCTGTGGCTGCCAGCCTATTTTATTATTTCCAAACATAGCTACCGCAGCCTGTCGGCATGGTTTCTGAAAATAGCAACAAACGCTGCGCGGGTTTCGTCTGTTAGCGGCAGCGCGTCGGCCTCCATGCCAACGCTAGCCGCCGCTTCCAGTTCCCGCCCTAACTCCTCGAACACCTGGGGAAACGCTGCCCGGTAGCTTTGCCCATAAGTGCTACGCCGCCCGAAGTCATCGAACAAAAAGCCAACCCTGCCAACCGTTCTAACTACGGGCCTCTCTATCGTGCCGTCGTGCTCTAAGTTCCAGGCAAAGGCTGTGAGAATCTCAGCTAGTACAGCCCGCCTGGGCTGCGTCTTTTGGTCTGGGGATGTTAGCCGTATTGAACCGACTAGCACCACAGCTAGAAGCACCACAAGCAGGTGTTTGTTTTTCATTTATTTAACAGCGTCAACAGGCCGCTGCCGTTCAGGAACAAATATAGAAGCCCCCCGGCTAACAACAGCCACTTAATTAGCCCGGATGAGTTCTTAACCAAGTCGTTTAAGGGGCGCGGCTTGATTAGTTTCCACTCGCGCCGCTCTCTTTTTCGGTCGTCGCGCCGGTCTTTTTTGTCGTCGCGTTTGTTCATTTTTTCGGGGGTTCTTTAATGACTGCTGGTAGTGCGCCTAATAGCTGGTCTGCCTGCAAGTCGTCCCCGCACTTGCGGCAATGTTCGCTCAGGCCAACAAGTGCTTTGGCCCTGTCGCTTTTTAGGTTCTCAATATCGACGGGGGCAGGGGTGTTTAAAAGCTGTTGTAGGATACTCATAAGAATGTTTGATAGCTGCCCGTCTTTATTGTTTCGAGCAAGTAGCAGAATGATAATACCCGCAGCGATATAGAGCCACGGTCCACCGTCTAGTAGTTGCGCTATGTCAAAATCCATAACCGCCCCTTTATGCAAAGTTGGAATTGTCGATTCGCTCATAGAACTGAACCGTCATCGTCGCCATTTGTTCTATCGTGTGCGTGTGCGCGTCGCCCGGCACTGTGTGCGTGTGTGCGTCAGCCGTGCCGGTAAAGGTGCCTGTGACTGTATGCGTGTGCCCAGGGTCTGTGATTCCGTGGCTATGGCTTAGGTCGTCGCCGCCGGTAATATCCTCGACAACTGTTGTCGGGTTCATATCTTCGCCTTCGACCTCTATATAGCTGCTAACTTCAACAGTTCCCGCGCTGGTCGCGTTTGTGCTTTCAATGCCCGTTTCGCTGCTGCCAGTGGTAGCTGACGAACCGCTAATATTAACGCTGACGCCTGTGCTGCTGGTTGTCACTGTGTCCGGGGTTGTAGAGCCTGTTGTAGTGCTGGGGCTAACAGTGCCCGCTGCTGTCCCTGGGGTGCCGTCTAGCGGAACTCTGCCGGTAAAGTTAATTGCTGTGCCCGTCGCTGTCTTTGTGTCGTCCTGGGTGCCGTCCATAGCGGCCCAGCCGTGCGCAGCTGTTGGCAGGTTGCCAGTCATCATCTTAACGCTACCGACTGCAAGGTCTGACGTATCGCTAATAGCTGACCAGCTGGTCGCGCTATCGCTCTGATCCTCGAATTCCGCAGCGGCAATAACCTGATTGACGACTACGTTTGGGTCCATATGGGGCGGGCAGGGTAAATAGCAGTCAAAGGCGGCCCCGGTTTGGTTGGTCCCGTCTTGGTCGCACTTCTTAACGCTAACCCAGGCAGCGCCCCCGGCACTGGGCAACGTCCCGCCGTGCTGCCAATACTCCTGGGCCTTTACATAGGCAATATCTACCGTAGCACCACCACCACCGGCACCACCTGCGCGGCATACCCAACGGGCACTCTTATAGTCGCGCTCTATTGGCACGTAATCACCGCTAGAGATTGCAGAATCTCCAACATTAAAAACGGTGTGGCTCTTGGCTGTGTCAGTCATCACCCCCGCGCCGTCAATAGCCTGTACCGTAAAGTCACCGCTGGCGGCTGTCGCCCCGCTACGTGCAGCAACCGCCCCGGCTGCCTTTGCTATCAGCAAGTCGTCACGCTGCGGGGTTCTGTTGTTGTATCTAAGCCGCGTTTCTTCAAGATTCTGCAATTCAGTTCTAAGCTGCTGGTGGTCAGCGCGTAGGCTGCGAACTGCTGCGCGGGTTAGTGTGTAGCTTTTTGCCATAGTTTAGAGATCGCTGGTTGTTATCCTGATGGGCGCGTCTGCTTCGCTGATTGTGCTAAGCGTTACGGCGTCGGGGTCGTAGCTAATGCCCCCGCCTGGGTTCATATTGACCGTTGTTATAGTGCGTGCTGAACCGCTGCGGCTAAGGTCAACTTCTCCGCCGTTAATGTTGGCAGTTGTTATCGTGCCTGTGCTATTAGCGACACAAACCCCGCGCTCTATTGTCAGGGTTGTTATCGTGCCCTGTTCGCCAGTGGTAAGCGTTGCCCCGTACAGGTTCGCGTTTGTCATATTGCATAAAACGGTAGCACTCCCCCCGTAGCCGCTGTAAGTGGTAAGCGTTGTTCCCTGCCCTATGCGGCAGTCCCCGGCCCGCTGGCGTATCGTGGCAACTGTGCTTGTTGAGCCGTGCACAGCGGCAAAGCCTACGCTGCCGCTTTCGACACTTAGGGTTGTTAATGCGCTGCCGATTAAATAGAGACCATATAGCCCTGTTCCTGGGCTGGTTGCTGTCGAGATAACACGCGGGGCAATGCTAGAAGCGCTTAAATCTATATAGCTAACACCCTCCCCGGCGAACTCAAAGAAAGTGCAGGTCAACTGCAAGTCGCCCGTCTTGGTGCCCATTGCGCCGCTATAGCCCTTTTCTACTACTACGTCGGCAAGTGCAGTTCCTGAAAAGTTGTAGGCTGCAACTGGGTTAGAGTAGGCCGCAACGAACCGGATAGAGTCGCTGGCACTTGGCACGCTGCCCCCGCTCCAGTTCGCCCCCGTGTTAAATGCTGTCGATGTTGTGCCTAACCAAATCAAGTTTGCCATTATATCATTACTCCCTGTCCGTTTAGTTTAAGCGGTGCCCAGTCCGTTTCCTTGTAAACTCCGTAAACCAGATAGACAGGCGGGTGCCCTACTTTAAGCGGCATACCGTTTCCGTCCAGATTGACTGGTTCGCTAGGTGTAAAGCCTGTTTCCGTGTTTACTATTGGCTGTGCCTGCCCTAAAAATTCTGGTATCGAATTAGACTCTCTGAACTCTAGGGCCATCGGGTCAAACTCCGTTGTCATACCGTAGCCCCTGTCCAGCATTTCAGCACGCCAGCCAAACGTTGTGTCAACGTGGAACTCGTAATTGACCCGCCAATATATAACGCCCTCTTTGATTCTGCGCGTTGCTCCAATGGTTTGCATTTTGGCAGCAAAGGCTGGTACATCCATATTGAAGCCACGAAACTTTACCTGGAAAGCGTTAAGATTCACTGAGTCGTTATAGTCAAACACCTTGTTTGCATCGAATGCCATTTCATTACGCGACAGGTTAACAGAGACGCGGCTATAGTCGATTTCCGGGGGTGGATCGAAAGCAACGTTACAGCTATTAGTTACAGGCGAGCCAGTGAACAGCCCGGCGACCGTTCCAAGTTTGCGCGCGTCATTTTGTACCGCAGGCCCAGACCTGAAACCCTGCTGTTGTAGCCCCATACCTACGCCAGACTGTATTTTACCCAGGTAAGCCGCCCGCACAGCAGGCCGCGACATTTGAACAAGGCTAATTTGAACGTCTATCCCTTCGTGGTCAACTTCTTCTACCGGGTTTCCTTCTTCGTCTACCGCAGCATCTTTTGCTTCTTCGTCCTCTTTGCTGGTCTTGGAGCCATAACTAGCGGTAGCGCGCCAGACGTTTTCTCCCAGGGGCGTAACGCTCACACTTTTACAAACGGCTGCCGGGTGCGAATCGTTGCCCGCTGTATATAGAGAACCCTTCAACGGTAGCCCGCAGTCCTCAAGTATAAATCGCGGGCCGTCTTGCTTGTCATCTACTCTGATAACGTACTGAACCGAAAAGTCATCTACTAGCGTTCCCTTGGTTTTCGTGCCTGTCCACCCGTCGTGAATGATTGCAGAGTCTACAAACGCCATTATATATTTACCGCGACAACAGCGGCCCCCGGTTCTGTCTTTCGGTCGATAGATGCCAAGATAACATTAGTCTGCCGCTGCTCGTCAACTTGCCGCTTCTGTGCGTCTTTCATTTCTTTCATGTGACGATCGCTAGAACGTATCGCACTAAAGGCGGCACTGGTGCCGCGTCTTACACCGCCAACAGCCCCGCGAGGCTTGGCCAGTTTATCGGTTTGCTTGTTTGCTTCTTTGAGGTCTTTGACTGCGCCGCCCAGGGCTTTGTTATACGTTCCCCAGCTGATGGCCCCGGCCTCTATTAGTCGGTTTAAGTCTGCTACCTTTTCTTTGAACTTCTCCTGGGGCGTCATGAATTCCCGCGTCAACGCTTCCCCCTGCTTTTTAATTGCGTCGACAGCCTTTGCCTTTTCGTCTGCTATGGCTTTTTCTTTTTCTAACTGGTCATCCAGAAGGGGCGTGATTTCCTTTTGCTTCTCTAGTCCTTCAATGCGCCACTTGTCCTTTTTCTTCTTTCCAAAAATCATATTCCAGATTTTCTTAGGCCAGCTCAGTAGGCCTTTTGCAATTTTCACCACCCAGGTAAACACGTTCGCTAGCCCTTTAAGTACCGGGGCAATCGATATGGTGAATTGCCGCCACGCCCCCTTGATTGCTATCTTTGTATCTGTCCACGCATCATTAGCTGCCTCAATTGCTGCTATATCTGCGCGGCCCATTACCCCGTTTAGTTCGTCAAACTTTTTGCCCTGTTCTTCTATCGCTTCGCTGCCCTGTCCTAGCATGTTTATCATGTTGACGCCCTCTCGCCCAAATATCTGGTAGGCAACGCGGGCCTTTTCTGCGGGGTTCTGAATCTTTTTTATTGCGTCAGCCAATACCATCATTTGTTTATCGGGGGATTGCTGGGCCAACTCTGCCGCGCTAATGCCTAAGTCATCCAGGGCTAGTTTAGCGGTTCCCATACCGTGGGCGGCTTCAGATAACCCCCGCTGCATTTTTTCTAGTGACTTGTCAAATCCAGCAGCCTCAACGCCCGCAAGTGAAGCCGAGTAACGCAGCCGCTCCAGTTCTTGCACGCCGATTCCCAGCTTGTCGGCTGTCTTGCCGAGTTTATCGAGTTCTGCCATCTGGTCTTTGACGCCTGCTAGTGCCTTAGCAAACGCCATAGCAGCCCCGGCTGCCAAGGCCATCTTGCCCAACATGCTCTTAAGGCTAAACTTTTTTGCCCCTTGCTGCATCTTGCCCATGTCACCGCCAGCCGTTTTCATGCCCTTAGAAAACGGTTTAGTGTTAGCGGTTATGTTGGCAACTAAAGAGCCGAGATTTGCAGCCATTTACTTATTCCCAAACATTGCAGCCATCTGTGATTCGTGCGCGGCTGCGTCAAACTGTTTTGTCTTTTTATGTCCTGTCCCGAAGTCGGGCACAAAATGGTCTAAGTCTACCAGTTCACTTTCGCGGGTTGCTACCAGATTGCGAACTATCGCGCACAGGTAGCTGGTTTGTAGCCACTCATCACCAAACGGTTCCAAACGGTAGTAGGCAATCCATTCTGTGAATAACTCCGCGGGTATCTGTTCGAGTAAACTATCAACGTCCCAGGTGCCGACAGTAACCGCTAGGCGGAAGGCGAACCGCCTTTTTTCGTCGGCCTTGAGTTTTTTTCCAGTACCTCTATTTCGTTATCTGCGAATCCAACGTGCGACATTGCTGCATCGAATAGCTGGCTAGTAACCGCGCCGTCCAGTTCTCCAAGTTCGCCAATGTCGTAATCATCCAACAGCGGCCTATGCGTTGCCCCGTCAACTAGCGTTGCAATCAATAACAATCTACGGCTGTTATCTTTAACGTTTCCATCTTTGTTTAGAACTTGCTTTTCAAAGTTGCTTTTCTCTGCTTCGCTTAGGCTTTGAAACGTGAATTCTAAGCCGCCAACCTTAACGGTTGTGTAACGCCTGCTCTTGCATTTAAAAAGGCTCTCTTTTGTTGCTGCGCTCACTGGTAGTCCTCCGGGTCTGGTGGTTGTGTAACAGAACTAGGCCGCCCGTAACGGGTTGTTACTTCGTCCCTAACTCTAAGAATTACGCCTTCTTCATAGTGTCGAATCATTGAAACGGGGCGCCCCGCAGTCGTCCCGCAATACCCGGCGTGTAAGCCGTTAAGCCTAATCATACGCTGATCGGGCACAGCTGGCACCATCTCGCCGTCGACGCAAACCCGCGCCGGGTGGTCCTCAAAGGTAATTTGCATTAGCTGCCAGCCGTGAAAGCGAATCCACTGGAAACGCCTGTACCCTTAATTGTCATTTCAACTTGCATAATCTCGCCCATTTCAGCATCGGCTGCTTTAACGCTGACAACACGCCCGCCAAAGACTACAGTACCGCCGCTACTGCCGCCGGGCTTAATTGGGTAAGTAATGGTCACAACTTCGTCAATTGCCGCGCCGTAGTCGTGAGCAATATCAGGCAGGGCAGCGTCAGAGTAGGCCACAATGCTAATTTCGCCAATCTCGGCCAAGTCATCGACCATGAAACGCTTTCGACCTGTGTGCGCCAACTCTGTAATCTCTATCACGTCTTTTGTTACTTCCAGGCCGCCAATAGAAATTATGTCGCCGGTAAAGCTGGTTGTTCCGAAGGTTACTGTAGCGCCATTGCCTGTATCTGCCATATCTAAGTTCCCTTAAAAAGTTGGTATTGTTTCTATAACGTGAATTCTGAACCTTAGCGTCGTTATATGTTTGCCGCTGTCGCTGTCGTCTGTCGGGTGCTCGTAGCTGTGCCCTGTGTCGTCTAGTGTGCTGCTTATTACTTCAACGCTTCCAGCGGTCCCCCGGTAGCCTTGGAGCTGCTGCCTTACCAAGTCGGCTAGGCTGTCGGCTTCTACCCTGGTTCCACTGTAGCAGGCGAATTCTAACATGCATTCTTCAATGCCAGCCGCTGCCGCTAAAGTATGCACATGACTCGTATATAATTCAAGGTAAACCATAGCGGGCAAGCTATCGCCCTGGGCTAAAACGTCTGGCCTAATGCGAGTGGCTACAACATCGGTGATTGCCGATTTCGTCAACAGGTAGGTTCGTATGTTGCTGCCAGTGTTTGCCATGTTATTTCTTTTGTTTCTCGACTGCCGCAGCTAGTGCAGCGCGGGCTTTTGTCGTAACCTTGCTTCTAACTGCTGCTGTAGCGTTTTCGATGCCCTTTTGAAA
>Ga0255047_10001832_pt1 | contig 14731 bp, 12 predicted proteins | sample JV7_2_1_MG_FD_183640 | JGI IMG/M metagenome (GOLD analysis project Ga0255047, IMG submission 183640) | Seawater microbial communities from Jervis Inlet, British Columbia, Canada - JV7_2_1 | ecosystem: Environmental > Aquatic > Marine > Inlet | place: Canada: British Columbia | collected 2016-10-06
TCCTAAAGATCTCAACCGCTTCGTGTTCTGCGTCAAATAGATTGGCTCCAAAGCCCGTAATCTCCGCAACCGCTCCATCAAAGCCTGCGGTGTATAATTCCCCTTTGTGGTCGTAAAGATCTAAAGGAAAGACTTTCTTCATCTCTTCTTGATTTAAGCCAGAAAACGATTGGTTCCTTGTCTCTTGGTAGATCTTACGCCGGATCTCTTTGTCTTCTGGTTGGAACGGATAAGGGGGGATGGATACCCTCATGGAATACCCGAACCCCTCTTTGACCCTAATCGGGCTTGTGTCACCTAGAGCTAACCTCTGTAATACATCTCCAAGGGGTTCAGATAGCGTGCGAATCCACGCATAAATGGCGTTGTATCCCATCCGTGGAGTGAACTCAATACCCCAGAATCGCCCCTTACGAACAATTCCATTAATATCTAACGGACCTGTATATCGTATTCGCTCAAGAAACAGAGAAAGCTTCTTGAGGCTTTGTTGAATGACTTTCGGTTCCCGCTTTGGGTAGTTAAATACCACAGACGTTTGAGATCCAGTAGATGGCCCAACGTCTCCCTGGAAGAGCTTTTTGGTCTCAAATGTTGAGTTCGGAAACGCCACAGGTCTTCCCTGGGCGTACCAGACTTCAGTTGAAATTTCTGTCCCATCGACAAACTCCTGTAAGAGAATCTTCCCGTCAACTCCCCTGTCCTTCTTCAAATGTAGCATGAATCCAATGAGTTGGTCTTGTGTTTTAGGTACGAAGGTAAAAGCGGCGTTCTTGTTATCAAATGGTTTTAGAACCAAAAGCTTCTTATGAGTCTCTGCAAATTCAATCGCTGCCTTCATGTTCTGAAACGCATACGACCTTGGAGAGCGTATCCCCAAACTGTCCATTGTCTTCATGCTGAACTTTCTGTCCAGCTCTAGCTTATCGTTCCAAGCCCCACCACCTAGAACTTTGTGTCCCGAATCGCGCAACCTATCGGCCTCACGACCCATCCCAACCATGTCGAAGATGACTACATCTGGTACTTCATTGAGTCCTAATCTAATGCTTGAAACTTGAGGGATAATTCCTTTTAAGGTTTGTTTGGCTAAAGGGTTTTTAAGGAAAATGCAGACTTCGTTGCCTTCGCGCTGAAGCTGTCTTCCTACCCCCCCTGCATCTCCGTTCTGTGAGATTATAAAGAACTTCACTGTTCTGACCTCTTTAACTCTCTGGCTAAGTCTGCCAAAATACCCTTCATTGCTTTGTTGAATCTGAGCTCATCCCTCTTAACGTTAGGGTCTTTTAAAAGCCGCCTCTCCCTGAACTCTGACAATACATCTTGAATCATACTTCTTACAGAAACGCCGCCGCCCCCTTGGTTTATAAACTCATCAACCAATAGCCCTGACTTCTGCTTTTCAAATAATCTAAGAGTTAGCTTTGAGCCGCGCTTCTCCGCACGATCAACGTCTCTTTTCACCTTCTGTCCCTTTTTAGCCAAAATGAAGAACCTTTGAACCTGTGAGTCGTCAATCCAAGATCTCCCCTTTCTCCTCCTTGGGATCTCCTCGATAATCGCCTTAGCAACGCCCTCTTCTCCAAATAGCCCCGCTTCCGTCACATTCCTGAAAAGAGAATCAATGCCAGCCAAAACCATCTGCCCAGCTCCCGCCGCTTGCTTTCCATAGGCCCTCTGGAATCGTTTTGGACTAAACTCAAACTTAGTGCCTCGTAACTTCTCAGCCGCTGCCGCTAAAGTTGGAGACGTATACGCATCCCTTTGAGAGGCCTTTGGAAGCCCTGCCTCAGTTAAACTGAGAACGTTCCTATCCGCAAACGCATCAAAGCCATACTCACCCTGTAATACAGACATCATAGAAACAAGTGGTAACGCTTCAAGAAGTTTTAATGGATTAGCGGAAAGAGCGACTTCTCCAAGCCCGGAAGGCGCAAGACTCTGTACCATCGCCTCCTTCCAATTCTGCCATGCCTCTGGATCTTTCTTAAAAACACCATCAAACAGGATTTCATTACTACGCCCCGGCGCACCGTGACCAAAAGGCCGTGGCCACTCCCAAAACGGATTGTTCTCAACATCAACCAAGAGTGAATTTACTTCATCTTGGTAGCCACGTGGGACTCCATCTGGGAAGAATCTGTCAACCATCCACTTAGCCATCTTCCCTTTAGGGATGTGGTAAAAAAGATTCTTTCTTGCTTCGGGAAGCGCTTCGTACTCTGGATCGTCCTTGTTAACTAAATATAGAATCGCTGACGGCAGAATCACTGTTGCAAAAGATCTAGCCGCCGTTCTCCCTGGATGTGTACGGTACATCTCTGCAATTTTAGATAAATCCCTCACCCCTGCGTTCGCAAACGGAAACACTTTGTTCACGGAGCGCATTTTCTTTCCGATTGTTGGAAAGTTCAGAGTAACTTCTCCCGCTGCCCTTAACGCTTGAGCCTTAGCTTCAAGCATTGGAACGCCTTGTTTTAATAACTTATCTAGAACTACGCGATATTCTTGGAATCTAGGAACACTCTCAACAACACTCGCCATATTTATCCCAGAATCCATAGCCTTGCGCATCATGATCCTGGTTCCCTGCACTACCGTTGGATTTTTGTGCCCAGCCAACCTCGAAACCTCTCTCATAGTGTTAGCTCTGGTAGATCCAGTGAAAGTAGAAAAGCCGCCTCCCTCTCTAAGGAAGCCTCTCATCCCGCTTGCAAATCGCTTCTTCATCCCCTCTTTAAAGAATGGAATCGCCTCAACAAGCCCCTCCATGGAAGCTTCAACGAAATCACGTGGATCTAGCGCTTTTAGAAATCCACCTTGAGTCTGTATCGCTCTAACCTGAATATCCCTTGGTGGATTGCGTAAAAAGATGAACTTAGGATTGGCTTGAGTTGCTCCCTTTTTTAAAATCATCGTTGAATACGCAAGAGCCTGCATTACTGGGTTATTTGAAATCGTTGACGAAAAGGTTGTAGCTGCATCAATCGCTTCAAGTAGAGGCTCTGCGTCCGCTGAGAAATCCAATACCTTCATTTCACCATCAACCCATACCCGTCTTTGTTTAAGGCCAATCTTCGTGTCTGCCCTAAAGAACTGAACTAGCACATCATCAAGGTTAGCTGGTCCCTCAATCTTAACGCCCTGTTCAAGGAGTTGATCTTTAAACTCATTTAAACTAGCGGTTTCCTTACGGATAACCCTAACCCCTTTTGTTTCTTTAATTAGAGGCTTAATGGCTTTTTTGTTTCTCTTAACCATGTCCCATACTTGGCGCATTACATCATTCTTCGCTGCCAATCTTGTGTAAGCCTCATGCTGTCTTGCCAAATTAACCAACGGCGCTTGAATGGGAAGCTCAGACCCTTTGAACTGTGCTTGACCTCTAGCCGCTCCTCGTATCTCAGGCACTATCCGATCAAGTGGAATGTGGTTCTGCCCAGCTCTCACCTCTCTCAAGAAGTCCTTCTTGGAAATCATCCCAGACTGATACAGCCTAGTTAAGCTATGCCTCCCGAAAACAACCTCTTTCCGATGGTTGTTAACAATAAGCGGATCGTTCTCTAGCCTCCGAACCGTCGATTCTAGATATTCTTTTGTTCTTGGAACCCCATCATCTGTCTTGCCAAATAACTTCTCAGCCTTCTTCCCAGGCCTGGTTTTCAATCTCTCTAAAGCTGTCTTGGCGATAGCGTACTCATTAAGATCCTCTATTCGATCTAATCCCACTCGTTCTGCAACAGGAAGGAGATCTTGGGATATTTCGTTCTGTATCTTTCCAGGAGTTCCACGCCTTAGTTTTGCTAGTTCAAATGGATTGTCTAAAACCTTCCCAGAGTTCGTACCAAAAACATCATCCGTCAACTTTAAGGAATGAAGATCATCTGACCAGTCGCTAATAAACTTAGCTTTGTCGCTGTGTAGCATCTCAATAGTCTTATCAGCCATAGAGAGCTCATCTACAGGAGTCCCAAACGACTCCACCTCTTGTCGTTTAAACATCCTCCTTACTGTAGGAAAGGTTGAAAACTGCTTCTCAATGTTTGCCGCTGTAGACTTCTTTAATCCAGACTTAACCGCCACATCTAAAGACTTCTTAAATCCAGCCTTGCCAGCCGCCGCCGCTCCTCCAAAGAAAGCAACATCGGCTGGAAGCCCTATGGCAAGTTGATCAATCGTTCTCTGTGTGGAGCTCCTCTCGTCTTCAGCTTCAGATAAAAACTCTTCTCCTATTTGAGGGATGTTAACTCCAGGGATTAGGTTTGCCAGCCCCGTAGTGAAATCAACCCCGCCAACCGCAGTCTTTAATACCTCTCTGGTTCTGCCCTCAATAGTCTCTTCTAGTGGGTTAAATGTATTAGGAACTAACGCCTCCCCTAGTAGTTTAGGCCGCTCTGGAATGGACCTATCGAATACTTCTTCTCGCCTAACGTCTGGGATGAAGGTTCTCGTCTTAGCAAGAGACTGGAACTCCCCCTCTGCAATCTCCGTCTTCCCTGTACGAACGGGGCCAAACTGAGATGGAATTGTTTTCTCCACCTCAATATCTGGAATGAACCCTTTAGTAGCATCTCTGATCTCAGTAAACCCACCAGTAGATTGCTTACGTGGAACACGATGAACCTTTGGAGCGAACTTCTTCTCCAGTTCTTTAAACCGCCGCTCATCTGCCTGAGTGAACACCGTAGAAGGAGCTTCCGGCTTACCGAACTTCGCCTCTAACTCAGCAAAGCGCCGTTCTTCTTCAACCGTTAGAGCCAACTACTTCCCTCCAGCTTTCTTCTTCTTTAGCGCCTCAAACTCAGCCTTCTCCCCTGCCTCTGTTTTGTTTTTCTTGTTCGTGTCATCATCGTCAGCTACCCTCGTTTTCTTCTTGTTATCTTTTCTCGAGATGGAACTGTCAAAAGCGCGCTTTGCTTCATTATCTACTTTTAGTTTGGCCTCGCCTACAGCCTTTAGGAAATTAGGAATAAACCGCGCCGCTTCAGCTGAATCCATAGTGCTTAAACCGCTCGCTGTAACTGAGCCTGGGGGAAACCCTGGAATGTCCCCAGAATTAACCGCAGTCTCTACAAGGAACCCTTGAGTGAACATTACGTTCTGCGCCAAAGCTATCTGTGTTTTCTCAGCTTCGCTCGCCATGCCTGGGAACTTCTCAATTCTTCTTTGCGCTCCAACAATGGCCTTTCTCTCTGAGAAAATACGAGCCAAGCCTTTTTCAACCGTACTCAGCGCTTTCGATCTAGTTTTAGCATCCGCTCTTTTTGTTCTCCTGTTATAAGTCTCTATCGACTTATCGTAATCCCTTACTTCCTCCTCTAGGCCAGCTAGAAAATCTAACGACTTTTCATTGACCCCAGCCCTATCGGATACTGGCTCTTGCATAGCGTTAAACGCAGCAGAACCGCCCATCCCTACAACCCTTGGATCAATGTTCGTAATGTCACTAAGTCTAGGTCCGACCCACCTTCCATTAACCATAGAGCCTCTTAGGTTAGCCGCTTCAGCGTTCTTCGGGTTAATGGGCTCATTAAGAAGAACAGAGTTTTTTATAGAGCGCATGGCATTTTCCGCACGTTCATCTTCAATGACCTCTATTTTCCTTGCAGTCTCTGCCTCTTCTCCTTGTAACTGGAAAATCTGCCTCTTGTTTTTGACGAAATTAGATCGAACCGCCTGTTTCTTTCTGAGCGCCAATAACTCATTACGCGTTCTCTTCGCCTTATTTAAAAAGAACAACGATCCAATCCCAGCAACGCCCTTCCCAATTCCTCCTTTAACGCTACCTAATCTATTAAACGCACTTTGAAACCCCTCTAGTTCCTGAATCCGCTGTATCTCATCCTCTGTGAGCCCTTGAGGAATTATGCTCTTTGCTTTAGAAAATAGATCTGGAGCGCCATCAGGTTGAGCTACTTCCGTTGCTTCAGGCTCTCTTTGTATTGCAGGAGTTGAACCCGCTTCATCAGAAGGGCCGCCTCCTTTTCCTCTCGGTGTAGCAACGGTTTCTGAACCTCCCCCACTTGGCCCACCACCAGGGCTTGTCAATAAAGGAGTATCGATAACCGTAGGAGCTTCATCTGGAACGTCCCGATCTGTCAGCCCTAAGATTTGTGCAACAAGAGGATTATCTGTTGCTAAATCTCCCAACCCTGTCGTGTTAGGAAGACGAACCCCAAAATCCTCAAGTCTGAATCTTTGCCTACTACTCGCCATTTTCGCCCTCCAATGCTTTGAGACGTTTATTGATCTCCGCTAAGGAAGCTAAGACTGCACCAAACCCAAGCCCTAAATGGATCATCTTGCCTTTGTCGGTATCAACAACAAACCCGCTCCCCATCTTTGTTCGCTCTGCGTCCTGCGCCATAATCCCCACATGACGCTTTGGTGCCGACTTGTATTTAAAGTCATACGCTTCAAGATCATCTAAAAACTCAGCAACTTCTACCACTGCCTCTTTGCTATCCTCCTTGGCTCGCTTGTCACTCAATGCGGCAAGCCCAACCGCTCCTTCGGCTGCTGAACCAGCGCCACCAAGCAAGCTTCCAAGCTGCTCCATGAATCCAGGCTGTCTTACACCAGAACTGGATTTCAAAAGATCTCCAAGTCTAAAAAGCTGCTCTAATGGGAACATCTCAGCTCCCACATTCCTGCCCTGGAACGTCCCGCCTAAGCCAATCTGCTGACCTAACAACTGAGAGCCTAATCCACCTTGGCCTAGTCCTAACTGCCCAAGTCCAGAGCCAAGGTTGCCTAAAAGGCCTGCCTGCTGAAGTTGTCTATCCTGCAATCTGGCTTGCTCACCAAATAATGTCTGTGCATTTTGCCTAGATAACGCCTCCCCGGCCTGAGTAGTCGCTCTAGTTCTTGCCGCCGTCTCCCCAGATCCAGAACCAACTCCTCCACTGGCCCTCTGAGAAGAAGCTCCTATCTGCCCTAAATTCTTATTTAAAAACTGTTGAGCCCCGCTCGTATTCGCTGCAAGTAATTGCTGTGTTACAGGGTCTTGTAAAACATTTGTTGGATCTGCCGTAGCCGCCTGCGCCGCTTGTCCAAACAACCCCCCAGCCGTTCCTAAATTCCCCGCTCCACCTTGAAGGAAACTAGCTCCCCCTTGAGGACCAGTTAAAGCACCAGCCGCCGAAGACTCCAATGCGTCCGGATTCTTAATGGTCTGTTGTATTTTATCAATGTCTATCCCAGGAATCTCCCCTCCAATAAGGTCACTTAAAGGATCAATGATTTTCTCTTTGTCGTCTCGGTTAAACGGAGGTATCCGTTGTGCTCCACCTTTTTTACCACCACCCATTACTCTCTCCTCCTAAATCTGGACCCTTCCGTTGAGTCGTAACACCCACGTACAAACCCAGAAATGTTATGGCCCTCTGCCCATTCCATAAATCTATCCCACAGCTTCTCTTTGTTTGGCCCACCAGAGATCTTCTCATGCGCCAACATCTTCCTAATATCTAAATAATAAGGAAAGAACGTTCCAACGAAGAACGAATCAATTATCCCGTCTTCCTCATGCACCAACACCAAAGCATCCCTTGTAGCCATGTGATGCCGCACTACTGTTAAAATAGTAGGAGAATCAATCTCTAGCCCAGACTGCTCCACTATATTCAGCTCCTCAGCCACCTCCACAATGAGATCCCGAATTATCGGAATGTCTTCTCTTTTAGCTTCCCTGACAATCGGCTCTGGAACAATCTTTAGCGCTACTTGCGTCATCGAAACTCCCTTATATATGAATGGAACTCTACATCTCGGAGGTTCAGCGTATCATCTGTATCTACTCTTACCTTGAAATAAAGCGCCGTTTCATCAAAGAATACAAATGGATCTGCGTTGTTTGTGGGATTGAAAGTTTGAGGGCCAACCCAGGTTATCGAATCTCCCGCTGAAGACGCCCAACCTAAATACACACTCGCTGTACCTGAGCTAGATTCTTTAAATCCCAATCTAACACGTTGAACTCTCTTCTTTTTATCTGGAACTCCTAAATCAGTGAGCTTTGACTCGTACCTCTTGCTAATTGTGGAACCGTCCTTTGTTCCAATCTCGTCTACCTTGAACACTAGCCCATCGTTATTGCCCATCATGTTAATCGGAGCATTAGATAAAAAGACTCTACTATTCCAGATAGCTGTTGAATCGTCCCATGCTCCTGACGTATTGTCCCAAGAAGCATCCCCTTGGGCTCTATAGTAGCCAAACCCTGTAGCATCTACATCTCTTGGCCCAGACCACTTCCTTAGTTGGGAATTGAACACATACGCCTGATCATGAACCCTGCTGCTTGTAGTTGAATACGAGAACCAAATCTCATCCTTTTCCTCAATAAAGAACGCCTTCACGTTTCCTAGTTGCGATGGATCTATTGCATCAAAGAACTCATCTTTAATTGGATCTCCAATAGGAAGTAATGAAATCCCGTTGTACTGCCAAATGTTGTCCGGCCCCACAAACACATGACTATCTCCAAAGTCTACCAATGCGTTCGGCGCTACAAGCCCCGTTCCCATTTCAGCTCTTCTGAACCCAAAGATGTCAGGCTCTCCTAAATAACTCATGGCCTCTATGCTTCGTTCTCTGTAAACCAAAAGCTCTCTTTTGAGTTGATGTAAACCCATAATCCAATCAGAACTCTCAAATGTGAAGAACCCGGCTTGCCCGGTACCATCCGTTTCATTCACCCAGCTCTCAAAGTTGTCCAACCTAGACCACCTAAGCTTTTGTGGAACCGCTGTTCCTTGTTCAGTTGTATGACCTAGAACAATAAATCCCTCAAACGCCCTAAGATACTTAGCTTTTACGTCTGAAGTAATTGTCCCCAACCCCTCTACATCTGGGTAACTAACTCCCTCATCCACTGATCCAATCCCAGGAAGTGGTTGATGATATGTCGGATCTCCTGTAGCCAACCACTTCTGAACCGCATTAACCCCATCTGTGAAGTAATAAACGTTCTGCGTGCTATCTGTATCAACGTCTGCAACTGTCGCCGCTAAAGTAAACTCAGCAAATCTGTAAACCTGTCTCTCTGAGAATGTGTCTGCTGCGTTATGAACAATTGTGAGGTTTGAAGTCATCGTCAAAGAAACCCCAGCCTGAATAGTATCTATCGTTAAGATCTCCTCATCTGTAGTGCCCAGCCCCACAATAACTTGCTCCCCAGCAGAGAACTGATCAGTGTGCGAAACATTCAAAACCGCTTGAGCTGCCGCAGAATTAGAATCCACCACTGCGGCTGCGTATGTGCGCCTTACCGTCTCATTGGTGTAGTCGTTTGTCATGTCATCTAAGAGCGTAAGGGAAACCCCTGCTTGAATCGTATCTACCACTCCTTCTTCGTCAGTCCCGTCTTCGTCAATAAGAATTGTATCCCCGACCGAATACCCCGTTGTAGCCGTTACATTTAAAACCTTTGGAGTTCCTTCCGATACTCCTGAAGCCGCATCTACCGTAGTCGCTGACTTTGTGCCTGGAGTAATCGGCATCCATAAATCACTTCCTGTTTCGTTGAATCTGTAAACTCGACTATCTGTGAACGCTAAAAGCTCTTCCGTTCCTCCGTTCAAAAAAAACTGATCAATTAAAAAAATAGAAGAGTTCGTTGGACTCGCTGCGCCATCTGTTAGCACTTGAGAGGTGAATTGCTCCCAGCCCTTCGCTGTCTCTAAGCCATGCTTCCTAACTACAAAGTTGTTTGAAAGTGTGGATGCGTTATTCGGGATTACATGCGGAGACAAATGCTTCACCAGCCCCCCGTAAGTGTCTCCCAATCTGAATACTTTGAGTCGGCTAGGCATTATTTGTACTCCGTTGGGTCTTCTTGCCAACCCCTTAAAGATACATGGGACGATATTGATAGATCGTCAATATACAAATGTGCTGTTTGCGCTACAGGAATAGACACCCATCCAAAAACGTATAGCACTTGTCCGTTTACTTGGCATCGAGCCAAAAGCTGCGATGTATTTCCATGTCCACTTATATACGCTATTTGCCCAGCCCCTACCCCTCCACTATCGGGAAAACATCCAAGTCTAACCCATGCCTTTTTTACAGTTGTCGGCATCCCTAACCATGTTCGGGACACATAAGAATCTTCTGGAGAAGAAAGGGTTTCAGTCTCAACGTCCCCATCGAACAATATAAACCCATTTGACGCCTTAAATTGCCTAAATGTCGCACCACCTGTGCCCGTTGCCATTGACCCTATATACGTCCACTCAGTGTAGCCTTCAGGCCCATTCCCCGTACTATCAGCCGATGCTGTCTCAGGGTCATTAGCAGAAGCAATCAACGCAACTACGCTAGATGTCTTGACCCCGTATAAGTAATAAGGAGTATTAGCGGCAATCGCTGTCCCAGGATGTGTGTCTAATCCTCCAGAGCCCCCTCCAGATAAATCACATGTAAGATCAGATGTAACCTCTAACAGCTCTCCATTAATCACAAAATAAATCGGCACTCCCGTACTAGCGGGAACCGTTACTGTTGTTGAAGAAGTCGCAGTATTATAATAACTTGGCCTTCTCACGCGCATCTTCTCCCACGCCTTCGGGTGTGCGTGCGTGCCTGAAATGTGAAGATTGTACTTATCTACAATCTGTCGATTGAGATCAGTTAAGGAATTGTTCGTATCCTGTACCCACCTGAATACAGCGTCCATATCTGTGTTGAAATCCCCTGTGCGCTCTGGTGCCTCTGGGATTACATGCGGGTATATCTTACTTTCAGGCTGAATCGGCAATTTGCTTCCTCCTTGCCGTGTCCAATATTGTCAGAAGAGTGTCTTGCCTTTTTATTTGTTCATTCCCCCTATGCTCTACTGCGGCTTGAGTTCCATTCGTGTTCTTAATGACATCAAGTAACATGTCTGGGATTAGGTTTAACGTACAGGTATTAAGGGGGATTTGCTTCTGCGTCGTTACCTCAGTTTTCACTGAGCGCGAAAACAGCATACACTTATCTTCGATACAGTCTTTCTTTAGAAAAGGACATCTCTTCATCTTTAATCCTTCGCTGCAATAATTACCTTCGCCCAATTATGTTGTGTTGAGCCATGCGTCCCGCCAGTATGTGTATGAGACGACTCTGCATCAGTCGCTCCACCTAAACCTGCCCCCGTTACAATCCCAGCCCCAGCTTCTCCATCTGTAACCACGCCTGTAAGTGCTTTAACATCTGCTGTCCAAGCATCCGATGTGACTTCATCTGACCATATTCTGCTTTGTCCATCTTGAAAATTTACTTTTGCCCAACCGGAGTTACTAAGATCATGTGTGTGCGAACCCCCCGCACCAGTCGTTCCAGTAGCCCATGACCCACCAGTAGTTCCACCTGCGGCGTGGTCATTGAGTAACATCCTATCGCTTATCGCTACATTGATAGTCCAGCCTGTTGGAGCTGCGGCTTGATAGAACACCATCTCTGTTGTAGCCACAATCCCTAACGGAACATAAATTGGAGCCGTAGAAGGAGACCCCCCAGGGAACGTACCATGAGAAGACAACGCATCTTCCAAGGCTTCTTTAAGTTCTCTGATTCGATCATCGCCCTCTGAAATATTAGCTGTTCCCGCAGGAGTCGTTTTGTCCCATACACTCATCTGAGTCTCCCTTTGATTCTTCTGTTGTTTGCTCCAAGCGCATCTGGCCTCAAGCCAAGCACGAACTCATCCGGTAACACCCTCTCAGCGTTCTCCACCATTAAGTTCTTAATGTCGCCCTCGAAAATACTCTGCCACACTTGAGCGTCTTGCATCTCACCTAAACGTCTAAAGCCACGGTACGTCGCTCCTGACTCTAATAGTCCTGGGTATTTATCAACTAAGGCGTTGCTGGTTACACCTGGATCAGTTAAATCAGCTAAATAAGCCCAATAATCTACCTGAATGGTGTACGCCGCATCAGGCACTGGTCGTAAAATTAAATTATTACTACCATCAATTCTCCACTCACTTGGCTGCGCCTCTGTTACGTCATCCCACTTGCGCCGCTCATCCTCAATCGACATCGGAAACAACTCAATGAATGAATCTGGGTTTGTGTCCTTGATCCAAAACGCATCCTCATCCTTGAAGTTAGACGCTAACGCATCTGAAGTGCTACTCTGCAATACCGATAACGTAGTAGATGTGTGCATGAACCAAAAGTTAGCCCTGTTACAGACTTCCCTCTGAGCTTCATTGATCCACTGGATTGTATAATCCGTTACAGTGGAATCGTTTGTACGACCTAAGTTGTTTTTGACCTTTTCTATTAGGCGGTCTACCACGTTCGTTGGGAGTACCATTTACTTCCTCCCAATAACTCGCCTGGTTCTTTTGCGCTTTTTTGTCCCTAATGAAAGAACTGGCCTTTCTACTTTCTTGAAAACTTCCTGTTTGACTTTTTCAACCTTCTTCGGTCCACCTTTGGCTGCTTCGAGGATTTGGGCAGTAGTCATAGAACCAGAGCCCTTCGGCTCTGGTCCTACGTACTTGTCTTTGCCAGCAAAGACATGTCCATCCTGAAGCAATACCAAAACACCCTTACCGGATATTCTCCGGTGTCCTTTGTTTTGTTCAAACTTCATGATGTCCTCCTTATGCTGGTGCTATTGCCGGAAAGATTTCCGCATACACGAACGGAACAGATACTCCGGTCGTTGTGGTTGCAGAAATGTCCGTAGTTAAGGTCCACTCAAGAGAATCGCTTCCCCCCGTAACCTTAAACGGCGGCGTAGTTACATGGGAGAGTTCTTCCCCCACAGTTTTACCCACTCCAACACTAACTGTACCTTTGGTAACAGTTGTTCCTGCGTTGGCTGCGTCATACGCAAACGTCACAACAGCAGAGGTTGTCACCGTTGCTGTATGTGTTGCTTCCGTAACGTTTAGTCCCCAGCCATGAACAATCATGTTCTCAGCAGGTTCCCACACAACCGCCACATTCGACCCAAGATCAACCCCAGTCGATGGAACAGGTGGATAGATTTTTTCTATTCTAGTGTAACTCATATCTCATCCTCCCTTATGCAGTTCCAACTGCGTGAATGATTTTGGCCTCGCCTGCCGTAGCAGTGTCGTAGGTCAAGCCCCAATTGCCCAAGAAATACCAGGCTAACCCAGGATCTCGACCATAATCAGTCGGGATCTTAGACCGGATTTCCTCAGCTACAGCAACCGCTTCAATCATCGGATCTTCTCCGAAGAAAATAGCTTCGCCCTTATAGCTAGTGTCCACTAGGCTTGCGAGAACGTTAGCTTCCACTACGAATCTGCATCCGTAATATCTTCCAACTTCACCTGAGAACAATCTCTCAGGATCTCCATACTTACTAGCGTCTTCCCAGTCCGGGTCATCCTTGATTGCTCTTGCGAAACCAACACTTGCAATGCAAATGAAGTTCTCACCGTCAAAAGGCGGTGTGAACAAAGTTCCGTTGAAGTAATCAACGATTTCCTTAACATCAAACGCCTGTACGTCTCTGGTAAACGCAGTTGACTGCGTTCCATCCGTATCAAACGTTCCCGTAGGCGCAGAATCCGTACCTGTCGCGGCATACTTCACCTGACAAGTTTGTAGCTCCACCATTGCGGCTCTGTCCAAGGCTTTCGCCATGTCGTTTTTAAGAGCTTTGAGAACAATATTACTTACTGAAAATTCTGAAAGTGCATCCAGTTTTCCAGTGTAAGGAATACTATTTCCAAACTCATTAACAATTACACTGCCTTGCGTGATAGCAAAGTTGGTTTCAGGCATTTTGGACAATTCTGCAATTGTCGTCCCTGCTGTAGCAACATTACTGATTCTATCGAAAAGTAGTGTGTCTGATTTATGTTTTCCATATCCGGATTCTTTTCGGACGAATTGCCTCGCTCTCATCATAGGTTGAGAAGCATGGCGCATCTTCTTACTTAGAACGGAATTAGCGAGATACCCGCCGCTTCCATCCGGACTCCATGATTGTCCTGCCATTTAATTTACCCCCTTAAGGTTTTTGTTTGACGTTCATTGAAGGCACCAACCTCCTTGTCAAAAAATTCCTTCGTCCGCTCATCTTCCGTAGTAGGTTTCGCTTCTTTAGGCTCAAATTCAACAATAGGTTCATGCACTTCGCCACCTTCGACATGGAGAGTTGATTTTGTAAGCTTTGATTTCTGAACCGCCAACTTCTCGCGTGTGCGCTTGGCCACTTCCTTCATTAGATCCTTTAACGGAACCTTTGAAGCTCGCTCTCCAAGCTCTAACGCTAACTTGTTCGCCTCGGAATCTACATCGTCCTTGAAGTGTGAGAGATCTTTATAATCATTATAAAAATCCCTTTCACTATCTTGTCGTACTTTGTAGCTATCCATCATGGCGCGGCCCTCTTGCCTCATTTGCCGAATCACTTCTTGCCGCTGCTGTTGCAACATACCGCTCACAGCTTGAGCCTGCTCTTCGTCAAAGACGTTTTGCAGTCCCGTGTACTGTGGCGCAGGTTGCTCCTGCTGCGGCTGTTTGTGATCCTCTGTAGCCAATAAAGCGTTCAATCTCTGCTCTCTATCCAAAGCCTCTTTAGCTTCAGTAGAACTTCTCTCCATTTCTTTAAATGCAGCCTCCGCTTCTTCTTGAGTTTTATACTTCCCAAAAATTAGAGGTTGCTCTTCTGACGTATCCTGGTTCTCAGGGGTCTTTGCTTCTTCCATGCTCTCTCCTTCTGCAATCAAGGTTCTCTTAACCGCTAGAGTTTT
>Ga0255047_10001833_pt1 | contig 14724 bp, 16 predicted proteins | sample JV7_2_1_MG_FD_183640 | JGI IMG/M metagenome (GOLD analysis project Ga0255047, IMG submission 183640) | Seawater microbial communities from Jervis Inlet, British Columbia, Canada - JV7_2_1 | ecosystem: Environmental > Aquatic > Marine > Inlet | place: Canada: British Columbia | collected 2016-10-06
AGCACGAATTTGCCGGGCGTCAACCTTGGCCTCCGGCCCGCCTCTGCCCACAGTCTTCTTGAGCGCGGCCTCTGCCGGTATGGCTTCGTCGGTCTTTACTGTTCGGCGAAGGATTCTTCCAACGGCACCCTGGTCGAAGGTCTCGTGAAGCGCACGGGAGAACGCCCTGGCGTTGTTGATCGCCACACCAACGGGCGTGTCCGGGTTTGTTGCCCCCAGGTCTCTCAAGATGGCATCCGCAATCTCATTTGCGATCCGGGCTTTGTTTTTGTTCTGGTCTGTACCCGCCATTGCCGTACGGGCCACCCGGCGCAATTCTGAGTATAGGCCGTGCATCTCCGCAACGCTGTCAACGTCCTGTATCTCTGCGGGAGACACGTCCTTACCGCTCGCCCGCCCCAACAGCCTCCGGGCAACCGCCGGAATATCGTCCTGCTGTGCCCTTGGAACGGAAGCAATGAAATCCTCCACTGCCTCGCGCGAGATTTCCGAGGAAACCAGCGCGCTCTTTGGAACCTCGCCCCATAGTCTGGTCTCTTCGGCAAGATTCGTATCAAGCGATTCCTTGATCTTCCTTACCGCCTGAGTGGAATTCCGGGTCTCGGCGTTCAGCGCCCCCACGCTGGAAACTTCTGCATCGCCCTTTTTCAGAACACGAGCGACGGCATTGCCCATATTATCGGAAAAAGTCTGTAGCCTTTGGGAGAAGAAGCTGCGCGCATCGCTCACATCGCCGCCAATCTCAGTAACGGCCTTCTCCGCCGCCGCCTTGGATGCCGCTGCCCTCTCTGCCAGCCGCTCGCGAAGAAGCGGATTTTCCGTTGCCGCCTGCCGTTCAAGACCCAACAGGTTCGGATCGCCCGTCTGCTGCGCCGGGGTAAGGCTTAGAGGATCGTTGGGGTCAATCGTCTGGCTCAGCACCGAAGCGCGCTCACGGCCACCCACAAGCTCCCTGACGCGCCTTCCCGCTACCTGCTCTGCCCCTGCTCTGGTCATCGGGGTAACTGCCGCCCGTGTCGCCTGAGCGCCCCGTGCAGCCAATTGCGCGCCGGGAAGGTTTCGGAGAGCCTTGACCGCGCCGATAGCCCCCGGTAGGGCCAGCGCCGGAGACGCGATTTCCACCAGGTTCTGCACAACCTCCGGTGCACCAGCCTCACGTGATATCTCTCTGGCGCCTCCGCCTACCGCGCCTGCCGCTGCCTCGGTCAGAAGCCCTGGCGTTGTCGTGAGCGCTCTTACCGCATCGTCAGCGAACGCCCCAACGGCCCCACCCACGCCCCGGAGGCCCTGCAAACCCTTCACAACCGGGAGAATGGCCGCAGCGGCAGCGCCTGTGCCGCGCCCCAGACCCTCCAGGACGGTTTGGGGGGGCTCAGTAGCCACCTCGGCGCCGATAGCCTCCATGCCCGCTCTGAGACCCTCTACAGCCGACCCTGTGGACGGTATAGGAACGCCGAGAAGTTGCGTAGGCTCGGAAAACGGGTTGACGAAATCGACCAGACCACCGACGCCCTCCGCGATTGCGGCATTTGCCTGCCCAAGGAATCTGAGATCGGCTCTCTTCTGGCCCTGGGGGCTGATGTTCATCTGCGCGGCGATTTCCTCGACCGTTTCATTCTGTTGCTCTGGGGTGAGACTCAGGAAATCGTCCGAGACATCTACCTCCCTTCCTTGAATGTTAAGGGTCGTCACGGCTTGATGCTCCACTGGACGCCGGAGGATGTTTCGCCCGCTGACTGTCCTCCGCCGCCGCCTTCCATCTGGTCGATGATGGAAGTGTATTCCTCAAGCAGCGGTTGAAGCATAAGAAGAGCTTCGCTCGCCTGACCAACCTGCGTCTTGGTAAATCTCTTGCCGCCTCTGTTGCCTACATTTGTGACAACCTTTGTGGCCTTCTCAACCGAATCCTGAATCACTCCGCGCATGCTTCTGAACTTGGAAAGCGCCCTTTCCGGCCCTTGTGCAAGCGATGATGGGTTAACGAGCAACTTTTCAATCCGCTCGCGCGTCAGGTTGGACGGCCTGCCGGGGAACTCTGAAGCCATACCCAGCATTGAGCGTGTGTTGAGGCTGTTGAGCGTAACCACGGCCTTGTCGGTTTCCGGGCCGGGGAGGGGCAGGAAAAAGGCGTCCGCAAGCGTATTCAGAGCATTAACCACAAGGCCCTGGCCGCCAAGGGAGGCAGTGATATCACCGATCTGCGATGGGTCGCTGCTGAGAACGCTTTCCGGGGTTGCCGCTGACCCGGTGTCCGGTGCTTCGGGAATATCCTCTGCCGCACCAGCCTGCGAAATCAAAGCCTCAGCCGTTGGCCCCGGGGCTGGGATGGCGGGAGGTTGTGCCGCCGGAGGCTGCGTTACGGCAGTCTGGTCGAGATTCGAGATATTCGGCTGGAAAGACTCTCCCGTCGCAAGATTGGTGATGAGTGTATCGCCTGTGTCGGGGTCTCTGGTCACCCTCAGAACGCCATCAACGATACCCTGCGCTGTCGTTCTGTCAACGCCCTGCGATTGTATGACGCGCTGAATCTTCTGCTCTGCGGTCTGCGACGCTGTGGTCAGATCGCCGCCCGCCCCGCCCCCTGGGGCGCCTGGGATCGGAATCACACCTGCACGCGGGTTTCTCGGGTCGGCCAGCATGAATCCTTTCGGAACCTCGCCCGAGAACTCGGCTGGGCCGCCACCGGCTTCTGAAATAGCGCGCGACCTGAGTGTTTCTGCCTGGGCTGTAGAGATGACCCCGCGTGCTTCGTCCCGCTGTATCTTTGCAAGATCCTGCCCCAGATCGGTAGCGGGTCTGGCCGCAGCCGCCCTCGCATTGGCAGCCGCAGCACTGGCGGCGCGAAGATCCTTGGTGCCCTTGAGCCGGGCGTTCTCGATCATCCTCTCCCCAACATCAGGCTGGATAATGCCCCTCTCCACATCGGCCCGAATATTCGAGGCGAACTTGGCGAATTCGGTCTGCGGCCCAGCAGCTATTCTCGCAGCCTCTGCGTCCGCTCTGTCCTGTGCGATATTAGCGCGCCGGTTTGCGACCAAAACCTGGGCGGCCTGTGGGTTAATGACCATCAGCCGGGCGAGACCATCACGCTGCTCGGGTGTCTCGAACAGCCGGAATGGCCCGGTCGGCTTGATCTCTGGCACGGCGGCAAGAACGCCGCTGCCGGTGACCTGCATTTTCGTCAACTCCAGCGCAAGCTCGCCTTCATTCATATTCATCAACTGGAGTATGCGCTGGCGTCCTTCTGGTGTGCCATCCTTGATGGCATCCGCTGCCATTTCGCCAAGACGCCGCCGCTGGGCACCGAAATTGGGGAGCCCCTGCAACTCCTTCGCCGTAGCCATGCCTTTGATTGCTTCGTTACGAAACTGAGCGGATTCAACCTCGCTGCCGCGTGCGGCAACCTCTGCCGCCTGCTTCGCAATAGCCGGGTTTACCTGGCCCAGAACATTGATGCTCTTTGTATTCGCTGGCGGGGGCGTGCGCTGCCCCAGGGCCACACGCACGGCGTCGTCCAGCCCGGTAGCCTCCCGGTCTCCACCAGGAGTAAATGCGGGCTGTGCGGGTGAGGGCTGCCCCCCTTGTCCGCCAAGCAATCCGGCAAGCCCACCCTGATTTCCGGCGGGTGTCTGTGCAGCAGTCAGCCCGCCAGCCGCCCGCAGGGCTTGAATTTCCTCTTCCTCGGCCCGTTTCTGCTGCCTTTGGCCAGCCAGCAACTCGAATATCCGAAGAGGCCCGGAAAGGTTGGGCGCAAGGGAGCCGCCCTGTACGCTGGCTAGTGTAGGCATGGGGAACCCTCACTACGGCGCCTGGAATCGTCCGTGATGTCTTTCTGAAGCTCGGCCAGCACGCCGTCGTATTCAACGAACAGCCACCCGCTATATTCCCCGACAAGGTGGGGATACCGCTCATGAACCTCGTCGGCCATGAAGCCGATGGTTGGGCATCCTTCGATAATCGTGCCTTTTGCCTGTGGAATCCAGTCCCACTGCCAGACCGGCAGGCCCATGATGTCTGATATTTGCATCGCGTTGGCCTTGAGGCGCCTATCGGAAAAGAACGCTGCTGCGATTCCCGCGAGTCCTATCAGGTTTTGTGTGTTCTGCGCTTCCGCCTGAGCGCCCGCCAGAATGCCGGATGCTGTATTCTGCCCCTGTTGCGTCAGGTTGGCACCTACACCCGCTGCCGATGACTGCCCTATTACGCCAAGATTTTGTGACCGTCCTGTGAGCAAACCTTCAAGCTGCAACCCTAACTCGGGACCGATATCTGAGATTTTCTCCAAGGCTGCACCGGAGCGCGTGAGCCCGCCAGCGGCGAGTTGCCCCTGAACGCCACGGGTCCGCTCGCCCACCAGGGATTTAAATATGTCGGTGTCGAATATTTCACCAAGGCGCGCGTCCAGCCCCCCGGCGGTCGTGCCCTGGCTGAGAGCATCAAGTTGCTCAATCCCCACGTCTCTGAAAGGCGCTAACTGCTCGATTGCCAGTTGCGCCTGCCTGTTAGCGGCTGCCGCCGCTGCTTCTCCGGCACCCTCACCTTTGTTTACAAGGTCATTGGCGGGGTCTGGTAGACCAATAAAACTCATGTCCTCTTCCCTTGTTCAAAGGTCAGCCTGTCGAGACTATAGCACCGGCAGCCACGCGCATCAATTCCATCGAAAGTCATGCCAACATGACGCGCCATAACATGTACCTCCCGGTAATCCTTGGGAATCGCGGCGACGATTTTTTTGGTGCTTGTGTGCTCGAACATCCACCCGAAGCATTCCCGCCCGCTCTGCGCGGCCCTGCGCCCCCGGTGGCCTTCCTTCATGTTTACGTGGATCTGAAGCGAATTATTATTAGGATGGAAAAACCACACCCCTATATCCTCACCTTCTTCCACATCGACAAGGTAGTAAACCGTGTCGGAGATGCACAGCGGCCACGGGGCAAGGCGCTTCACCCGTCGATAATCAAGACAACGCTCAATCATGATACCACCACTCTGTCGCTAACCCGGCGCCAGTTCACTCCATCCGTGAAAGCAAGGATACCGCCTCCTGTCTCGTCAGAAACATAGATGATCCCCGCCTCTGTCGTAACCAACGGCAAGGTGGCCACGGTATAGCTTGCCGCCTGTATTCTCAGGCCGAGAAGATTATCGTTCAGCGACTGGGTAATTTCATCCAGATAGTTCTGGAACACAGGGGTTGCCTTGCCGTCCTTTATCAGCGGCTCACCATGGCCTGGTTTTGAAAGAATCTCTGTCATCGTAGATTCGCGAATAGCTGATCGGTGGCGAATTGAACGTCCTGGCGGGTCTGCAATCTCACCCCCAGGAAACCGTTGAAGGTGCCTATTCCGCCGGGATAGTTCCACTCAAGATGACTGGTGTACTTGCTCGGGTTGCCCAAATCACGGAAGATTGGTGTTGAATATTCGATATTGTTCTTGCTCACGGCGAGCCCAACCGTTCCGGCCCCCGCATTAAGCCCCTGTGAAACAGCAAGTTCAGCGCTCTGGACGGTAAAGAAGTCGTTATTCGGGTGCTGGAAGCTCAGATCAATAACGCGCTCGATCTGATCGCCGTAATCTGTATTGACCTTGGCGAGCTTGCCGATCTTGCCCCCCTGGGCTGTGTAATAGGTGCCGTTAAGCTGGTTTACGAACCCACCTTGCCAGACACTGGGGATTTCATTGGCAAGTGTCGTCATCTCGAACCAGTTCCCGGCAAAAAATCCAAGCGTGGTATTTCTGATGGTAAAATACGCAATATCGTAGCCGCGCCATTTGAATCTGCCGGTGATCGCGTCGGCCATCTGGGCTTCTGTGTGATTGGCCAGGATGATGTCCACCGCCGAATTGGAAATCTTCGGCGCGGTCCCGCTGCCCAGGGCGTAGATGCCCGGCCCCTGATCCTTCTCACGGCCAATGAACAGAAACGTCTCATTATACTCGATCAGACCGCCAATGAATCCGTTGGAAATCCGCGCGCCGCTGATCCGCCCGAATGGGTTTGGCGTCGCCCCGGTATCCCGGAATAGCTCGATGCTATCTGTGCCCATGATGTAGAGCGTGTTCTTGAAGTTGAACACAGTGCTGTTAGCGTCCGGCAGTTCCTCCGCGTCAAAGAAACTAAGAACCTGCACACTTCCAGCCGCGCCGATATCCGAGAAGAACGCCGGGTCACCGTCGAACGGGATGTAGACAAATCTCCCATCGATGTGAGCAACGGCGACTGACGGAACGATATTGGGATTTCCTGAAATATCGGTCAGCACATCCAGCTTGCTCAGGGTATAGATCGCGCCGCCCTTGACCACTATCACCGCATCATTGAAGCCCACCGCTGTGCTGATAGCCTCCGCGCCCGCGATGGTGCCGATATTGGTGCTGGCCCCGGTGTCCAGATTGGTAATCTTGTGCAGTTCGGTGCTTTGAACCTGATAGAGACTGCCGTTCCATGTGAATTGTCCCCTTGCGACTCTGCCGGTGCTCGCCAATATCGTTGCAATGCCGGGACGCGAGATTACATGGCCTTCGTTATCGTTGAAACAGTTGGCCAGCGTCTGCCGGGTCTTGGGCAGGTCTTCGACCTCAACCAGGCCAGTGGGGAATTCGATAGCTGGCATTGAGCGCCCTCAGTTCTTGATCCGGTCGCCTCTGTTGAAGTACCGCGAGTCCAGGAAAAGACTGTCGCTGCCAGCCCCCTTCGGCAGTGTGGACGAAACAACCTTATCCGGCACCACCACCTTGCGATAGAGCCGCTTGATGTTGTTGAACTCTGATCTGGCGATATTCTTCAAGTCCTGCGATACGACGGTTTTCCCGTTGTCGAAGTCAGGGGCGAGGAAGATAGCAAGATTGCTGATGATACCATTCCGGGTGTCTGCGGGCTCGTTCAGATCATCGCCGGGTGCATCCAGCGGGGCGAAGCCAAAGTCGATCCCCTTGGATAGCCACATCTCGATCATCGAGTTGAGCGCATCCTTGCCGACCAGTATGGCCTCTGAGGATGCTGGGGAAATGACAGAGTGTGCCCCGATCCTTTGGAGCGCCTTCTGGATTATCGTGGTGCCGTCGCTCATTAGACGGAAGTCGTAGACGACGGCTTGTCGGCTTTGGGTTTCGCTGCCCTCTTGGGCGCTGACCCCGCCGGACGGCCACGCTTGCGCTGCCAGCCAATGGATTCGCAATGGGCGATGGTTGCGGGCTCGTCGTTGGTCTCGATCTCCAGTCCGCTGGGTTTGGTCCATACTGTCATGATCATCTCCGTCTTTCATCGGCATCAAGCCGGTTGAGTGCGTCGGTTATACGTCGAGCGTTGGCTGTACATTCGGAGGCGGGGCGATTGACACTGAAGACCATACAATCCGCAATCGTGAGGCCATCTGCTGCAATGACAATTTGATCGCTGATTTCCGCATCAATTCTGAAGGGCCCCTTGCTGTGCAACCGCTACCTTCCTTGTGTAGAGGCCCGGCCCCGTAGGGCCGGACCTGTTTCAGTTACGGACTATGCTCAGCCCCAGCCCTGCCCTGCGAAGAACGGGTTGAGCACCGAATAGGCCGGGCGGAAGTCCACACGAACCTTCTGGTTGTTCTCCAGGAAGCCGACGCCCTTGGACACGCGGAACTGAAGACCGTCCTCGGTCGTGGCCAGCGTATCCGTCGAGTGCAGCTTCTTGATCGGCACAGACCCGATACCGAATGCCTGCTTGTGCCAGAACAGATTCGGCTGGAACAAGGTAGAGTCGGCGTTCAGCATCGTGATCACATCGTTGTCGGCAATCGCGCTGTCAATCGTGTTGAAAGCGCCCGCAGCCTCAAAGATGCCCGGCCCGGAGATGACCAGTGTGCCTGCGCCCGCAACGAAGGCGGCAGAATCGACGGTAACCACGCCGGAGAACAGCACGTTGGCACCCGAGCCGTTGATGATCGGCTGGCGGGTCGAGAGATTGAGCCGGTTGCGCCCAGTGATCTCAACGATAGTGCCCGCCTTGACAACACCGGCGAAGGCACCAAACCCATCGACCGTGATGGATTGCGTCATGCTGTCCTTGGCACCAACGTAGGTGGCCGTGGGAGCGCCATTGACCGCGCCGATCAGATCGCCAGTAGCCGGGGTGGTGAAGCTGGCCAGTGTGGTAGCAGAAAGAACCGACATTCCAGCGAAGTTGTCCGAAATCATCGCCTTCTTGTGGGCCGAGTCGATCAACTCACCGGAAACACCGCCAGAGCCGAGTGAACGCTGGTTGCTGGCAAGCGTGGTCTGAGTGAACGGATTGACCGCATAGTACCAGCGATCATCTACCGGAATGCCCGATGCCATCATGACAGCGCTGGCTGCTGCAACGTCGTCCCATGTGGTTACCGCCGTGCCGACAGTACCCGCCAGAAGCCCCGAATTCTTCATCATGAACTCGGCGAAGTCCAATTCCAGATCGGTAACGATACGAGTTGCCATCGGAGCCAGCAGTTGGTCAAGCTGGTCCATCTTGATGGCTTCGTCAGCCTCGTCATAGTCCACAAACACGGTGAAGTAGTCCTGCACCGTGCCCGTTGCCTTGCCGGTGATGATGTCATCCACAGTCAGGGCCGAAACATCGCCTGCCGAAGTGCGGCGTGACGTGTAGTCAGTCGGACGCTTGAAATCGACGTTCTCGCCTGATGCAGGGTTGAACCGCCCGGCCAGAAGCTGTGTGTTGACGTTTTTCGACAGAACCCGCGCTGACTCGAACTTTTCGAGGAAGATACGGGCGAGTTGCCGCGTGAAGTTGCTTGTGAAGTCGTTAGCCATGGTCGCCTACCTATTCAAAGGTGGCCCCTGCTGGTCCGCGCTTGGCGGCTTTCCTGCTTACTGTCCCGGACAATTCGTCGTCCGGGTCCGGGGCCACTTGTGATCGGCTTCTTGTCTGGACCTTGAGAGAGGCCCCAAGTTCGCCGAGTTTAAAAACAGCGGCAACAGGGTCTGTTTTAACAAGCTCGGCGATTTCCGCCGCAACTTCCTTGTTCTTACCAAGGTAGTACAGAATGCGGGGCGAGGCATCGGAGGCGTCGATCAGTCGTTTGACCGTATCCTGCCCGAGAACGCTTATAGCTGCGTCCTCTGCCTCGTCGTAGTCCTTCACCCCAAGCTTTTCCGCCGCCTCGTAGTGAGCAACCTGACGCTGCTCGCTCTTTGGGTTTGGCGCTGGGGGCGCCGCAGTCTGTTTCGCGCGCTTGTCGAACTGTTCCTCAAAAAACCGCTGGTTGTAGCCTGTGAGCGCCGAGACATAAGCGGGGTCTTTGGCCCCGTCGTCGAAGTCGTTTGGATCGGGTGGCAATGCCTGTTCCGGCTTTGCCTGCTGTTGCTCAAGGGCGAGTTTCAGCAGCTTGTTCTGAGCCCGTTCGACTTCCAGTTGAGTCTCGGCGTCGCCTGCCTCTTTCTGAGCGGCCTCGACGCGCGAATTCAGCTTGTTAATCCTTTTCCTGATGCCGAAGTTCTGCGATTTGGGTTGCGACCCGTCTTCCCCGGGCAGAACGATATCAACCTCCTGATCATCGCCATCCTGACTCTCGTCATCGCCTTCGGAGACATCTGCCCCGTCAACGGTCTGATCATCTTTTCGGCTGTCATCATCGGCCTGGTCTCGTTCCGCCGTGGAATCTAACGCTTCCTTGCCCGCCATTTTACCTCCTGCGGTAGTAGAGTATTACCGGGATAAGGCCCGTTCCTTGGTGATCTACACAATTAGCACGGAAATTAGCGTCATGCAATCTCAAGTTGCAGGATTCCGTCGCTACTGCAACCTGCGAGTGATCGTCTCGACCACGGCCTTCTGCCGATCAAGCGATACCTGGTCACGCTTGGTGCCGATTTCGGAGGTGATCTTTTCCGTCTCTGCCAGTTTCTTCTGAGCATCGGCGGTCTTTTGCACGCTGGCCGCGTCCAGGTTCCGCGCCTCCGCCTCCTGCTGCCTTGTGGCGGCCTCAAGCAGCTTCTGCTGCGGGCCTTCCTCCTGCGACCGCTGCTGCAGCCCCTGCACGAATGCTTCTTCCTCCGGCGTCTGCGGCTTCACCATGCCTTGCGAAAGCATTACGTTGCGGTTGATTTCCTTGATCGGGTCGAGGCCCACGCCCACCATATTATCGATGATAATGGCCAGAAGCGCCGGGACATACTGCTTGCCCTCGGGAATCTCGCTGATGGCTTCAAGCATTCCCTTGGCATCCTCGACCGTCTGTTCCCGCATGGTCTCGTATTGAGGCCCGACATCAGCATATGACTGAAACTTCTTGCCCCGAAGATCGTTGCTCTCAACCGCCTGCCCGGTCTTTTCGTCAATAACAAAGCCCAGAAGTTGCTCGGTGCCTTCCGTTCCATCCTTGTTCAGCGTGGTGACAATGCGCCGAGTGGTGTAGACCTCCGACGCCATCGACTGGTAGACGGTGCCGGAATGAGCAATTGAGGAGGCGATGTTGTCGTTGACCACCTGGGTTTTCCGGTTCTCACGCTGGACCAGAGCCTTGATTGCCTTGCCCGACAGATCCTTGCGGAACGATTCCTGAGGCGGGCCGCCGGTTACCGTCTCCATGAAGGATGGCACGATCTGCATCAGCGACTGAGTGCTGGCGTCCAGCGAGCCCGGCTTCGAATAGGCAAGCGGCCCGGCCTGTACGATATTGCCATCGTCATCCCTGAGGGAATCCGCCAGCAGATATGCCTTATTGTTCTTGTTCGCCCAGACTTCCTGAATATCCGGGTTTTCCATCTGCTGGGGATCGAAGATCGGTACCTCTTGACCGTGCGACGCGGCATTCTCGGCCAGTTGGCTAACCTGCATATTGAACAGGCGCTGCGCATCCTTCAGCTTTCTGACAAGCCCGCGATAGAACTCCTGATTGCCAACATAGGAGCGGAAACCATAGAACGGGATGATCGGTATCCATTTGCCGACTATGCGCCGGGCTGGCTCAAGGATCGCATCGCCGCTGAATACGGTCTTGTCGATAACCCGCGTCTTGAGCCGCCGCTTGCGCACGAATTCGCGAAACTCATCCTTGGCCAATTCATCCTTGATTATCTCGTGGTCATCTTCCCTGTAGGATTCCACAGCCCCGCTTTGGAGATTGTTGTAAACCCAAACAACATCCGGGATTATCCGAACGTCATACCGCGTTGCGATGTAGATGATTTCAGCCGTGCGAAATGTGGTGCTGGAGAACCGGCGCGTTTCAGGATCGTATGCAGATGAAGGAACCGCGCCTGGATATTCGCGCTCAAAGCTTTCCTTGGTGAATTGGTCGAGCACAGTGCAATGGTTTGCATCTGCCTTGTCGGGGCGCTTTGCAGCAGAATCCCAGAACACGGTATTGTAGGCGTTGAACACCGGGCGCCACTCGATCACCTGGTTGTCATTCTCGGGATCACCCTCATCCTCGAACTTGGTAGCCAGCTTGAACGCACCGAACCCCGCTGTAGCGCATTCATCAACCGCGATATCCGTGGCCAGCTTGCCGGAGTATTGCCTGAAGTCCGAGCGGTAAATGCCGTTCAGCAGATCGCCATCATCCTTGGTGGTGCCCCGGTCGTTGGGCTTGTACTCAACCCCGATGCGGTTCTGGTTCCACTCGCCGATAAATCCCTGGAGAAAGTCCGAGACCAGATCAAGCTCCAGCTTCACCCGATTGACCGACATATCATCGTTGGTCAGGAAATCTTCCCACATGCCGCCCGGCAGGCCCACAAAGCGCATATCTTCCGCCGCCCGGTCGCGCTGGTCTTCCGTCGCCGTGCCGTCCTCGCGCAGGTCATTCTTGAACTGCTCCAAGCGGTCTCTGTCGGCGTCTGTCATCATCGAGCCTGCTTCGTGTGTCATCCTACCCGCCTCAATTCAGGAACGGTGATCTGCTTGCGTTCAGGCTTGACCGGCTTGAGCGATGTGGCGAAAGTCATGAACGCATCTGCTCCGTGGCTGTTGTCGTCATGTCGGGGCCTGTCCCGCCATACTCCGCGCTGGTCATCCCATTCCTTACGGTAATGGCGAAGTCTTTTCAATCCCAACGAACACCCGGCCTCGTCGAAATCACAGCTTGCGAAGATGTTCCGCGCAGCCTCGATAGCCTGCCCCTTCTCCTTCACCCTCCGCACAATCATGGGCTTAAACTTCATATCCTCGACAACCTTCTTCCGCCCGTGCTCCAGAAACAGGTCTTGCCTGTCCCCATCATGCGGCCAGTAGTGGGTATCCCATTCCACTCCACCCTCGGCCTGCTCCTTGCCCCACTCCCGCAGCCAGCGGATATAGTGCGAGACATACTCTCCCGAGTTCTCATAGTACGCAACAAACCTGTTTCTGTTGCGTATCTGCTGGTGAAGCCAGATCGTGGTGCTGTCATTCCGGCCTAAATCCCAGTAGGTGTTAACCGGATAGCGCGGATCGTAGGGAAACTCGCCGATATGTCCATGTTTTGAGGCATGGGCCATTTGCTTCTCGAAATACGCGCCCTCTATGGCTTGTTCGAATGCCTCGTCAGGCGTTGAGGGATATTCCCGCTTCATGTCGCCGCCCTGCTCGCGCTCGGTCATGCACCACCATGCGCGCTGACCGGGGCTTAGAGCTATCCCGTGGTCAAATTCAAGCCGGTCGAAGTATTCCGCGTCCTCTCTGGCTACGGTGACAATCTCAGGGTTCTCCACATACTCCGGCGCATCCCACCACGGGAAGAAGTGAAAGCGCCAGTCTCTCGGACCCAGCTTCTTCCCCGCCATGCCCCTGGCCTTCTGGGTCATATCAAAGAACCTGCCTTCCTGACCCTCTGCCGTTGACTCGATAGTGATGCTGCCCCGCTCAACCGCAGGGAACGAGCCAGAGATGATCTCCCGTGCCTTGTTGGGGTACTGGGCGCATATCTTGCCGAACTCGGATACATGCAGTCTCTGGAGCGTGCCGGAGCGCGCTGACGTGGTGACGCTGACAGAGGAGCCGTTGACGAAGTGGAGCGCATCCGCTGCGTCTCTGGTGCTGCCCAGCTTCTCTCGTAACGCCTCAGGCAGGTTGTCATAGGGAAACTTCACCTTGGTATCGAATATGGTCTTGGCGTCGTCTAGCCTATGGGCGATGATGGCCGCGCGCCAGTCTGGGTTGAACAGGCATTCATCCAAGCTGATAAGACACATGGCTGTAGTGATGCCACGCTGTCTCGCCTTAAGTATGATATCCCTGCCATGAAGGTTGCGGCAAAGCTCTTCCTGGGCCTCATTCATGCGGAACGGAGTGCGTCTGCCGTCCTTGTCTACAATCCAATACAGATTGTTGAGCCTCCAATAGGGCTCTTTGAACTGGTCAGGGCTTATCGATGCGCTTTGCATGTGCCGCAACTTCCCTGAGAAGCTCATTCAATGGATCGATGGTTATTGAACCCTCAATGGAAACATTCGACAAATCGGGCAATACTTTCTTCATCAAGCCAAGCCCTGCTGTTACCTGAGTTGTGCTCATTTCGACCGTGCCCTCAGCGTGTCCAATCAAACGCTTGAGGATTTGGCTGTTTCCAATCTTAGTCCTATGCTCGTTTGACATGGGAGATTGAAACTGAGTTCCTTTTTTTGCTGCCATGATCCTATCCGCTTTTACTCATATCTCTGCGCCTCTTCGTGGATAACTTTCTTAGCTGCCAGTGCTGCTAGATGGCTGTTGACAATGCCTGATACGAACGCTGGTTCGTGGCTGCCAATTTCCCATCCCGCTGAAGTCCAGCCGTCCTCATCCCACGCGCAGACGAAATGTCCTGATGCTCCGGCACCGTCTTTGAGTAGGGTTGTAAGGTGCTTCGTTAGCAACAAGTCTATCGGGGACCGGGGCTGTACCAAGGCGACAATTTTATCTGTGCCTTTTATCCTGACGCGAAGGCGGGCGGTTTTCATGCCCACGCCTGTGTAAGGTTGAAGCGTCTCACGATCTGCTCTTCCTCGCCTGTGGTGGTGTTGGTCAGCACGCCTATGAGCCTGTAGAGGGTATCCGTGGTGAGGGTGTCTGTCTCTGTAGATGTTAGGAACCCGGACCAGCCTGGCGGGTCTAGCGTAGCATCCTCTGGAATGATGCGGGAGAATATCGCGGCGTCGTTCTTGAATTCCTTGACGGTGATGGTGCATATCCATCCGCTGATTGCCTTTCCAGCGCGGTCAAACACAAACGGCAGTGACATGCCTTTGCGCACTACCGGGATGGGGCTGCTCAATTGAAGGTTGCTCCCGACTTCTTTCGCTTGGGCGGCTTCTTGGCTACGCGCCCACCGCGCCTTAACATGCTTTTGCGTAGTTCCTCAGCACCGAAAACGGCGGCGTTTTTCTTTAGGAAGTCGCCTATCGTCTTGGTGGCGCTTTGCTTGCGCGGCTTTTTCGTCGCTATTTCCCTGCCTGCCATCTAGTGCATCCTCGCTTCCGCGATTTCCGCATTGTGGATCATTGTTTCCATTTCCATGCATAGAGCGATTTCGTTGGCACTGTCGCGGATATCGTCAATCGACATTCCGTCATTGAGCGCATCGACAAGCAAATCCATGATCCGTGATTCCAGCTTGTCCTGCTGTAGGCTCCCGGATGGGGCTGGCATGACTTCCTCCGCTCAACCTCTGCGCGCAACCATCATAATTTATTTTGCCGCGCTATGCAAATACTGGTTATACCCTCTTGCATTTGTGCAATGACGGTGCTATATTCAAGATACCAAAGAGCGAAAGGATCCGCCATGACATTC
>Ga0255047_10001836_pt1 | contig 14711 bp, 13 predicted proteins | sample JV7_2_1_MG_FD_183640 | JGI IMG/M metagenome (GOLD analysis project Ga0255047, IMG submission 183640) | Seawater microbial communities from Jervis Inlet, British Columbia, Canada - JV7_2_1 | ecosystem: Environmental > Aquatic > Marine > Inlet | place: Canada: British Columbia | collected 2016-10-06
CCCTGATCAGGGCTGGCGAAGACATCGACTACGAGGGTGTCACCGGAGATGGTTCGTACACGGCAGGTGGCGTCAACGCCGTCGTCCAGTCGTACACACCGTTCAACACCGACGGCAGCGTCGGCGAATCCGAGACCCTGGATCCGGCAACCGCGCTTGAAGTGCAGGAGAAGATCGCGGTCCAGGCGGAGTGCGAAGTTGCAAACCCGGCAGGGTCGAATCCGGCATCGCCAGGGTGTGAGTGGTAGAACCCTGATACGCAAAAGGCAATCGACGAACACAAAGAGTGGCAGCGGGTCATCCCGCTGCCACTCTTCTTCGCGAGGGGCGCTTGCTCTGTACTCGTTTCGCCCCGATCCTCGATAATCGATTATGCTGAGTTGGTTGGCTCTCATCTGCTCGGAACCGCCGTCCCGTCGAGGGAGCATCCATACACGGAGGAACGCTGCATGGTCCGTCTCGAACTGAGTTCACTCAAACGCACTCCGGACTCCATCGGATCCGACAGAAGTTCCGAGAGCAGTGATCCCATGGCCAAGGAGATCCACAGAGAGATGAGCTGGGACGCCAGCGAGTATCCGAGAACGCAGGCGTCTGAGAGTGTCTGACATGGCCCTCTCCCCCGCTGAAACAACCACTCTTGATGGGGTGCCAAACTTCCGCGACATCGGCGGATACGTGACGACTGACGGCCGTGTCGTTCGCGCTGGCCGGGTGTATCGATCCGGCATGCTTGGAGCAGCTACCGACGACGACCTCGCCACGCTGGCAGCACTAGGTCTGCGCACCGTCATCGACCTCAGGACACAGCCCGAGGTTGACGCTTTCGGTGTCGACCGCCTCCCGGGTCTTGCGAGCCTCGTCCGACTGCCGATCCCGAGCGCGGGAGCAGATCCGGTCGTGGTGAAGGCGATGCAAACCGGTCGGTTTCCGTATCTCCCTGACCTCGCCGAGGTCAACCGAGGCTACGTCTCGGACGACGCCGAGCGACTCGGCGATGCGCTCGAACTGCTCTCCGACTCGGCGAACCTGCCAGCCGTTGTCCACTGTCTCGGCGGCAAAGACCGCACCGGTGTGATATCGGCGCTGTTGCTCACCATCCTCGGTGTCCCTTGGGCGACCGTGCGTGTTGACTACCTACGCTCGAACGAATTCTACAAAGGGACCCTCGACGATCCACAGAATCCGCTCAGCCGCGCAATGGTCGTCCGGTTCGGGCACCCGCCGGACTTCGGAGACGAGGAATCCAAGCGCGAGTTCTTCGTCCTCCGACCGGCCTACATCGACGTCGTGCTCGACGAGGTGACCAAGGATCACCAGCCGATCGCCGACTTCGTCAGCAACAAGCTCGGTCTTACCGACGCCACCGTTGAGCGGCTCTGCAGTGAGCTCCTCGCGGGACCGAGAAACCCGAACACAGGACTTCAGATGACAGAGCACACAATCGATTCAGGAGACCCAGAGAGATGACCTACGCCTATTCATTCGACTATCGGCATGAGGGCTCGCTCGACGAGACCAAGGCGCTGGTCGGCGGCAAGGGAGCGAACCTCGCTGTGATGCGGAGCGAACTCGGCCTTCCTGTTCCGCCCGGCTTCACAATCTCGACCGAGGCCTGCCGCACCTACCTAGCCGAGGGCTGGCCTGAGAGCCTCGATGCCGAGCTACTCGAACACATCGGACTCATTGAGAGCGTTGTCGGTCGTCGCTTCGGCGATCCGAAAGATCCCCTACTCGTGAGCGTTCGATCGGGAGCTCCGATCTCAATGCCTGGAATGATGGACACCATTCTCAACCTCGGCATCAACGACGAGACTGCGAGGGCCCTGACCGAGGTCACCGGCGATCCGGAGTTCGTCGCCGCCTGTCGCGATCGGTTTGTATCCACCTATCGCGAGATTGTCGGTGTCATAGACGTGCCCGACGATCCGTTCGATCAGCTTCGCGGAGCCGTGGAGGCCGTATTCCGTTCCTGGAATTCCGACCGTGCGGTCAGCTATCGCGCGCACGAAGGGATCCCCGATGACCTCTACACCGGTGTCACGATCCAGGCAATGGTCTTCGGTAACCGTGGCAATGACTCCGCCACGGGAGTCGTCTTCACACGCGATCCCGCGTCAGGCGAGCGAATCCTCTACGGAGACGTCCTCTTCAACGCACAGGGCGAAGATGTCGTGGCGGGAACCCACAGAACACAACCCATCGCCTATCTCGACGATCGGGCACCGGAGATCGCCAAGGAACTCAGGCGTCACGCCAATCGTCTTGAACGTCACTATGCGGACGTGTGCGACATCGAGTTCACAATTGAGTCAGGCAAGCTGTGGATGCTTCAGACGCGGATTGGTAAGCGCAGCCCCGAGGCGGCGCTCCGTATCGCGATTGACATGGCCACGGATGCCGCCTTTCCGCTCACGCGTCGCGAGGCCGTGACCCGAGTCGCAGGTCTTCTCGCCTCACCCCCGAAAGCTGCGGCAAAACTCTCCGGAGGCGCGACACCCATCGCCATCGGCTTGGGCGCCTCGCCGGGGCTCGCTGCAGGAGAAATCGTGACGGAACCGGACGTCGCGGTTGAGGCGGCCGATGCAGGAAGACCGGTCATCCTTGTTCGCAATGAGACTTCCCCTGACGACGTTCACGGTATGGCGGTCTCGGCCGGGATCCTCACCGCGACGGGAGGTCTCGCCTCTCACGCTGCTGTGGTCGCACGGGGTTGGGGCATTCCTGCGGTGGTCGGCACCGCGACGCTCGAGGTCCGGACTGCAACGATCACGATCGGCGATCAAGTGCTCGACGTCGGTGACTCGATCACGATCGACGGCCGAACGGGCGAGGTCTTCGTCGGAAGGATCGCGAGCGATTCAGTAGTCGTTCCTGAAGCCGAGCAACTCCAGACGTGGGCCGACGAATTGGGAATCGAGATCAACGCGATCGTTCGAAAAGACACAGATCTGAGTGGCGCCGAGGGCGCCGTGGGTCAAGCTGGTGCCAGCGGTACGGTCACTGTCGAGGCGACGCTGCGACTCCTCGGTATCAAGGGTTTCGCAACCCCTGATGCGGTCGCAGCCGCGCTCGCGTCGACTGAGGATGAAGCATCCGGACTGCTCAATCAGATGGTCGCCGACGGTCTCGCCAAGCTGATGGGTCCCATGGTCAGCCTCACAGATGACGGCAAGCTGGTCGCGGGAGAACTCCGGCTTGTAGACAGCGCGCAGTGGGGAGCTGGGAACGCCGTGGAGGCCCTTGACAGCTTCCTTGACCTCGACGACCGCATGAAGGTGATCGTCACCGCCTGGCAGATGCGCGAGGTCGACGGAGTACCCGTCTTGAACGATCACTCCGATCCGGAGTATGACGCTGCAGTTCTCGCAGATCTCGAGACGCTCCACATCGATGCCGACAAGTGGATCGACGGGTTGTGCGGTGGACTCCCGCGCCTTGCCACCTACAAGGCGAGACTCAGCAGGGCCGCCAGTTTCGTGGCCGACGGAGATCACAACTACATTGCCTCTCCGCGACTCGACAGCTACCACAACGTTTGGTTCGAACTCCACGAGGACCTGATCCTGCTGGCAGGACGCACACGCGAGGAGGAGGCTGCATCAGGCCGTGCCTAGAACACCTCTCACGGCTGCAGCGCGAGAACCGGAGGTCGGGCGGAACCTGACGTTCCGACTATCAGAATCGTCAATAGCCGCAACGGTTTTCAGCGGGCACGGACAAGGCTGTGCCGGACGGTAGAGCGCTCGGTAGAGTCCGAGACCAACCCCGCCACGCGAGAAAACCCCCAGGAATATAGGCATCCCGAGGGTCTCTTCGTAGCGGGGCAGTATAGAACTGACGGAGGTTCTCCTCGCGGTATGGACGCGGTGCGGTGCACGAGTGACTAGGTGGGGTGGACGGCTTCGGCTGGGTCGAGGTGGGCCGCTCGGATGGCTGGGCAGTCGCCGGCATTGGCTACGACGGTGAGGGCTTCGATGGGGATGTCGAGCATCCAGCCTTGGCGCGTATCGGGCATCCGTTTGGTCCTCTCGGTCTGGCTGCCGAGGTCCGCGACGCGATGCTGGTGCTGGATGCGGAGAAGTGCCCGGATGTAGGCGAGATTGCCGATCGGCTGGGAATGGAAGCGGAGAGCATCCTCTGTGTCCGACCACTACGCCTTCCTGCGAGCCGGTGACGGTCGTCTACCGTTCGCCAGATCCCCCACGAAGTCGAAGAAGAATTGCCTTCCACGTGTTATTCCGATATTCTAGAAATACGGAAAACTAGAATGAGAGGAGTACTAGATGGACAATACGGCGGCCCGAGTCGAGAAGCTGGAGCGGCGAGTCGAGGTGCTCGAAGCCCTCAATCCCACTGCCCCCTCTACCCCTTCTTCTTCGGCCAGACCTGCCCCAATCCCCGACCTGCGCCAACTTGAAGGGTTGCGACTTCGCCAAGGGGACCAGTATGTCCGCGGGGAAATGCGGGGAGCCGTGACCTATGCCGTCTCCGCCAATACGGGAGACAAGGAAGTTCTCTGGGCAGGCGACCATGGGGTGCCCGGGATCTGGGATCTTGAACCGGCGTCCCTGGCGCGGTCTCTCGCCGCCCTGGGCCACCCAGCCAGGATCACCCTCGTGCGTTCTCTCCTGACGGGGCCGAAAACCAGCCAAGATCTCCAAGAGGTGACCGGTTCGGGATCGACCGGCCAGCTCTATCACCACCTCAACGACCTGATCTCGGCCGGGGTGGTCGACCAGACCGCCAGAAGCCAATACCAGATCGACCGGAGCCGGATTGCCCCGCTCCTGGTGATTCTGGCGGCCGCCGGTGATGCCGCTCGCCCTCAGTTCTCAGAGACCGACGTCACGACCGAAGACGAGGCTTAGGCATGCGTGTGCCACACCTTCGGCTTCCTCACCGCCGCTCTGCGGCCGAGGATCTCCTTCGCTCCAACCGGTTCGAGGACGCGGAACTGGCGTTTGTGGAGGAAGCGGAAGCTCATCCAAACAAGGCTCGCCCTCTTGTCCATCAGGGGCATCTGGCGTTGATGCGAAACGATTTGGACCTGGCGCAAGAGCGCCTTTCGGCGGCCGTGGCACGTCGGCCGCGGTTCCGTGAGGCTCACCAACTCGAGGCCGAAGTCAGCTACCGACGTGGCGACTTCGCCAAGGCGGCCGAATCCCAGGATGCAGCGGGCAACAGGGCCGTCGCCGCCAAACTGAGGTCCTTCGCTGGCCGTCAGCCCTATGAAATCGAAGCTCCCGAAACCGTACGGGTGCCGTTTACCCAGACCGACCCGTTGCCGATCCTCAGGGGTCGGATCAACGGTGGGGAGGAGTTCGAATTCCTTCTGGATACCGGCGGTGCAGAACTCATTCTCGACACGACGTACGGCAAACAAGCCGGAATCCCACGTTTCGGGGGTGAGCGCAGCGTTTTTGGGGGCGGCAAGACGGCAACCGTTGGCCACGGTGCGGCCGGGTCGTTAACGATGGGCGAGGCCACCATTCGCAACCTGCCCATCCAGATGCTCGATCTGCAACCGATTGGCGCGAGTCTCGGCCGACCCAACCTGATTGGAATTGTGGGCACGTGTGTTCTCTATCGCTTCCTTGCCACCATCGACTATCCGGGCGAATCATTGATCCTGCGCCGGAAAGGGACCGAGACGGCGGTCTCGGCCGAGGGGGTCGATGTTCCATTTCAGATGGCCGACGACCATTTCATGCTTGCCGAGGGAACCTTCAACCGCGGTCCGCCTTTGCTGTTCTTCGTCGATAGCGGTCTGGGAGGCGGCGCTTTCACCTGTCCGGCGTCCACACTGAAGGCAGCCGGGATAGAACGCGGTTCAACCGAGGTCGTTGAAGGCGAAGGCGGCGGGGGAACGATGAGTGCGTGGCCGTTTGATGTGGATTCGCTTTCGCTGGGAGAGGCGCGGCAAGAGGGTTTGCAGGGGATCGGAGGTCCCTTCCCCCCACAACTGGAATACGCCTACGGTTTCCGCATTGGCGGTCTAATCTCACACGGCTTCCTGAGCGAATACGCCGTCACCTTCGATTTTGACCAGATGACAATCCGCCTGGACCCGCGTTGATCCTCGTCTTGGCCGATCGTCATGTGACGGCCCGACACAGAGAGGCGGTTCGATCGGTGAATGGGCTGTTGTCTGTTCACTGGCCACGGCCAATATCGGACACCAAACGTAGCCACGAGAATCGACACCCGGACCGTCGTCGATGCCCGTCATAGGCCTCGATAGGACGCCGTGAACACGTTTCCAAATCAGCGTGTCAAGTTCCGGTACCCGTGCGACGGTTTGACACAGGTTTGACATGAGCCATATGGGCCGACTCCGGACGCGAAGAAACCCAAGCGACATGTAGGAATCCCAAGGGTTCTCTTCGTAGCGGGGGCGGGATTTGAACCCGCGACCTTCGGGTTATGAGCACGAGGACAACGCTCTCAGTGGTGTTGATCCCCGCTGATTACCGATAGTTGGCGTCGTGCTTCCGCGGTACGGCTGCTAACGGGTGTCAGGTGGTGTCACCCTGTATCAGGTCGTTTGTCATCAGTTTGTCATCAGTGACCGAGGTTTCAGGTCCGGTCCGGCCTTCCAGCGGTCGCCACTCTCCGTGGGCACTACGAAGTCTGAGGAGATGGGAACTCCGGTCTCCATCCTGATCGCACCTGCCGCGCGCCGCGCCTTTCCACGCTCCAGTGTGCTTGCCCAGGGCGGTTCAGCCGAGGGGGTCCACCGAGCGCACAAGCTTGGATATGCGTGCGCCGAGGCCCGTGGGGTAGAGACATTCTCGGGGTCGAACGCTGATCGCTTCGCTTAGGAGTTGCAGAGGTACGGTTGTGGTTCTCGACGCAAGGGCTATTCCTGTATGGCCAGGACGCGTTCGCGGATGCTGGGGTAGCCGGACTCCTTGATGATGCGGTCGGTGACGTCGTCGCTGCTGAAGTCTTCGCCGGCGTCTTCGTATTCCTGGATGGTGCGTGCGACGGCTCTTCGGATCGTGCCTGCGGTGTCGCAGACAAGGACCTTGACATCGGCGGCTTCATCTTCTGTCAATCCGTGCTCTTCAGCATGGCCGAGTTCCCATCCGAGCATCATCATGTCGGCAGAAGTGAGCGTCGGGTTCATGGCCTCAGTCTGTCTCGACGTGAACGCTTCGAGGAACCGCTTGGTGTGTTTGTCGACGTTGAGCCTCGCCTTGACGTTGTCTGTTGGTGTGCGAAGAACGATGACAGGGTCGCCGGTACCGAATCTAGGTGGTTGGTGTCTTTCGTGGGTGGGGGTGCTCACCTGCCATGGACTACTCCCTGCCTCCACTTGCTTCGACAAGCTCAAAATCTGGAGTCACCAGGAAGTCGGCCAGCGACCGGAGGCTCTGCACGACTTCGTGCTCGCGTTTCAGCACGTTCAGACGATATTCATTCTGGGGCTCCTTACCGCGGAGCAATTGGGCCTTCTGGGTGTCGCGATACGTGAGGTCGATGAGGATGCGGAGATCGGCCTCGACACGATGCGGGTACAGGCCATCCACAATGACCACCTCGATCGGTGCGAAATCGGTGTGTAGTTCATCGATCTGATCGGTGAGAAGATCGATGCAAGGAAGAACAGCCTTACGACCCTCGCGGAAGGCGTCTAGGTGTTGATCCAGCAGCGTCCAGTCGATCTCGCCCAACCCCACGCTCTCTATGCCGTTCTGCTTGCGCCAGGCCTCCCGATCCCGCGGACCCACTGTGTAGTAGTTGTCGATGTGCAGAATCTTGGTCAGCCGACCTTGGTCCTTTAGCGCCCGCGCAACCACGTGTGCGAGTTCGGATTTACCCGAACCCGACTCCCCGCCAATTGCAACGACAACCTTGTCGGATCCGATCCGGTTGAGACGCTCGATGATCTGAGCGCCGGCTCTTTCGTGCTTCTCTGTGATGAGCAATACGTCGCCTAGCATTTCATCCTCATAGTCCCGGAACCCACTCGGTATCCACCGTAGTCCACTGACCGGCGCGCAAGGACATCGTGGCCCCCCCGACGGTTACCTCGGCATCCCCGTCAACGCATACCTTCACTCTCTGGTGCTCGACTTCGAAGTGGTAGCGCAGATCCCGAAATCCGACATTGAAACGCATGCTCCGCCACCCCGCCGGCAAGCAAGGTGCCAGGCGCACGATCGGCCCGCTGACATCGAGGCCTGCATAAGAGGTGAGCGCGAGCAGAACGGTGCCCGCCATAACGCCTGTGTGGATTCCTTCATTTGTCGTGCCACCCTGGGTATCGGCGAAATCGCTTCGCAAGGCCTGACGATAGAGGTTCCAGCTGACCTCCGCGTGACCAGCCCGATTGGCCAGGTCGGCATGCACCAGGCGGCTGAGCGTTGATCCGTGTGACGTGCGTTCGAGGTAGTAGGCGAAGTTCTTCGCCAGCAGATCCACTCCGGCTTCGAAGCCGAGCGAACTCAGTATCTCCTGCAGCTCATGGTCCGGCAGAACGTAGAAGGGCATTAGTGCATCCGCCTGCTTGGCCACCTTGTAGGCGTCTGGCGACTTGCCCTCCGCCTTCAGCAGGCGGTCCATGCGGCCGATCGCACCGTATCTCTGCCTGTAGGCGTCCCAGTCCAGCTCCTTGAGTCCGAAATAGCCGTCAAACTGTTCGAGGATGCCGTCGCTCGAAACGCAGAGATTCAACCCGGCAGCGATGTCGGCCCAGTTCGTCAGCTCGTCGTCCTTCAGTCCCGTCTTGGCAGCGACCTGCTTCTGCGCGTCGTCCCCGATCAAGCCGAGCACCTGTGCCGTCGTACGCAGGAGCCAGGCCACCATGATGTTTGTGTAACTGTTGTCTTTGATTCCCCCCGCCGTAGCGCCCGGGTACTTCTCATGGAACTCGTCTGGTCCCATGACCCCGGCAATTTCGTAGCGTCCGGTTTCGGGGTTATGGATCGAGATGCTGGCCCAGAATCGGGCGAGTTCGATGAACATCTCCGCGCCGTAGTCCCGTAGGAATCCTCTATCCTGGGTGGTCTGGTAGTACTCCCAGGCACCGTAAGGAATGGCCAGGGATACGTGGCGTTGTAACGCGCTGTTGTCATCACCCCATTCGCCGGAAATCGGGTTGAGATGCACCACCGGCGCTTCCTCGCGGCCGTCGCTCCCGCTCTGCCAGGGGTACATCGCTCCTTCGTAACGATGCTCGCGCGCGTAGTCGCGCGCCTTGTCGAGTCGGCGATACCGATACAGCAACGTCGCCCTAGCGGTATCGGGATAGTGCAGGCTGTACAGGGGAAGGATGAAGAGTTCGTCCCAGAAGATGTGGCCGCGATAGGCCTCCCCGTGCAGACCTCGTGCAGGAATGCCGACGTCGAGGGCAGCGGAGTGCGGAGAAGCCGTCACCATGCAGTGATACAGGTGCAGCCGCAGAAGCTTCTGACTCAACCGGTCGCCATCGATCTCGATGTCAATACGCTCCCAGATGGCCTGCCAGGCCCGCTCTCCTGCCGCCAGGAGACCCTCGAAGGATGCGCTCGCAATAGCCGCCCGTGCCGACGCAAGCGGATCGCTTGGGGCATCGTCGTTGGAAGTGAAGATGGCAACGACCTTGTCTACTTCGAGGGAGCACCCCTCATCGACCTGCACATCGAACACGCTGTTTGCGGCGGCATCCTCCGTGTCAACACGTACTTCGGGGTTCACGGCGTCGCCGTCCAGCCTGGCGCTCAGCCGTGCGGTCACGACGACTTCTATGCCCGATTCATTCGTGCGCGTCACGACCCAACTCGTGTTCGCTTCGCCGGCGGAACGCACTGGTTCCAGATGGCGATTGGCCAGGGTCTGATAGCGTTCCACGCCTCCGTTGACGATCTGGCCATCGAGGCCGGACCGCACCGACACCTTGCCTGAGTAGCTCAGCGGGGTAACGACATAACGCAATGCCGCCAGGTGCGGGTCGGCCATGCTGGCGAAGCGCCACGACTCGACCCGCGTCTCGCGGCCTTGTGCGTCGCACACCCGCATGGTGCGCTCTAGAACGCCGCTGCGAAGATCGAGACGTCTGGAGAACTCGAGGATTCGCCACTCGTTCGGATCGAACCAATCGCCGCCGTCGATTCGAAACGTCATCGGCAACCAGTTGGTGCAGTTCACCAGGTCTTCGTTCTGGACCTCCCGCCCTCCGACCTGCGACGACAGGCGGTTATATACGCCGGCAATGTAGGTGCCGGGATAGTTGTTGGCGCCCGCCCGACATTCCTCCTGGGTGCCACGGGTGCCGCAGTAGCCGTTCCCCACGGTAAGCAATGCCTCCCGGGTGGACTCCAGCTCCGCCAGATACTCCGTGTCGCTCAACGACCATTCCTCGGCTTCCAGGCCCTCGGCGAACCAGCGTTCCATCCCTTCGAAGTCGATTTCCCCCAGGTCCTCCACGACGATGTCTGCGCCGTTAGCCCGCAGCTCGTTCTCGTTGTCCTCACGAGCAATGCCCAACACCAGGCCGAAGTTGCCGGCCGCACCGGCCTGGACCCCAGAGACCGCGTCCTCCACGACCACCGCCCGGTCATACGTGACGCCAAGGCTGTCGCTCGCGACCGTGAAGATGTCGGGCTCCGGTTTGCCGCTAAGGCCCAGCTCGGCGGAGACGACGCCGTCCACGCGCGCTTCGAACAACTCTAGCAAGCCGGTGGACTCGAGGATGGTCCGGCAGTTCTTACTCGAGGAGGCGACGCCAATGCGGATGCCGCGTTGTTTCAGATCCTTGATCAGATCCACCGAGGTCGAAAAGACCTCCGCGCCCCCGTGCTCAATGATCTGGTTGAACAACTCGTTCTTTCGGTTGCCCAAGCCGCAGACCGTCTCGGTGCCGGGCGAGTCATCAGGCTCTCCGAACGGGATATCTATGCCACGGGACTCGAGAAAGGATGCGACGCCTTTGTATCTCGGCTTCCCGTCCACGAACGGGAGATAGTCTCCGGCGTGTGTGAACTCGCGGAACGCTTCGCCGTGTTCCGCCTCGCGACGGCGCAAGTACTCGTCGTACATCTGCTTCCATGCCCTGCTGTGAACCGATGCGGTAGCCGCAATCACGCCGTCCAGGTCGAAGATGACCGCGTCGAATGCTCTCTCCTGCATGTTTCTCCGCTCTTGGTAGCAAGGCTTCATATCGAGACTACATCGCGGACGTAGTCCCGGCGGTAGAAGAGGCGACCCGACAGAACCCGGACGCGAGAAGACCCTCGGGATATGTGGGTGTCCCAAGGGTCTTCTTCGTAGCGGGGGCAGGATTTGAACCTGCGACCGTCGGGTTATGAGCCCTACGAGTGAGCTTCCAATACCAGTGAACCCTGTTGTTCGCCGTTGTTCAACGTATCCACAGAGGGGAACGCCTGTCAACGAGTGGTAGGTGGTGTCAGGGAGTATCAGGCGGTTTGTCATCAGTCTGTCATCAGGAGCCCACACGACGCCGCCGGATGGGCTCTCGAACACTGACCACTCTCAGTGGGCGTGACGGGATCAAGCGTCGCGGGAACTCCAGTGAGCTGACTCCACCGAACCAGGGAAGAAGTCATGATCCTGTTGAGTCACGCTCGATTGCTGAGTATTGTTCAGAATGGATGCTCAGAGGAGACCAAATGGCGGATGCAGTCGGACGACAGCGACGAGAGGTTGCGGTTCTGGGTGGCGCCGAGATCGTCATTGTGCCGGAGGATTCGCGTTCGATCCCCGAGATGGTGCTGGAGGCGGTCGAGGGTGCGCTCCATGACGCCGCTGTGCAGTGGGTTTCCGTTGATGCGATCGTCACCGCCTCTGTCGACCTATTCGACGGGATGACAGCATCCTCCATCGCCGTGACAGAGGTTGTGGGCGCTGTCATGAAGCCGGAAACTCGAATCGCTGCCGATGGCTTGGCAGCGGCAATTCACGCTGTTCATCAGATAGCTGCACGGGCCTATAGCACGGTGTTGGTGGTGGCGCATGGCAAAGCCTCGATGGCGCCACACTGGGACCTCACGGAGTGGGCGATGGATCCGGTGTATCTCCAGCCCCTCGGAGTTGACTTCCTCACGATCGCAGGACTTCAAGCGAACCTGATGGCGGAATCGAACCGTGTCGGCCGGAATGCACCCCTCGGGGACGGTGCTTGTGCGGTTGTGCTCAGCGGTTCGGTGCCGAGCGGAGCTGCTGTGATCACAGGAACTGGCCATGATCTTGACGCTCACTACCCGGGTGACAGAGACCTCAGCACATGGTCTGGACTCCAACGCGCCGCTGGCCGTGCCTACAAGAAGGCAGGCGTGAGCGACCCCGCCACCGCCTTCGCCGTTGCAGAGCCGTCGTGCATGTTTCCCCACGAGGAGGACCTGTTCGTTGAAGCAACCGCCATCGAGCAAACCACGCCGCTTTCCCCCAGCGGAGGCCTGATGGAGGGCACGGCACCCATCGTTTCGGGACTCACCCGTCTCCTCGCCGCCGCCCGCGCGATCCAAGGCCACCCCGGACGCAGGGCGCTTGCCCACGGTGCTTGGGGACCCGCGGGTCAGGGTCACGCCGTAGCGATCGTGGAGGCGACATGAACCCCGTCGCTGTCGTCGGCACCGGCCAGACGAATCACGCAAAGGCTCGACCTGATGTCAGCCAACCGGAGCTCATACGGGAAGCGGTCGACGCTGCCCTGATCGACGCCGAGCTCACGTCAGCCGACATCGATGCCGTGGTCATCTCGAACATGGAGCTGTTCGAAGGCAGGGCCCTTCCTGAACTGTGGGTTGCGGAGGGCGCGTACGGGGCAGGCAAGCCAGTCTTCAAGGTCGCTACCGGAGGTACCTCGGGCACGAGTTCCTGCATCGCTGGGTTTCATCAGGCAGGTTCCGGCTCCTTCGACACGGTGCTCGTCGTCGGCTTCGAGAAGCACTCCGAAGGTCACACCCAAACGGGGATGGCACTCGTTGATCCATTCTGGGACCGCGCCGTGGCTTCAGGAGCGCTCGGGAACTTCGCCCTCTCCATCTCACAGTACATGGCCGAGCGAGGCGTCACCGAGGAGCACGCAGCCCAGGTGGCCGTGAAGGCACGGCGAAACGCAGCGAGCAACCCACACGCCCATCTCAAGATGCCTGACCTGACCGTCGACGACGTTCTCAACTCACGCATGCTCGCCGAGCCTCTCCATCTCCTCGACATGTGCCCCCAATCAGACGGTGCGGCTGCGATCGTCGTCGCGTCAGGCAACAATGCCCGCAAACGCGGATCGAAGGCCGCCTGGGTGCATGCAGCGGCTACCCGACACGACCAGCCCTACCTCGGGGACCTCGACCGCAGACTCATCACGACCCGTGCCCTTAGCAGCGCCGCAGCATCGGCTTACGCACAGGCCGGGATCGCCGATCCGCTCAGAGATTTCGACGTGGCTGAGATATACGAGCCAGCGAGCTATGCGGAGCTTGCTTGGTACGAGGCGCTCGGGTTCTGCAATGACGGCGAAGCCGGACGACTGATCGGTACCGGAGTTACCTCGATGGATGGCGAACTGCCGGTCAATCCTTCAGGCGGTGTTCTCTCGACGAACCCTGTCGGAGCCTCTGGCGTCATCAGGGTTGCCGAAGCCTCGGCGCAGCTCCTTGACCGTGCGGGTGACCGACAGGTCGCTGGAGCCAAGACGGCACTTTCGACCGGATACGGCGTATACGCGTGGAGCGACGTGATCGTCCTGCGATCGGAGATGCCATGACTGACTCGCAACCGGAGTACGTATCCGTGACACTCGAGCTCGACACCTCCTGGCGCTACGCATCCGGAGACCCGATGGACCAGTTCCTCCGACGTGTCGCGCAACGGCGCATCGAGGCGCTCCGTTGCCCCGACTGCGGTCGTAGGTACCTGCCTCCTCGTCCATTCTGTGGCCGGTGCAGGGTGCCCATGGACGAGTGGGTACCGGTGGCCGACACAGGGACCGTCGTTGCGTGGACCGTCGTACATCTCCCGATCATCGACGGACGCACCGGTGAGCCGCGCCCCTCGCCGTACGGCATGGCACTCATACAACTCGATGGCGCAGACACAACGCTCAACCACTACCTCGACACGGCCGACCCCGAACTGCTGACGATCGGGGCGCGGGTTCGCGCCGTGTGGCGTGAGCACCAGCGCGGTGCAATGGATGACATCATCCACTTCGAGGTATTGCCATGATCCTCGAGAGCGCCATCAAGCTCCCGTTCTCCTACGCCGCAGGCGGTGTTGGCAGTAGATTTCTCATCGCGCTCCGCGACGAAGAGGCCATCCTCGGTGGGCGCTGTGAGACCTGTTCCACGATCACATGTCCCGCCCGCTCGTTCTGCTCCCTCTGCCACCGCGCCGTTGATGAGCTCGTGGAGGTCGGCCCCTGTGGAACCCTTCAGGCCTGGACGGAGCAACCGGGCAAGGGCACGTTCGGTCTCATCCGCCTCGATGGAGCCGACACTTCGCTCCTGCACCGCCTCGTCGGAAACGCCGATGAGTGGCACCCGGGCGCCCGGGTCATCGCGGTATTCGTTGAGAAGCGCACCGGCAGCATCACCGACATCGAGGGATTCGCAACTGAGGGAGAACCCACATGAGCATCCGAACCGAGAAGAACGGCCACATCCTCATCGTGACGATCGACCGGCCAGAGGCCCACAACGCGATCAGTCTCGCGATGGGCCAGCAGCTCATCGAAGTGTGGAAGAGCTTCGCCGACGACCCGGATC
>Ga0255047_10001838_pt1 | contig 14706 bp, 9 predicted proteins | sample JV7_2_1_MG_FD_183640 | JGI IMG/M metagenome (GOLD analysis project Ga0255047, IMG submission 183640) | Seawater microbial communities from Jervis Inlet, British Columbia, Canada - JV7_2_1 | ecosystem: Environmental > Aquatic > Marine > Inlet | place: Canada: British Columbia | collected 2016-10-06
GCGCGGCTGCGCAGCTACGGTACAGACACCGTCAGAACCAATACGATTCCAGCCGCCATCGCGAGTATGCCTGCAACGCCCTGGCTCATCGATCCGTCGACGAACGCGTTGTGGCAGGTCGCGGTGAAGTTGCCTGCACGCTCGGTGCCGCGGGAACCCCACGTGACCGAATTGCAGGAATCTGTGATGAAGATGCTGATGCCGGTGACGACGAAGGTGATACCTCCGAGCGCGACCACGAGTCGCAGCAACATGGATTACTCCTTGGAAGTGATGGACGTCCTGGCAGGGCCCATCGGGAACTTGGGAATGGTACGTACGAAGACTGTGTAGCGCTCGCACACTCCCGCACCCCGATAGCGTTGCGGTATGGGTTCCATCATCCTGCTCGTTCGAATCTGGCTCGCAGCGAATTTCGCGATCCTGAAGGCGACATTCCGAAGACTGCTCCTCGGACCGACGCTCCCCACGTGGTCGTGGCGAACGGAGTGGGGGGTTGCATCCGCACGACGAGTAATTGCGGTCGCCGCTGACCACAGGGAAGACCCATGGATCAACACCATTGGTCTGCGTTTCAAGATGCCAATTCCTGCTGACCTCATGGGAGCCGTGCGTGTGACTCCACAGCTTCTAGGCCACAATCTGGGGGACCACTACGAGCGTGTGGGAGCCCACCAGAACAGAGCGATGATCCTCTACTTCCACGGAGGCGGGTACACGTTCGGCAACCCAGGCACGCACAGGGAACACATCGCTCGCCTTGTCGCTCGCACCGGCACAGCAGCGACCGCTCCCACGTACCGGCTGGCCCCGGAGCATCCCTATCCGGCAGCCGTGGATGATGCCGTCGATGCGTACCGTGCACTCCTGTCGTGCTGCAGCTCGGCAGATGAGATAATCGTCTCTGGAGACTCGGCAGGAGCTGGGCTCTCCGTGGCAATGTTGCACCGCGCACGGCGTGAGGGACTCCCACTGCCAGCGGGACTCATCCTATTCTCCCCTTACGTCGACCTCGACCACCGCGGCTACACCCTCACAACCAACGCCCTCACCGACTACCTTCCCGTGCGCGAAATGTCTGTTCCGAACAACTGGTACTCGAAACCGGAACAGCACACGGATTCGGAGGCATCCCCGATCCATGCAGACCTCACCGGTTTCCCCCCGATGCTCGTGTTTGCCGGTGGTGCCGAGATGCTTCTGGCCGACTCCCTCAGGCTGTCTGAGAACGCCAAACGCGACGGCGTCGAGTGCGAACTCGTCATCGAACCCGACATGCCCCATGTGTGGCCGGTCCTCGCCCCTTGGGAGCCAGCGTCCAAGCGAACGCTCAAGAAGTGCGCCGTATGGGTGGCAACACTTCGCGGTGCTTAGAAACGCAAGGCAGTCGGCAACGCATCGCGTTGCTTGGGAGTTGGCAGGAACGCAGAGCGTTCCCCGCAACTCCATGGGAGCGCGCCATTTCCAAAGCAACGCGAAGCGTTGCCCTATTCCCAGAGGGCTGAGAGGGAGTCACCGACAGTGTCGCGGCCAGTCGTGGCCCACTCGGCGTCTTGTATTGCTTGGGGTACGCCGGTAGCCGATGCCATGAACTGGTCCATGGCGGGGTCAAGGAAACGGCTCGGCAGCGCGTATGAGTGGTTGCCGTTCGTCGAGTAACGGTGGTGGTAGTACCGCTGGGGAACCGTCACAGCAAGATGGTCCTTCGCACGGGTGAGAGCGACATACAGGAGGCGTCGCTCCTCCTCAAGCCCTCCTGGTTCGCTGAGCGCCATGTCCGAAGGAATGTTGCCGTCGGCAGCGTGGATCACGGTCACCGACTTCCACTCCCCTCCCTTCGCCGAGTGAATCGTCGACAGAATCAGGTAGTCGTCATCGAGGTGAGGCGTGTCGGCGAAGTCCGACGTGCTGTTCGGAGGGTCAAGAGTGATCTCGGCGAGGAACCGTGAACGGTCGCTGTAGTCGGCCGCCAGCGCCCCAAGATGCTCGATGTCCCCGATCCGTGCGTCGGCATCGTCATAGGAGCCATCGAATACCACCCGACAAAAGTCCGCAAGGCGATCGATCTGTGTTGCAGGTCCCGGTTGAGATCGTGCATCGCCTCTGCAGTCCGTGAGCACATCGCGCAAGAGGCCAAGCACTTCACGAGTCTCGTTCGCAACCGGGAGGTCATAGGTGAGGAACGCATCGAGAGCATCGGATCCCGCGGCAGCCCCGACCTCCTCAACGTGGGCGAGAATCTTCGCCGCGGTCGCTAGGCCAACACCGGGCAGCATCAGTAACACTCTGTTCCATGCCAACTCGTCCTTCGGATTGTCGAGGATTCTGAGCAACGCCAACAAGTCCTTCACATGCGCCGCCTCAAGGAACTTCAACCCCCCGAACTTCACGAACGGGATGTTGCGTCTCGCGAGTTCGATCTCAAGCCCACCCGAGTGGTGGCCCGTTCGGAACAGCACCGCCTGATCCCTGAGGTCGATTCCCTGTTCGCGCAGCTCCAGCACGCGGTCACAGACCCAGTCGGCTTGCGCCGACTCGTCATAGCAGGTGACCAGGTTCGGGATCGGTCCAGCCGGTCTCTGTGTCCAGAGCTGCTTGTCAAAGGCGGTGTCCGACGCGGCAATCACGGCGTTGGAAGATGCGAGAACCTGGGGCGTCGATCGGTAGTTCTGCTCAAGTGTGACGACGGTCGCGTCGTTGTACTCATCGGGGAATCCCAAGATGTTCTCCACCCGAGCGGCACGGAATGAGTAGATCGACTGGGCATCGTCTCCAACAACGGTCAGGTTCCCATCGGCGCCACAGAGAGATCTGAGAATCTCGGCTTGCACGAGATTCGTGTCCTGATACTCGTCGACGAGGACATGGTCGAAAAGTCCCCGGATCGCATCGCCGGCATCAGAGGCGAGGACCGCCTGCCAATACAGCAGGAGATCGTCGTAGTCGACGATGTTGTGTTCACGCTTGCGTGCCGTGTACCCGAGGAACAGAGCCTTCAGTTCCTCACTGTGGTCCTGACACCATGGGAAGCGTTCCGTCAGCGTGTCGGACAACGATGTCTGCGCATTGGCAACCCTCGAGTAAATCGACGCAATGGTCTCTTTGCGTGGAAACCGCGCCTTCGCCTTTCCGAAGCCGTGCTCGGTACGCAGAATCCCGAACAACGACTCGGAGTCAGTGCGGTCCATCACCGTGAAGTTCTCCTCAAGCCCGACGGCTCGGCCGTAGGTTCGCAGCAGGCGATTCGAAATGGAGTGGAACGTTCCGCCCCACACCCGTCCAGAAGAGCGGTCCTCGATTGAGGCATCCGCACGCTTGAGCATCTCTGCCGATGCACGCCGGGTGAATGTCAGGAGAAGCACACGATCAGCGGGAACGCCCCGGTCAATCAAGTGAGCAACCCGTGATGCAAGCGTGCGCGTCTTGCCCGAACCCGCACCAGCGATGACCAACAGCGGCCCGTCACCGTGAAGAACAGCTTGGCGCTGATCCTGATTGAGCCCCTCAAGGTACGCGGACGTTTCAGCTTCCATATCGAACATGTGTTCGATGGTAGTAGCGCGGAAGACTCGGTGCCAAGTACCGCGGATCGGATCGCGGAGAACGAGATTGAACTGAAATCATGAAATATCGAGGAAGCGCCGATATTGTCCCACAACCGAGCGTGACGCCTAGTCACGTCTCACGAAACCCAACAATTGAGGAAGATATGAAATCGCGCACACGATCTGTGCTTGTCATCGCGATGGTTGGAGCAATGCTCTCCAGCTTCGTCGTTGCGTCAAGCGCACAGGAGACGGATGTCGCATATCTTGCGGCCGTCAACGGAGCAAGCACCGACCCGGTGGCCGTCACCGCCGGATCAGAAACGATCGCCTCCGATCTCGCATACGCTGCTCCAGGAGTTGGCTTGCCGCTGCCTGCCGGAACGTACGAAGTCGCATTCACAGGCGGTACGGTCGAATCGGCTGCCTCGGGTTGGAGTGCTGCAGCGGGCACCGCCCAAACTGTGGTGTCCGGCTACGGCGTAGACCCCGACACAGCCACCGTTTACCCGATCGATATCACACCGATCGACCAAGGCATGGCGAAGGTGACTGTTTGGAATGCCACATCGGGAGCGGTGATGATTTCCGTCAACGGCGAGCCAGCAGTGTCCGTTGACCCCGGCATGGGTCTGGGAACCCAGGCGGTCGCTGCCGATTCGACCACGACCATCGACATCGATGGTGTTCTGGTTGAAGTCGTATCCCCCGCGGACAGCTACATGGACTTCTTTGCCGTCAACGACGGCGTAACACCTCGCATAGCGGTTTCGACCGTCGCATCGATGGCAACGCTCCGCACCGACCTCGGTCTTGACGCCGACGAAGTTGCCGTTCCTGACGTCGTCGGGCAGACCGAGGCCGACGCATCCGCAGCGATCACCGGTGCGGGCCTCGTTGCCGGCGCCTCTCAAGCTGCGGATGAGACCGTTCCGATAGGGAACGTCATCTCACAGAACCCGGTTGCTGGAACCATGGTCGCAACGGGTTCGACCGTCAGCATCGTTGTGTCATCAGGACCAGATGTTCCAGCAACCGTTCCCGTACCAGACGTTTCCGGGCAGCCTGAAGGCGATGCGCAGAAGGCTCTCGAAGATGAGGGGTTCGTGACGACATCCACACAACAGCCGAGCGCTGATGTTGAGATCGGACTCGTCATCTCGACGAACCCGGCCGCTGGTACCGAGGTTGCGCCTGGCACTTCCGTCGAGATGCTCGTCTCAAGTGGACCCGATGACGTTGTGGTGCCTGACTTCACAGGTATGGCCATTGATGAAGCGACGGCCGCAGCGGAAACTGCTGGTCTCACGATCACGTTCGAAGAGGACGCCAACAATCCTGATCCAGATGGAGTCGTCATCAGCCAGGAACCTGCTGCAGGTACAACGGTTGAAGGTGGCTCAGAAGTCGTTGCTCAGCTGAGTCCCGACCTCGGAGAGCCTTGGGCGATTGTCACGCTCGATACGAATCGTCAGATGACGGTCACGGGAATTGGCATGCTCCCCGGATCGACCGTGACGCTTAGCGTTGTCGACACTGACCTGACTGAGTCCGTCGCCGTACAGGACGACGGTTCATGGAGCGCGAGCTTCGATCTGTCGGATGTCGAGAACGACACCGAGTTCTTGAATGTCAATGGCACCGCAGCCGATACGAGCGACTACGAAGCCACATTCAAGATCCCAGCAGCTGGCGAGTCGACCAATGAGCCAACCGAGGAAGTTGTTGAAGAGAGTGGATTCCCTGTGTGGGCATGGATCGTGATTGCCCTTGCGATCATCGCAATCGTCCTGCTGATCATCCGCATGGTGGCTGGTGGCGGTGACGAGGAAGCGGCTGAAGCCACACCTGAGGGCTAATCGCAATAGACCAAACGAATCAATCAGAGAAGGGGTGGGGCCAAGATGGCCCCACCCCTTCTCTCGTTCGTTGGCCGGAGACTGCTACGAACTCAGCGCTTCGTCGAAGCGCGTCCTGATCTCTGTGAACCGGTTGGCCATAACAACCTCGTCTTCATCGAAGGATGCGATCGCTTCCTTCTGGGCGATGTAGTCGATGTTCTCGACACCAGCCTTTGACTGAAGCATCCGCCACGCCTTGCGACGTTCAACCGCGAACAACACGAGCTGGCGTGAACACGCTATCGGCTTGACGTTGCCCTCTCCGTCCTCGGTCTCGATGAAGACGTTGAAGTCCTCCACATAGGACCGATGCGTCGGATCCAGCACGTTGCGCTGCACAACATCGTCCTGTGTGATGAGCAGCAACATGTCGTCGAGATGGATCATGCCAGACGTGTCCTTCACGGGCTTCACGTGACGACGGAACCGAGCCTCTGTTGTCGCGAAGTGAGCCACCGTGTAGGCGTAGGTCCTGTCGGTCAACTTCGATGTGATCTGGGTCCAGTCCCTGTCACGATTCGAATTGCCCGAAATGTCAAGTGCCTCCTCGTACGTCTCGCCCCTGGATGGGTCGAATACGAACTGCGGAATCGACCTGGCATCACGGACGAGTCCGGCCTGGAGGGTTGAGACGTCATCAGCAATGCCGTGTTCCGGCTGACAGGACGTGTAACTCTGGATGAACGACGTGCCCCTGTAGTCGAGAGCGTCAACGATGGCCTTATAGAACTGTGCCGCGTTCGCCAGCGATACCTGCGCAACGAACGGCGATCCGTGACCTGAGGTGAACGTCTCCGCAACACCCTTCTTCTCCGTAAGTTTGCCTTCGGACGCTGCACCGAACTGGTTCATGTCTCCACCACCCGGCATAGGGGTCGAGTCGGAGTTCTGGCCTCCAGTGTTCGAATACACCTGGGTGTCGAGCATCAACAGCTTCACGTTCGGTCGATTCTGGAGTACGACCTTTGACACGTTCTGGTAGCCGATGTCGCCCATGCCGCCGTCGCCGCCGATGGCCCACGCCTTCGGCAACTCCCTGATCTCGCGCGCCGTCATCTGGGAATCCGTCAGGTGCGTCATCTCGAAATAGTCGATATCCGAGATACCCACGCCGAGCATCATCATGTCTGCCAGACGCTCCGGTATGACCGAACGTGCCGCATGATCCTGAATGAAGCTCTCCCCGAGCAGCCACGTGATCGTCGCGCCGTCCTGGAACAACGAATTCATCCATGGATATGGATGCGGGTTGTTCGGCGGCGTGGAGCCGTACACCGTGTTACACCCTGTGTGGGCTCCCATCGCCATGACAGACATGCCGTTGGGAGCAGTTCCGTCGAGAGCCTGAAGATCGCGATGGTTGAAGGCGTCCTGGCGCATCGTCACAACCAGCGCATCAACGATGTCCTGATCCGTCACGTAGCCGTACGCGTCGATTCGGGCCTCGGTGTCCTCAAGCGTCTCTCCGCCGAGGCCCAACAAGGTGTGCGATACCAACATGCGAAGCCTGTCGTATCCCGCTTCGTCGAGTGCCTTGACCTCGCCAAGCATCTTGATACCGTGGTCCTCGATGTCGAGGGCCTTCTGATCGAGTCGGTCGGCCTTTGCGTGATACAAAGGACGCATATATGCCTCAGTGAGCGATGAAACAGCACGCAATACGCTCTTCTCGCCACATCCGGCACACGCACCATCGCCGCTCACAAGTGCCTCGTAATTGGAACGCACCATGAGATGATTCTTGAGGTGGGCAGCCGAAGATCCCACGGGGTCCTCCGAATCGAAACGTCCGAGATACTTCTCTGGTGTGTCTGGGACCAGCTCCAAGAAGTTGGTGCCGGAGACATGATCGGCATTGATCGCTGGGGTCTCCACGGCCATCTCAAGAGCTTCGTACGGGCACTCGAGCACACACTCAGCACAGCCCTTGCACGTGTCAGCGACCATGATCGCAAACAGGCCACCCGTTCCAGGGTCCTTTCGCTCCATGGAGCGGAAGAGGTGAGCAGTCTTCGTGTAAGCGAACGGAACCCGTTCGAAGAGTTCCATGAACTCGTCTTTGGACGTCTGGGAGACCGATTCGATCGCCGTGACCTCCTCGCGGATGACATTGACGAAGGGCTCCAGCTCCTTCGCCTTGACCGTCGTGAGCATCCTCGTTCGCAGACGTTCCTCCAGATCAGGAAGTGCATCAACCATCTTGGCGCGCTCTCCCAGATCGAGGATGTAGCCCTTCGCTGCGCTCTCAAGCACAACATCCATGTCCTGCGCAACGTTTGGTAGCGCGGTATCTGGGCACGCGATTATGCAGTCCATACAACCGGTGCAGTTCTCGGCGATCCACACAGGAGTCTCACGACGAGACACGTACTTGGACACATTGCGTCCCGATCCGGCGGCCATCATCGAGACCGCTGAAAGAGGTGTTGATGGCTGGTCGTATCCGAGTCCCGCTTTGAACTCGTTGTTGAACGTCGAAATGTTCAGGAGCGGAATCCTGACTTCCTGGTCCGATGATGGCTCCAATGACGGGACATCAACAGCGCACGTTCCGCAGGCTTCCAGCGCAGGAAGACGCATGCTCGCGCGGTCAGGCGCGTCGACATCGCCGTGCGGGATCTCAACGATCAGGTCGTGTCCCTGCTCCATGACCCGCATGTTCGAAGCAACGACAGCTTCGCCGAACCGGCCGAACTTCTTGTTGTACTGCCCCTCGACGATCTCGTGATATCGCTCCTCAGTTACTCCGTACTTCTCCAACATGTCCGAGACACCGAAGAAAGCACCGAGGAAGGCATTGCCTTGCATGCGAAGCTGGAGTTCAGCCCTGTCCGTGGCTTCTGCAGCGATCTTGAATCCGGGCACGGTCACGATGCGGATGCCCTTGTCGATGACTTCCTGCCGATACTCGCGCGGGATGCGCTGCCACACGGTGTCCGGATCTTCCTCTGACTCCCATACGAACGTGCCGCCGGGATTGAGACCCATGAGGGGATTCGTGTGCGTGAAGATCTTGGGATCGGGACAGAGCACAACGTCGACATGGTGAAGGTCGCAGTTGACACGGATACGGTCCGGCGCAGCCACCAGGAAATACTGAGTCGGAGCGCCCTTCTTCTCAGAGCCATACTTCGGGTTCGCAGAGACGTGGATGATCTCTTTCTGCCGGCCGAATTCGTCGATCTCGTGCTGGGCCTGCGAGAGGTCGTCGCCGATCGCTCCGATCACCTCGGAGAGGTTCTTACCGGTCGTGATCATTCCCCATCCACCAATGGAATGGAATCGGACCGCGATCGAACCGTTCGGGAGCAACGAAGGCTTTCGATCGGCCACAACCGCATACGGGTGGTCGATTCCGACGGTGAAGTAGGTGGCACCATCCTCGATGGTCTTGCCATCCTGGCGTGCGATCTTGCCCATCGCGTACTCGTACGAACCGATGATGCCCTCAGGCCGGAAGTCACGGGAGCCGAGGCCGTAGCTACCGGACAACACCTCAGGCACCTCCTGAGACGTGATCCCTGGTATGTGCGACGGATAGCCGAGACGATTGACCTCTGCGGCCTTCGACATGGCAGCGCGGATCTCTCTCGTGATTTGGTTGTCTCCTGAGAGGGCGTCGTCTGCGCGTTCCAAAACGATGATCTTCTGCTTCCCTGCAAGCGCCTTCACAATCGCTGCTTCAGGGAGAGGACGGATCACGTTGATGTGTACCGACCCAACCTTTGCGCCATCCTGCTCGCGCAGGAAATCTACGCCGGCTTCAATATTCTCAGCGGCTGAACCGAACGAAACGAACGTGACTTCAGCGTCGTCGTTGCGATACTCGCTCACGAGCCCGTAGTCGCGTCCTGTGAGCTCAGCGAACTCCTCGTACGCCGCTTCAAGCATGGGCAGAATCTCTTCGGTGAAGTTGTTCCGGCGTGCAATAACGCCGTTCATGTAGTGCTCTTGGTTCTCCACAGGGCCGAGCAGCATCGGGTTCTTGAGATCCATCATCACGGGGACGCGACGGCGGGTCGGACCGAACAACACACGTTGTGCCTCTGTGGGTGTGTCGATCATCTCGTCGTGCGCTCCCAAGAATTCACGCAGGAGTCCTGCCTCGTGCTTGAAGAACGTCCTCTCTAGGTGTGACGTCAGGAACCCATCCTGAGTGTTGATCGCTGGATTCAACGAGAGCTCTGCGACCTTTCGGGCGATGAGCGCCTGGTCAGCAGCCTGCTGACTGTCTTTGGCGAACAGCATGATCCAACCGGAGTCGAGCGCTGCGTACACGTCGTCGTGTCCACAATGCACGTTGAGTGCGTGCTTGGTGAGCGCACGCGCTGCAACCTCGAGGACCATCGTCGAGAGCTTGCCAGGTGCGTGGTAATACTGCTCGAGACCGTAGACAACGCCTTGGCCTGAGGTGAAGTTGACGACCCGGTGGCCGGTAAGCGACAGCGCTATGGCGCCACCCTGTGCGGCGTGCTCACCCTCGGTCTCGATCGCGATCTTGGAGTTGCCAAAGACGTCGAGCACGCCCTCTGCGTACGACAACTGATAGTTCTCGCCCATCTCTGTGGACGGTGTAATCGGGTAGAAGACGCCACCCTGAGTGATACGAGCTTCCGTGTGATACGACACCAGCTGATTGCCGTTTGTCGTGATCCGGATACCTGGGTATTTGGGGTGCTCCCGTGACACGGTTTGGCCTCCGCGATAAATATTGCGATTCTTGTCAAAGTGTAGTTGGGCCGCAGTCTGTGACATCACGGCGTCGCGGTCCGAACCCGGACGATCGCTCAGAGCTCAACCGGTCCGCGATTGCTGGGCCTGAGTCCGGTCTTGTCCTCGTAGAAGAGGGCTGCCTGCCTGATCCATGCCTCTGGATCTCCGGCGATTCTCACGGCTGGACCAAAGCCAGCAGTCTTGGACCGTGCATCGATGAATGCCATGACGACCGGAACGTCTGCAGCGTCAGCGATCCTCCAGAATCCGGATTTCCAGGCCGCCGCAGCCGCCCTTGTGCCCTCTGGAGCAATCACGAGAACGAGTTCATCCTGGCTTTCGAACGATGCAACTGCCGTGTTCACCAGCACGCTTCCACCTGACCCATCGACCGGAATGCCGCCCCACCGCCTCATCAGCCATCCGAGCGGTCCCTTGAAGAGGCCACGCTTGGCGAGGAACTTCGATCGAACGCCGACATGGTTCATCACCGCGAGGTATACGAAGAAGTCCCAATTCGAGGTGTGTGGAAACCCAACGACGACTGACCTCGGACTCTCCGGTGCCGACCCCGTGAACGTCCAACCCATCAACTCAAGGATCTTGCGACTCAGCCACTTCACGATCTGTGACGGTATCAGGAGTTCACCGCCATGTGCGCTCTCGGAGTCGGGTACCGTCCGAACCAACTCGACAAAGGGAGAACATGTATCTCGTCCGAAGGATCTACACCGTCAAGCCAGGAGAAGCGCGGCAGGCTGCGACATTGATCGACCAGATCGGCAAGGCGTACCACGAGGCCGGAACGCGCTCGGAGTCGAGGGTGTACTTCAACAGTGGGACGACTCCCGGTGAGTCGAATACCGTCGTGATGGAGTGGACGGATGAGGCACTGCTGACCCCCTATCGAGACGACCGAACGGCCGTCGAAGGGATCAAGGAGATCGCGACCCAGCTTCGCGAGATCGCTCTCGGATCTGAAATCGAGTTCTGGGAACTGATGACCGACGAAAAGCACCTCGCCTAACAAAGGGGGCATTCTGTAGAGCGACACCGCTTTTCTGGGTACTGACGTACACTCTGGCTCCCACCGGTGCCAGGGAGGATCATGCGCCGATACATCATCGCCGCAGCAGTATCGATTCCACTGCTCCTGATCGCGTTCGTTGCAGCTGGGTACGCAAGCGATGAGCTCATCGGCGAAGAAACCGTATCGCGCGGTGTGACAGCCGAAGGTATGGACCTGTCCAGGCAGACCGCAGATGAAGCCACCGCTCAGATCGCCGCATATGAGGCCGCTCTCTTGGGCAGCACCGTCACCGTCATGGTTGAAGGCGAGGAGCTGACTCTCTCGCCCTCCGACGCCGGTCTTGCCATCGACGAAGAGGCCGTAGTGGCAAGCGCAATGACCGTGCGGCGTTCGAACAGCCTGCTCAAGAACATCCGCGACTGGTTCGGCACCTTCAATTCGACCGTGGATGTTGCTGTGCCAACGACAATCGACGAGGAAGCAGTCGCGATCATTCTCGACGAGTGGAGCGACACCGTGCTCGATACCCCGGCATACGAAGGCGCCGTGAAGCTCTCGAACGGTGACGCAGAGCCAGAATATCCCCAGGCCGGCCTCAGGATCGATATTCCTGCAAGCATCGATCTCTTGAGAACGCAGCTCGATCGCATCGACAAGGCACCTATTGCGCTGACTCTCATTCCGCTCGATCCCGTGATTACGAAGGCTGACGTCGACGATGCCGTGCATCTCGCCAAGCAGCTGATCGGGTCGCCTGTCGTCCTGACCGCAGTCGGTCAACAGGGAACGATCGTGTTCACACAAGCCGGGTTGGCGACGGCGCTTCGCAGCGAGATCGTTCACAACTCGCCCGCAACGATTGAGGTCGCTCTTGACCCAGAGACGCTACGCGAGATCGCATCGCGCTCAGCTGAGACATTCATCGTGCCTCCCGTCAACGCAACCGTGACGTTCGACGAGGAGACCAGGGAGTTGTCGGTCGTTCCTTCGGTCATTGGTCGGCAGGTTGACCTCGATCGTGTCGCCGATGTCGTGGTTGCAGCGGCTCTCAAGGGAGATCGCGGAACGATCCCAATGACCGACGGTGCGGAAGCCGACTTCACGACTGAAGATGTCGAAGCCATGAGGCCCCTTGGCGAGGTATCGACCTTCACCACAAAGCACCCTTGTTGCCAGAGCAGAATCACCAATATTCAACTGCTCGCTGATGAGGTTGGAGGGGCCATCGTCTTCCCTGGCGAGGAGTTCTCGATCAACGATCGCGCCGGCCAGCGTACGCTTGCCGAGGGTTATGTCAGGGCTGGAGCGATCATCAACGGACGGGTGCAGTGCTGCGACAGCTCGATCAACATCGGCGGCGGCACGAGTCAGTTCGCGACGACGTTCTACAACGCCGTGTTCTTTGGATGCTACGAGGACGTCTTCCACCAGCCGCACAGTCTCTACTTCAGTCGATACCCGTTCGTTCGGGAGGCAACGCTCGGATTCCCCGCTCCGGACGTGAGGTTCCGAAACGACTCCGAAGCAGTCGTTTACATCCACACCGAATACACGTCCTCGTCCATCACGGTGACGCTGTTCGGCAACAACGGTGGCCGGGAGTGCACGTCCGAGCGTTCGGGAAACACGATCACGCGAGTCATGACACACGCTGACGGGTCGGTGACGACGCAGGATTGGACGTGGAACTACAAGAAGCCGAAGCCGGAGCCGACAACCACCACCACGACAAAGGCCGCACCGCCATCCACGGTGCCACCCACGACCGTGCCACCACCACCCACGACCCTGCCGCCGGAAACGACGACCTCATCGTCGGTTGCACCATGAGCGCGCGCTGAATCGCCTGAACTCTGGAATCCGGACTCTGTACGCTGTCCTCCATGGACTACAAGACGATTATCGAACCGTTCCGGATCCACACCGTCCAAGCTATCGACCTCCCCGACGTGGAGGTGCGTGAGACAGCGCTTGAGAGAGCCGGTTACAACCTCTTCGGGCTTCGCGCTGATGAGGTAATCATCGATCTCCTCACCGACTCAGGGACAGGCGCAATGTCGTCTGAGCAGTGGGCGGGCATGATGCGTGGCGACGAGACGTACGCAGGGAGTCGGTCGTACTTCCGATTCGAGGAGACGGTCCGGGGGATCACAGGGTTCGACCACGTGATCCCGACACATCAAGGGCGCGCCGCTGAAAAGATCCTCTTCAGCGTTGCGGTCAACGGCGATGACATCGTCCCGAACAACACGCACTTCGACACGACGCGTGCAAACGTCGAATACCAAGGTGCAGAAGCCAGAGACATGGTCGCCCCCGGCGGCACCGATCCCGCCACGATTCTGCCGTTCAAGGGCAACATCGATATCAGCCGGCTACGAACGACGCTCGAAGAGGACCGCGATCGGGTGCCACTGGTCATGATCACGGTGACCAACAACTCAGGCGGTGGCCAGCCAGTATCGATGGCGAACCTCCGCGAGGCCCGCGCCGTGTGCCATGAGTTCGGTGTACCGCTGTTTCTCGACGCATGCCGGTTCGCGGAGAACGCCTGGTTCATCAAGATGCGTGAGGACGGTTACGAGGACAAGTCGCCACGCGAGATCGCGCTTGAGATGTTCTCCTATGTAGACGGCGCAACGATGTCGGCAAAGAAGGATGGTCTCGGGAACATCGGTGGGTTCCTCGCCCTCAACGACTCAGCCTGGGCCCAGACCGCACGCAATCTGCTCATCCTCACGGAGGGTTTCCCCACCTACGGTGGCCTTGCCGGCTACGACCTCGAAGCGTTGGCCGTAGGGCTCAACGAGGTGCTCGAGGAGAACTACCTCAGATACCGCATCAGATCCACCGAGTACCTAGCCGAGACGGTTCTGGCTGGTGGGATGCCGATCGTGCAGCCACCAGGCGGCCACGCCGTTTACCTGGACGCCGCGGCGTTGCTCCCCCACGTTCCTTCCTACCAGTACCCGGCGCAAACTCTGGCCGTCGAGCTGTATCGGGCGGGTGGCGTGCGAGGTGTCGAGATCGGCACTGTCATGTTCGGCAGGGTCGACCCGGACGGAGGACCAGACGAACCAGCGGCAATGGAACTTGTCCGACTTGCGATCCCAAGGCGAACCTATACCCAGAGCCACATCGACTACGTGGCGGAAGTCGTCATCGACGTCGCGAGTCGAGCCGACCAACTCGGCGGGTATCGCATCGTTGAGCAAGCTCCTTGGCTTCGCCACTTCACGGCAAGGCTTGAACCGCTTCAGTAGGAGAGCCCGAGCAAGCGCCGGACCGCCCTGTCGAACTCGCGTGCTTTGTTGTACTCCGAGTGTCCGAGCGGAGAAGGATACGGATCGCCCTTCTTGGGATACACGGGTTCGCCGGTGGGTCCTGCCTCGGCAGAGAGTCGCAGATCCGGGTCAGCCACCGGGCTCGCAAACGAACCGGATACATCCGGGCAGAGTCTCGACAGCGGCTCCCCAACTCCTGCATGCCAACAGCCGCGTGGATCTCCTGCGGTCTC
>Ga0255047_10001840_pt1 | contig 14701 bp, 14 predicted proteins | sample JV7_2_1_MG_FD_183640 | JGI IMG/M metagenome (GOLD analysis project Ga0255047, IMG submission 183640) | Seawater microbial communities from Jervis Inlet, British Columbia, Canada - JV7_2_1 | ecosystem: Environmental > Aquatic > Marine > Inlet | place: Canada: British Columbia | collected 2016-10-06
ATTCGAACCCTCGAAGGGCGATTAACCCTTACTCCCTTAGCAGGGGAGCGCTTTCAACCACTCAGCCATCTCTCCGGTTGGTCATTTCTTTCTTGCAAATTGTACGGGGAGCGCGTTGACTCGGGACCTCCTGCCCCTCGCCCTAAAGGGCGCACTCGCTGCGCTCCTGCGTCCAAAATCGCTCCCGGCGATTTTGTCAACCGTTCAGCCATCTCTCCGGGGGAGCGAATTATTACTTAGGTACTGTGGGAGGTAAAGACGGGTACCGGGCTCGCTATTTCTCACCCGCGGATGCTTCAGCATCGCCGGCACTCTTTTCGTTCTGAATTCGCTCGTATATCTCTTCCCGGTGGACAGCTATGTCCTTGGGGGCATTTATGCCTATGCGAACCTGGTTCCCTTTTACGCCCAACACGGTAATGGTGATGTCGTTCCCGACCATTACTGTCTCACCGGCGCGCCGCGTAAGGATCAGCATGACTTCCTACTCCTGCCTCTCGAAACTTTGTCCCGCTTGTTATTACGACCGTACTTATCGATAAACTATTGTAATACTAGCTGATTTTTTTGCGTGTGTGGCCATTCAGGCGGCGCTTTTGACCACTTCGGACATATATATGGCTCACGGAGACCTATGCCAATTGCTCGGCAACCCATCCCGGTACGGAGTCGAGCGCCGCATCGAGGGCCTCCGGATTGCTTCCGCCTGCCTGTGCAAAATCTGGCCGTCCACCGCCTTTGCCGCCTACCTGCTCAGCAACCGGCCGGATTACGTCACCCGCTCGTATTCGGTCGACGGCGTCCTTGGTGACGCCTGCGGCCAGCCGGACTTTACCGTTATCGACCGACCCGAGTACCACGACTGCACTCTTGAACCTGTCCTTGAATCGATCGACTGCATCGCGGAGTGTCTTGGCGTCGGCGCCGTCCATGCGCGTAGCCAGCACATTCAGGCCGTCGACAACGACAACATTCTCCGCAATATCACTTGTCTTGCCGGTGAGGAGTTTTTGCCTGGTAGCAGCAAGTTCTTTTTCGAGCTCCTTCATCCTGCGAATTAATTGCTCGACTTTGGCAGGCACCTGGTCCCGGGGGCTACGTAATAGCAAAGCGACGTTGTCCAGCGCCTGTTGATTCTCATCGATCCAGGCGATCGCCTGCTTTCCACTGACGGCCTCTATTCGACGGACGCCTGAAGCAACGCCACCTTCGGATGTGACCTTGAAAATACCGATATCGCCTGTGCTGAATACGTGAGTACCGCCACAAAGCTCCACCGAGAAATTTCCCAGTCGCAATACCCGAACTTCGTCATCATATTTCTCGCCAAATAGTGCAATGGCACCCGATTCAACTGCGTCGTCGTACTTCATCAATTTTGTGATAGCAGCGGTGTTCCTTCGAACTTCGTCGTTGACGAATTGTTCGATTTCGTGGAGCTGCTCCGGCGTCACCGGCTCGTAGTGCGAGAAGTCGAATCTCAAGCGATCGGGTGCGACGAGAGAACCTTTCTGCAAAACGTGATCACCCAAAACTTGTCTGAGCGCGGCGTGCAATAAGTGTGTCGCTGAGTGGTGAAGTACGATCGCCTTCCTGCGATCACCGTCGACTTTTGCAGTGACTTTATCGCCGAGCTTTAGTTTGCCGCGCTGCACCTTGCCGAAGTGCACGTTGGCCTTTCCGCTTTTTTGGGTGTCGGCAACTAGGAACGATGTATTGCCGGATTCGATAACACCGGTATCACCGACCTGCCCTCCGCTTTCCGCATAAAAAGGCGTCGATGCCAGCACAACAGCGCCATCGTCACCTGCCGACAGACGTTTGGCTGGCTCGCCATCCTTGAACAGGGCCACGACGTCGGACTCTTCCGCGATGCCCTCGTAGCCCGTAAACCTGCTCTCGACGTCAGTTTTTACACCAGCGTCATTGTTTGCGCCGAACTTGCTGGCAGCACGGCCACGGTCCCGCTGCGCGGACATCTGTTCTTCGAAACCTTCCTGGTCGATCGTTAGCTCACGTTCACGTGCGATGTCGGCTGTCAGGTCGACGGGAAATCCGTAGGTGTCGTAAAGCTTGAAGACGACGTCTCCCGGAATTTGTGTGCCTTTTAGCTTGGAGATCGCCGACTCCAACATCTCCATGCCCTGGTCGAGAGTCTCGGCAAATCGGCGCTCCTCTTTCGCAAGTACTTTCTCGACGTGTGCTTGTCCTTTTACGAGCTCGGGATAAGCATCTCCCATTTCGGCGCACAGGGGTTCGACAAGCTTGTGAAAGAACGTGGCATCGATACCGAGCTTCTTGCTGTGACGAAGCGCGCGCCTGATGATTCTGCGCAGTACATAACCCCTGCCCTCATTTCCCGGCAGGACACCGTCGACGATCAGAAAGGCGCAGGCCCGTATGTGGTCTGCGATGACGTTCAAAGAACTCGAGCCGTCGTTCTTGACGCCGAGAATCTTCGCCGTCGCGGCAATCAGATTGGCGAACATGTCTATCCGATAGTTGCTGTGCACTCCTTGTAATACGGCTGCCGTGCGTTCGAGGCCCATACCGGTGTCGACCGATGGCTTCGGCAGTTCGGTCATCTCTCCGCTCCCGTCACGATCGAACTGCATGAATACGAGATTCCAGATCTCGACGTAGCGATCGCCTTCTGCTTCCGCTGATCCCGGCGGGCCGCCGGCGACGTCGGGGCCGTGGTCGTAGAAGATCTCGCTGCAGGGGCCGCAAGGCCCGGTATCGCCCATTGCCCAGAAATTGTCTTTGGCGCCAAGCCGGCCGAATCGTTCCGGATCGACTTTTATGTCCTTGAGCCAGATGTCTGCAGCCTCATCGTCGTCTTCGAAGACGGTAACCCAGAGCCGCTCCGGCGGTATGCTCAAATCCTCAGTGAGGAATTCCCAGGCAAGCTTGATCGCTTCATTCTTGAAATAATCGCCGAAACTGAAGTTACCGAGCATTTCGAAAAAAGTGTGGTGCCTGGTCGTGTAACCGACGTTCTCGAGATCGTTGTGCTTGCCGCCGGCACGTACACAACGCTGCGACGTTGCTGCTCTTTTATAACTGCGCTTATCCTCGCCCAGGAAGACATCCTTGAATTGAACCATGCCGGCATTTGTGAACAGCAAAGTGGGATCATTGCCCGGCACGAGCGGCGAGCTCGGGACGATCTCGTGGCCACGCTTCTGGAAGAAATTCAGAAAGGCCCGGCGCAGTTCATTGCTGGTCATGCTTTTCATTTTTGATTTCGATCTGGAATCAGCATCAATGTGCCGGTAGTGTAGCGGGATCAGGTGGAGCCTGTCTCAACAATCCGCATGGCCGCTTGTATCTGCTCGGACTCGAATCCACGCTGTTGCAAAAACCGCATCTGGCGGGCTTTTTCCTTGAAGTCGGCCGGCAACTCGAGCCCGAATTTTTTCTCACGAACCTGCCGTGCCATCGATAACCAGTCCTCGCCGCAGGCCGACAGGATCTCGTCGACAAGGCCTGCTTCGAGCTTGCGCTCATCGAGTTCAAGGCGGACTCGAACAGGGCCCTTGCCCTTGTCGATGCGGGACTGAATGAAGTGCTCTATGAAACGGCGATCGCACTGCAGGTTCTCGATTGCCAGGCGGTCGACGGCGACTCGCGCGGCCTCACTGCCGAAGCCTGCGTTTTCGAGCTTGGCCTGGAGTTCGAGGCGGCCGTATTCGCGCCGTGCAAGATAATCCATGGCCTTCTTGCGCGCCTTCAGTGGATCGGAAATGGCACCGACCTCTTCCGGATTGAAGAGGTCTTTGTTCAGTTCATTGATTGAGTCGACCGGTTCAGGCATCGGTCAGCAACGCTCAGGCTTGCTTGGCGACAATCTCCGGATCTTCCGTGTCTGCCGCTTCGCTGATCTCCGTTTTGCCGGGCAGAAGCTTCGCACGAATCTGTTTTTCGATTTCGGCAGAAGCCTCCGGATGCGTCTTCAGATATTCACGGACGTTTTCCTTGCCCTGACCGATCCGATCAGTCTTGTAGCTGTACCAGGAGCCGGCTTTGTCGATGATGCCCTGGGCCACGCCATGATCGATGATTTCGCCTTCGCGGGAAATGCCTTCTCCGTACAATATCTCGAACTCGGCCATCTTGAACGGTGGCGACACCTTGTTCTTGACGACCTTGACGCGCGTCTGGTTGCCGATAACTTCATCGCCTTTCTTGATTGCACCGATGCGACGAATGTCGAGTCGAACCGACGAGTAGAACTTGAGTGCATTGCCGCCGGTCGTTGTCTCCGGGCTGCCGAACATGACGCCGATCTTCATGCGAATCTGGTTAATGAAAACTACCATCGTGTTTGAACGATTAATGTTGCTGGTAAGCTTGCGAAGCGCCTGCGACATCAGTCGTGCTTGCAGGCCCATGTGCGAATCACCCATCTCGCCTTCGATCTCGGCCTTTGGCGTCAACGCGGCCACGGAATCGATGACGACGATATCGACGGCGCCGGACCGAACCAGCATGTCGGTAATCTCGAGCGCCTGTTCACCCGTGTCGGGCTGGGACACCAGTAGTTCATCGACATTGACGCCCAGTTTTTCGGCATAGGTCGGATCGAGTGCATGCTCGGCATCGACGAAGGCTGCAGTACCACCCAGCTTCTGAGCCTCGGCGACGACTTGCAGTGTCAGGGTGGTCTTTCCAGAGGCCTCCGGTCCGTAGACCTCGACGACCCGGCCTCGCGGCAGGCCACCGATGCCGAGTGCGACGTCGAGGCCGATCGAGCCGCTCGATACCGCTTCAATATCCATGGACTTGGCGCTGTCGCCCAAACGCATTACAGAGCCTTTTCCAAACTGTTTTTCTATCTGGCCAAGAGCCGCGGCCAGCGCTTTCTTGCGATTTTCATCCATTTTTTGTCGCCATCGAGGTGGGGAAAGGGGTAAGCATTATTTCATAAAACACGGGTCGCAGGCAGTCGGGCCTTCGCTGCCAATCGGAGCTCTCTATTAAGAAACGTGTCGAACTTATTGTTTCAATGGCTTGTACTGAACGCCAGTTGGCGTCGAAATAGATTCGATCAGCTGGAAGCCCGACCAGTGAAGTTCGACAGGCTGCGCCAAAGTAATCGGCTCGAAGAACCTGGCTTTTCGAGCGATGGTCATGTGCGCCTTGTAAGCGCGCTTCTCGGGTTTCAAGCCAAATGTCCCGGCCGCAGATTCCAGCGACCTGACCAGGTCGATCAGCTCAGTGGGCGCGGAAGTGGCGCGCAGAGACATGATCTTCGGCCTTTTCCAGAAATCGATGCGCTCGAATCCGAGTTTTATGGCCGGACATCGGATAGTGCCGGCGGCAGCCTGCAATGCCGGTATGTCCTCTTCAGGAAATCCGCCGATGAATACGAGCGTAACGTGCCAGTTGTCGCGTGCGGTCCACTTGCCGGCGAGAGCCGATTTATACGGCTCTATGGCGGTGTCAATTTGTCGCCGTTGTTTCCCCGACGGCCAGAGGGCGAAGAATATTCGCTTGCGGCCGGGTTTAACCGTCACGAAGTCGTTCGCGGACACCCTGCAGCGCAATGACGACCGTCTGAGCTCGAATCTGGTCGCGATCGCCTTTCAGGTGCCGTTTTTCGGCGTCGATATCGGGCTCTTCTTTCGTCCGTGTTGCCCAGGCAAACCACACGGTGCCAACCGGCTTTTCTTCGGAGCCTCCGTCGGGACCGGCGACGCCGCTGACAGCAGCCGCGAAATCGGCACCGCTCAGGTGCAGCGCGCCATCCGCCATTTCCCTGACGGCTGCCTCACTGACGGCACCATGCTCAACAAGCGTTGCAGGGTTCACGCCGAGCAAAGACTCCTTGGCGCCGTTGCTGTAACTAACCATGCCGTAAGCGAAGCAACCCGAACTGCCGGAATTGTCGGTGAGCGACTTGGCGATCCAGCCGCCTGTACAGGACTCGGCCGTCGTCATGCTCTTGCCCGCGGCAAGCAACTCACCGACCAGGGCCTCCGACAGCGCGCCTATCGACTCGGGGTCAGCCATTCAAAATCATCTCGTACAGTTGTACATGAGCATCGACCATCGACTCGACCGGGAACTCGCGTCGCATGCGGGCGCGACCGGCGTCGCCGAACGTGCGCCGCAGTTCCGCATTCCCGACAAGTTTCGCAATAGCTTCCCCCAATGCATCGACGTCTCTCGGAGCGACCAGTATTCCGGTCTCGCCGTCGGCCACTGCTTCAGACAATCCCCCAGTCGCAAATCCTACCACCGGAACGCCGGCTGCCGCTGCTTTGAGGACGGCCACGCCCAGCCCTTCGGAAACCGCCGGATGCGCCAACAGATCCAGACAGGCGAGGTAATCGTCCATGTCCTGTCGAAATCCTGCGAACTGCACGCTGTCGCCGAGACCGAGATTTGCAGTCCTTTCCCTGAGCTCATTCTCCAGCGGTCCCTGACCGAATATGATCAATTTGAGGCTCGGGTGCCGGGCTCTGATCTGTGCCACCGCTTCGAGCAAATATTGGTGACCTTTGCGCGGAATCAGCTGGGCGGCGGCAGCCATGACGATATCGGTGCCGGACAGGCCGAACTCGAGCCGAAACGCATCGCAATCCGGAGCCGAAAGAAATGTATCCGTATCGACTGCACTTCGAATGACGGTCAGGCGATCCTCGTCAACACCAGACTTCTCCAATACTCCGGCAATCGCGTTCGAGATAGCAATTACCTTGCAGAAAGGCCGGTAGCGAAGTCCGGCGATCAGCGGAGATTCCGTGTTGTCCACGCGCCTCGAGATTACGGCAGGTACGGACGTTCCGGTCGCTGCCAGCCCGCCGAGAAAATCGCCGCCGCGGCGGCTGTGGCAATGCATGATGTCCGGATTATCACTCAGCAGTCGTTGGCGCAGGCGAAACGCGAACGAGAGATCGTGATCGCCGGCGCATTTCAGGTTGGTGACCTGAATTCCCGCGCGACGCGCGGCCAGATCGGCTCCTCCCCCGGGTATACAGACCAGCGTATTGTCGATTCCTCGCCCTTGAAGCCCCTTTGCCAGGTAAATAACCTGCTGCGCGCCCCCATAAAGATGGCGTCCGGTTTCGACATGCAGTATTTTCATCAGGCACAGAATAGCTCAGATAAACAGAATAGCTCAGATAAGAAGAATGAGTGCCACAGTAACGCCCGTCCATACGCCGATGATGCGCCAATACATGAGCATCAAGGCTGAATATCCAGACATGCTGTTGTTCTATCGCATGGGCGATTTCTATGAGCTTTTCTACGACGATGCGAAACGCGCTGCCGAGCTCATGGATATAACGCTAACCTCGCGTGGTAAGTCGGGCGGCGATCCAATACCGATGGCGGGAGTTCCATACCATGCTGTGGAGGGCTACCTTGCCAAGCTCGTGCGCAAGGGCGAGTCGGTCGCAATTTGCGAGCAAATTGGCGACCCGGCTACTGCTAAGGGACCAGTCGAGCGCAAAGTCACACGGGTCGTCACTCCGGGCACGCTTACCGATGAAGCGCTGCTTGCCGAGGGCCGTGACAATGCTGTCGCCGCCATATTCGGGGATCAGGGAACCTACGGGCTCGCCTGGCTGGATCTTGCCGGCGGCCGATTCCGTCTCACCGAAATTACCGGCCTCGAGGCGCTCGCCGGCGAACTCGAGCGCGTTCGGCCTGCCGAGATCGTCGTCGACGAGAACCACGGATTTTCTGATTTGATCAGGGCCGACGTTCGGGTAACGGGCCGGCCACCCTGGCACTTCGAGGTCGACAGCGCGACGCGTCTTCTCTGCTCTCAGTTCAGAACCAGGGATCTTGCAGGCTTCGGTTGTGACGACTTTCCGCTCGGCGTCGCCGCCGCAGGCGCACTGCTTCAATACGTCAGCGATACTCAGAAGTCGGCTTTGCCGCATCTGCAATCGATCAGCGTACAACGAAGCGACGATGCCGTCGTCATGGACGGCCCGACCCGGCGCAATCTCGAACTCGAAGTCAGCCTGAGCGGTCACCACGAGCACACGCTCGCCGGCGTCATGGACAAATGCAGAAGCCCGATGGGCAGCCGACTGCTGAAACGCTGGATACAGCGACCGCTTCGTAACAAGGACGTACTCCAGGCACGTTATCAAGCAATCGAGACAGTCATGCTTGGAAGGCACACCGGTTCCCTGCAGGATCAGCTTCACGGCATCGGCGATATCGAGAGAATTCTGTCCCGGGTGGCATTGCGCTCGGCCCGACCGCGTGATCTTCGGCAACTGTCCGCGGTACTGCAGCGTATTCCTTCGTTAAGAAATCGATCGAAGAGGTGGACTCGCCATTACTGCAGTCGCTGCGCGAGCAGGTCGGTAATCATCCGCGCGAGCGGGAGCTTTTGCAGAGGTCGTTGGTCGACAATCCGCCGATGCTGATCCGCGACGGTGGCGTTATCGCTGCAGGCTACGACGATGAGCTTGATGACTTGAGAGGGATCGCCGAAAACGCCGATCAGTATCTGCTCGACCTCGAGTTACGTGAGAAAACACGTACGGGCATTTCGACATTGAAGCTCGGTTACAACCGCGTGCACGGTTATTACATCGAGATCAGCAAGGGACAGGCCGATAAAGCGCCGGTCGACTACGTGCGGCGGCAAACATTGAAAGGCGCCGAACGCTATATCACGCCGGAGCTCAAGGAGTTCGAAGACAAGGTCCTGAGTGCGCGCGAACGTGCGCTAAGCCGTGAGAAGCATCTTTACGACGGTTTGCTCGACAAACTCATCGACGTGCTGGGCGAACTGCAATCGACCGCGCGCGGACTTGCCGAACTCGATGTGCTCGTCTGCTTTGCAGAGCGCGCCGAATCCTTGAATCTTTGCCAGCCCGAAATCGTCGATCAGCCATGTCTGGAAATCGAAGGGGGTCGCCACCTCGTCGTCGAGCAGGTAATCGATACGCCGTTCGTGTCCAACGACCTGTCCTTGAACGATCACAACAGGCTACTGGTTATCACCGGGCCGAACATGGGCGGCAAGTCGACTTACATGCGGCAGGCGGCATTGATCGCAATCCTCGCCCACATCGGCAGCTTCGTGCCGGCCGATCGCCTCAAGATCGGCCCGATCGACCGTATATTCACGCGCATTGGCGCATCCGACGATCTCGCCGGCGGACGCTCGACTTTCATGGTCGAAATGACCGAGACGGCTACGATCCTGCACAACGCGAGCGAATCCAGCCTGGTGTTGATGGATGAAATCGGGCGGGGCACAAGCACCTTCGACGGCTTGTCACTCGCCTGGGCCGCCGCCCATTACATGGGCGAGAAAGTGCGTGCGTTCACGATGTTCGCGACGCACTATTTCGAGTTGACGGCGCTCGCATCAGAATTGCCGGATTGTTCGAACGTGCATCTCGATGCGAGTGAACATGAAGGACAGCTCGTCTTTCTCCACGCCGTGAAACCCGGACCCGCGAATCAAAGCTATGGCCTGCAGGTTGCAGCTTTGGCAGGCGTGCCACCGCAAGTCATCAAACGTGCAAGGGGATATATGGCCACACTCGAGTCCCCGCAATTTCACCACAGCGAAAGTCCGCAGGCGCAGCTGCCGCTCAGTGCGCCAAGCGAAGCTAACCCATTGCGCGAACAATTGGCCGGCATAGATCCGGACTCGCTATCGCCACGTGATGCCCTGGACGCGCTCTACAAATTAAAAAAAATATCTGACGTTGAGAAGTAGGGTCTTGTATGAGTATGAGGGTGCGCCACGCAGTTGAGAGTGATGCAGACGCAATAGCTAATCTGTCCGCTGATTTTGAGGTCTACCTGCGTGCGCTAGGTGATACGACTAGCTGCCATTTTACTGCCGAGACCTTCAGGCGGGATGGATTTGGCGATGAACCAGCGATTCGAGGCCTGGTCGCGCAGAACGATGCGGAAATCGCCGGATACCTTCTGTACACGTTCGGATACGATACAGATCAAGCATGCAAGACCCTCAATATTGAAGACCTTTATGTTTCTGAACAATGTCGCAAGCGAGGGATCGGAAAAGCGTTGATGGAAATGGCGCAAGAGGTCTGCAGATCGACAGGCGGCAAAGAGATATGTTGGTCGGTCTATAAGTCGAATACTCCGGCCTATGATTTCTATGCCAGATTAGGCGCAAATCTGGTCGACGATGAGGATTTCATGTATCTGGCTGTAGAGTGAAGCGTGGGCTTGCTCAAGCCGGCGCGAGATAACGTTGCGATGTCAGGTCTCCCTCAAAAATTCCCCGCGTTTTAGAAACGCTGCCGTTTGGTCGATGACATCACTCGAGATGACGAGGCCTTTGTGATTTACGGCCAGGCAAATGTGGTCTTTGATACCTGGCAATCGAGTTTCGGATACGGCAACGGTGCCGTCGTTATCACCTTCGAATGATGTCACGAGCTGGCCGACGCCGACCGGCACCGTTCCCGCGATGACGCCGATGTCACGTGATGCGCATACATCTCGAGCCCACCGGTTGGCAGCTTCGTCGACCACGCCCTCCGTCAGAGACTTGCCGAGTATGGTGTTGCCCCAGTCTGTCTGATTCAGGTGTGATGCAGCGCGTGAGCCGCAAAGCGGTGAGCCGAGACAGACGACGCGATCCACCGGCGCGTCCGGTTCCAGGGCAAGCATGCGCAGTGACACGACGCCACCAAGGCTATGGCCGACCAGGTCCACCCTGTCGAACTGTTGTTTGGCGATAAAGTCGGAGAGGGACCGGGCGTTTTCGTCCAGCGTGCCGCTAATGGACGGATAGCTGAACAAATGCGCCTGATACTGATACTCGCTCTCGAGCCTGCGTTTCACCAGGGTCATGACGGCGCCCGGCATCCACAAACCGTGAAGACAGACGACTGTTTTTGCTTCGCTCATGCGAGATCTGCCTTGAGTTGCGTTAGCGCATCCCGGTTGGTCCAGGACCAGACTGCGTCGATCGCCTTTGCAATGGGGAGCCACTGGTAATCAGAATGCTCTTCCAGTTCAAGTTCGATTTCTCTCACGGCCGGTAGCCTGTAGCGCCACTCAAACTCCTCGTTATCGACGACACCGGGTTCGAAGCGATCACGCCATCGAGGGTCGATTTCGAAATGGCGGCTCACGTTGCTGCAACTGAGTTCCCCTTCGTCGGTGAAGCCAGTCTCTTCCTGTAACTCCCGAACAGCGGCCTGCGCGTGCGTTTCATCTTTCTTAAGGCTGCCGGTCACCGATTGCCAGAATTCAAACGGTTTACGCCGCCGGAGCAAGAGAACCTGGGCGTCTTCCGCATAGACAACAACAAGCACGGATACCGGTCTTCGGGTTTCCGTCATTCGCTACGGGGCGTTCGCAGCCGAATACCGGTCTCTTTGAGTTGCTCCTCGGACACCTGGCCTGGTGCGTTGGTTAACGGGCAACTGGCGGTTTGCGTTTTGGGAAATGCGATGACGTCACGAATGCTATCCGCGCCGGCCATCAGCATGACAATTCGATCGAGACCAAATGCAATCCCGCCATGGGGCGGACAACCGTATTGCAATGCCGTAAGGAGAAAGCCGAACTTTTCCTCTGCTTCTTCCTTGCTGATATCGAGAAGATCGAAAACTGCAGCCTGCATTGCTCTGTCATGTATTCGAATGGAGCCGCCACCGATCTCGGAACCATTGAGCACCATATCGTAGGCCCGTGACAGGACATTTGCCGGGTCCGCTTTCAATTCCTCCGGATCCTCGGTAGCCGGCGAGGTGAATGGATGATGCAGCGACGTCCAGCGTCCGCTCTGCTGATCTTTTTCGAACATCGGAAAATCGACTACCCAGAGCGGCTGCCAGCCATCGGCGACAAGACCCCGATCCTCGCCCAGCTTTGCGATCAGTGCGCCCAGCGCGTCATTGACGATGTGGGTCTTGTCGGCTCCGAAGAAAACCAGGTCGCCGTCCTGTGCGCCGGTGCGCTCCATGATGCCGGCCACGGCGTCATCGGGAAGAAATTTCAGTATCGGCGACTGCAAACCATCCCGACCCTTGCCCGCGTCGTTGACTTTGATATAAGCGAGACCCTTGGCACCGTAGCGACCGACGAAGTCTGTGTAATCGTCGATCTCTTTTCGGCTGAGTCCACTACCACCGGGCAGACGCAGAGCGGCAACACGACCCTCCGCGTCCTTGGCCGGGCCTGCGAATATCTTGAACTCCACGGACGCCATCAAATCTGCGACTTCGACCAGCTCGAGCGGATTGCGGAGGTCAGGTTTGTCCGAACCGAATCGCTGCGTCGCCTCGGCATGGGTCATGCGTGGAAATGGCGACGGCAGATCGACGTCCATTACCTGTTTGAACAGGGTTCGAGCCAGCTCTTCCATCATGCCGGTCACGTCATTTTCTGCGACGAAACTCATTTCGACGTCGAGTTGCGTGAATTCCGGTTGACGGTCTGCGCGCAGATCTTCATCTCGAAAACAACGGACTATCTGATAATAGCGGTCGAGACCCGACATCATGAGTAACTGCTTGAATATCTGCGGCGACTGCGGCAGGGCGAAAAACTTTCCCTCATGTGTTCGGCTTGGAACGATATAGTCGCGTGCGCCCTCCGGCGTCGCCCGGGTCAACATCGGTGTTTCGACATCGACGAAGCCATTCTCATCCAGGAAATTGCGCATGGCTTTTGTGACTCGATGTCGCAATCTCAAGTTTTCGAGCATCGGCTCGCGGCGGAGATCCAGGTAGCGATACTTCAGCCGCAGCTCTTCATTGGCATTCTCGTCGTGGTGAAACGGCGGCGTCTCGGAATCATTGAGCGTCGTCAACTCCCGGGCGAGGACCTCAACCTGGCCGGTCGCCATGTTCGGGTTGATCGTTCCTTCCGGGCGCGGCCTGACCTTGCCCTTGACGGCAAGCACATATTCGCCGCGGATCCGCTCGGCCTCGGCGAATATATCCGGCGTATCCGGATCGAACACCACCTGCAGCAGGCCTTCCCGGTCACGGAGGTCTACAAAGATCACCCCGCCATGGTCGCGGCGCCGGTGAACCCAGCCGGTCACGGAAATCTCTTCGCCGATCAGGCTCTCATCAACTTGTCCACAGTAGTGGCTGCGCATGGTGCAATCCGTGTGAAAACGAGGCGGAATGGTAAGGGCTGTTCTCGCTGTCTGCAATAGTGGGCAAAAGGGGATAGTGCCCTTTTTGTCCCCTAGTCCTTGTTCTCCGCCGGAAGCTCCAGCGGCAGCTCGCCGATCTGATCCTTGCGCCAGGCCGGAATGACCACGCCCAGCGAGATGATCATCTTGAGTGCTTCATCGATCTCCATGTCGAGTTCGATGACGTCCCGCTTCGGCACGATGATAATAAACCCCGATGTTGGATTTGGCGTCGTCGGAACGAACGTGCAGACGACCGGTTCACCGGTTCGCCCCTGCACCTCGCCCAGATTTGTCGCGGTCTGAAACGCCAGGCTGTAGATCCCTTTTCTCGGGTACTCGATCAGCAATACTTTCTTGAATGACTGGTCCGAATCGGAGAAGACAATCTCGGCGAAATTTTTCGAAGCCGAGTACACGGATCGTACTACCGGAATGCGCTGCAGCAAGGACTCCCAGAAACCAACCATACTGCGGCCGACGAAATTTGCAGCGAGCAGACCGGTGACTAGCACGACCAGCAGCGTCAGTATGATGCCGAGCCCCGGGATGGCAAAACCGAGCAACTCCTCCGGACGATATTTTCCCGGGACCAGGAGGAGACTCCTGTCCATGAGGCCGATCAGGACTCTCAGGATAAAAATCGTGACGCCCAGAGGAATCCAAACCAGGAGGCCTGCCACGAAATAGCGGCGGAGTTTATTCATTTAGAGTGCCCGATAGCTTGAACTAGGCCGAGTCTACCTTGCCGCCTGACTTCTTGTCGGATGATTTCTTCGATTCCGTCGAGGTTTTGGATTTGCTGTCACCTTTCGAGCTGTCGCCTTTGCTGGATTTGGCTTCCTTTTTTTCGCTCTTCGCAGGCTCTGCATCGCTCTTCAACAGATTGCGCTGATTGTCCTTCTTGAAATCGGTCTCGTACCAGCCCTCACCTTTCAGACGAAACCTGGGCGCGGAGATGAGTTTCTTGAGCTCGGCTTCACCACATGACGGGCAATACACAAGCGGGTCCTCATCCATCTTTTGAAGTGCATCCAGCGTGTGATTGCAGTTCTTGCAGGCATACTCGTAGATCGGCATGCATTTGCCTCCTCAGGCCGCGTTTTCGAATTCCAGCTCGTGGTCCCTGACGCCGACTTCGATGACATCACCCGGCTTGAACTTGCCCTGCAATATCTCCTGCGCCAACGGATTTTCGACCTGCTGCTGAATAGCACGTTTTAGTGGCCGTGCACCATATACAGGATCGAATCCCGCGTCGGCGAGCTTGTCCCTGGCGGCTTCGGAGAGATGGATCTGCATCTCGCGATCAGCAAGACGATCGTGCAGGTAGGCGAGCTGAATATCCACGATGCTGCGGATATGTTCGCGACTGAGGGGATGGAAGACGACAACGTCATCGACGCGATTAATGAACTCCGGCCGGAAATTCTGCGACACGATCTCCATGACTGATGACTTCATCTTGTCGTAGTGTTCCTCGCCGGCGAGTTCCTGAATCAACTGCGAACCGAGATTCGACGTCATGATGATCACGACGTTGCGAAAATCCACTGTCCGACCCTGACCATCGGTCAGGCG
>Ga0255047_10001841_pt1 | contig 14699 bp, 16 predicted proteins | sample JV7_2_1_MG_FD_183640 | JGI IMG/M metagenome (GOLD analysis project Ga0255047, IMG submission 183640) | Seawater microbial communities from Jervis Inlet, British Columbia, Canada - JV7_2_1 | ecosystem: Environmental > Aquatic > Marine > Inlet | place: Canada: British Columbia | collected 2016-10-06
TGGTAATGACTAAGCTACTGAGAGTAGAAGCACCTTCTTGGTGTGCGGCAGCTGAGGTGAATTATACCCTTGGGAGGGCATTTTGGGGCCGAAGGGCGCCCTACCTGGCACGGGTAATCAAAAACATGACTGTATCTGAGTTTATGCAGTTTTTAAAGGGTACAGGTGCTAGAATAGGCTGGACATACCAGTGGCTATGAACCCTTGGGATAAACAGCAACTAGATACTGGATATCGGGCACAACAGCCAGGGTATTCTGAGTATGCTAGCCAAGCTATAGAAGATCTATGGCCCACACCCATGGATATGGCATCCCAAATGCCGCTTATCGGTGATGCCGCAGGTTTATTAGCTGATACACAAGACTTTGTAGATGAACCCTCTTGGGGAAAAGGCTTATTAGGGTTATTAGGTGCGTTACCGGGTATACCTAGTGGGTTAGGTTCTACTAAGATATTAGATATGCCTCAAGCTACTAGTCTTGGACTGAGTAGACCTTTTCAAGTATATGAGAATCCTACTAAAGCAGAATTACATAAGTTAAATGCAGAAACTATTAAAGATTTTAAACAATCGAATTTGCAACAAGATGTAAGTGGACAGCAAGATTTAGTACGCTTTGTAAAAACTAAAGAAGGAGATACATTAGCTTGGTCTGCTACTCAAGATTTACATGATGAAATAGCAAAACGATTAAAACTTAATGTAGAAGATAGTGGTTTTTGGGGTCCTACTGACGGTTTTGTAAAATCACGCTATTAAATAATGGAAGCTTATATAGCAGCACCTACAATGAAGGAATTTCACAAAGCTGATAACTTTGTGAGAATGTTATTAGGGCCAATTGGCTCTGGTAAATCTGTTGCTTGCTGTATTGAAGTATTACTACGTGCATGTAAACAACCACCAAATAAAGAAGGTATTCGGCGGTCTCGGTGGGCAGTAATTCGAAATACTTATGCAGAGTTAAAAGATACTACAATACGTACCTTTTTTGAATGGATTCCCCAAGATTTAGGCTATTGGAATCAACAAAATACTCGCTTTCATGCCAAATTTGCACCTGGTGATGGCACAATAATTGACCTTGAAATCTTGTTTCGTGCCCTAGATAGACCCCAAGATATTAGAAAATTACTCTCTTTAGAACTTACCGGTGCTTGGATAAATGAGGCCAGAGAGGTAGCTAAAGCAGTTCTTGATATGCTTATGGGGCGAGTTGGACGCTTTCCTAGTAGACGTGAGATAGATAACTACTGGCATGGTGTTATTCTTGATACTAATCCATGTGATGTTGATCATTGGATTTATAAATTCTTTGAAGAAGTAAGACCTGAGAGTTGGCAGTTATTTCATCAGCCATCTGGGTTAAGTGATAGTGCTGAGAACAGATTAAATCTACCTGCTACATATTACGAAAATATGATGCCAGGTAAAACTCAAGAGTGGATTAATGTGTATGTACATGGTAAGTATGGTTTTGTAGCAGAGGGTAACCCTGTTTATCCTGAGTTTAATGATGATATTCATGTATCAAAAAATATTATAGAACCTGTACCTACTGAACCTTTATATGTTGGTATTGACTTTGGATTAACTCCTGCTGCTACTATTAATCAACATATTAATGGCCAATGGCGAGTTATTGATGAAGTAGTTACTACACGGATGGGCGCCCTTAATTTTGGTATTCTCCTTGGGGAAAAACTACGCAATAGTTATCAAGGTTATGCAATGGAGATTTATGGTGATCCAGCAGGTAATCAATCAGCACAGACAGATGAGCAAACCCCTTTTATGATACTGCAGTCTCAAGGGATAATGGCAATGCCTGCTCCTACAAATGATTTTACTATTAGACGAGAAGCTATTGCCAAAAAGCTTGGTATGATGACATTCGGAGGTGAACCTGCTTTTCTTATTTCACCTAATGCTCGAATGTTTCGTAAAGGTATGGGTGGTGGTTATAAATTTCGTAGAATGCAAGTAGTTGGTGAAGAACGTTATCATGATCAACCAGATAAGCAAAGTATTTATTCACATGTGTGTGAGGCTGATCAGTATGCTGCGTGTGGCGCTGGCCAAGGTGCGGAATTGTTAGGATATACAAAAGACTGGGATAAGTCTGTTAATAGAGTACAACACTAATGGATATTAGCTCTATTATCGGTAAAGAGTTTTCACGTGCACGTGAATATTATACAAATAATATTGAACAGAATAATGAGGATGCATTTGATTATTTTAATTTAAAAAAGCCAGGTATCATAGATAAAGATATTAGTGAGTCATTTCAGACAATTGTATCTCCTGATGTCTCTAATGCAATAGAACATACTATTGCAGATATTATGCCTGCCTTTGCTTCTGAAGTACCTGTATCTTTTATAGCAGATACTTTAGAAGATGAAAAACAAGCACAGATTGAGACTCAACTTGTTAATAATATTTTTCTACAACAGTCTCAAGGCTTTGTACAACTTACTACAGCCATTAAAGATGCACTATTACTTCGATTAGGAGCTGTAGAAGTACAAGTACATAAGAAAGCTGTTGTAAGCTATAAAAAATTACAGAATGTAAATATTAGTACATTAACTTCTTTTATGGAAGAATCAGATGAACTAGTAGAAGTTAATGGTGAAATGATAGAGGACATAGATGAAAATGTTCTTAGTTCACAGTTTGATGCTATTATACGAAAGACTGTTAATCAAAAACAATTATATATTCAAGCTTTCCCAAGAAATGAATTACTTTTTAATGGGGATCATGAAGAATTAGATCTAGATGACGCCCGCTTTGTAGGTAGGGAACGTTTGATTACAGCTTCTGAATTGATCACCTTGGGAATAGATAAGACTATTGTAGATGATCTTCCAGAGTATAATCAACGGGGATATGATCAGCCATTTAAACAGCGGGATGTTTATACAGATGAAGCAAATGCTACACATGAAAGTAATAAACAGATTCGTGTTGCTTTTTGTTACTTCTTTATTGATGAAGACAATGATGGTATAGCAGAACGAAGGAAAATTACAATAGCAGGTGAATTAGAAAGTTCGCCTACTATTTTGGTTGATGAGCCTTGTTCTACACAACCTTTTGCAGTTGGTGTACCTTTTATTTACCAGCATCGAGTAGATGGTATAAGTTTATATGATAAAATTAAGCAAATTCAAGATATAAACACTAAGATTATTAGACAGTTATTAACAGCAGGTGAACGAGCAGTACGTGGGCGAGTAGGCGTAGTAGGTACTCAAGCAAATATGGAAGATTTGCGAGAATCTATTTTTGGTGGAATAGTACGCTTAACTACTCCAAATGGTGTTGTACCTTTACCTGCAGATACATATCCTGCAGAAGTTGCTAATTTATTAGCTATTACAGGTAAGCAACGTACAGAAAGTGGTGGTTCTGCTATCGATAAGGCGAATGAAGAAGTCTTAATTGGTGGAGATACTGCACATGGTTTAGAACGTATAATGTCTGCAATGGAGCAACTAAATAGTTTAGTTGCAAAGATATTAGCCGAGACATTGTTACGTCAAATATATGTTAAGATACATGCTAATTTACGGCAACATTTTTCAGAGCCAATTAGCGCTAAAATTGAGGGCAATTGGATAACTGCTACGCCTTCGAATTGGCCTATACGCAAAAACGTTACTGTTGCACTTGGCTTAACAATGGGTGATAGACTACGCCAAGCTCAGAATTATACAATGCTTATTGATGAGCAAAAAGGACTTATGGAAAAGGGTAGTATACTTACTACAGAAAAATCAATGTATCAGTTGCTAATTGCACGTGCAAATGCTTTGATGGTTCCTCATGCTCAAAGTTATTATGTAGATCCTGCAAGTCAGGAAGGGCAGCAAGCAGCACAGCAACGTGCAGAACAGCAGAAACAGCAGCAAGAACAGCAACAACAGGTTCAGTTAATGAATCTACAATTGCTACCTCAAGTTGAGTCAATAAAGGCTCAAAGTTCAGCTACTGTTCAGATGATGAAGAATGAGCTTAAAGAACTTGAACTTAAAATAAAACAACTAGAAGGTAATAAAGATCTTGAGTTTAAGTACAATGAACTACGCTTACAACTTGTGGAGTTAAATGCTAAATATGATGCAGAGAGTGTACCAAACAAACTTCAGTGATCATGGTATTGCTATGTGTGAACAGTGTAATAAGTCTGGCTTTCTGGACGAATTATATACTGTTACTATTACAAACCTTTTTCAGACATTTCGGGAGGATATGAATGACATAGAGTTGCGCCATCTTAGAGATAAGCTTAGTGCAATAGACTTTATTATTAACACTATTAGGACAAATAGTTATGCCAACGCTAGCTGAAGTATCTGCAGTCCGAGAGGAATTGTTACCTAGCGAAGAAACTGTAGAAGAAACTACAGAAGAAATTATAGAAGAAACTGCTGCTTCTACTGAAGATGAAGAAAAAGAAGAGCGAGTAGAATATTTTAATGACTTACCCGAGGTAATGGGTTGGTCTGATGAAGATTTTTATAACCTCAAACTTAAGACAAGTAATGGTGAGGTTAAAACCTGGTCAGAGATTAAAGATAGTTTACAAGAGCTTACAACTCAACAACAGGCTATTACAGCTAAAGAAACTGAACTTGCTGCTAAAGAACAGTCTCTTGCACAAAATGTACAGCAAATAGGGCCAACTACCCAAGCTGTACAGCAAGCACAGCAAAATGTAGCTACTATTGAGCAAGCATATAATGCTACTTTTTCTACTTTAGAAGCATTACAGCAAGATGATGATACTGCTGGTTTAGTAAGAGCTCAAAGTGAGCTACTTCGACTACAGAATTTGCATGCACAAGCTCAGCAACAGCTAGCGGGCGCTAGTCAAGAACAACAGACATTACAGCAACAGAACTATATAAACTATAAACAACAGCAAGCTAAACAATTAGCAAGTAAACTTACAGTTTTTGCAGATCCTATCACTAGAAAGACGGCAGTTACTGAGTTACGTGACTATCTCCTTGGGGAAGGCATTCAGCCACAAGAGGTGTCCTCCTTAGTGGATGCTCGTTCTATTGGTATGTTCTATAAAGCAATGCAATGGGATAAACATCAGCAAGATGTTAAAAAGACTGCACAGTCATTGAGAGATGGTACTGTGAAGCGCATTGTACGAGGTAAGCACGTTGATAGTAAACCTTCCTTAGAAAGGACAGCTAAAACTATTAAACGGGCACAAACGTCACATCTTGAGAAAGATAAACGAGCAGCATTTCGTGCAGTTGCCGAAGATGCTGGACTTCTTAATTTGGGCAATTCTTGAGAGAGTAAACCCCACAGGCTTGAGAGAGCTTTAAACCCTGAATTGTTAACCTGATTTAAGAGATACGATAATGGCGACAACTAATACAGATGCCACAGATCTAGCCAGTACGCCTGTAGGTGGTGTAATTCATGAAGATGTAATGGATCGATTATTTCAGATTGATCCAGTAGAGCGGCCTTTTATTGATATGATTGGTTCCACTTCTGCAGATAATCAGCTGAAAGAGTTTACGGAGCGTGCTCTTCGAGCTCGTAACGTAGCTAACCATGCAGTTGATGGCCAAGCTATTACTGCAAAGGCTGGTGATACTGGTAAGCGTATGGGCGCATATCATCAGATTATGTTTGATAATGTGGCTGTTTCCGAACGTGGCCAGAATGTAGATCCAATTGGACGTGCTGATGAGCTACTGTTTCAGGTAGCACAGATTCAGAAGGAAGTACGTCGAGACGAAGAGGCCATTAAGCTCTATAATCAGAAGTCTCAGCCTGGTGATGGTGACGAGGGCAATGCGGCTACTACTGGTCCTGGCTTGCTTCCTGGTGCACCTACCTGGATCTATACCAATCGTAATGGTGTTGGTACTGGTCCTACCATGTCTGATGACAGTAATAAGGCTGGTTATCCTAATGCCGCAGCTATAGCTGGTAACAAGCGTGGCTTAGAAGATAGCTTTGTTAAAGACATGCTTGAGGATATCTTTGTAGTTGGTGGTAATCCCACTAAAGCTCTTAGTCATCCCAAGATGATCCGTAACTATAGTAATTGGCACTTTACCTCTTCGGCTAAGATTGCTACTCTTACGAGTGAGCAGACGCAAGGTAAAGATATGGGCAAAGGCATGACTGCCTATGGTTCTGTCAATATTCTCGCTACTGATTTTGGTATTACTCTTACCTTGATACCGGATAGGCAGTACGAGATGTATGATAGCTTAGATGGTGGTGCTGATGCTGCTGATGCTTGTGATCTGCTTCTGCTTGATCCTGACTATTGGTCTAATTGTACTCTACAGGGATATGAAACGAAACCATTAGCCAAGACTGGATTATCGGATCATAGGGTATTGTCTACGGATGTATCCTTACTGTGCTTCCAGGAGAAGTCTAGTGGTTGCATCGCTGATCTTGATCCTACGGTAGCGGTAGTTGCCTAATGAAACGGACTATAGATATCGCCAAGGATGGCGTAGAGACACTAGAAGTTAAGGATAAGGTTGTTCGGCATACTAGGGTTCAGGATACTGATCCCTATTATGCTCAGAACAGATTTTGGCGTGACAATATTGATAAGACAGCAGTTACCAGAAAAGGTAGTTGGGCTTTACCAGTAGGACAGATTCCTTATGCTGATTATCAAAATTTAGTTAAACATAATCCTGAATTAGCTAGCTCGGATGCAGAAGTTAATACTAAAGCTTGGCTTAAAGTATTGAAGTCTGGTATTTGTGAGCAGTTTAGGACAGTAAGAAAAAATCTTATACCAGAGTCTATGAAGCCTGATAAAGGCAGTATTCTCTTACCTTCACAGTTACAGAAACAGCAGGAGATATCTAATGCCCGGTAAACTATGTGACGGTACGACAAATGGTCATTACCATATTAATTCCAGTTCTGCCTATTGTGAAGGACGAGCTGCAGCTGCTGCAGAAGCACTCGTTGGAACAAATCCACATGAAGCTAATTCAGAATTGAATGTTGTATGGACGAGTGGTTTTGATTCATGGGCTGCTGATCCAGATACTGGTGGTCCGGATTGTTGTGATATAGCTTTTGGTGGTGGTTTTGTAGAAGTATTTGCAGCAACTACACATACTCATGAGCATGAGCACCCCATGTAGGACATGCCAAGAAAAAGTATACTAGACGGTCTAAGACTTAATGTTTAAACAGTTACTGTTTTGGCGTAGAAGTGGCCTATTCGGGCCGCTATATGCTCCCCTTGGGAAGGGCGTTAAGGCGCATACTACTGGGAATTTTTATGGGCCAGGTGGGCCAGGTAGTCCACTTAATACTATCCCATCGGCGTACATCTGCGTGGATTTCTCCACAGCCTCGCTCAAGCCGCGACCCTAGTTCCCACAAGGCAATAATCCGATGATCGAATATGCATTTGCGCGCGCGTCTCTTGCGACTGTCGCCGATTTCGAGGGGGTGATTCGTACATGCAAAGATAACGAAGCACGGTTTCAGAATGCGAGGCGGGTTGAGAATCTTTTGGAACAAACGGAAAAAGAAACCATACCAATAAGCTGGAATCTTCAAAACTCTGCTACTTGTAGTGATAAACAGGCTGACGATTCTTATCTTATGGATTTTGTCGTTCCAGGTGGCGCTACAAAAATGGTGATACGACCTTCCACTACGTTCATCATATCAACAGGCGACGTAATTGTTGGCTCTTTGGAAATGCGCGCAAGCCAGCCCGCTGATATCGGCAAAAAGCTAAAGGTACTTATACGCACCGATACACCGAACCAAAACGGATTATTTATAGAAGTCGTTCTGGCTGAATCATTTGAAAGATTGAGCCCTCCCGCGCTAACTATTACAGTATTGGACCCGAAGTTTATTGCTATAGGTATTAATAGTATTGATGGTGAGGCGATGAGTGTTGATTTTAGGTATCCGTTAATTGAAAACGTAACCGGCCAAGCCAACCAAAACCCAAGCGAATACGTTTCCAACGGACTCGCCGAGGACCATGGGTGCGGCGTTGACGGCGTCAAATATTTCCCTTATAAAAACGGCAATACGGTTGATGGCAATGGCGTTGTGACCGAAGCGCAAGGGGCGGAACTGCTTGATGTTGCTTATTTGAATGAGGCTGCTGCTACTAATCACACAACGAACTCTGAAGATTTTACATCCCTCTGGACTGCGCCAAATACGAGCGTAATCCCAAATCAGTTTATTGGTCCAAATGGCGCATTAGACATGTCTGCAATTGAAGTAGACGAGGAGAATTTAGAGGATAAGGCTGTTTATAATGTCGGGGAAAATGTCTTAACGGACGGAACCGAATATATAGCTTCAGTTTACATAAGACGAGATCAACACCGTTATATAAGACTATCAGGATTTGGTAATGGGTATAGGGGTGTTGTTGTTGATTCGCAAACGCTGGAAGTCCAGATAAATGATAATTGGCTTGCAGTTTCAGTATCTGAAGTAACTAACGATATTCTCAGGGTATCAGGACGACTAGCACCTGTAGCAAACGGTAGTTTTTATATAGGGCTGACTAGTGACTTGAATGGTGAAAATGAAGATTTATTTATTGGTGACAAAATTGGAATCTGGGGCGCTCAGCTTGAACTTGCACCAGGCCCAACCTCCTACATACCAACCTCCGGCGTAGCCTTGACGCGCGCAGCTGATAATCTATCTTATACAGGTGTGAATGTCCATAATGACTTTGTGGCTGGTTGTGATGTAACACCATTTAGAGGAGAATAATAATGAGTACAGAATTTATAATTAAAGTAGAAACGACTTCTGACGGTGAAACATTTACATTGCCATGCGGTAATACAGGCGTCTATAACGCTCAATTTGATTGGGGTGACGGTGTTCAAAATACCATTACAACCTTCAACGATGCATTGCTTGTTCATACTTATGCAACGGCGGGTATTCATACAATCACAGTGACGGGCACATTGCCTTGGGTTTATTTCAACAACAGTGGTGATAAGCTCAAAGTAATTGAGTTGAGCAGTTGGGGCGATGTGGGAAGAACAAATGCCAATGGAATGTTTTTCGGGTGTTCTAATATCAATTGTACTGCAACGGGCGATGCCTATACGTCAAATGTGACGGATATGTCTCTTATGATGCGCGGCTGGTCATCAATGACATCACCCCCTGATCTGTCAGGTTTTGATACATCAAAAGTAACCAATATGTCTTATATGATGTATAACTGGTCATCAATGACATCACCGCCTGATGTGTTAGGTTTTGATACGTCAAATGTGACGAACATGTCTAATATGATGTATAACTGGACATCAATGACATTACCCCCTGATTTAAGTGGATTTGATACATCAAAAGTAACCAATATGTCTTATATGATGTATAACTGGCCATCAATGATATCACCACCTGATTTAAGTGGTTTTGATACATCAAAAGTAACGGGTATGCATACAATGATGCAGAATTGGTCATCAATGACATCGCCACCTGATTTAAGTGGATTTGATACGTCAAATGTAACGAGTATGACTAATATGATGCATACCTGGACATCAATGACATCAACACCTGATCTGTCAGGTTTTGATACATCAAATGTGACGAACATGTCTAATATGATGTATAACTGGACATCAATGACATCAACACCTGATTTAAGTGGATTTGATACATCAAATGTGACGGATATGTCTCATATGATGCGCAACTGTAGTCAAGATATTGATGTATCACATTTTGATGTATCTTCATTGATTACAGCAGCAAATATGTTTGATGGTTCAGAGTTTGGTAACGCAAACTTTGATAGATTGTTAGTATCCTGGAGTGCTCAAGTAGTAAAAGCAGATGTACAATTTCATGCAGGAACAGCGTCATATTCCAAACAAACTGAGTATGATGTATTAACACAAGCTCCAAATAACTGGGTTATTACAAGCGGTAGCCAAGAGGATTATGAGCCACTAAGGTTCTATGGATCTGATGATAGTCGTGGGGGCTCAAATGAAGTTCGGACGAGTAGAGCTGAAAACTGGGCTATTGTAAAACAACCCGGTGGTGTTTATCACAATGTTGATGTGAATGCTGTAACTCCAAACGTGCGGATAAAGGTAGTTAATTCAAGTGAAACTAATAATGCAAATGTAATATCAAAAACATATTCAAATGGATCTTTTAAGGAAGCAGAGGAAGTGGTTGGAATATTAGATCATACTGATGCATCGGAGTATTTGATTGGGCACTACAATAATGACCGCACACCCGGTCTCTACCACTCCTTCCAGCTCTTCGACGAGCCGCTAACCGACGACCAGCTTGCAGCGCTTAGCCAGCCGGGTAGTATACCGGCGGGGTGCTCATGAGCGACCACAACGTCTACCGTCACATTGCCACGGGGTGGATTGCCACTATTCCGCCCGATAGGCTCGTGCCCGACGGATGGCGCAAGCTGACGGACAAGGAGTACCACAAATGGCAGCACAGTAATCGGCTGTTGGCCCAGCAAGAAAACGGAGACATTGACGCATGTATTATCTGATTCATGTCGTTTCAGACCCCGTGTGGGACATAGGTGAGGACGATTACCACCCAAGCAATTTCCACAAAGCCGGTGATCTTACGTACATCTACTTCCAGGCCGGGGGCGGTCCTGTCCCGGACATCATCTCCAAGCCGGAGATGGCGGGATCCTCGACTATTGGCGCGTGGGAAGCGAATGGGTCTCTGTCCGCTGTCGATCAAGCGGCCTATACCTCTATCCGCCCCTTGGGAAATCGGCCTTCGCACAAGCGCCCGGATGGCAGTGACAGTCGCGGAGGCGAGGCTACCGGGTCACTGGATTACGCCGCATTCGCAGGGCATCAGAGGCGCTGGCTGGCAGCCGACAGCGTTTACCCGCCGGAGAACACTCCTATCCAAATCCAAATACGGCACAAAGAACTCACCGCAGGCCCGAATACCAAATACGGTTTCCGGGCCGAGGTGGTGGGAGAGTCCGCCCGTGACGTAGCGAAGCGCTCTATCAGTGCATACGCGGATGAAGAGTGCACGGACCTGTTGTACACTGTCAACGCTTTCAAGCCTCAAGCCAGCGAGTGGCAGACAGACGATGACGACGTTCCTATCGATGTGTGGGCCGCTCAGCCGGCCATGGGGCAGGCCGAAGACGAGCAGGTGGCCCTACATCTATCCCTGGTCAAGTCGGGCGTGCAGGAAGGCTACGAGACGCTTGGGCTTGACGATGCGCAGACCGACAGGCTGTACTGGGAAGAGACCCAGGACACGGGCTCACTACCGGACGAATAAATGAAAACGCTACACAATTCAGATGTATCAGGTGCCAGGCAGAATGTCCCGGACATCAAGGTGGTCGGGAATGGAGATGCCTTTCAGCTTCTGTGCAAGGCCAGTTCCGTCAGCGAGGGCTGGATGAAGAGCACCAAAGCGATGGAGATTCCTTCCGTCGGCTGTGTTGTCCAGGTGACTATACAGCAGGAAAACCCCGACGGGAGTTACGCAATTGCCGAGGCCGTGACTTTTGTTCCTGGCGTATGCATAACAGAGGATGCAAATAACGGCCGGAAGCTGGTCATCAAGACATGAGCGAGCCGCGGAAAGATTTTGTCGAGCCTGGCGAGCAGCTTTCCGGGCAGGACTGGAGCGGGGTCGCCAAGACCGGCCTTGCTTCGATGGCTCCCGCGGATAAAGGTTGGGTGCTGGCGGTGGTTATCATCATTTTCATTCTGCAGGGCGTGGACTATTTGAACGGGCTTGCTCAGGCTGGTCGATTCGAAAGCGCCTTTGAGCGCATGTCGGAATATTTGAACTTGGTGGAGCAAGACCGGAAAGAGATGTCGATTGCGCGAACAGGGGAAGGGAAAGAGTTGCTTCGTATTGTGGGGAACCTAATCCAAACGATTACGCGACAAGCGAACCGTGCCGGCAGGGCCGAGACGGCGAATCAGGCGGTAACGAATGCACTTGAGGCGCAGCGGGGAAACGAATGAAAGTAAATCTGAAAGATGAAGAGCGGCAACGGTGCGAAGTATGGACTCGTGTAATGGGATACTTTCGCCCTGTTGCTTGTTTCAACAAGGGCAAGCAGTCCGAGCATCGTGAACGTTTATATTTCAAAGAGCATCCTAATGCCGACTAAAGCGAAAGGGAAGGGTTGCTACCAATGGGGTAAGCAGAAGAAGTACTGTGGTAAAGGTGCTAAGGCTAAAGCTGATAAGCAAGGCCGTGCTATTCGTAGTTCCCAAGCTAGACGGAGTCGATAATGACTTATGATGAATTAGTTTCAGCTATTGCTAACTGGCCTGACCTACAAGGTGAACCAGATTTACAAGCAATAATTCCAACGCTTATTGTTTTAGCAGAAACTGATATAAATAATACTGCGGAATTACGCTTACGAGAGGCATTAGTAGATGTAACATCATCTGTTACAGATCCTACTTTACCCATTGACTTACCTACGGATTGTTTACAAGTAGAAAGAGTACTTGTTGATAATGTACCTTTAACTTTTACTACATTAGACAACATAACAGTATGTACTAATGCATATGCAATAGATGGTTCTCGTTTAGTATTTAGTGATGCACAATCAGAATATACTCTACGATACTATCAACGACTTCCTTCATTAGCTGTAGTTAATACACATTGGCTATTAGATAAAAGTCCTAGTTTATATCTATATGGCTCTTTATTACAAGCAGCAATTTTTTCTAAAGAGAATCAGCAAGAAGCATTACGTTATATTACTGAATATCAAACTTGCATAAATAGACTAATCACAGATGATTGGAATGCAAGAGTTCCTTATGGCCAAGCATTAGCCTCACCTTTAGCTACTTAGGCGAATATATTATGGGATTAGAAACAAATCCTCTTTTCATTGATGATCTAAATTCCGCATGGCCGTTAGGAACGGAATCCCAGAGGCAGGGTGATGACCATCTACGAAACATTAAACAGGCTGTTCAAGGTAGTTTTCCGAACCTCGGTAATGAGGCAGTAACTGCTACTGCAGCCGAACTTAATGCAACGGTAACTTCATGGGAGTCGGCCTTCCCTGTTGGCACGATCTATCTCACCATGGGTACTCATAATCCGAGCACTTTTCTGCCGGGCACGTGGGGGATCATCTCCGAGGGGCGCTTTCTCGTAGGCGTGGGAGCTGATCCGGATGGCGATGCACCTGCATATTCGCTTGGCTCGACTGGCGGCGAGACGGAGCATACGCTGACCGAAGCGGAGATGCCGGCTCATGTTCACCAGCCCGGAGAAGGGGGCGCGGGATTTCATATTTACAAGCCAGGATCGGGGGGCAGTGGACATCAAACGGGCACTACTACCACCACAGCTGGCTCGACCGACTCGCGAGGCAGCGGCCAGTCGCATGAAAATAGGCCGGCATATCTAGCCTGCGCAATCTGGCAGAGATTGTCGTAAGGGGGCGTTATGCCTTTAGTCAGGATTTCGGATTTCGGAAAGCTGGCGTTAGCGCTTGATCCGCAGTCGACTTTGCTGGAGCCTGGGCAATGGTCAAAACTGCTTAATATTGATCTGCTCGCTGGTGATATCAGAAGCGCACTTGGCGATACAATGCTGTTTGATCAGCCGCCAGTTAAGCCTATTTATACCTATGCTTTTGAGGGGATTCTATCGACGTATCTGGTAATTAGCGATGGAACCCAAGTATACGTTTTCCGAAATAAAGAATGGGTTGAACTTACCACAGTTGGTACTGCGCCATCCGAATTTGAGTGGGATGATTCAAATGAGACATGGGATACGGCAGCATCATACTGGGATGCTTATACGGAAGGCGGAGATCCTGGTGCACTAGTACAGGGCAGGGTTACATATACTGTCTTCCTTGGGACGTTGATTGTTTCATCGACAGAGGGCGTCCCGCTGTATTGGCCTGATGAGACGGGCAAGTTGGAATTGCTTCCAAGTTGGGACCCCTCATGGCGATGTTTTGAGATACATGCTTTTACTAACCATCTCGTCGCCTTGGGATTTGATGATCAACTTGTATCCGGTGCAAAGTTTCGGGTTGCATGGTCCGATGCTGCCGCTGAAGGTGAGATTCCTCAAGCATGGGAATCGACCTCTGAGAATCTAGCAGGTTCTATTCAGCTTAGAGATACGGACAGTTATCTAGTTACAGCTGAATTGTTTGGCGATGACCTGGCCATCTACAAAAAGGATTCGATTTACCGCATGTTCTTGCGCGGCGATGAGCTTATAATGGGCTTTAACCGTGTAATTGTAGATCATGGATGTGATTCACCAGATGGTGTCACAGCATTGCAAGGAATGCACTTTTTTGCCGACAGCGGGGATATTCGGGTCTTTGATGGGCAGACTACGAAATCAATTGCCGACTTTGCCGTTCGCTCATCGCTGGCCGCAGGAATCAGTGATCAGTTCCGAGATGCGACAAAAGTCGTTGCTTGGCCATATCGGAGTGAGATATGGGTAGGCATAGTTCCAGCTGGGTCAGATCATGTCGACGCAGTTTTAATTTATAATTTGATCCATGGTGGAAGTTGGGTAATCAAGAATTATCCTAATACTATCAGCATGATTGTCGGATCATTTGCGGCTACATCAGTAACTGATACTCAGATTTGGGATGAAGGTAATG
>Ga0255047_10001842_pt1 | contig 14672 bp, 22 predicted proteins | sample JV7_2_1_MG_FD_183640 | JGI IMG/M metagenome (GOLD analysis project Ga0255047, IMG submission 183640) | Seawater microbial communities from Jervis Inlet, British Columbia, Canada - JV7_2_1 | ecosystem: Environmental > Aquatic > Marine > Inlet | place: Canada: British Columbia | collected 2016-10-06
TTACCCGAGGTTATCCCCCCGTCAGCCACAAAATCCGTATTGTTCTGACCCCCTCCTGCGGGTATCAGATCGGAGAGATTACTCATTACACACTCCAGCCAATAGTGCCATTAATGTATGTCAAAACAATTTCAGCAAAGTTTTTATCAAACGTCAGATCGGTTGCAGAACTGGCTATATTAGAACCTGCACGACCAACCGTAAATGAAGTGGTAGCTGCTGCTCCAGTTCCGTCTTTAACAGTTACGGTGTCACCTGCGCTAGGCCCAGTAGGAAGGGTAATAGTAATGCTTCCAGCCGTGACAATAATGTAATCTCGATTAACTGCTGTATATCCCACCCCTTTTAATAAAGGAGTAATAGCACCAGACCCACCGTTAGCAAATGGCAGTACGCCAGTTACGTTAGCGGTAAGATCACAATACTGAGCATTGGTAGAGCCTGTTCCGCCGTTGGCGGTTGGCAGAGTTCCTGTGACGTTAGAACCTAAATTACAATAAGCAGTGGCTGTAGAACCTGTTCCACCGTTTGCGGTGACCAAAGTTCCAGCCGTAGTAATGGTTCCGCTACTGGTAATTGGGCCACCAGAGTAAGTAAGTCCTGTTGTGCCGCCAGCTACTTGAACAGAAGTTACTGTGCCTACTCCAGTTTCTGTAGCATTAGCGTTAACTACAGCAGCGCCAGCTCCAGCGCCGTCAGTATAAAGATAAGTTTTAGCGCCACTTGCCACATTAACCGTAGCCCCAGAACCTTGCTTGATCGTAATAATCTGGCTACCTGTAGTAGCGTTTTCAATTATCCAAACCTTTGAAATAGTGTTAGGGCCAAGCGTTACTTCTCTAGTTGTAGTTAAACTTACCGCAGAGGTAATTTTTAAATACAAAGCGCGAGTTCCATCTGCCGTTGCATCAGGCATCGTAAATGTTTCGTTTGCATCAGATGACATTTGCTTGGTTCCATAACCAAACGCATCCGCCACCAACTCTAAATTTGTATTGGTGGATGTACCCCATGTACCGGACTCATCTCCAGTTGCAATTTCTTTTAAGCGTAAGTCGTTTACATAAGTTGCCATTTCTTTACCTCAATTAATTAAGGGATAGCTGTCCATCCCGGTGTCTGAGAAGGAAGCAAGTTTATCCAGTTCGGATTTTGAGAAGGATTTATATCCTCCCAAACCAGAACTCTTCCAACCTCTCCGGTAGCGCTTAGTCCAGTAACATTAATAATAACATTTGTTAATACAGTAACAGACCCAACAGAGGCTGTTGCAGAAAGACCAGTAACAGGGATTTCAATAACAAGGTCAACGGTAACGCCAGATAAACCGCTAACTGCTTCCAAGCTTCCAGCAGAAACATTTGCGTTTCCAGTAACAGACGTTGGCCCTGACAAGCCAGTAGTAGCAGCAAGACCTGTAAGATAAACCGCAGTTTGCCAAACTGGAGCTGCTATACCAACTTCACCTGTAGCAGATAAGCCAGTAACCGTAACCACATCGTTGTGATGTACTGTAACCGACCCAACGGCAGTGGTAGCTTCAAGACTGCTTGGAAAGACTTCGCCTTTGCCCTGAACATTGGCTGTTCCGATTACACCAGTAGCTTCAACACCAGTTACATTAACTGTGGCTCCAGCAATGATCCCTGCTGCTACAGTCCCTACTTGTCCAGTAGCGGCAAGAGAGTAATCTGTTTGCCCCCACGCGCCTTCACCGAAACCCTCTAAGCGACCCCAGCCGCTAAGATAAAGGATTTGATTGGTGTCTTCGCCCCAGCCTCCGTCACCCCAAGCCGCTCGACTCCAACCCACAGAAGACATCTAGTAGTCTCCTGTAATTAAGCGATGCGGATTATGGCATTAGTCGAATCAGCGGTAGGCATTACAATTTTAAATTCTCCAGCGGTAGAGGTTTTATCCCCTCCAAAATCCAAAATTACTACACTTGGATCACCAGCAGCGGTGTCATTGAAAATCATTGCGCCTCTGGCGGTAATGGTTGCTGTACTCCATGTAGAGTCAGCAAAATCAGTAAAAGCAGTAGTGCCACCTGTGGTTGGTGTTACGTTAGTTAACGCATTTCCTTTAGCTGTATAGCCGCTACCTGTCACCTCATTTACAGCCGTATAAGCCGTAGTTGATGCGGTAAAGGAAGCGCTGTTTGTATACAGCGCTATGTTAAACGTATTACCTGAAGTGTTCGTAAAGTTGTGTGTGCCTGTCAAAAGCTCTTGTTTAAAACTGGTACACATATAATTGCCAGAAAAAGCCATTAAAGTCTCCTTATCTTTTCTGCCAAAGAACTTTCTCCGGCATCTAATAATAGATTGTAAATAGTAGTTCTTTCGCTAGAAGCGCCCTGCTTAATGTAATGAAGTACAACGTGTTCTATGTGAGCTTTAAAAGCTTCGGCCTGTTGCCTGATTATCGGATCAGCGTGTAACGAAACCGAAATAATTTTATTAGCACACGATGCTGCTAACTCGTCAGGAGTAAAGCCGCGATGACTGGTGGTTTCTACGCCAACCGTGCCTACCGCAGTTTCAATATCTACAGTAAACATTAAATCCTTACGCTCCTGACTGCTCCAGAGCGGAAGTTATCTGTAGTGTCATAGCCTTCACCCAGAGACTTGAGTCGTGCCACCGCATCTTCATACTTTGCGTTGTACCACTCCATCTGCGTTGGATCGCCTTTAAGGAAGGTATAACCTTCAACCAGACACGCATTAAGCAGCGCATTTTCTGCATTAGACCCTAGCCAACTGGTTCCGCTTGCGGCGGTAGTAATGGACTCTGGCTCATACATAAAATGAAGCTCTACAGCATAGTTCTGGTCAGGCGTAGGCCCAATAATAAAACGAGTATCATCAAAGATACTGTAATACTTAGGCACACCCTGCGTAGCTTCTACCGGATACGCTTCGCGGATAAAGTTAACATCCTTAAATACCAAGTAATCATAACCGCTATTATCAATAGCCAGAGAATAAGAAGCTAAAAAGCCTGTCGGCATTGTTAAGTACGCATTGCCTTGGCTTAAAGTACCCGTTTCGTTTTTACGCAAATCGGGAATTTGACAAGTTCTTAGAATCCTTTGCTCAGCCTGAGTAATAATTGTAGGCAAGTTAGTAACAAAGGTAGTCTCTGTGGTTTCCAGATAATCCTGTATCGCAGTTTTTAAGGTAGTAAAAGTAAAGGCCATTATGTAATTTCCACCGTAACTCGCCCAACATGTGCTGACATGTCAAGACCAACAGTTCTGCTTCCCATTTCAGTGTTACCACCGCCCACTGGGTTCCATGCATAAAGCTCTCTACTTTGATGGTATCCGCCATCAGGTCGTGGGTCTCTCAAAGCTTGCGGATCAGACATATTAATCATGCCTAGCTTCCACTGAGGATTGTCTACATCTAGCACATCCTTACCGACCAGCATCCCGTTAGGTCTGCCTGCTTCGATTTGAGGAACCAAATCTCTTAACTTGTAGCGGAAACCAGTACGGTCACAGAAACCAAAGGCGTGTTTACCGCTTGCGTAGCTGCTCATAAGTATTGATACCCGCCGGGAACAACATACAAAGCAGCTTTTTCACGGTCTGAATCAGCCGCCATTGTCCACTGCTCTTCATAATTATCTTTTAAAAACTGAAGCTTAGGAGCGGCTTCGGCTCTTTTATTGGCAATCATGTAAGCCAGACCCGCTGTCAGGCATGGCAAAAATCTAGCAGGCACATCCATATCCAAAGAAGCTGGAGAGCCGCTATCTTCTACACGCTCCATGTAATAGTAACCAAATGTCCATGTCTGGGAAGCATCAGGAACAGGCCAGACATTAACTGTGATACCTGTAGGCGCTCGCTCTATCCAGTATTGAATAGGTCTGCCTTGCAGTAATTTGTTGGTCTGGTGAGAATACTGAGCAATAGAAATGCGTTGCATCGTAAGGTCTGACTGCCTGCTAACATCGCCAGCGTTAGTACGCATAAAGGCTTCTACTACATCAAGTATCTTGCCATTTAATGTATATGAGCCAGTGCCAGCGACCAGTGTTTCTGTCGTTCCTTTTACAGTCCAGAGGTTTAAGCCTCTGTTCTGCCAGTCAAGCATAAGAAGGTTTAAACTGCGTCTTGCAGTCCTATAATCAAAACCAGAACGTAACTCTATCCCGCAGCGCTCATAGGCTTCTTCAATAATATCGCCTAAATCAAGATTGAATGTAAACGTGCCGCTGGTTGCCATTAGACAATTCTGCCTCTTGTGTGTCCCTGCACAGCTCTGCCATCACCTAGCCTGCCGCCTGAGAACATTTTTTTGTTAATCCCAGCTTCGCTTAACGCGATTGCCATTGCTTGGTTTTTGTTAGTTACCTTCTTCCCAGAGCTAGACTTTAGCTTACCGTCTTTAAATTCGCCCATAACATAATTAACTTTTTCTTTACCTTTCATAATCTACCACGCCTTACATGACCAATATCTAGCAGTGAATTTATCTTTTGCAGTATCGCAGTTATGTCTTGCTCTAAAGCTTTTCCTGCGAGATGGCTGATCTTTTTTGATTGTCATGTTTTGATCGCCAAACCTTACAATCTTTATTTGATCGCCCACCTTGGCTAACACAGCAGATTTCTTGTTTGCCTTGGGTGTACGCTTTGGCTTGTTATAACCCGAAAAGGTTTCTCCACGATATTGAATTTTACCGCTTGGGGTTCTTTTTGCGTCTTTGATTGTTGCCATATTAAATATGCCTAGCAGGACGTATGCCTTGAATAGCCTTTCCTGAACCTCTTACTTGACCACCCGCACTCATATTTCTGCTTCTGTTTGTCTTTCTGGAGGTAACCACTAAGTTAGAAGAAGAGTTGTTCGTAGGATCGCCATCACGATGATGGACATCTCTACGGTCTCCTTTGGTTACACGACCATCTGCCAGTAAAGAATTACGCGCAGCATTACGGGCTGCACGATTCTTCTTTTGCTTTGCGCTTGAGTGATAAGAGTCATACTCACGGCGATAATTTCTAGCCATCAAACTGAGCCTTATAAGCGTCTTTAACCAATGAAGCTTTCTTCTCTCTTCGATCAAGCTCTACCCCAAACTCACGGGCAAACTCTTCTAACTGAAGCTTAGTCATCTCATTGAGAGAAGCCTTGGAAGTTTCTTCTACTTCCTCAACTACTTCTTTTTTTTTAGGCGCAGCCTTCTTTTCAGGAGAGCCACCCATAGACTTTAATTTAGTCTTGGCTTCCGCCTCAGTCATAAGCTCAAAAACTGAAATGTCATATTCGCCATCAGCATTCTTTGACCCTATCTGATAAACAGGATCACCGTTGCTAAAATTTCCATTTTGAAATATTTCTAATTTAGCCATGATTTAAAGCCTTAAACGCTCACGTAAGATTTTGTTAAAGTTAAGACTAAAAGATAAGTATCTCCAGCAGTTGCTCCGCTGGTAGTTATTAAAATATCTCCCGTCTTTCCTGCTGCTCCATTGTTGGGAATACCAGTCGGCGTAAAATCTAATTGATCTGACCAGTTCTGCAAAAGATTCAACAAAGGAATATTTGTAGTTGCGTCCCAAAATAATTCAACGCCCATACCTACATTAGAATAAGTTATTGATTGCAATGTAACACCGTTACAGACTTGCTTGGTAAGAGGGTCTGAACTAAGCGTAGAAACATCCACAAGAACCGCTAAGGATTGCCCAGTACCATCGCTAACATTTGTAAACTTTAAGACAGCATTTCGTGGGCCATCTTCAATTACTTGGCTTGTAAGTGCATCTGCCATTTCTTCCTCCAAAAAGCGGGGCGAACCCCGCTATTCATTAACCAGCAAAAGGAGTCGCTAGAGTTCCTGTGCCAATACTGAAGCCTTCCACATAGTATCTGTTAGTGTAAACCGCTTGAATTTGCAAGCGAGTTCCAGCAACACCACCAGTAGTAGTTCCGTTCATAATGATCTGGTAGTTACTACTTCCATTAGGTTCGTGGAAATGCACATTAGTAAGTCCGTTCTTAACAGACAAAAGACCACCCATCATTAGATCGGCAGAGCTATTACCTTGAATAGTGGTGCTAGTACCAGAACTTGTAAGGAACAAGAAGTCATACATAATACCAGTGTTGTTTAAACTATTAGGGTTTTCGTCTGGCCCAGCAGTTATAGGCTCTGCGTCATTGTTAATAGTCGGGAGGGTGATGGTCAGCGTTGAGTTATTAATAAGAATTAATTTACCAGCGTGGTCATCAGGATTGATTGTGGTGTTAGCGGTCAAAGCAACAATAGAGTCTGCGCTTTGCATATAGTAACCGCCAAGCGCTCTGAGTACACCAAACGAGCTTCTTGATCTTCTAGCCATGAGAAATACCTCTTACGAAAGGATTCGTCTTAGCGTCTTCGTAACGTCCACTGGGATGGTCGCTAAAACTAATATGTTCCCAGAATTAAACAAACAGGGAGCCTAAGCTCCCTATCTGTAACTCTCTTACTCTAGGTAGCTCCGGGTGAACCGTAGATGCCTAGTGGATCAGAAACGCCGAAGCTGTAACGCTCTCGCGCTTTGTAGCGCACGTTACCAGTATCGAAATCACCGTCCATTGAAGTTTCAAGCGGAGTACGCTCGAAGTGTTTCATTCCATTTGGTACATCAGTAATTAAGTACCAAGCGTTGTTGTCAGTCAGGTAATGATTGACAGCGTAACCTTCAGGAATGGAGCCATTGTTTTTAATGGCGTTGATGTCGTTGTTAGCTGTGCTAACGCGCAACTCTGAATCTAGGATTCGAGTAGCTACAAACATCAAGTTAGGTGGAACAATCAAACGTCTTGGTCGTGCCGCGATAAGAAGTCCACGCTCATCAGTGTAAGCAGCAATACTAATGATTGCGTCTTCTAATGAAGTTTCATTCAAATCAGCCGCTGTCGCAGGACGATTAGAGTTAAAGCCACCATTAACTTGCGGGTGACCTCCACCTCCAACTATGCCATCGCCAACTGCTGTGAACAAGTTAACACCATCGCCAGATTGATAAGCGTTAGTGAAACCATTGTTTAATGGGACAGCACCTTTAACTTGCTTGGTGTAAGCCATCGCTCTCGCTAAAGCTTTGGTGTATCGCTGAGACAAAGATGCATAGAGGTTATCCTCCATTGCTTCTTCAGTAATAGCGAAGCCCTGAGCAATAGTTTCGTGGGTGTAGCGAGCGGTGAAAGCTTCTTGCGCTGAATCATAATTGATTGCAGAGCCTTCAGGCTTCACTGGTGCAGCACCAAAACCACTTAACTTTACTTCTTCTTCAAACGAGCGATCAGATGTTTCAGTTTCGTAAATCATCTTATCTTCGTCTTCGTACTTTGCATACTCTAAGCCAAACAGGGCGTTAAGACCCGGAAGTAGCTCTTTGAGCATTTGCGCTCTTGAAATAGCCATTCGCTAGTCTCCTTATACGCCTGTAGCGTTTCTGTATTGTTGCATTCCTTCGTTATAGGTAAGGAGTACATCAGTGAAAGCATCGCCTACTTCGCTGTCTGGGCCAATCATAAACTCTAAAATCCGTAAAGGCAGAGTGTTAGTCGTGGCAGCAGTGCTTGCGTCAACCGCATTCTTGCTTCGACCAGCTTGGGTAGTACCCGCTGTTTGAATGATGGCAATGTTATTGCCAAGTGTAGTTTGTGCCAAAGAACCATCAGCCTGCATTCTAAATACAGCATCAGGGTCATCAAGCACATAAGCCATAGCGTCAGACGCTACAGTGCCAGTAGGCCACTGTTGGTTAAAAGTTGGCTGGCTGGTGCTTGGGTCTGTGTAAAAACAGCCCATAAATATACCAACCGGAGTAGCAGTAGCTGTGCCAGTGTCTTTTTCAACAGTACCAGCAGCGACTAATTTTACAAAATCGCCATAAAAAATAGTAGCAGCATAGGCGCTGGCTATTTTCATGTGGCGAACTTTACCAGAGAAAGAACCACAGGCGCTTAATCCGCCTACTGGTTCTGCTCCCATCGGGGTTGCAGTAGCAGCCATATCAAAGTCCTCGTTAGGAAGACAATCCTACCAATAGATTATCTTCTACCAAAAGTTGTCCTCGAAGAATTCTCTTTATACAGAGGCATTCGAGGGTCTTCTTCACGCAGAAAATTATTGTCAACCGCTTCCATCTGACTAACCGCTATCTTGTTATAGTATTCATGACGCTTATCAAGCTGCTCTTGTGGAATCGAGCAAAGCAACAAGCCTCCGTATTCTATATTGTTAGGATAACGAGTATCGTCTTCTTGGCGGAAATCAATTTCAGGATATTCCGATGCTACGCATGGAACCCATCCCTCTCTCATTTTCTGCGATACGTTAGTGTTGTCTGCCTGTCCCAGCATAGAAGTACGAATCCATCGGTGACGAATTCCATCTCTTGGGTCAGGCTTAGGTAATGATGACGCGGGTATCCACGCATCAGTATCCCGTTTTGAGTTTTCCCTAGAATTATTTTCTTGGGTTGCGCGTGTAGTGTCTTCAGACATTAGCCAGCCTCCTGTTTTAACATTGACTCGGCGTATTGTTCATTGGTAATTCCCAAGCGCTTCGCGAGAGCTTCTTGAGTTTTCGTAAGCGAGACTTTGCGTGTCTTTGCACCATTGTTCCTATTAGGACTAGGTGCTACCACGGCGGTACTTCTACGTTGACGGGGCGGAGTGCTTCGTTCCTCTCGCGCATTTTCAAAACCTGAGTAGTCAGGAAACCGTTCACGCATTCTGCGATCTACTTCAGAATAATATCTGTTTGGATCGGTGTTGGCAGTGACACCTTCATTAAAAAGATTTTGATGAATAGCTAAACCCACTGCCGTCATTTCCATATGCATTGGATTAATAGATTGTCCTTGTTTGGCTTCAGGTTGAAACCAAGGATTCTCTCGCATCCAATTTTGTTGATCTTCACTAACCACAGCTCTCTGTTGTTGTTGCTGAACAGGTTGTTGCGGTTGAGCGGCCTTCTGTTTAGCTGCCGCTTGTTGTTGAGCAAGGGTGCGCTTTAACCTTTGCTCTCTTTGCTCCATGTCTCTGATCTGAGCCTGAGCTGCACTAAGCTGCTCCTGACTTGTCACCAGTTTGTCTGCATCACCTTCTTCGTGCGCTTTTTTAAGCTCTTTCTTGGCAGTCTCAAGTTCAACCTGAGCCTTCCCTTTGGAGCTTTCGATGATTGCATTTTGGCCTTTAGCCAGCAACCTTTCATATTCTTGGAGCTTTTGCTGTTGTGCCTTAGCCAGTCTTACAGCTTCATCACGCATCCGGTGTGCTTCACCAGTTTTTCGCTTGTCTGCATGATTGATTGCCCTAAGCTGATTTATTCGCTTTTGAACACCCTTGCTGTAAGTCTTTAACTCATCATCCGTGAAGCCGTCATCATACTTAACATCCGGCTCAGCAAGTTCCTTTGTTCTTTTGCGGGGCTTAACTTCTTCAGGAGGGGTATCGTCAACGATCTCCACCTGTAGGCCATCTTCTTCTTCAGAAGAGGGTTCAGCGCTTTTAACGCCGTGTCGCGTCTTGACACCAAAGAACTTGTCTTCGATAGACGTTGTTTCTTCTTGCTCTTCTACTAGCTCGCCTTCGCTCATATCTTCATCACTCCTCTTGGGTCTTCAACAACAGCTTCTACGCTGTCATCGTTGATGAGTCGAAACTCTTTGCCATGAACCTTAAATCGAGTGCCTGAATACGATCTCATAATAATAAAATCACCTTCATCACAATACGGGCCATTCGGAAAACGCTTTTTATCAGCGTAAGCATCCGGTCCTAATTTAAGAACAAAACCTACGATAGAACCGACTTCCTCAGCCTGCACAGTTTCGTGAGCTTTGAGAATGCCACCTTCGCTTTGTTTGTCTGGTTCAGGCAAACCAATCAAAATCTTGTAGCCTTTAGGCTCAGGAAGTTGATGAGCTGCGCGAGTATCTGCGGTGGTTTCTATTCCCACCGATCCTACTTCTGCTAATGCTTCTGCCATTAGTTTTCCCAGCACCGGAAGAGTGTCCAGCGTCACTGCACCGCAATAGGCGGAGATTAGTTTCGTTCGATCTGTTTGTTCAGATCGAGCAATTCTCTTTCAGCAAGAGCGAGTCCTTCAATGACTCCGCAAGCTTTTGAGTATTCTTCCATGTTTCGACAACCACCTGCGCTTACATGGTCGGCTGTTTCGTTCATTATGATTCGTATTTTTTTATTCAGTATCTCTAATGCGTTGCTGCTAAATACTTCACTCATCGCGCTCTCTGTTGTCAATCATGTCTTCGCGCTTAGTATCTCTCTTATCGATCATTTCTTCAATATCCCTATCTCTTTTGTCGATCATCATTTCTTTCGCTATCTCAACTCCCAACTTAGCGCCTTCAATCTTGTCTTTAGAGGCGATCTTTCGCGACTCTAGTTCATCTTGTGTATTGGTTTCGGCAATCTTAACGCCAAGCTTAGCCCCTTCAATCTTTTCATCAGTGGCAAGTTTGTCTCTTTCAAGATCGTCTTTAGCAGCCGCCTTCATAAGATCGGCTTCGATACGTGCCATGTCAGTCTGAGTCTTGGACTGAACTTTAGCAGCCTCAATATCCAGTTCAGCTTTTTGTAGCTGCAATACTGGGTCTTCTGCCTGCGCTGCCATTTGTTCAGCCTGAACCATTTGTTGCGCCTTACCAGTTAATTGTTCTGCCGCAGGAGCGACAAGCTGGGAAAGCCTGAACTCAATATCTTCTGGAAGCGTAGAGTCAACTGGTGGTAACGGAACACCTAATTCTTTTTCTATGTCGCGTCTGTATTGGAAGGCAACGTGTTCAGCAATGTGAGCGGCAAGAGCAGCCTGTTTCATTTGCGCGTCCGGCGCTAGATTTAACATCTCGGCTATCTTGGGATCATTCATTGCAGCGATATGAACCTCTATATGAGCGGTATGGTCTTGATACATAAAAGCCCTTACAGGCTCACCAATCATTAGGTTCATGTTTTCAGAAATCGGATCAGTTGGCTTCATGTCGTCATCTGTAGGAATAATCTTGTCTGCGTCTCGGATGCCTAGAACTTCAAGCATCTGACGGTGCAACAAAGGCAGGTTGTACATCTGTGGCGCTTGCTGCGCCAACTGGAGTGCTGCCTGATACTGCATAATCCTTTGCGCCATAGTTCCTGCGTTTGGATCACTAACCGGAATAATGTCTACACGATCATCAAAGTCCTCGGCGGTAAGAGCATTAGCTGTACTTTCATAGGGATACTCCGTTGGCCCATGATCTACCACAATATCGCACAGGATTTTCAGTTCTTGTTTCATTGATGCATGAATACGAGCCTGAACTGCGCTAATTACCTTCATTTCGCGCTCTAGGAGCGCAAGAGTTGTGCCAACTGGAGCTTCGCCATTAATATCAGCGGCTTTTACGTCACCAGCAGAGGCAAACCTTCTTCCGTCTTCTACAATTTCCTGCAACATTGTATGGAGAACGCCAGATGGCTCTTTGTACGGCAAAAAGGTGATGTTATCCCTGATAACACCGCCCGGAACGTCCACATCACGGAACTCTCCCGGCATAATTGGCGAATCATCGCCTTTAATTCGCAATCCACGCGCTTTTAAGCCGCCCGGAAGGTTAGCTAGTGTGCCTGCGTCAACTAATTGGCGTAATAATGAGGTGGCAGACTTGGTTAAGCCCCCAATCATGTGGACTAAGCCAAATCCGTAGAAGCCAAGCCCCGGCAAATATTGATAATGAACAAAATGTTGACGTTTAAGCTTTAGTGCGTCCTCTTCTCTCCAGTTTCTGCGAATGGAAAGAATGATATTGGACGATTTATCAACGGTAATGATGTAAGGCAGGCCAATATTGGTTGGCTCGCTGTTGTCTAGGTCTTCAAAACCCGGAAGGTCTACGTTGACCATCATTTCCAGCAAGGTATGCCTTTGGTCTACCTCATAACTGGGGTGGTCTCCTGTTAACTTGTTGTATTTAGCGCTTATCTCTGTCGTGTCAGGAGCAGGAGCAGGCAGTTCAACGTCTGCGTAGAAGCCACTTTGCTGTAATTTCAGCACATCGTTAGCTTCCATCTTCATTACATGGGTAGCTCGCTCTGCTGTTTCCAGATCAGCCGCTCCGTAGCTAACTACAAAGTCTTCCGCTGGCACAAACATGCTGCAAGCTCTACCTAAATTTGGGTCATAGTAAACTTTTCTAAACGCTGATCCTGCAATGGGTAGGGAAAAGAGAAGTTTTTCTGTTTCAGTTCTGTATTCGGGCATCTTAACGGTCATCATGTAGTTAAGATATTCCTGCACCCGCTGAGCCTGCTTAACCTTTTCGTCAGTAAGCTCTCCTATAATGGTGGTCTTGGCAGGGCCACTTGCAGGAAAGATTTCCATAATAGTTTGAGACTGAAACCTAACCACTGCTTCACTCAACATAGGGTGAAACACGCCACAGGCTCCATCCCAAGGCGTAGTTCTGTCTTCAAACTTCATGCCAAGCAGATCAAGCCCTTTAATATAGGACTCTTCCCAGTCGTGTCTGCTAGTTTTGTCGGCGTTATAAAGACCCACCAGCTCACTTCCAAGCCTGTCCAGTTCTGATTGCTCCATAAAATCAACCAGATTGGAGTCATGCTCGACCATTGGCTCTTCATCAAAGCCCATGCTGAGTTCCATGTCATCAGTAGAAATAGTCACCTCTTCAGGATTAACTATTTCTATCTCGATTTCTTCAGCAGTGGGAGTGTCAGCTCCGTTTGTATATAAAGCTTTCTCTATAGCCACTAAGTGTTTTCCCTAAACTGACCACCTTTAATTGCAGCTCCCATTCCGCGAGCCTTAATAGTTTTAGTTTTAGGTGCGCCCATATCAAGGTTAACAGCCGTGGTAGAAGGCGTTTTTCCGCCTTTAGCCAACAATACATCTTGGCCCATAGCCATGCGCTTGTGCTGATTAATCAACATATTGCCTTGTCGCTGTGTGCTTGGGCTGGTAGCTCTTGAGCGAGGAACAGCTCCACGGGTCATGGCATTGCTTTCATTTCTGCGAGAACCGTAAGACTGAGACTTCGTGCTTTCTCGACCATCTATATTGCCCAGACGCTCATCAAGCTTGTCTGCTGTAGTCTGTCTTCCTGTAGCCATTTTCTTAACTGCTTTGCCGCCAGTCTTTAAACCAGAAGAAGTGGAACCCGGACGATTGCCTTCGCGCATCCAGCCTCGGCTTCGCACGTATTTGTCGAAGTTTCCTGTACCTTTACTTTGAGCTTTATCAGCGTCCTTCTTGCTTCTGCCGCCTCGTTTCAGTGCAGTGCTCGCATCACCTTCTGCTACTCCTTTCATATCCAGTTTCCGAGGAGGTTCGTCAACCCTATTCTTTGCGCGTGGTAAGGCTATTTCAGCTTCAGTCCTACCAATATTTTTATCTCTCTTTTTGGCAACGTGAGACATTTTTGTTCGACTATTGTCAGCCTTGCTTCTCCCGCCTCTTTTCATGCCCATGTTGCCAGCTTCATCTCTAAGACGATCCATCTCGTCACGGGCATTACGCTCACGGGAACCTACGCGAGCAAGCTGATCTTTCTTGTCTCTGCGCTCAGCAGCGTCCTTGGGACGGCGAGCCTTAACTCTACGCATCTCATCGGCTGCATTATCCTGTACGCCAATAACTCTGGCTTCTTCATCACGAAGATTGGCTCTGCCGCCACGATTATAAGGTTTCTTGACTGCCTTACCGGGTTTCTTGGCAGTGCTGTTAAATTTACTGGGCATAGTTCACCTCAATGAGTTCGGGTTTAAATAAGGGTCTAGGGGTTTATCTAATATCCAAGCCGCCAATACAGCTTCGCAACGCAGGCGTGAGTCAGAATTTGCATTTAAATGTCGCCACGGAGAACAGCCATCATCGAAAAAACAACCTGAGTTTTTAGAGACAGCTTTTCTTGATGCCATGATTTCATGATTGCGGTTCTTTAAATATTCTTTGCCATCATGGACTTCTACCCCATAGGGCAGTATATGGCGCATCCGCAACCTGCTTTTATCAGAGTCGGTGAGATCGCCTTTTAAATTATAATACTGAGTGGGTATCTTACTAACGTCTAGCAAGTCGTCATGCTTGTAGGTTTCCGGTGCTTCATGCATAGCTAGTTTCCCCGTTAATAATAATCTGCTGTTCTGGGCATATGAACTTCTTCTTGTTCGTCTGAAGACAGGCTTAAAAAGCCGCCTTGTCTGAACCTGAGCAGTGCCTGAGTGGATGAATCCACCAAGTCATCATGTTCTCCTGCTGGGAAGGCTGCGAATTCAGCAACCACTTCCTCGGCAAACCGGGTTTCTGGACACCAGACAACGCCTGATGCGAACAAGTCAGCAACAGCGTTAACTCTTGCTATCTTGTCGTTACCTCTGGTTGGGGTGTATTCCGAAACGGGGATTCCCATTGCTCTTAGCTCAAAGATGAGCGGTGTGCCAGCAGCCTTGGCTTCTACCACAAAAGCATCGGGTTTCATCTGCATGTACATCTCATAGGCAACTTTTTTCAGTTCGGGGAACTCTAGTCGCTCTTTGTAGGCATCAAGCAGAATTATATTAGGTCGGGTGCGCCCTTCATCGTCAGGTGCGTAGAATACGCCCCACGTTGTGCAGGCTGAGTAGTCAGCCCG
>Ga0255047_10001843_pt1 | contig 14671 bp, 23 predicted proteins | sample JV7_2_1_MG_FD_183640 | JGI IMG/M metagenome (GOLD analysis project Ga0255047, IMG submission 183640) | Seawater microbial communities from Jervis Inlet, British Columbia, Canada - JV7_2_1 | ecosystem: Environmental > Aquatic > Marine > Inlet | place: Canada: British Columbia | collected 2016-10-06
TTGAACCGTCCGTACTTGCTACAGTTGTAGGATTTGTACCAGCAGATGTAGCTAATGATGGTGTAACGGGTGGTATTGGTAAGTATTTAGCTTTAAAACGCGCACCATCTGATTACTCGCAAAACGACCTTTCGTTACACGCATTTAGCAGAACTGCTGGACTTGCTGGCTTCAATAATATAACGCCTATTGGTGCATCTGATAGTGCTAGCTTGGGTGGTGTTAGGTGTTATTTTTACGCATCTACAACTTTTGGGGCTTTTTCGATAAACAACACAGGGTTTTCACAAATTAATGCTGCTTCAGATGGTTTAATTTCTATTAATAGAGATAACGCCACCACACACGAAAAGTATATAGATGGGCTTCTAATTGGTTCGGGTTCTTTAACATCAACAACCCCAAGCACCAATACTTTTTATGGTTTTGCCGCTCATGCTGGTGCAACATCTTTCAGCCACTTTAGCGGAAAACTAGCTATGGTTTGTAATGCTGATTCATTTACTGCTAATGAGTTAGAAGATTGGAACGAGGTTTGGCAATACTTCACAACTAACATGAACAACTAAGATGATTAAGATGATTTTTTTAACCGTGGAAATTGATACTTTTCTATCAAGTTTTGGCAGTTGGTGTATTCCAGAGCCTTATTTGGATGGCTGGGTTATTCCTTCTGACCAGCAATGGCAAGACGAACTACACTCCAAAGGCATTGATTTTACGATAGTTGAAATAATCCCCGAGGACGAGAGCAGTTCTTTGCCGTAGATATTACCCAAAGCAAACCGAATGAAGCCTGAAGAAGTTACTAGAATAGTGGTGCATTGCACAGCAACACCCGAAGGTAGAGATGTTAGCATTGAAGATGTTAGGAGATGGCACGTTGATGAACGTGGATGGTCAGACGTTGGTTATCATTGGTTGGTTGAGTTAGATGGAACACTTAAAAAGGGTAGGCATGAAAGTCGTTCAGGCGCACACGCTAAAGGTTGGAATCATTGCTCTATTGGTGTTTGTTATGTTGGTGGATGCGATAAGGATATGAAAGCAAAAGACACGCGAACGGATGACCAAAAGATAACTTTAGGTTGTTTGCTTCAGGACTTGCGAGTTCGTTATCCAAAGGCTAAGATTATAGGTCATCGGGATATTAGTTCTAAGGCTTGTCCATCGTTTGATGCTTTAGATGAGTATGCTTTGATATGATTATACCCAATAAAGTAAGCAAAACGGCTATCTTTGTTCACTATAATGACAACACCCGAAAAGATAGCGTCTATTTTCATTGCAATACTTCTATTTCTAGTGGTTGTTTTATCGGTCAGACTCCTAAACACACGCGAGCAAATAGGAGAGGTTGAAGCTGAAAGGAATAAGATTCACAACCAACGAATCGCAGCGTATGATTTGCGTATATTAACGCTGAATGATTTTATTAGTACATTGCAAACCGAAAACGATTCATTGAGAAATGAGAAAGCGAAGGTTATTACCGTTACCATTCACGAAATTGATAGTATTAGGCTTTTGCCTTTCGATGGTAAGCGTGTCTTTTGGTCAACAGAAGTCACCCGTATTGATTCCATTCGCACAAGATACCTTAGTTGGAATTAGTCAAAACGATTTCGATGTAGTTCTATTCTCATTTAGTTACCTTAAAAGCGTTGAGAACACGTTAGACTTAACGTCTAAGCAACTATCACGGCAAATTGACATAACTACATACCTAAACGAACAGCTTACGTTAGAACGTCTGAAATCAACTGAAACGGATTCTATTGTAATGAACCTTGAAACTGTTATCAAGAAGCACGAACGAAAGTTGAAGCGTGAAAAGGTTAAACAAACACTAATTTACTTGCTAGGCGGTGGCGTTATCGCGGCTGAAACTGGTTTACTATTTTACACACTATTGAGATGAATGTAAATACCGTTTACAATGAAAATTGCCTTGATACTATGTCAAGAATGGAAGATAACTTTATTGATTTAACGGTTACTTCACCGCCTTATGATGGATTAAGAACTTACAATGGATACTCTTTCCCTTTTGAAGATATTGCAAAGGAGTTATTTAGAATTACGAAACAAGGTGGCGTGGTTGTTTGGGTTGTTGGTGATGCTACTGTAAAAGGAAGTGAAACAGGTACAAGTTTTAAACAAGCATTATTTTTTAAAGAATGTGGTTTTAATTTACACGATACTATGATATGGGAAAAGAAAAACCCAATACCTAACGACCCAAGACAAAATAGGTATATACAAGGTTTTGAATTTATGTATGTTTTAAGCAAAGGAAAACCTAAAACTTGTAATTATTTAAAAGTACCTTGCTTAATGGCGGGAATTGATGCTGGAACAGGAACAGCAAGAAAACAAAACGGAGATATAAGAACAGACAGGAAAGAAAAAAGAAAAGGAAAGGTTGTTAAAGACGAAAAACCATTAACTAATATATGGAAATACTCAAACGGTACAATTTACAAAAAACATCCTGCAAGTTTTCCAAGCGATTTAGCAAACGACCATATAATTAGTTGGAGCAACAAAAATGATTTAATTTATGACCCTTTTATGGGAAGCGGAACAACTGCAAAGATGGCAATACTTAACAACAGAAAATACATTGGCAGCGAAATGAGCGAAGAGTATTGCGAGATTATAAAGACAAGACTTGAACCATTAGAAAACAATCTATTTGCATGAGCCTATACAGAACAGACCAATTCGTAAAAGAAGCTATTGACATTCTCCTTAAACGTAACGCTGCGAGAAGGGCTAATCTAGGTACTGAGTCAACCGAACAAGAACACGAATCCGCTCGGCTTATTTGGAGTGAAGATTTGAAACTAATCAGCGTTATTGACCCTGAATTTTGGGGCGTAATTCAAGAACAAGAATGAAGGAAGAAAGACCACGATTAAAAGGTAATAAGCTAAAGGCTTACAACAACCTGACGAAAGACGAATCGCGCATTTTGGTAATAGGTGATTTGCACGAGCCGTTTTGCCTTGATGGTTATCTTCAATTCTGCAAGGACACTTACGCGAAATACAACTGCAACCAAGTTATCTTTATCGGAGATATAATTGACAACCACTATTCTAGTTATCACGAAACGGATGCAGAAGGAATGGGCGGCAAGTACGAACTAGACCAAGCAGTTAAGAAGCTGAAAAAGTGGTATAAGGCTTTTCCTGATGCTGATGTAACACTCGGCAACCATGACAGAATCATAATGCGTAAGGCGCAAACAAGCAACATACCTAGTAAGTGGTTGAAAGAGTATAAAGATGTACTAGAAGTTCCTAATTGGAATTTTGTTACTGATGTTTATTACGATGACGTTCATTACGTACACGGAGACAAATCCAGCAAAGCAAGAACAGCCGCCAAAAGAGATATGGTTTCAACGGTTACTGGTCACTATCACACCGACTTGTATGTTGAGTGGATGTTTGGCAAAACAAGGGCTATCTTTGCAATGGCTGTTGGCTGTGGTATAGACTCAAAGTCTTACGCTATGGGTTATATGCAAGGCGGTAAGAAAGAAGCTATCGGGTGTGGAATTGTAATAGGTGGACATACTGCCTTTAACGTAAAGATGGAACTGTAACCACAACCCCGTTCATTATTTCAGCCTGTTCACGTAATATGAACAGGCTTTTTTTTGCCTTAAAAAACATTTGCCAATTAAAAACAAACAACTATATTTGTCGAAATATTTATTTATAAATCAATAAAACATGACAAAGATTAAAATTGAAAAGGGCGTGAGTTTGGTTAAGAAACCATCATACCCACTTGATGAAATGAAGTTGGGAGATAGCTTTCTAGTTTCTCCATGCGATGACAAGGAGCGCAAGAAAATCTTCGCAGCTTGTAGGTTTTACTTAGGGCAATTGACGAAGCCTAAATTCAGATTTACTTCACGTGTTGAAGGAGATGGTTACAGGTTCTGGAAGGTTGAGAAGAAAAAGAAATAGAAAAAGGGCTACCGAAGCAGCCCCTAATCCGAACAATGAAAACAATAGACTGAACAAAAATACGGAAAAAATGAGAATTAAGAAAGGTAAAAAGTATCGGTGTATTTCAAGTTATCCATGTTTTTCGGAAGGCACAATATATCCTTGCCACGAAGAAGATATTTTGGTTGATGATGATGGAGACAAAAGAGGTGTTGATTTTAGAAGTATTAATAGTTGGTTCGAGTTAGTACAAGAACCATCAACCGAAGACCTACTTAAACGGATTGAAGCACTTGAAAAGAAGATTCTGCAAAACGAACTTTTAGACAGGCTAGAAACAAAACTAGAAGCTAGAAACAAAACATCCGCTAAGTTCAAAGAAATTGCAGACCATGTTAACGCAATCAATGACATCATAAAGAACGCCACATGAACCAACAACAAATAGTTAGACATCGAAAAGCGAATCCAGTAGAACACGTTTGCAGAGTAATAACTACCTGTCAAAATCAAACGCAAGTAAACGCGGCAGAGACTTACGCTTGTCTCGCAGGGCTGAGAATTGACCCGATAGTAAATGAAGCGTTAAATACAATGAACCAAATATTCAAAGCGATATGAAAAAACTAATTGAAATACAAGCGGATTTAAAAGCACCAAAGAATCAGTACAATGCTTTCGGTAAATACAAGTACCGTTCAAAAGAGGACATCTTGGAAGCCGTTAAGCCATTACTATCTGCAAAGGGGTTGTTGATGACATTAACAGACGAGGTTAGAGAGATTGGAGCGTTTACTTTTATGGAGACTACTGTAAGAGTAACCGATGGAAAAGACTTCGTTGAAACGCGCGGTTCTGCTGGAATCGAAAAGGCTGGAGGTATGCAATTACCACAAGCATTTGGAAGTGCTTCCAGCTACTCAGGAAAGTACGCTCTTGGAAATATGTTTCTATTGGATGACACTAAGGATGCAGACGCAACTAACGACCACGGCAAGGCATCGAAACCAGTTAGCCAAGCAATGACACCGCTAAAGCAACCAATCTCAGGAACAGCGCAAAAGCCTGAATTGAAGCCTAAGACAGACGAATGGACAAAGGCTATTAAGTACCTTGTTGATGGTGGTATTATATCGGCTATTGAAGGGAAGTATGCCCTAACGGAAGCAAACAAGAAGTCGTTAATGGATGAAGTTCTGAAATAATGAGCAAAGAATTATTCACACAAATAAGAGAAGAACAAAATGAAGAAGTCACTTTACAACATAGAGAACGAGTATTTAGAGATTACGAACCAATTGGAGCATGGGGAAGTTACCCCCGAACTGGAGACAGCGTTAGCAATCAACGAATCAGAACTTCAAGGGAAAGCCGTAGCGTATGCCTATGTGATAAAAGAATCTGATGATACTGTTATTGCTATTGACGCTGAGATTAAGCGGTTACAGGGGATTAAAAAGACGGAGCAAAACAAATCCAAACGACTAAAGGAAACTATAAGTAACGCGATGGAATTGTACGGTATTCAAGAAATAAAAACCGAAACTTTGAAGCTGAATTTCAGAAGGTCTGAGGGTGTTATTTGTACTGATTCTGAGGTATCTATTGATAAAGACCTTTGTACGGTTGTTCCTGAGACAATCAAGCCTAATTTAGCGGCTATCAAAGCGGCTATCAAGGAAGGCGAAACGGTTGAAGGATTCGAGATTGAGACTAGATACAACTTGCAAATTAAGTAATCAATTAAATAATAAATAAAAATGGAATATAAAGAAAAAGGAACAATCAAGAATGTGCTACCAGTTGAGTCAGGTACTTCGCAAAACGGCAAAGAATGGAAAAAGTTAAACTTTGTAATTGCCAATAACGGAGGTTATGAGGGTGCTGAACAAATATTCGCATTTGAGATATTTGGTGCTGAAAAAGTAGACAACTTCGAGAAGTACAACAAGGTTGGGCAAACAGTAGAGGTTAGCTTTAATGTCAGAACAAACGAATGGAAAGGCAAATACTACACATCTTTGCAAGCATGGAAAGTAATGTCAGGTGAACGAGTTGAGCAATCGCAGCAAGCACCAGCACCTGAAGAAGAAAATTCTGAAATATTGCCTTTTTGAGAAGAGCGTGCCGAACTGATGAAAATCAGACAGAAATAGTAATAGCCCTGAGGAAACTCGGGGCTATTGTTTTAATAACATCGCAGCTAAAGAACTGTTTTGATTGCTTGGTATGTTTCAACGGTTCAATACACATGGTTGAAATTAAGGACGGTAACAAGCCAAAGAGCGCAAGGAAGTTAACTACTGGCGAATTAGAGTTCAAAGCTAAAGTAGAATCCGTTGGATGCGTTTACAACGTGGTTAATTCAATTGAAGAAGCTATTGATTTGATTGAATCCAAGAACGAATGAAACTTTTTTTAAATAAAATGTAGATTAATAGTTGTTAATCCAAAAGTTAGTTGTAGATTTGACCCAACGAAACAAACAAAAACATGAAAACATGACAGTTATGGAAAATCACAAAATAATTAAAGAGTTCACTTGTAGCATTTCTGGCGATGAATGTATGATAGTTTTAGACTTTGAGAGCAATCAGGAAATGTGCATTCTAAAATCAGATTACTACCATACAGAAGAGGTAGTTCACATAGACCCTAATTGGAGAGATAACTTACCTGATTGGGAAAAAGGATATTTGTTTATATAATTAAATAGGGGCGGGTTAATTCTCGCCCCACTAAACACAACAGAAATGAAACAAGACAAAGGAATCAAGCTAATTTACGACACGATGGACAACGCATACTTAGTGAACTGGATTGATTCAAAAAGACAGGTTGCAGAATTAGAAAATAGAAAAGAAAAGATTGAAGTTAGTTTAACTAATGTGATATTTACAGACTTTAACAAGATGAGCGCAACTATAAAAGAATAAACCAAACGGGACAACCATAAGTCCCCACTTAAAACCCAAAACAAGAAAACATGAAAGAAGCAAAAAGATTTATTAAGACCCCAAAAAGCGGTGATGCTATTAAAGTTTATGACTCTGGTTCATATTTCTTTGCAATATGTAAAGGCATTATAATTGGAAAAACAAACGAAGATAGTCAAGAAAGGGAACTTGCTATTGTTCAAAGAACAAGTCAGCAATTTAAGATAGATGAATGTGACTTTTGTCTTGAATCAAATAAAGTAATTGAACAATGAGAAACACAGCACAAATTTTTAGAATCAAATGGAAAGGTCATAACATAACCGTAGAAGCATACGTGTCAGGCGGTGACGTTGAGATTGAAAGCATTGAAGGTATTAGCCCTATGGATATGTACTTTGAATGTATAGGCGGTAACGTTGGCGAAATTGAAACGCTAGTAGTTGAAGCGAATAACGAACCAAGATAAAAGTGAAACAATGGAAGAACAGACAGTATACCACAACACAACCAATTTAAAAGGCGAGGAACTGCAAGAAGCCACCTCTAAGGCACTAACGCAAGACGAATGTGTACTAGCATACTTTCACAATTACGATAGCTTAGGCGCAACGCCAGAGCGTGTCCTTCGCCATTTTAAGATAATGGAGAATATAAACGAGAAGAAATGGCACAATACGCCAATCACTAGTATAAGGCGTTCTTTCTCTAATCTTAGCTTTGGTCTAAATCCTAAGATTCGCAAAACGGATAGAATGATAATGGGAGATTACGGTAAAAAAGTTTACGTTTGGGAACTGATTAAATAATAAAACAAAACAATGAAATACGAAGATTTTATAAACAATAAAAAACACTCAATAGGTAATTTTGGTTTTGATGCTAATTTCATTCCTGATATGGCTTTCGACTTTCAAAAGGAAATAATTGAAAGGGCTGTAGCTAAAGGTAGGATTGCAATATTTGCAGATACTGGACTTGGAAAAACACTTATTCAGCTTTCAATAGCTCAAAACGTTGTGAATCATACTAACGGAAGGGTGTTAATACTTACCCCTTTAGCTGTTGCGTTTCAGTTTACATTAGAAGCTGAAAAGATTGGTATTGATGACATTGAATATTCAAAGGATGGAAAGCATAAAAAGAAGATAGTAATTTGCAATTACGAACGGTTGCATTATTTTGATAGTTCAGACTTTGAGTGCGTGATACTTGATGAAAGCTCAATACTAAAGAACTTTAACGGAAAGATAAAAGGTCATATTACTGATTTTGTAAAAAAGATTCCTTACCGATTTTTATCAACAGCTACGCCAGCTCCTAATGATTACATTGAGTTTGGCACAAGTTCCGAAGCGTTAGGTTATTTCCCATACATGGACATGCTAACTAAGTTCTTTGGTAATAATGAGAACAACGTAAGACCTCAAGACATTGGTACTAAATGGTATCTCAAACCCCATGCAAAAAATGAGTTTTTCTCATGGTTAAATCAATGGAGTATCTCTATAAAAAAACCTAGTGACTTAGGGTTCTCGGATGAGAGATACAAGCTACCTGAATTAATTGAGAATAAGGTTTACGTTAAAAACAAAAAGAACTGGGTTATTGACGGTCAGATTATGATGTTCAATGGCATTGCCAAAACTATGTCAGAGGTTAGAGAAGAGCAAAAAGGAACTTTTACTGAAAGATGTGAAAAAGCCGTTGAATTAACTAGCGGAAAAACATCTGTTTATTGGTGCAACTTCAATGATGAAGGTGACTTATTAAATGAGATTGACAAAGACGCTGTTCAGTTAAAAGGCGGTATGACAATAGAAGCGAAAGAGGATATTCTACTAAATTTTGCTGGTGGCAATATTAAACGAATAATCACAAAACCAAAGATAACTTCATTCGGATTGAACTGGCAGCATTGTAATCACACGGTATACTTCCCAACATGGTCTTACGAACAATACTATCAATCAATAAGAAGGTTTTGGAGGTTCGGACAAAAGAATGACGTAACGGTTGATTTAGTTTTGAGTGATGGTCAAAAAAGAGTAATAGATACGTTACTTTACAAAACAAATAAAGCTAAAGAATTTAATAAACTGATTCAAAGTAATGTTAATGGAGTAGTAGACCTATCAACTAAAGAGTTCAAAAAACAAATATTAAAACCAAATTTCTAAACAATAAAGACATGAGAAAAGTAAAAGACCAAATTCACACAGACAATTACAGCATCTATAACGGTGACTGCATGGATGTAATAACAACACTTGATTCAGATAGTATTGACCTTAGTGTTTACTCTCCTCCATTTGCAGGACTTTATAATTATTCAAGTTCTGAAAGAGATTTTAGCAACTGTAATTCAAAAGAAGAGTTCATGAATCAATATGAGTTCTTAGTTAAAGAGATGGCAAGAGTAACTAAGCATGGACGCATAAACGCGGTTCATTGTCAGGATATTTTAACCGATACTACTAAGCACATCTTATACGATTTCCCACATGAGATAATTTCGCTTCATAAGAAGCACGGATTTAATCTACATAACCGTATAACAATTTGGAAAGAGCCTTTAGAGGTTCGGATGCGCACAATGGTAAGAAGTTTAATGCACAAGAACATTGCAGAAGATAGTACCATGTGCTTTACTGCTATACCTGATTACGTTCTTATATTCAAAAAGATTGGTGAAAATAAAGTCAAAGTAACTAACCCGAAAGGATTTAAGATTTACCACGGTGACACTCCATTACTACCAGCAATGGAAAAGAAGTACGGCAAATGGGAACACATCTTAGAAAAGTATAAGGATGCAGATAACATAGATAAAAACCACCTTACAAACAAGCTAAGTCAGATAATATGGCAGCGTTACGCATCTAGTGTTTGGGATGATATTAGAAATGATAATGTTCTAAAATTTAAAGACTCAAGAGAAGATGATGACGAGAAGCACGTACACCCGTTACAGTTAGATGTTATTGATAGGGTTGTAGAGCTTTATTCTAATCCTGACGAGGTGGTGTTAACTCCTTTTATGGGTGTTGGTTCTGAAGTTTTTAGCCCCGTATCATTAGGTCGTAAAGCTATTGGAGTTGAGTTAAAAGATAGTTACTATAAGCAAGCTACCTTAAACATGAAAGACGCTGAAAGCAGATTCGATATGATTACGAAACAAAAACAGCTATTCTAAATAAATTTAATATATTCGCATCGAACATAAGTTATTAACGTTGCGTCTGAAGATTGGCAGTCGTAACAAATTAGCCCTGAATAGTCGGGGCTTTTTTGTTGCAACCCAACCACATCAAACAGTTGCAGTTGTTTTAATAATGCGTATATTGTGCCATCGTTTAGAATGACAATCTAAACCTAACCGTAACTCATAAATAAAATTATTTGAAAGGGTAAAAATAATCGCTCCGAAATTCGGTGGAGCGTTTTACTGTTGCTAGTCACATCAGCCCTTTCATCTTTTAGATTCAAAAAATGACAAAAATCAGCCTATTCAAATCGCTACCACGCAAAGGCGAATCACATCTTTGCTCCGAGGTAATTACAATAATGGACTTTCTGAACGGAGTAAAGTTCGGTAAGTGGAGTAGCGTAGTCGAGCCTATTATGGCAGAGACAGACAAGAAGAAAAGAAGCGCATTAAAAAGGAACGTTCCTTCTGTAACTGTAGCTGGAGTATTTAGAGAGAGAAAGGCTACGATGCTAATCGAGCATAGCGGTTATATGGCTATAGACATAGACTCGTTTATAGACAGAACCGAACTATTATCAGACCCTTACACATACGCTCTTTTCCATTCCTGCTCGGCTACTGGTCTTGTGGTAATTGTAAAAGTAAACCCCGAAAAGCATAGCGAAAGTTACAACTGGATTTCAGAATACTACTTTAAAAACTTTGGGATAGCAGTTGATGAAGCACCGAAATCCGTGGCGTCTTTGCGTTACGTGTCGTTCGATGCTAACCTATTTATTAACGAACGCTCAAGAAAGTCAGGCGTTAAGGCTATCCAAAAGCCAAAGCACAACCAATCAATACCAATAGTATTACCACACAATATCGCGGCTGAAATGTGTCAGGAAGCCGTTTCAATAGGTGCTGATATTGCGCCTGATTATTCGTCTTATTTTAAGCTTGGTTTATCCTTGGCGAGTGGCTTCGGTGAGGGTGGGCGTTCGATGTTCCATTTACTTTGCGGTGTGTCGGACAAATACAACCACGGACAAGCAGAAAAGAAATACAATGAATGTCTCCGCGTGTATGCGAAAGCTGGCGTTTCGGTAGGTACGTTCTATTGGATGCTAAAGCAGCACGGTATACATCCACCTCGCGAATCTCAAAAGCCTGTACAGTTAGCCGTTCTTGGTAAGCAGTCAGGGCGAACGCGTGAGGGTATTACTCAACAACTCGTTGAGATGGAAGGTATGGACAAAGATGCCGCTGGTAAGATTGTCGATGAAGTGATGAAGAGAAACGATATGACTTTGAAGGTCGTATCTACCGACCCCGAAGACCTTATTCAAAACACGGTGCAATTCATTCAGCAGAACCATCCAATACGTAAGAATGTGATTACTGGAATACTGGAAGAAAACGGTTCAGAGGTTAAAAAAGAACGGCTGAATACTATCTACCTAAGGGCGCGTTCTGTATTTAATTCTAAAGAAGTGAACTATGACCTGATAGAGCGGATTATATTCAGCGAGTTCACGCCCGATTTTAACCCGATTTCAGAATACATTGACGCTAATTGCCACCGTAAAAGGTCGGGCAATATTGACGCGCTTATTGCAACTATTACAACAGACACGTCAGGAGCGGAGGTCTTTATACGAAAATGGGTGTTGGGTTGGGTTGCTGCTGTAGAAGGGCATCCTGTGCGTTCCGTTCTTTGTTTAACGGGTGGTCAAAATTCAGGTAAGACAGAATGGTTTAGGAGGTTGCCCCCTGTTCAACTAAGAAAATACTACGCTGAAAGTAAACTCGATGCAGGAAAAGACGATGACATACTAATGTGTCAGAAACTATGGGTGATGGATGATGAGATGGGCGGAAAATCAAAACAGGATGAGAAGCGACTAAAGGAACTCACATCAAAGTCTATGTTTTCACTTCGCGCTCCATACGGGCGGCACAATGAGGACTTTAAACGGTTGGCGGTACTATGCGGTACGTCAAACGACGATAGCATTATAAACGACCCGACTGGAAACACTAGGATACTGCCTATTCGAGTGATTAGTATTGACCATAACGCTTACAATGCAATAGACAAAGATGAACTATTCATGGAGGCTTACAGGGCTTACCACGATGGCGAAGAATGGCAGTTGAACAAAGAAGAAATGGCAATGCTTGACGGGGTTGGTAAGGACTTTGAAGCCATACCATTTGAGCGCGAATTGATTATGAAGTTCTTTGCCAAACCGAAGGCTGGACTTTATTCTGATTGGCTTACGTCAACAGAAATTAAAGATGTGATTGAAACGCGAACACGGCAAAAAATCATGTCGTTACGTAAGTTGGGGCTGGAATTGCGTACCCTTTTCGGGGATAGTAAGGGAAAAAGTATTGATGGAGTTTCGTTAAAGCGTTACGAGGTGGTAAGAACCTACTCAGACGAACAAGGGCATAACACGTTCAACGATAAGGACTTAGATGATGAACCAGTCTTTTGAATGGTAGGTTAGGTAAGTATGGTAAGAACTATTTTGAGAATCCTACAACTAAAAAAAAAGTTTCACAATGAAAATAAAATATAATCTAATAGCTCCTATTATGATATTATACTTACCTATCTTACCTTACTATAAATTAGTTAAGATTCAAGAACAAATATTAGTCAAGTAAGATAAAAGTATTATCTTTGTAATATATAAATTACCATTATGAAAAAATCAGGGTTCGTTTACTTCTTTAGACAAATAGATACTCCGTATGTTAAAATCGGATTTACATGTCAAGAGACCGTGCATAGTCGGTTTACTATTTTTAAAATGTACGCCCCTTCTGGGGCTGAGATTGAAGGCGTTATTAAGACTTCTAATGCCGCAGATTTGGAGAAAAACATTCATATAGAACTAAAGTCATTAAGGTCTAAAGGTGAGTTTTTCTCAATAACAAAAGACCAAGTAGATGCAATGGTTATTAAGTATGATAACCAACTAAGAATCAATGCTCGTAATAAATTTGAGAATTGGTTATGTGACGCATCAGACACAGAGGTTATTAGAATATCCAAACTATTAAATATAAGAGAAGCTCCGCAACAACATGATGGTAGGTTCAAGCTTGTTTTTGATTGTGTAAACAAGCATTTCATAGGTAAGTATTTCACTACAACAGAGCTTCAAGGCATGATGGCAGACACCATTGACACCATTGAAGAATTACCAAGCATTAGAGAGATTGGAATCACATTGAAGACTGTGCTAGTGTCTATGGGAAGGTCAGAAAACGGAAAATCTCGGAAGGTTTATTTTACTCCAGTTGAAATTAACGCTGAATGAAAATACAAGAGAGAAAATACCAAAACGATTCAGTTAATCAACTAGCTGATGGCTTCAAGATGCACAAAAGACAAGTGTTTGTGCTTCCAACTGGAGGAGGCAAGACGGTAGTGTTTTGCAACATAGCTTTAAGGGCTGCGAGCCGTGGAACTAAAACGCTAATCTTAACGCACCGAGAAGAACTATTTAAGCAGACGTTCAAGTCGCTTGGTCGCGTTGGAGTTGGCACGTACATACTTGATGCTAAGTCAACGCGGACGGGGCTAATAGATGAGCAGGTAATTGTCGGAATGGTTGAGACTGTAAAGCGTAGGATTGCAAGCGGTAAAATTCAACTTGAACCCCAACTGATTATCATAGATGAAGCGCACCTCGGAAATTTCACGAAGATTTTTACCCTATTCCCGAACGCCAAAGTAATAGGCGCAACCGCTACACCAATAGGTAAGCACTTCTACAAGTACTACACGAACATGGTTAACGTTATTGATATTCCTGAACTGGTTGAGCAGGGCTATTTGATGCCGTACCGAGCCTTTCAGATGCAGGAAGATTTAAGTGATTTGGAAGTTAAACGAGGTGAATACACGGACGAAAGTTTGATGAACCATTACAACGACCAAAAGCTATTCGATGGAGTTATTGATGAGTGGAGAAAAAAAGCGAACGGATTAAAAACGATTTGCTTTAATGTGAATATAGAACACGCTGAAAATATGACTAAGGCTTTCAATGATGCTGGAATAGTTTCCGCGTGTATCACAAGTAAAACAGATAAGTTTGAGCGTGTCAGGACACTAAAGGCGTTTACTGATGGTTACGTACAAGTTCTGAATAACTGTGGCGTGCTTACCACGGGCTTCGATGAACCGTCAATTAAATGCGTAATCATGAATCGAGCGACCAAATCTTTAGTTCTATTCCTTCAATGCTTAGGGCGCGGCTCACGAGTTCACGAGGGCAAAGATGAGTTCTTAGTTTTGGACTTCGGATTGAATCACAATCAGCATGGTATGTGGTCTGAACCAAGGAACTGGACACTAAAGCCACCTAAGAAAAAGAAGGATAAAAAGGATGTTGCTCCTGTTAAAGAATGCCCTAAGTGCGAGGCGTTATTATTCGCTTCTGCTAGACGTTGCCGATATTGTGAGTATGAATTTCCATTTGAAGAAAAGGAACTTTCACAAGGTAAGATGGTTGAGGTTACACCTAAAGTACCACCAACTTTAACAGGCAAGAGAA
>Ga0255047_10001844_pt1 | contig 14669 bp, 17 predicted proteins | sample JV7_2_1_MG_FD_183640 | JGI IMG/M metagenome (GOLD analysis project Ga0255047, IMG submission 183640) | Seawater microbial communities from Jervis Inlet, British Columbia, Canada - JV7_2_1 | ecosystem: Environmental > Aquatic > Marine > Inlet | place: Canada: British Columbia | collected 2016-10-06
GAGGTCCCAGAAGAAGAACCAAAAAAAATGAAAATTCCTGTAAAAGATTACTTGACATTTGTTGCGGGAGTTGCTATAATAGTATTAGGGTTTGGAGCTTTGATCACTTTAACGGTGGCGAGTTGCCAAACAAACATTTAACGGGGGTGTCTAGGTTTCGACGTGGTAAAATAAACGAATAGTGCAGGTGGTCGACTTCAATGAATGACCTTAAACTTATTGAAATTTTGATAATTGCCAATAACAATAATCATTTTCAAGCCGTCGCTTTAGCGGCATAGCTTGCTGGGTCTTCGCTGACCTCGTTACCCAATAGCGAATAACTGGTAGATTCCAGCGAAAATAAAAAATCAAAATGGTATCCCCGATCGGTGTCGGGTGGAACTCCGTGGCGATGAGGGGTAGGTGGGGCATCGCATATTTTTTCTTGTTTCGGAAATAAACAAGACAAACCTGTGGATGACTTGAACTGGACATTGCTGCGGACGCGGGTTCGATTCCCGCCACCTCCACCATTTTATTTTTTTGGTCTTGACATGATATTAACAGACTATTTATAGACAAGGGAGGTTTATTTATATGGGCGGAACAAAAATTCACGGAGGCCAGATTAGGGATGGTACCGTAACTGACTCTGATATTGCCGAGAACGCCATTGGTGCTAGTGAAATAGCGAGCGACTCAATTTGCGGACAGGACGAAGTTGTTAGTGTAAGTGGTGATGATTGTATTTTAGTAAGTAAGACGGATGATTCCGGGAATTTAAAGCAAGTAAAGATAATGAATATATCGGATGCTGTTTGTACAACGCAGACTTTTCTGCAATCAACAGAGCACGGTTATCATAAATCTGGAAATGCTTTAATTTATATTCCTTGGTATCAGACCACTGAAAAAACTTCTCCAAACTATTTGGATCAACATGTTGCCCCGTTTAGTGGAAAATTAAAAACGGTACATATCAGAAGTAATTCAAGCATGGGATCAACAATTGTTGGAATACACGTTGGCTCTAGCGGTAATGCCGAGATTTCTACTACAGCATTAGAGACTGTTAGCGTGACTGCCAGTGAGAATACGACTGCTACTTTTTCTTTTTCAAATAGTAGCCACTTTTCTGCTGGTGATTTAGTTGGCATAAGTATCGATCCCGGTGGAAATCACGGATATGTCAATGTTACCTGTGTTTGGGAATATTCTCCTTAGTTATTGAAAAAAATAATAAATAATACTTGACATCTAAATCATATGCAGTTATAATATAAAAGTACTATAATTATAGGATAAAATGAAACCATTAATAATAACACCAAAAGAAATTGATATTGTAGTTGCCTCCTTGGGTCATTCGCTAATAATCTGGGAAGAAAGAGTCGATAGAGGAGATCTTCCGAGCGAATTTGACTCCGATGTAACAAATAATTTAATAAAAGATATTTTGATGACTTATGATAAATTTCTGGATTTACAGCTCGAAATGAAGTTAGATCTCGAAGGGAGAGAATCTCTCGAAAAGGATGCCCTAATTCCAGACAATATTCTAAAGTTTCCAGGATAAAAAATGGAAAAATATAAAGTATTTGTATATGGTTCTCTAATGAGGGGGGAATTTAATCATTATATTCTTGAAAGGTCAATATACCTCGGAAGATCTACCACTCTTAAAAAATATACCCTATATGATTTAGGTGCATTCCCAGCTGTAGTGGAGGGTGGAAATACCAGTATTGTTGGTGAGGTTTTTGAAGTAAGCGGCTTAACCTTGATGAATCTTGATGCTTTAGAATCACACCCTCAATTTTATCGGCGTAGATTAATTGAACTCTCGGGTGGGCAGGTTGTTTTTATGTATATATTAGATCCAGGCTTCTTGAGAAATGAGTTAACCATCGGTAGTGGTAATTGGAAAAAACGCTAATTATTATCATCTATATACTATTTATAGTACTTAAAAAGTGAATTGTCTATATAATGCCTACAAAAAAAACAATTAAATTGTCTCACGACAATCTTAAAAAAATAATTGAAAAACAAGCCAACGAAGCAAAGGAACAAGCTTTGGAGGAAAGGAGAAGGGCTCTAAAAAAAGATCCCAAAAAGGCCCAACAACAGTATAGAAAGCCGATGATCGTTTTGAAAAAGGCGTATGAAGTGGAAAAACAAATAATTAAAGACAAAAGAAGAAAAGGAGTTACAATGCTTAATATTATTAAAGAAGTTTATGAACTTACAAAGGAGTTCGCAACACTTAAATCACCAGTAGAAGTTTATATTTTTGTGGGAATGATTTGGGCTTCCGGGGTTTGTGTTGGTCTGTTATTGTAAATAATGATAAATTTTCAAAAATTTGTTGATTTATTTCCACACATGACTCCCCAAGAATATAAATTGTCTGGTGCTCAAATTCCCTCACAAATACCTGGCGCGCCTATGCATTCTTCGCGTATAGGAATGGATAGCACCAATTGTGTAAAATTTACATTTTGGATGGTAGCGAAAGCTTTTAATTTGACATTTACTCCCGATTTATTGAAAGCCTGGATGGTTGGGAAAACAATGAGTGAGGTACCTGGCTATGGGCCTTATGCCACAAAACAATTGGGGATTGCAACAGATGCCCCAGGAAGAGGTATGCATCTAGTTCAATTTTTTCGTAATACAAAAACTATGAATGGACATTCAATTTTTGTAGTTGATCGATGCCCAGAAACGGATAAGATTTTGACCCTTGAGGCAGTTGGTGGATCGCAAAACGGCGCAGGGTGGTATCAAATAGGGCCCTTTAGGGATGTTTTAAATCCTGGGCCTGACTGGGTCGACAAAGTTACACAGACTTGGAATGGGCGCCTTTCAACTCAGGAAGCACTTCACGTTGTAAAATTAGACGTTGATCCGGAGAGTATACAGAGTTTTTTGCGAGGATATTGCAAAAAGAGATAGTTATTTAAAAAAATAAAGGAGACTATTAATATGTTACAGAGAATAAGAGATTTTAAAGATCTTTGCAAGGAGTTTATTATGCTTCGGGCGCCAGCAGAAGTATATTGGTTTACTGTCCTAGTATGGATTTCGGGCGCTATGTTTGGGCGCTGGTTTCTATAAGATATGATTGTTCCTTTTGATTTTTATTATGGTGATCCAGATGATGTCAAAAGAGGACTAGAAAAAGTATATCACAATGCCCAAGAAAAGATTTGGGATGGTAGGGAAATCCTAGACAATCTTTTTAAAAAATATGATAATATAGAAATACACCCAGAACATATTTCTTCATTGGAAAATATTTTAAGTATTATTTTATGGGGGGAGTATGTTGCTTGGAACGTTTCATCGGAAATGTCCGCCTGTTTTGTAGATTACGGCGCGAAGATGGCGGCTGTATCTCAGGCTCACGATGAGGCGCGACACTTTTATGTGATGAGGGATTATTTAAAGAAAAGATTGGGCTATGAGCCAGCCGCTATTTTTAAGCCCGCTTTGCTAGTTTTAGAAGAAGTTTCTAGCGCTAAAAATCTAGCACGAAAGATTTTGGGTTTGAATTTAATGGTGGAGCCGATTGCAATTACTATTTTTAGATTTTTGAGAAAATCTAAAGTAGATCCGATATTAGTTGATCTATTGGACCTTTTTGAAAAAGATGAGGCAAGGCATATAGCATTGGGAGTAAAATATCTCCCCAAATTAATAAAAGAGATGGGGCCATGGCAAAAATTAACTTTTATTTGGTGGCAAATGAGATTAATAACCCTAGAAATACGCGGCCTAAAAACAATTGAAAATGATCTTAAAAATTTAGGAATAGATCCTCAAGAAGTTTTTGAATTTGCTGAAAACAAACAAGTGTCCTGCTTAAAACTTTTATCGCGGGAGATGAGAATAAGCGATGATATGTGGAAGCCTGTTTTAAAAATTATTCGTTTTAGGAGAAGGATGACATTTTATCCGGATCCGGGCCACGGAATTGTAAAAAAAATATTTAATTCTTTATTCCACAAATAATAACTAATTATATTATTGATATATGGGGATTTAGCATTTTTTGTTAGTGATCCAGAGGGATTTTATAAAACGTTTGAAAAGGCAAGAAGGGCGGAAAAAAAAAGAAATGAAAAAATGGAAACAATTTCTATCAGAAGAAAATAAAAAAGAAATCCTCCAAGAATTTAATAAAAAAGATGAAAAAGAAATTATGAAAGATGGGGGAAGGTTTACAGTTTCTTTTGAGATTGAATTAGAAGTAGAAGAAAATAAGGAAGAAAGTAGGCGTGAAGCCGCATTAGGGGCTCTTGGTCATGACCCCCGAGAGTATTTTCTTAATGATCTGGGGGGAGTAGCGCCGGATAGTATTGGTATTGAGATGCCAATTGATGGGGAGGAAATGTTAGAATGGTATTGGCAATATACGTCAGGTCTTTCACTTAACGAGTGGGATATAGTTAAATTAGCTTTGGGTAGTGATATTGTTATAGAATCTTTCATAGAAGATACTGTAAGTATACTTAAATCTCCAGAGATATTTTTAAGAGATCTTTTTCGCAAATGGGAGAGAAGGTCTGAACTTCAAGATTTGCTTGGGTGGTCGGAAAAACAATTAACTTTTTATTTTGAAGTGGAGGGGGGAAAGGCTTACCCCTTAGCAATAGAAAGAATCGCCAAAAATAATAAGTCAGTTGCTAAAATTATTAATTATTATGTAATTAATATACCATCCTTAATTGAAGAAGATACAGATAATTTATTTCCCAAATCTAAGCATCCATATTATTTGGAAGATTTTATTAAAAAATTTGGAACCGGCCATACCCTCAATTATGCCGAAGATGCCGTCGACTCTATGGACAGCGCTGTCGATGATTTAACAGATAGGTGGGGCGATATGTTAATAGATAACATTTTAACAGAAATTTCGCAATATGGCGATATTAATTGGAAGAGAAAAATTTTATTAAAATATCGCGACTATGTAGATCGCGCGCTTGAGGAATTCATCGATGAAAGAATAGAAAATTTTGAGTCGGATCCGGTTTCTTGGCTAGAAGAAATGGGCTATGAAGAAGATCAATGGTTCCCTAATAGTGAGCACTACTCAGAGGCAAGTCAGCGGGATTGTAATAAAGAAGATTTAAAGCATAAGCTTTGGCGGGAACTACCCAATTTCATGGATAAATATGAAGATACTTTAAAATTTGAAAAAGACGGTTCCCTACAGTGTGGAATAGAATTTTCTCACGGCAGGGACTTTAACAAAACTTATGATGAAGGTAATGAACCAAAACTCTATATGGTTGGTCTAGAAAGCGCTATAAAATATCTTGAAGATTTCTTTAGAGATTATAATAATCAAGATGTTTTTACCTTCACTGAAGGTACGGGGTTGCATACAAATATAGGATATATGAAAGAAGATGGAAGTCAAGAAGAGGAATATAATTTATTTAAAGCACTTATATTTTTAAATCATACATATGCAACGAGGGGTGTTGGATTCCCCCGGAGAGAACATTCGCATTGGGCAACAGATCTTAAGAAGCCGGCCCTAAATAATATTATTAAATTTCTTGAGAAATTACCAAAAGATTCTGATTTGAGAGACACTCTAACAAAAAAGAAATTTATGAAATTATATTTATCTCGTAATTTCGAAGAATTATCAGATACTCTTACGGCCAAAGTGCGAGAAACAGCAAGGAATATAGGATCCAAAAGTATTGGATTTAATATAAATTATCTACAAAATCAAAAATATATTGAATTTAGATATCCTGGAAATATGAATGTGACCCTAGAAACAATGATTAAAGCTCTTAAATATTATGCCTTCATCGTTAAAGCTGCAGCAGATCCAGAATTTAAGAAAAGAGAATATATTAAGGATCTTGTTGGATTTATTAATAATTTAAAAGATGAACAAGTTAGTATCACAAATTTAGATTTTTTCAAAAAATTAAAAAAGAATGACATTATGTTAACAACAGATCAAGGTACGAGTTTATATAGCATTTTTGTTAGAAATATGGAAAAATCACTCTATATATCTGAAAAAGATATAGAAGAAGGGGCGCGGTATATGGGGAATGCGATTTCTTCTTATTCATATCGTATGGTGTATGGTGCTATGACAAAGATAAACCCTCAATTAATGACTTTTTGTAGAGAAAAAAATATAGCTTTTTATTCAGGATATTCAACTTCAGATAAAGAAGTTAAGATAAAGTTTCTTAGGTTCAAAGAAGATTCCCCAGTTTTTGCTAATGTCGTCTCAGGTTTTATTTCCCCAAGGTCTTTTCAAAGAGATATAAATTTTAATAATTTTATTATTGCGGAGGATGGCGCTGCGGCGAATATCTATTTCCCGAGCGATCGTGGGCCAATATTTGAATCTTTTAAGAAACTAGCATTAATTATTTTAGAAAGTAAAAGTTCTTTAGAAGTTAGTAAGAAATTAATTAAGTTAGCCAATGAAGGTTGGCATAATAAGGTTAATCTCGGAGCTGGATATATTGACGAGGAAGAATTTCCAGCGGCACAATGGCTTAAGCCTGGTGAAGATAGTCCGTTTAATGATAAAGAGCTTTCCTCTGCGAGAGAGAAAATTGAAGATAAAGAATTGTTAACTCGCCTAGTGGATGATATTATGAGCCTTCGTGAAGGTTTTAAAAAATTTATAATTTAACAAGGGCACTCACAATCACAGGCTTTTTGTTCTTTAACATCATTTAATATTTTATCAATTGTTGTTTTTGTTGTTATTTGAACATAAATAAACAAGGTGACTGCCATCAAAATCCCCATGATTGCCATTAATAATTTTCCTTTTATTGTTGAAGTATACATAAATTTATTATAGCAAATATTTCATCTCTTGTCAAGAAAAATAAAAATTTTTATTTTTCGAACCATAGTTACAAGTACAGGAGATTTATTATGAAATATATAAGTTTTATTTTAGTTTTATTTGGTTTTTTATTATCATCGTGTAAAATTCCCGAATTTGATTCAGAGAATCCACCATGGGGCACGGAATGTTCACAAAGTATCGGCTCAAATCCGTGTGATTTCACCTTTAAGGATCAAAATAATAATGATGTCAGTTTATATGATTACTACGGAAAAATAATTATTTTAGATATTAGTGCTATGTGGTGTGGCCCTTGCCAGTCAGCAGCAAAAGAAGTTGAAGAGATACATCAGAAATATGGCAAAGATGTGGTGTACCTTACAGTTTTAATAGATGATATGCAATTTGAGGCCCCAACAGTTGTAGACGCCAAAACCTGGGCCGACGCATTTGGAATTGTTGGTGCGCCAGTATTGGCGGGCAATCGCGATATTACAAGTCACAGCTATGATCTTGGGTGGATTATGTCATCATTTCCAACATTTTTTATTATTAATAGGGATATGGAATTTGCTTTAGAAGAGGTTGGATTTCGCAGAGGAAGGATCGAAGAAATTATTTTAGATATGCTGGCTCAAGAAAGTGACTCTGGGGCGCCTTAAATGCCCCCTAGTGATGTTTTCGGGCGTTTCTTGCATAGTTCCATTTTCTTTTTAAAAAAATGGTTGTTGATCGTTTCAGGGGGAATTTTTATGAATGCTAAAAATATGATTACTTTTTGGGGTTTTTTATCTATAGTTAATGTTTTTACCCTTTTTGTTGGCATACAGACGGGGGATTTTTGTATTTCTATAGTAGGGGCAAGTATGTTGCTATATGGTATGTTGGGTATATATATATCAATTAAAAAATTGGAAGAATAGTGAAGGGAAAATTAATCAAATATACTCCGAATATGGGTGATATAGTTAGTGAACACGTCGGAATTATTATAAGTTATAGATCTGGATATAGTGTGAGGAAAAGTTGGGAAGAAAAGATTTCAACCAAAATAGAATTTCCAATGATAAGGGTTTACTGGTTTAATTCTCCCTCTTCTTTCCCGAAAAATGTAAAAAAATATATTTGTGATTTTTGGACACTTAATGAAAATTTAGATATTTTTGAAGCAAATGTGGTTATTGATGAGTGGAAAGATCTTAATGAAGAGTGGTTTTCATTAAAAGATTTTGAGATTATAGAATAAGTTGCTATTTATATCAAATGTATAAATATTCTGCTAAATTAATAAGAGTTATTGATGGAGATACCATTGATGCAATGATAGATCTTGGATTTAACATGTGGGCTAAAAAGCGAGTAAGGCTGAATGGGATTGATACGCCCGAGACCAGAACCAGAGATCTAAATGAAAAAGCCAGAGGTATCAAGGCAAAAGAGAGATTAATTGAGATATTGAATAATTCTGGAAATGAATTTATTATTGTCTCTCAAGGTGTTGATAAATATGGGAGATGCCTCGGAGAGATTTTTATCAACGATAAGAGTGTCAATAAAATTTTATTGGATGAGGGACTGGCCGTTCCATACGGTGGTGGTAAAAAAAAATAAATGATATAATATTCAATACTATTTATATATGATGAAACTCCTACTTGAAAATTGGCGGAAGTTTATTAACGAGAATTACTCACAAAAATTAAAATATTTGAGGGATTCTGATCAAGAGTTGAGAAATAAATGGGCGGCTAAAATGGACAAAGGAGGTGGCTATTCCAAAGAATTAGCTGCCGAATTCGCCGAAGAGCACGGTACAACAACAGATGATCTTTTTAAGGATGCCCCAAACCAAAAGGAATTTGAATCTTTATTTAGTTCTTTATCAGAAGAAGATTTTAATAACCTCACAGACAAAGATTGGAAGAATCTCTGGCTTGTCGCCCAACACGCTGATCACAATAAAGAACTCCAAAGAAGAGTAAGAGATATTTTAAAGACTTATAATAGAGAAGAAGAATATAAATATATTGCTGATAGAATTAGTTGTGGTGAGAGTGGTGAACAAGAATACGGAACACAGAACATTTGTGAGAAAGATAAAATATGAAACTCCTACTTGAAAATTGGCGAAGATATTTAAATGAAAGAGTATCCGATGTTCTGTATAATAAGATTGGCGATTATTTTGTTAAACTTTTAAAAGCGCAGGCATCCGGCAAAGAGAAATATTTTTATGAAGTTTCCGAGGACCGCTACTTCGATTCTATTCCAGGCCGGAACAGCAACAACGCTTGGTACATAATGAAATATAGGCCGAAGCGAAGCGGAAGAGAAGATTATGAAAATTATCTCTCCATGACGGGCGACGAAACCATTATGCCTACCTATTTATCTTGGGCCAAAAACATGAATACTTTTACAGTTGCGTTCATACCCCAAGAAAATCGACCAAAGGCGGCGGCAGACATGTCTTCCGATGGGTGGATGAATCTTTATTTTCATTTGGCAAAGATGAGTAAGGCCGAAGACCAAGATCGCGAAGAATGGATTATGAGAGAATTAAGACATTATTTGGAAGTCTCAAACAATCGATCGACAATTAGGCATGAAATCACCCATTGGCTGAATGCCATTCGAAGTAATATTGATCGACCAGATATGCGCGCCCCCATTCGAGTTTCCGGCGTTGGGGGTCGCGAAGGTGCTATGAGAGCAAGAACCGGCGGAACCGATGAATATGCACAGAGCACCGAAGAGCTTCAAGCTAGGTTGTCGCAGGTTTTTGAGTCTTTAAAAGATCTCTATACAAGAGGAATTCCGAATTGGCCCGCCGTTAAGGCTGGCCATATCTCGCCGCAAGAAGCTGAAAATTATCTTATTAGTATTAAAGAAAATGATCCAAAATTATTTATAAATCAAATATTAAAAAATATGGCCGGCCCTCTTTATGTTAAGAAACTTGGGAAAAAAGATAAGCATAGACTAATCAAAAGACTTTTTGAGATGTTTGAGTATTTTAGAGATAACGGGCCGCGTGGTGCTGAGTTTATTTTTGAAAATTGGCGCAAATTCTTAGCGGAAGAGCTTGTTGTGCCAACAGATATAAATTTACCAAACATATCCATTTACGATTTCGATGAAACAATTGCAAGATCGGAGGGGCATGTTGATGCTTATTATAAAGGAACAGACAAACTTTATAAAAGAATGACCACTCAAGCAGAGTATGATAAAGTGTCAGCTTCTGGTGAAGAATACGATTATGATTTTTCCAACCTCGATTATATAACTGACCCAACCGAGCTTGTTCCTGTTACAAAAAGATTACGTCACGACGTTGAAAATAAGGCTATGCAAGTTATGATTCTCACCGCGAGGGCCGGAAATGCCGAGGGAGAGATTCAAATGTATCTTCACAGTATTGGCATCCCAACTGATGATTTATATATCGTTGGTTGTTCTGGCTGTAACAAGGGTGAGTATGTTGAAAATCTTGTGAAAAAAAATCGTATCATCGAAGTTATCCACTTTTATGATGATTCTCACAAGAACATCGAAAACATGAAGACTGCGAGAAAAGCAATTTGTGCGGATCCAGATTCAAAAGTTAGATTTTTCTTGATTAATCATGTTGACGAGCATGCGGAAATGAAAAAACAGGGAGATTCTGTTTGTGTAAACTCACAAGCTGCAAAAGAGGCCGATCTTTTTGATTATGACCCAAAAAACCCAAAACAAGGGCCTTTTCTGGGTCAGAGGTCCATGGGCCATCGGGTGAAGGGTGGAAGAATTATTGAAAGGAAAAAGAAATGAAAGACTTAACAAAAAAAGAAATTGAAGACATTGTAAAAGAATCAAACAAAGATTTGGTTGATGAGCAATACACTTATATCGCAAATGATATTGTAGATGATAGGAAGATGAGATTGAGATCCTATGATCAATATGTTGAACAGGCGAAGGTTTTGCTTGACCAAATGGTCGACAAGCTTCGCGGTGAGTATGAAACGGGCAATATTCAGAGTGCAGATATTGATTATCTCATCGATGACCAGTTAACTAAGCGAATGCAGGATGCTTTGAATTATACAGTCTCCTCGCTCGAAGCGTTAAAGGGGCCTGGGATTAGGACCGACTCGCCGGGAATGACTTATCCAAATATGTATGATGAGTAGCGACCTCCCCATAATCGGCGAAGAGCTTTTAAGCGTATTCGCGATTGGAGATTTGGTTGGCTGGAAGAAATTGGTTGAGGATAAGACAGGAATCATCCTCAAGGTCTTTACAAAAGAGTCTGGTGATCGGGAATTCCCCTGCGCAAATGTTTATATTATGGGTGAAGACCAGAGGATAGATATATTACTTACGAATTTGACGAATCTTTCCAGAGTTTGAGACTAATTATAGATATAAATTATATGGCTTTTTCCGCTTGATATAATATGGAGAATAATAAAATGGGAAATTTTGATTTCAAGGCCTGTGTTGCCCGGCAGAAAAGAGAAGCTCGACAGGAGAAAGAAAAGAGAATTATCAAGGAGTCAAAAGAGCACTTGGCCTTGAAAAGATTGCGTGAAGGCAAAGAGGCTGGAGATATCCTGATTGGGTTTACAGCCGATGATTCTAAAATAAAAATTAGTGAGGGCGAATTTAATTTAATTTGCAATCAATTATTTAGTGATTTGAGGGAATCGGAAAAAAGAGAAAATAAAGCGCTCGCGAAAGAGAACACGAAAAATTATTATGAACAAATTGTTAAAGAATATGTTTCTCAGAAAAAAAATATACCCATTCAAGAAATCCAACTTAATGAGGGTCTTTGGGATTTTGTTAAAAAAATTACAAAAAAAGTCGGCAACGCTATCGAAGCAGAAAAGACTGACCTGTTTGGGGGCATCCCAAAAGAAGAGCAAGAGAAGTTTGAACAAATCGTAGATAAGGCAACCTCCAAAGAAATAAAAGGGTTGGCAAGCGCCATCAAAAATGAAGCTCCAGATTTCCCGAATAATGTGTGCGACCCAAATGATGAAGAATGCAATGATGGCGGAGAATTCCAATTCAAATCAATTTTAGCGGCATTTGAAGTATTATATGACAGCCTGATTGAAAGATCAAATAATTGGTGTCAAGATCCCGACACAGAGGACGGCTTGGACCCGAAGTCAGCTGAAGAGCTTATATCAAAAATGAGATGGCTCTTGAGATTCTATCTAGATAGGAAACTAAAAGACAAATATCGCTATGTCAAGGAAGAGAAAGAAGAAGATGATGATCTAGTTCAAGAGCAAGAATTTTTTAAAGAATTGAGAGAGGCCATCGAGGGCCTTTACGATTCTAATATGATTTTGGAAGCGGCGATTATGCCCGGAAACTTGGGTATGAAAAATGACCGAGGTCGCCAGCCCAATCAAATTGGAGGAGGTACCGATGAAGAATTCAAAAAAGCAGAAGAGATTCTCGGATCTCCAGAACTAGCAAAAGCGTGGTATCAGATTGATACAGCCTTTAGAGAGGCCGGGAGAGCAGATGGTTTCCCCCCTCAAAATCTTAAAGTTGCGATTCAGGCATATGCAAAACAAGGAAAAGACGCCGAATATGTTGTTGATCTTTTGTTGCAAAATGCTGCATCTGCGAAAAAGAAAAATCAAGTTAGTGATGGGGATACCCCGATGGACCAACTCCAAACTTGGGCAGAATATAGAAAATGGAAATTAGTTGACAAACCTGGTCAGATTACTGGCGAATGGGATCCAGAAGGTGGATCCAGGGTTGTAATGAAATCCCTAAAGAGCAAGAAGTTGCCACTATTTCTTCTCTCTATAGCCTCCATGATGGGAGCCTTTGGTTGGCTGGCAAGAACCCCCCTCTTTAAAGATTGGATAAGGGATTATTTTACACAACTTGTTCAAACAGGGAAAGTTCCTGATGTGGGGGAAATAACACAAACATTTAAAGAAAGCGTCCCCATGAAAACTATTGCCGAACTTGGATCCGGACAAGGAGCAACTGGATATTGGCAGGCCGTAGGCTTGGGTGATTTTAATCCTGGCGCGCCTGCTATTGACACCATAAAAGGCGCTGCTAATGTTGCTGGGGCCGGTGATCAGGTGGAGGGACTGTCAAACATGGCAACAGTCTTCGCCAATCCAGAAGCAAAACAAGCGTTTTTGGATAGGCTGGCTTTCTTCGAACAAACGAATCCAGATGTAACTATGGGAGAATTTTTTCCAGATGGTCCTGAAAATACTGGAATATGGCTTGTGCATCCTGGTTCCTCAATGGTTAAGACAATCGCGACAAAAGTAGTCAAAGGCGTCGGGAAAGGAATCGCAAAAACTGCACTTAAAACAACATTGGGGGGCGCCATCTTAATGGGCCTCGGCGCTGCGGCGCCGATCACCGCCGCAACCGTAGGGCTGGGCGCGCTGGGTATCTATTTGGCCAGACTAAAAGGGAGAAAGCAATCCCGCGCACAATTGATGAACGACCTCCTAAAGAAAATGGAGCCACCGGAAGACTGTATGGAAGGGCCTACGACTACAACGGGAGATCCTCCGATTAAGCCTCCGAAACCGCCTGTGACCAAATGTCCACCGGGCGAGACATGGGACGGAGAAAAGTGTGTTCCAGATACTGATACCGATCCTGGGCCTGGGCCAAAAGTGGATGATAAAGATTTTACTATTCCAAATTATGGAAAAGGGAAAACGGTAGAAGCCTTTATTCGCAAATTCGCACGAAAAAATAAATTAGGAATTAGTACGCGCGGACTAGAAGAATTCTTGGAGGTTGTTGAAAAGTGGATGGGAGATGTTGAGAAAACTCATAAAGATAATGATTTCTTGAATCTTAGGGAGGATGAAGAATTGAACGACGCCTGGTTTGAACTTTCCCCAATAAAGGAGCCCGAACCAGGATCAAAAGATAGTGGAGAGAAAAAGAGTAGACTTATTTATGTTAAGAAGAACCGGACACGATCTAGTCGTGGGAAATCTCTTAGAAATAGGATTATTAGACTTATGACGAGCGGCGCAGGCACAGGTGGCTCGTTTGGAGGATCCCCATTTAAGAAACAGTATTTAGATAAAACAATCGTTCGCAAGTTTGCCAATGAAATGGCCAAGTTTATTATGGATGATCTAGAATCTCAAGGTGCGGAAGTTCAGCAACAACAGCAACAACAGCAACAACAGCAACAGCAGCAACAGCAGCAACAGCAGCAAGAATCTAAGCGGAAACAATTTGGGAAAATTCTAAAAACAATAAATGAGAAATTGATAAAATCAAATAAAAAACCTATCAATGAAAGGCAGTTGGCAAAATATCTCAAATCTAAAAAGAAGAAGCTATTGAAATAAATGAAAATAAAAAATAATTCAAATCTCGACATCTCCGATATAACGGAAATGCTTGAAAGCTTTCTTCCGTTTGCACAAGAGCGCCTTCAATATGACAGGCAGCCAGAGATCGCATTTGAATCCGATCCCGAGAACGCTAAGAACACGCTTGGGAAGACCGCTCAATACGAGCCGGCTTCTGGGACAATTACAGTTTTCATTGATAACAGACATCCAAAAGATATTATGAGATCGTTTTCTCACGAATTAGTCCACCATACGCAGAACTGTGATGGACAATTCGACAATATGGGATCGATGGGTGAGGGTTATGCCCAAACCGACGATCACCTAAGAAAAATGGAAGAAGATGCTTATCTCAGAGGTAATATGACTTTCAGAGATTGGGAAGATAATTATAAACAAACAAATCGAGCCTTTGCAAATTCTTTGAATGAAAGGCACGAAAGACTTTATTACGAACTTAAAAGGAG
>Ga0255047_10001848_pt1 | contig 14642 bp, 16 predicted proteins | sample JV7_2_1_MG_FD_183640 | JGI IMG/M metagenome (GOLD analysis project Ga0255047, IMG submission 183640) | Seawater microbial communities from Jervis Inlet, British Columbia, Canada - JV7_2_1 | ecosystem: Environmental > Aquatic > Marine > Inlet | place: Canada: British Columbia | collected 2016-10-06
CTCGGCGGGCGATGGTCTTACTCAGTTACCCCAGATTGATGAGGCGATTGTCACCTTACAAGTGACCCGCCGCACGAATGCCTATGATCCCCTCGTCGTGATCGAGAAGATTAATCATTTGAATGATGCCGCGATGACATTGATGGGTAAAGGTCCTTTCGACAAAGAAACTATAAAACTTGTATCATGGCGTGGTACTGAAAAAACCGCGACTGTACAGCCTACCGGCGGTGCCCCTTCATACGAGGTCACTTTTTGGGAGGAGGTAAGAGTTTATCAAATCCGCAAGGATTGGAGAGGCCTTGCACTCGACCAAGGTATTAATCACAAACCTGTATCTAAAAAAATCCGCATACAGAGACATGGTCAACCTGCGGGCTCGAACCAACCCCTTAATGGCTTGGGAAAAACGATATATGATGATAAAGGTGATCTAATTGTGGCAAACACTCCCGTAGCCCGGCCTATAATCGGCGTGGGCGGTTTGGCAGGGCTAAAAGTCGTCAGTACAGTAATCGGTCAGCCTTTAGCGTTCCTGATGTTCAATTACCACGAATTCGCTGACCTTGACATCGGAGACACATAATGCCTGATAGTTATATGCTGACCGGGCGGTTCATCCAGCTTTTGGAAGACACCATCGCTCGTGTACATGCCCTTGAAACTACCGGGGGCATCCTCGATAGCCGTGACACGGAGGATGGCATGTACGTGCGCCTCGTGGCGGCAGGCAATATCAATCATCAACTTACCGGTGGTTTCGATTCTCCTGCCCCGTACACTGCTGAGCGTGTGATTTACAATGAAGCTAACCTACTCTGGGTTCCTACCGAACCTGCGATGACTTTCAACCCCGATGAGCCGAGCTCATGGTCAAACACTTCATTATATGTCTACGACACCTCGGGAACTACTGGTCTCGTCGGTCAGGTACATTGGATTACCTTGAGCAGTTTTGAAGGTGGTGAGGCTTTCTACTGGGGTTTCTCAGTTAATGGGGATCACCAGTTCGCTCGCATCACAAGTAACGTTGCCGTTGGTTCCACTAATTATAACGCTGAACAGCTCGATAAAGATCTCGTACCGACAGGTGTCCTCTATGGGGGGGTGAATAACATGCCTGCAATTATCGCGCTGAACGGTGCGAAGAATATTGTGGCAGGGACATACGTTGTTGTCCTCAAATCAAGAGAAAATTTTTACTTCCTCGATCAAGAGAGCGAAGATATAATCGCAGAGCTCACCAGCGAATACGCCCCCGGCATCTATACCGGCAATCAGCTCAACGGCGATCTCGTAGCCGCAGGACTAATCTTTGACGGAAACCCCACGCCTATGCTGAAAGAGCTTTCCGGTCGTGAGAAACTCGGTGGTGAGCGCGTTCTCGTCCATGTGGTGACCGATGCCGCAGGCGACAAACAATATACTTTCCGATGGGATGATCCCATACTCGAAATGGGCGATGACCAGATCAGTCCCCCAGTTGATGCCAATGGATCATTCTTATCGTTTTTTGACGATGCCGGTGTGACCCTCGGTATTGATCGAAATTTCGATCCTGTTGATGGAGTCTATAAATTTAATCAACTGATCGCTATTGGTGTGGGTGGCTCTGTAAGTGAATCCACAACAGGCGTTGCGGCTGGATTAGCCATATCCCAACTCGCTGATCACACCTATCAAATCCAAATGGTGGATAATGCCGGTAATTATATACCTTCAACACCGAGTGAGCCAACAACTGATATTGATAACATCATCAATATTTACAATACAAACCCAGGTCCATATTGCTCGAAGCTTTTTTGGAATAATGCCACTCGGCAATTGAAGATCGAAACCCGGGATGCGAATGGGGTTCTCGTACCAGGTTGCACCAACACTGTGACCATCCCTTGCTGTGATAATAATGGTGACGGCGATGTCAATGATATCCCGACTGTTGTTGTGCCTCCAACAGTTTATCCTCCGACTATACCAACGGATAACCCTACTGACGATCCACACAGCGACGAATGTCAACCCCCAATCGTGAGTTGTTGCGAGTTAGGGGCTGGATATGAGCTGTGCTTACCTATCAGTGGCGGTACTCAAGTAGCGAGAGTCTGTGTTGATCTGAACGGTGCGGCAACGGATAGTTACTCCCTCACCTTGACCAGTGTCACCGGCCCGCTAGGCGCTGTTGGTGCATCGGCCTTCGCTTTATCCTCGATGGGATATCTATCCTTCAGTGGAGAGAGTATCTCGCTTGCTGAGGCGGCAGGTGTATACTCATTCGTTGTGACGGTCGCCAACGTATCAAACGAGACGGTCTGCGACTGGTCGGATTACACTATAGAATGTCAATTCCGCATAAAAGATTGTGAATGTGATGAGGATGACACTACTACGGGTGGGGATGTGTCTACTGACAATTGTCCTGTGGAGTGCAGTGATATAGAACTCGAAGCTGTGGGTGATCTATGCGTGGTCAATGGTGGCAGTCTTGAGAACGATACAGGGCGAGAAGCCACATTCACCGTCACTGGGACTTTACTTTATGGCGCGAAACCGAAACCCCAAGCTCTCGGATATTCTGGACCGACTGAATGGGTCTACACGCGGAGTGTCACCATTAATTTCTCAAAAACAGTTGATGCAGATCGTGGTCGGAATGGTATAGAAACATTGGCCGTGTCATTGACTGAAGCATCCACAAACTACGGATCAACCCGGCCACTGACCGGGAAACTCCGTTGGTCTTATACTGCCAACGCCCCCGATCCACGAAAAACGTTTCATGCTGAGTTTAGAGATTCGAGAGTTGGGGTAGGGGGGACGTTTGGGATAACTGATGCCAGAACTGGGAGACCAGGAGTGCTCATCGCTCAACATGAGAGTGTTTCTTCTGGGACACTTACCTCGACCCTCGCTATCTCCGATCCTGAGACAGAGGAGAATGGTCACGCGCCCGGAATAACGGTGGGTGAAGTTCGTATCGTTGATCCATGCGAGAATGATGAGTGGGAGTTCGCTATTTCAGGCCTAGACTCGGCAAAATTTGGTCTGGCTTTTGCCCAAGATACTAGTGTCCATATCTATCAGCGCACGGGTGTTAATTTCATGTTAGCAAATTATGATATAACTATCACTGCTACCCGCGACGATCCATCTCCTGCTTGTGTAAAAACTCTTAATTTAACGATCCCTATGTGTAGCCCTTTCAATGCTTCACAAGAGGAGGTTGCCACTCGATTAGCCGGTGCGCCTGGCACTGCCGTCACTGCTGGTCGCAGGGGTGATACAGTTACGACACTGACCGCATTAAACGGGGCGGCTCGAATAGTTCGACCTCCCGGAGTAATTGATACGGCATGGCGTATAATCTCCCAGAGTATAGTTGATGATCCCTCCGTTAAATTAGCAGAAGGGGGTTCCATCTTCAGTCTCCTTCCCATGAGTGACGGGGAGGCAGAGCTAGTCGTTCAGCAAGACCTCGCTCCCGGAACATACACAATCGAGTACAGCGTCTCTAATGCCGCGATGTATCTAAGTGATGACCCATATGAGATCTTCAATACCTTAGCGATAACAGTTGACAAGACGACTGCCAAGTACGAGCGTACGATATTACTAACAAGTTCAGGTGAAGTATAATGTTAAAAGCGACGAAAGATACTACGTTCTCAGGTGCGGTTGCAACGGTGGAGGCCTATTTTGAAGGTCCCGCAGTGCCGGTGACCTATAGTCTGGTAAACGGGTCTAAATCATTCAATAACTCAGATTTCACAATAAACTCAACGACTGGTGAGATCTCTTTGACCTCCACGCAGGCGTTGGGTAACTACTACGCCCGTTACCGTGTCACACGGGATGATCGACCCGAAGAGTTTGTCGAAGGCAATCTGAGGCTCTCTATAGCCCCTGAGACCGCACCAACCGTTAATGATATTACGTTATCATCAGGGCTTGTCGCCGATGAAGTTGTCGGTGTAGCGGTGACCACTTTTAATAATTCTCCTGAGTTCGAACTGCAGATGAACACATCGCTCGGTGCGAACCCCGCACCTGAGAGTGCCGCAGGCGATTTCAAGATTGGTCCAGTCGGTGAAGTTACACCGGGCGAAGCTCAGATCAAATGGACAGGTCGCGGGAGTCAGAGTAACGAATATGACTACGCTTACACTGCACTCTGCCGCGATGGTCAGTGTTTTTCAGGGAGTACTGAGTTTGATATCTATCACAACGTTCCGTTATCTGGGTCATTAGGCACACAGATCGGGCCACTATGTGTTAGTACAACATACACAGCACCGTTAAATGTATCTACGTACGAGCTAACACCTCACTCTGAGGCGTCTTTTGATGCTATGACGGCATTGATTCGGACGGACTCAGTTTCGACGAGTGTGCCAAGTGATAACCAACCTGATTTCGGTTATAGGCATCATGATGCTGACCAGATGGGAATATTCCGTGGGATGTTTAAGGTGCCTGCCGCCGAACTCTCAAATGAATTTGGTGCTACTGAACTATATTTAGGTGTCCAGAATCATATCACTAGAACTAACGCATCATGGATTACCTACCTATATACCACGACCGAGCCAACTGGTGCCAATAAAGCCAAAGGCATGCAGGATTGGACGCTGATTGACACCCTATTAACCGACAACGGTGGTGGTCAAGCGATGCTTACGTTCACTGGATTGCCTTTCGGTCAAGATTTCTGGATAGGTGGTATGAGCAAAGAAGATTATGATGACGATTATGCGACTGCACCATATACTTCAACAAATCACGAGTTGGAATTCGCCTACTCAACATACTCACAAGTCCAGCATAACGTCACGAAAGCTCCGACCTTCAAAGGTGCTGGATCATACTCATGCATTACGTCAAAAGCGTATGTAGCAGGCGGCGTTTGTAATGATCAAGGTGAGTTTGATGCTCTACTCGTGCAGATACGCGCTGATGCAATAAGCGCAGGTGCGTACATCCATTGGGTTAAGTGGTCAGGTGATTCCGGTCCGACAATACCTAACGGACAGGGTGATTACGCCACAGCTAATCCTACTAAATTCACTAGTTGGGAAGATATATGATCCATCGAAACATACACTTTAAATCCGCGCACGGACTCATATACAAATATGAGTTGATTGCGAAAGTAGAAACCCAAACTGATATTATCGGTAGGGGTTTCGAAAAACCCTACATCCACTTGAACGACCATGGATTGTTAACGCAATTTCCTGGCTACCGCTGGGATGGATGTAGTGGCCCGACTATTGATACTGAGAAGTGGAATTGGTTTCATGGATCAACCATGCATGCCGGTTGTGCTCATGATGGTTTATACCAAGCTTTACGTGAGAGTTGGATGATTCCTCAGCGACTAATGATCGAGCCGTATTACCGGAGATTTAGAGAGTTGCGCGAGAAGAGCGACGATCTCTTCGGGAAGCTATTAAAAGCCGATGGAGTTTGGTATCCTCGCCGAAAACTCTACCATAGTGGCGTACGTTTATTCGGGGAATCATCAGCTTTACCGGAGAAATTAAAATGAAATATTTACTACTATTATTCCTCACCAGTTGCTCAACGACATACGTCACTGTTGATAAGAAAATATATGTGATTGGTATCGGGAATACGATTGATCAAGGTGGCTCAAACCTCAAGGATAACACCCTCGATCAAAAGAGTGATGGTGAGCTAGTCTTACCTGTGAAATAGCGTTTGGTGCCCAGAGAGGTTTTTTCCTTGAACTCTGTTGACTCTCTGGGCATTTTTATTTACACGTCATCTTCGATAAGTGTGTAAGTAACTCTGTATTTATTGATTTTATACTTTTCTCTATCCTCATATACGTCGTGGTAATTCGATCGTCGAGCGTCACTAGCACTCTCGAATTCAGTCGTATTGTGGGCGCTCATACCATATACTTCTACCGCAGTTTCAGGAGTATTGTCAGCTCCCCGTTCGTGAATCATGTATACATCTTTATCCATTTTCTTCTCCTTAATTCCTTCCTGAATAGACCCATAAGATGCAGAGTGCATCAGCAGTCTTCTTAGTTACTTTTACGCTATTGCGTACTTTTATTTCTCCGTCTTTTTGGATGTATAATCCCGCCGTCTCGGAGAACTTCTCGGTGGCGAATGATTGGAAGAGTTTTTTCCTCTTCTCATAGTTGTGCGAACCCGACGGCACCAATCTCCCGAGCTGGTTCTGCCAGTGTTGAGGCGATACGAGCTTCACATCTAGCCCACACTCGCGAAAGAGCGTCAAAGCGATGTGATAGTTAGCTGATAGACTAAAGGACGTTCTGGGTGTGTCTGCTGGCCTCGGGCCAATAGCTTCCATCCACACTGTAGTTTCCTTAGTTATCGCTGATGCCGTATGGATCATTTTTTTGAGGTTCTCGTACTGATACATCGAGAACTGCTTCGATGTTAGCTTCTTGATACCTTTCTTCTTATCAATCTTGTGTTCAGGCATAGGAATAACGACTATCTCTCCAGAGAGATTTTCCATTGCCAGACCACCACCAACACCGGGATCGTAAGCGATCATTTTTTAGCCCCTTTCCATTGCCATTGCCCCGTCGTCTCGTGATATTTTGCAAAACCTCGATCAATGGCTTCTTTTTTGTAATCCGCAAGGTGACCAGACTCGACAGTCACCGCAATCAGTCCCCCTAGTATAAGCCCCATGAGAAAACCCAAATAGCCGGTAAACGTTGACTCATTCATTTCTTCTTACTCCAATCAATCTTATCGAAATTTTTCTCAAAGGACTTTAAATCTGTTTTCCGCGTCTCACTCCCTTTCCCATTCTTCACAGTGTTGAGTTTCATTTTAAGGGGTTTTTTGCTCATTTCATCACCTTATCAATATTCCGTTGTTTTCTTATCGAAGTTTTAAGTATCTGCGCATCCAGAGAACCAAAGAACGAGAGGAAGTAAGCATTTACTTGTTTTAACTGACTGATGCGATGTGCACGATCAACAGCCTGTTCATTTTCACCTGGTACCCAGCTATATTCTACAAAAACAACGTTGGAGGATTTTGTCAATGTCAGACCTGTCCCTGCCGCTTGAATATTCCCAATAAAAACCTTGTTGTTACCATTCTGGAAATTATCGACAGCATCCGCGCGTTTCTTCATCGGAGTTTTTCCAATGATCATCGAGACTCCGACATCCGCAAACTTCTCTGCGAGCGCCTCAGCCACTGCAGTATGGTAAACAAAAACAATTACCGGTTCATCATTCGCGAGAATATCTCTGACGAATTGCTCAGCGAACTCTATTTTCTCCAGTCCGAGCTCTTGACGAACAGAAGCCATTTCTTCCATTGGCGGTAGTCGTTGGCCGGTCTCGATACATTCGAGAACATCATCGCGGTAGGCTCCCTCCTGCTTCAGGAGTTGAGCGACAGCTTTTTTACGTCCGACATTCGGCAGTACGTCGATCACTGAGTAAATCTTCGGTGGTAACTGAGGCAAAACCTGAGCCTTTTCCCGGCGAAGCATGAAGCGCTCTCTGAGCAGTGCATTCAAAACTGGGAGGTTTGAGCACCCACGGACGTTGAATTCTTTTACGAACTTCACGCCATGTTTCGTGCGAACACGTTTTTGCTCATCATATCCTGCGCAGAAATACTCCCCATACGCTCGATACTCGATGAGTTCTGATGGCCAATATTTCCAAAAAATGGATGCTATCAGTGGCCAAAGCTCCGCAGGTCTGTTCGACATTGGCGTTCCAGACATAGCGACAACCCGATCAGCTCTCGTGATTATCCCACCTGGTCCGAGAATCGCTTGAGTACGCTTTGACGTATGGTTCTTGAGATAATGTACTTCATCAATCGCTACGAGATCCCATTCTTGTGTGAGAGATTCTTTCAAGGCATCACACACTTCGTAATTCACAATCGTGATGTCTGTGTGGGGGTCGAGTTTAAATTTCCGCCCTTGAACAATTTGAGATCTCCGATCGTACACAAGCCACTTTTCAAGCTCACGATCCCAGTTCGTCTTCAGTGATGCTGGGCAGATGATAAGAACCTTGAACCTATCCTGTTTTGGTCTCTGTTCCGTCAAGCAGTTGATGAGTCCCGCGATCTGGATAGTCTTACCTAAACCCTGATCATCAGCAAGCAGACAGCGTTTGTGGCGTTCCATATATGCTATACCGGCCATCTGGTAAGGGAAGTATTTCAATCCTCCAGGTGCATGAGCAATATCTCTGTGCGCTTTTGCGTATGAATCAACCGCGGTGGAGTATAAGTTTTTACAAAAACGTTTGATTTTATCTGGAATGATCTGACCACTTTTCGCCAGGTTCATCACTGGTTTATATGAGTAAAACCTTCCACCGTTCACACTGAATGCATTATTTTCCCATTTCATCGTACATTCCTCTTAGTTGTCCAGCTTGCATTAGTCCCAAGTCCGAAGTCTTCAGGACCCGAAGAACGGATATCTCCTGCCTGACGTTTACCAGTCTCGAAAGCACGGGCAATCAGGCCATATTGGATGGTCTCTGGGTGTGGAGGTTTCGACATAATTGCTTTTATACGATCCCGTTCGATGCGCTCTTCGAGCGTTTTGGGTTTCACCTTTTGTTTACGCAAATACGCCTCTTCAGTCTTTGCTGTGCCTTTCGGGATGTTCGCCATTATGGCTATTTCCGTCCGGTGCCCAGCGTACAGGCGATCCCGGACACGTTGGATGTTTAGAGCTTTACATTCTGGTAGTTTGAAGAGCTCTAAGATCGTTAGCTTCTGATCTTTGTAATCATATTTTTTAAAGTTCGACATGTTTTGCACGACCCAAATGTTTGTTGATTTTGTCTTCATACGTACAGCAGTTCTTGAAAATGCAACCCGTGTTCCAGCTCACTGCCAACTGGGTGAGAGTAGGTTCTTTGTCGAACTTATCTAGGTATCGATCGCGCTGATGCATCAAGAATATCGTGCACATACGTCGCGATTTTCCGGGGCACCAACGGTCAGAGTTTTTGAAGATTGGTGTTGCCCCTCGCAGTACGAGAAGGCGGTTGACTTCTTTGACCATGATCGGTCTGATCTGAAGAATGCCGGCGGCATCCTCAGCTTGGTTGAAGGCCATAACTTGCCCTCTTGATTCTACTGCGATTAACGCAGTTATGATGATTGTGAACGTCATTTTTATTTATCCTTTTTACATTCGTTACAGTGATGGTAACTACCTGATGCGCTAATCCACCAACCTTTCTTCCTAATAGCATCATCCAACTCAGACTCATCAAACACAAGCGCATGGATCAGTTCGGACCCCCCACATTTGTCACAGGTGATTTGGGCTCTTACTTCACGTCTATTGACAAGTCTGAGCCACCAGCCGAGGCAATCCATAGTTTTAGTTAAAAAGCTCATTTTTATATTCCTCTCTCTAATTGAGCGTTAATCTCGTCTCTGATTTCTATCAGATGTGTCTTCAGTAATGCCCGAGCTTCTTTCTCCGTTTCACCAGCATAGACGACAAACTCTCTCCCATCAAAAAGTGCTGTGGCGTAAAATACACCCCGTCCATTGAAAACACCTCGTGCTTTGTCGATACATATATCCATTATCTTTCTCCCCACATAGCAAGAGCATCTTGTAATCGAGCCCGGCACAGTTTTTGAAGCGGTGGTGGTAAAATTGTATCTCTATAGAACTCAGTGAGTAAAAAACCAAATTCTCTTGTGCGATCTTTTTTCAACATTATAGATTTTTTTGGGAGTTTACATATCTCTGTCGTAGCGTATTGCCAAGCCATCAGATCGATCTCGTGAGGTACGATTATCAGGTTATGCCAAGCATCGCTAAAATCAGAGTATTTTACGCTAATAAAAGTGCTGGCGTATTCTTCGATATTTTTACATTTAAAAAAATCTACGCCTATAGTTTTGCACATATCCTGCGCTTCATCGTTTGTGGCCACATAATCAAAATCACTCTTGTCTGTAGCGACACCAAACACCCGAGAACCTGTGCGTGAAAAATTCTCCTTCATGTAAGTGATCAGTGCACTGATCTGGTGCATACTTTTACATTTCATCTTATCCTCTACTTTGTGTTGTCTGCATAAGGGAAAGATATCGTGAGTTTGCGTATAAGTCAAACCTGTTTTAGAGATTTAGGCAAAAAAAAGCCCGATACTCTAATATCGGGCTTTTTAAGTGGTCTATAATTACTGATAGCGGCAAGGCATGGAGTTGGAAGTACATGTCTTGTCGTTTTTTTCTCATAACTGGGCGATTCAAGCCATCCAGTTAACCGTCCTTCTAGCAAAGTTTGTATTAATCTGTTTACAGATAACTAAAACTTAATTTTGGGCCAGAGGGTGTTCCAGAGGGTGTTCCAGCACTCTTCCGGTTTTATAACCATTCCCGTGGTTATAAGTCCTAGTGGTCTTTGGTACTACTTTGATCAATTGCTGAAGTCGAACTCCTCCATACTATAAACCGATCAACACTGAGTTCAAGCAAAAGCGTGTTTTCTCTGGGGAAGTTTCTCTGGAACGAAGAGATCTTCGGCACCGGTGCGAACGAGATACTCATCACCAGCATCGGTGTAAACCGGGCGATACTCGTGCCTGTATGCTGATATCCGAGCAAATTCGATGATAAAGTCTTTCGGGTGGCGATCAATATAGTTCTCATTCGATATTGCTTTCATCAGATCTACGAAGCCGGTCATACTGATCGCTGTCCCAGCATCCTCAAACGCTCTGCCAAGTAACCACTCAACAGTCTCATGGCGGCGAATGACATTGCGCATCCGCACACCATCAACAGTGACTCTGGGGAGCATCTCGAAGTCCCGGAAAAGATCTGTATTGAATACACTCTCATCGAGGTAAGCGTTGACTTTGGATTTACTTTGGCGCGCTCTTTTAGCGAGGGCATCCAACGTCATGTAAGAGCCAGGTTCGATATTATATAAAGCACTGCGGACTTTCGAAGCTATTGGTGCCGGTTGAACGAAGGCGGCGCATTCATCAGGTATCCGTTTACTATGAGCCGTCCAGACGTTTGTGGTGCGCACAATAAGCTCAGGATCGACATACTTGACAGCTTCTGGTAGAACAATGATGTGTTGATTCCGGTGGGCAGGAGGGATGCTCCCCCACGATTCGGCAGTCGCTTTTACCATATGGTAATTTCGGTAACCAGAGTTCCGGCTGACGACCTGATTGATCATGTTTTCCATGATTATTTTTATGCAGGTGGCCACAGTTTTTCCGGTGCAGAAAGAGAGCTCTGCCACTTCCTGAGCATCTGGGTATGTGATAATACTGATGACTTTCGAATTAATAAAAGCATTCGAGCCCACTACATTCACGAGGTTATGCTCGGAGAGTTTTTTACCTTTACGATCTTTGCCATTGGCAAAAAGTGTATGAGTATAATTGTTGACGCTGTCACAGTAATGCGCTCGGGGTGAGGTTTCTGTCTTGTCGCGGTCAGATTTGTAGGGGGCGTATCCGGACCGGAGATCTTGGGAAAGCACGATGTGGAGGTCTCGGTCGAGTACTGGTTGCATGGTGTCACCTAGAGTTAACACGTCCGAAAAACCATTGTGAGTCAGTGCCATGTCGAGGCCTTTTGATGCATTAATAAAAACGCAATAGTGATCCTGTAGGAGACCAACCATCCGCGATTGTCGCTCATCAAGTTTTTGTTTAGGCTCAAAAGCTTTCCCATACACTGTGATCTGCCCGGCATTCGAATACGTATCAGGATCAGTGACGTGATGGGGTTCTGCTTCATCAAAGATGATATCTTTGTCGGGATGGACAACATCACCTTGGGACATTGGCCCGAAGCAAGTCAGGAGTTTGGCATAAGTGATAAGTGAGACGCCACTGGCAGTTTTTAGGCGATTGAGTCTGCGGCGGTTTTCGGCTTCGAGGAACTCAGCTTCTTTTTCGAAAAGATTTTCACAATAGAGAGGAAAGCTTTTGACTCTGACATGCCGACCATGTCGGACATGCATTGCCGGGTCGAAGATTTCCTCAAGTATTTTTTTCTGCGCAGAAGCGTACTTGTGACTGTATTTCCGGTGGATCTCGTAGAGCGGTTTATTTTCCGGGAAAAATTCGAGGATGAGTTCCCCATAGGATTTAATCGTGCCATGATCAACACCCATCTTTTCCAGTCGTTCAGCCATAGCATTAATGTGGGCATTCGTGGGTGCCACATAAAGACCACCTCTTTCCTGCAGGAACTTAGCACTTGCCGTACTTTTCCCTGAGCCCGGAGGTGGATTGAAAAAGACTGTGCCGTATTCCATACCAATGATGGTTTCGATGTGCTTATCGATCTGGGCATTGGCATAATCAAAAACCTCATCAGCCTGCAGAACAGTATCGAAATCCGTTGGGGGAAAGAAAGGTTGGTTACCGGCATTCCGCTTCGCTTCTATATCGAGTCTACGCCCCATCGGTGTCTCTGCTTCGGAAGCCACGAAGAAATCTCGGCAAATTTTCTCCCATGCCACATCCAGCCAATTTCCTTCACCGGCAATGTCATTCATCGCAGAATGAAAATAACTGTAGTATTGCTCAGGGGTCAAGGTGTCAACGAAACGCGTCTTGGCTTGGGCAATTACCTGGAACACTGTTTCGTCACGTTCTCCTTCGCCGGGCGCCTCACCACCAACCCATCGGAACGGTGCCACACCATGCGGGAGCATCGCCAGGACTTCTGGTCGAGGTCCGCAGTTTTGCAGGTTTACGGTTGTATAACCCCTGCGAACATTGTTGACAATCTCAATTTCCTGCGGCAGACCGTATTGATCATACGGCAGAGTGTAATGCTCATTAGTCTCATGGTAAAAGTACTGTTTCGAGGTGACAGGTTTGTCATCGCGGAAACCGAACGGCACACGGGTCAGGGAGGTGCTGTATCGACCATCAAAGACGAAACGCTTTCCATCAAATTTGAAAATTACTTTGGAACCATCAGCTTTCGCCTTCAGCCCCATTCGGATGTCACCCATCACCATTGAGTAGAGCCACGCCCACTCAAGAGCGTTTACATAGTGTGAAAGTACAAAGACGATGCGTATACCGCCGCGTGAAGAACATATGGTGGCCGCGTGAGACCTGAGTACCGGACAACTGCGTTTCATATGGCGGATAACTGAGCGCACAGCTTTTGCACTGCCCCAGTTCGTACGACCATCTTTATTATAAAGGTCGATGTCCATAGCCATCAGACCAAACTTAAATTTGTCGAGGTGATGATGCTTTACATCATTCACTTTATATCTATAAGGGGTTTCGGATGTACCGAAAAGGAAATAGGAATCTTCAGGGGTTTGGTGAGTGTGGTGATAATCTAGATCAAGTAGATCAGCGATCGTATTATCTTTAGTATAAGCATTGTACTCTGCTTCGGGATTCGCTAAGACGTATGAGTATTCGTGACCACGGGTCTTGGGAGATTTGAGAATCGTTATTTTGTCAGTAAGCTTGACAACTGCATGTTTATGGGGCATATTATTCCTCGATGATTGAACGCGTCGTTTTAATGCCCAGGAGCTGATTTCTCTTGGGCATTTTTTTTTGATCTGTTTAACCAATACCTGCTGTTGAATGAAAAAGCAACGTCCCGCCAAAAAATAAAACCAAAAACACAACGTCATCGCCTTTTTATCATACCTCTCTCGAAAAACTTTTCAATAGATCACCCAAAAAAGAGCCTTTTTCGGCCAAAAACAGGCCTTTTTCCCGCAAAAAACACTGATGCTCTGTAGATAGCCTAGAATCCAATTAGTGGCCCCAACCCATATACATATAGGGTAACGGTACATCCGTCGCCGAGACGATAGGCTTCTGTCGATTTTAGGCAGTATGTCGCTGGTCCGGAGGACCAAATACAGGCTAGTTTTACCTGATATAAGCCCCTTTTAGAGGGTGCAAATAGTCACATTTGTTAATAGTACTTTTTCACATGGTTGCCTCGCGGGGGCGCGCACGTAAGATAATATTTAGGCGTTTTTTTAGCACAAACTGGCCAATTTTTTGCCAAAAAGGGCCCTTTTTGATGTTTTATGACACTAGCTCTTAAATAGTACGTTTTGGTCATTTTGCGTTTTTTTAAGAGGACCAAAAACTGTCGATATACCATCAAAAAAATCTATTAGTTTTTTGGACCTCTAAAAACTTGATTTAATAGCATCTTTTCGCGAAGAAAGCATCAGCGAGGGTTTGCTTATTCGCAAACTAAGCTTTATAGTGTTCCAACACCGCAACTAAACAAAGAGGATAAAAACATGAGTACTGAGCATTTAATTTTTGAAAAGTCAACGATGCATAAGGGTGTGGTTGGTCACACCCACGAATTCTCCTTAGATTATCGTTCGAGTAAATTTGATTTCGATGTAGCGATTTTCGATGGCTACGATGATACTCAAGTATACCCCACTGTGTTCTATGGCCTCACTCACGCTGAGGTTGTTACTATTGCTAAAAAGATGATCAACGTCGTATCTATGACGTCGGTCACTCAAAAACATTTCAGTGAAATCGCTACACTGTTAACTGAATTAATCCCACTGCTGGAGTTAGAAGAAGATGCCTAAAAAATTGAAAAGTTTTACTCGCCCGTTAGTAGAAGC
>Ga0255047_10001849_pt1 | contig 14642 bp, 3 predicted proteins | sample JV7_2_1_MG_FD_183640 | JGI IMG/M metagenome (GOLD analysis project Ga0255047, IMG submission 183640) | Seawater microbial communities from Jervis Inlet, British Columbia, Canada - JV7_2_1 | ecosystem: Environmental > Aquatic > Marine > Inlet | place: Canada: British Columbia | collected 2016-10-06
CACCATTTTATCCTGCATACAAGAGATTGCTCAGTGGAGAAACACCTTTTGGAATAATGTCCATGTACGGAGAGAACTGGATAAGACCTGGATATGCTTCTCAATACAATAATCAATATTCAGCACAACCTACATTTAAACCTTTTGCTGTAACACCAAAGGAAGATATTGAACAGAAAGCTTCTCTTGTAAACAGAATAGTCTATTCGGCTACTGCTGTACAAGGAGAAAAAACTGATGCTTATCAGCTCTTCCTTCCAAATAACTTTTATGATGTACCACAAGAATTCGGTGAGCTCACAGATGTCTACGTATTTCACGAGCTATACGCTTCAACAAATCAAGTTCAATGGAAACTCTACTTCAATACCTTGGCAACACAAGCCACGAACGTCGGAGAAATTGTACTCGGTACGGGAGGTGCCTTTAACCGTCCTGCGACACCTATGGTTACTGTCGATGGAGGGTATGGGGGGACGGCCCATTGGCTCCATGCAATCAATACAATATACGGACGAGTTTTTGTAGACCGTTATCAAGGCAAGTTTTTTATGCTAAATCAAGGGCTTCAGTATTTCTCTGGAGATCTGGACGACACGGATAGGTTAGAAGTACAAGCATTGGAAAATGACGATATTCGTGTTGGTTCAGAACCTTTACGTGAGAGGGTTTTCATCAAGGTAGGTTCTGAAAAGATATGGAGCTACAACCTTGAGCGAAAAGTATTTGTATCACGACATACTTATTATCCTCGTTGGATGTTCTCACACGGGCCACATATGTATTCAAATTATCTGGAACATGCTGTGGATACTGCAAAGAACGGCATCTATAAACACAGTGTAGGTATAACAGGTATGTATTACGGAGAACTGCACCCTGCATTTATTACAATAGTAGCTAATGCAGGTAAAGAAGTTTCCAAGCAATTCAAGAACCTTGAGATACTCAGTGAGCGAATCACTGAGGCAGGACTTAATATTCCATTCTATACATTCAATCAAATGAAGGCTTGGAACAAAGAGCGCAATACAGGGCTTTTGAATATAAATCCAAAGACAAATGCATTCCAGATTCCTGGTATTATGGAGGTTCTGGCAGCCAAGGTAAAAGATTCTTTCAGATTAACTATGTCAAGAGATGTGGTAATTGACCCACAAATTGATATATTTGCTGTAGGAAATCATGCTCAGAAAATAGGAGACGCTACTCTTACAAAGTGGCTTCCCAAGATGAGAGGCACATATATAGAAATAAAATTAATCACAGATAATACACAAGGACCGATATTCTTATTTGACGTTCTTACTGAAGTATCTGAAAACATTAGGTAGTTATGGCTAAAGATAAAAAAGCTTTCGCAGATAAAAGTGGGTTTGGTAAATTCTTCGATGGAGAACAGGGCGCTTTTAGTAAAGACAAAATAGGAGGTACTGTAGATTCTGCTATGAAAGTTGGAGCTACAACTGTAGGTATTATGGATAATATCAATAGTGCTGATGATATGGATGAACGTGGTAATGTGAGTGGTCGTATTGATACTGTTGGTAATATTGCTTCAGGCTTTACAACAGGTATGGAAGTAGGTGGTGTATGGGGAGGATTAGCAGGAGGATTTCTTGCAGGTGGTGCTTCTATATTAGGTAAAAATGGTATGCCATCAGCAGAAGAACAGGCACAACAGGAGGAGGAGTTTCAATTAGGGCTTCAGATGAAGACCATCAGACCTGAGAATACTTTTGCTCAACAACAACCTATGCCTGCAAAACATGGTATGAATATAATTGGTGGAGATAAGAAAGTTGAAGTGGAACGAGATGAGGTAGTTCTTCGCAAGACAGGTAGAGCTTATAAAAAGGTAGCCGATTTCAAGGGTGGTAAATCCCATGAGCAAGGTGGAGAAGATTATCTGGCTCAGGAAGGTGATGTTATTATTCCGGGTAATAAACGTGGTAAGGTAAACATGCTTTTGAAAAATCGCAGATGGTCTGCAATTGAATCAATGCGTATGAAATTACCTACTGATACAGGGCAAAAAGAATTTGCATTAGGAGGTAAAACTGTTAAAGCAGGGAAATATGAAAAAGGAACTAAAGGAGTGAAAGTAAATAAAAATCCTATATATGATAATTCCAAATGGACTCCTGAAGCTGTAGATGCTTACATTAAAAAGAAAACCGTCAAAGGGAAGAAAGCTAGAATTACGGGAAAACAATTGTTGGAGGCTGCTAATCGTAATGATTTCCCAATAGAACTTGCACTTATACAAGGAGCTATAGAAAGTAATTTTGGAACTAAAGGTGCAGGTGATTGGACTAATAATATTTTTAATTGGGGTAATGTCACCGAAGGTGATAAGAAGACAAAAGAAGAAGCTCTTAAAGACGGGGATAGAAAAGTAATGGATACCATAGGTCAAGGAGTAGATATTTATATGGGTAAGATGAAGGAGCTTTATCTTAGAAAAGTAGGGAAAGATTGGGAGCAGTTACTAGAACCTGATAAATTTAGAAATGGAGCTGGTAATCGTTATGCAGATGCAAAAGATTATGAAGAAACTCTTACTAAGGAATTAAGAGATGTAAAAAGGGTACAACAATCTCATAATGTTAATTTAGATGGAGATCTTATAATAGAGAATATTGAAAAAAATAAAGATAAAACTACTACTACAGGAGGAGTACCTGATTTTAAAGACTTGACAGTTGAAGAACAACAAAAAGCTCTTAAAACAGATGATGCGCGTGTAAAAGATATAAAAGATATAAAAGGGTTCTGGCATAGAGGAACTGCTAAAGGAAAATTAGCCAAAATACCTAAACAAATGAATTTACCTGCAGGAGCAGCTTTACCTAAAGATTATTTTAATATAGGTCCTCGTTTACTGAATTTATTTGGAGATGATGTTAATACTGATGAAGTAGGGTTTGAAGAGACTGAAGAAGGGTATGCACTTGAAAAAGAAGCTGAAGCTATCTTTGATGTTATGCGTGGTGAAACTTCATGGTGGAGAGCTGCAGCTTCTCATATAGAAGGAGTAGATGCTCTTCGTAATAAAGTACTTACTGGACAAAGTATTAATGCAGGTATGCCGGCGGCCACAGGAAATATGATGGCAGGATTAGAACCTGAAGAGATTGATACAATTCTTCAGGAAATGAAACGTCAGGGAACCATCACAGATAAAGGTGTTCAATACGCTAATTTTGTGTATAATAATCCAGATAAAATTCATACCACAGAAATGAAATTTGGGTTAGCTGTAGATGTAGCTACACTTGTAGCAAATCCAAAAGCTGTTATAAAAGCTGCTATTGGTGGAGGTAAACTACTTTGGAAAGGTGGAAAACTTACAGCTAAAGGAGTAGCAGCATTAGCTAAAAGTAAAACATGGTCTAAAGCATGGAAAGTTCTCTCAAAAGATGCTCCTGCTCTCGCTAAGAAAATAGGTAATAATGTTGTAAAATCATTAAGTGATGATTATAAATATGCAGGAAGTGAATCTTTAGATGATATGTTAAAGAGTGTTGCTACTGTTTCTGATGATTTAGCAGATTCAGGAGCTAAACTTACTAAAGAAAATTCTGCGTGGGTTGAAAAAGCAAAACAAGCACAAACATTTATTAAAAGTGTTCCGGATAGAATTCGTAAAATGGTAACTGGGAACTCAATTGATGAAGTAAATGCTATGCGTAAACAGGTTGAAGACCTTACAGGTAAATCCTTTAAGCAACTTCAAACTATGGAGCGTGCAGATATTGATAAGCTCATTAAAACTAATTGGGATAAAAAAGTTAAAGGTGTTGAAGATGCGATTACTACTTACGGAGATGCACGAAAGAATCATGCTCAATTAGGAGCTGACCTTAAAGCAGCTCAACAAGAATTAAAAGCTGTAAAGGCAGGTAAAGCTGATCCTATTGAAATAGGTAAGATTGAAGCAAAAATAGCAGAATATGGGGATAAATTAGTAGAAGCAGAAATAGCTATAGAAAAAGCTCAGGATGTTTCTAAAATGCATTTTGATGAGGTAGCACGGTTAGAAGGATTTATGGATGATCCATTATACAAAGATAAGTTTAGAGTTGCTATGAAACTTCAGCAAGGTGTAATAAACCAGACTAAAAAATTAGACCAGGCTGACGGAGCAGTAAAAGATGCATTACATAGAGAAACTTCAATGATGCAAGCTTTAGAAGGATTATCAGACAGTAAGAAAACTGTGAGGCAAAAAGCTATTGCTGATATGGAATCTGCAAATAAAGCAAGAATTGCAAATAAAGCAGAATCTTTAAAAGATGTGCATAAAGCTGGTGGAGAAGTTCAAGCAGCTAAAGGTCGTCAAGCGAAATTTGAACAGAATGTAGCTAAATTCCCTAAGATATTTAAAGCATTAGAAAAAGATGCTAATGCACTGAGAGATCTTAAAAATGGTACACTTACCTGGGCACAGGCTGCAAATGTTGTAGCACAAATGGAAAGAGGAGAACCTGATGAAGCTCTTAATACAGAAATAGATAGTTTACGTAAAGACGAAGCTGATAATATAAAAACTCCTGAAGAAAAAGGGGCTGATCCTACTCCTCCTGTTGATGATGGAGAAGAGACAGAAGTTAGGTCTGTTAAAGGAACTGTTACTGATTACACTCCACCTACTAAAGATATGGATATCGTAGGACAGGATGGTGATGAGCAAGGTTCTGGAAAAGAAAAGAAAAAGATTGGGGATACAGCAGTTGGTAATGCATTTGAGACTTTGGCAGGATATGCTCCTGCTATCTACAATATTGTAAAAGGTTTGCAACCTGCTGACAAGGTTCAACGAAGATTTGTCACACCTCAGACCAAGCAATACCAAAATCTGTCTCAGTCACATATCAATGCAATTGATGATGCTTTTGAAACAGCAGTGGGGAATGCCAGAAACCTTTCTGGTGGAATGATGAGTAATTTCCGTTCCAATGTAGAAAAAGCATGGGCAGACAAGATCAAACGAAGAGGTGAAGTCAATACTGCAGAAGCAGGACGTGCTGATGCAATAGCTTCAGAAAATATCAGTATTCTCAACAGAGCTGATGAATTCAATACACAGGTTCATGCAAAGGCAGATGTTATGGATATGAAATCCAAAGCTGCAACCAAGGCATTCTTGGGTCAGGGTATTGCAGATGTAGCTAATATAGCTTCACGAAATAAGAAAGACCGTAATGCCGAGAAGAATCAGAATATGATGCTTGGGTATATGCAGACCGGTAATTTCAAATTCGGGAAAGATGGCATACAATTCATCAAACCTGAACTACCTGCAGAATTACCTGCAGAGAAAAGCACAACTGTAAATCCATTCAAGGAAAATGTTTTTACGAAAGAACTTGCTCAACCTGATGTAAATACAGATATTAGAATAGGAGATGACAAGGATGAAGTGAATTGGTTAAATTTATAAAAAGAACGTAATGGCAAATTTATTTGAAACACCTATAGCAGCTAAACCAATGAGTGAGTTCGTGGCTCTACCATTGCAATTTATTGACCAGACTCTGCAACGCCGTCAGGCTCGTTACGACAAAGCTCGTTCAAGTGTGGACGAGGCAGAGGATGCTTGGTTGAAATCCAAAGCTCTGCCCGGGGATATGGCTCGTAACAGACAGCTTATATCTGAGCAGGAACAAAAGATCGATGACCTTGTAGAAGCTGCAGGTGATGACTATTCTCTGATACAGGCTCCACTTGACAGGATTACACGGAATATAAAACGAAGTATGAATTATGGGGAACTTGGAGCACAGAAGATTGCCTACGAATCTGCATTGAAACAACAAGATGAGTACAGGAAATTACTTCAACAGAGTAAAATACAACAATCAGGATATGACAGTTTTGTAAAGAGTATATCCAAACATGTAACCAGACCAACTGCTGAGGGAGGGTTTTCAAGGTTCTCCGGATATTCACCATCAAACGTGGTTGACCCTACTCAGCATATCTCTGATGCTGCCGATGAGATCAATGCAAAATATGATGAGGAAGGACAAAGGTTTGTAGATGCTGATACAATCTTAAACAGTATCTCACATAAGCTGAAATCCAACCCTAACATCATACGTTCCATAAAAGAGAATTATCTGGCTTCTTTCACAGGCAGTCCATCTGAAGCTGAGAAAGGTTTTCAGGGGTATTATGAAGATATGATAAAAAGAGTGGTTCAGGAAAAAGCGTACATGAAATACAATACAGTTCGTGAGGGTGGTACTCGTACAGGAAAAACTCTTGGTGGAACATTTCATAATTTCCAATTGCCTAATATATCAGGAGAATTTGAGTATAGTGGTGCATCAATGGCCAGAGGCAAGGACTGGGTCAATAAACTTCTTGGGCTCAATACTACGGAAGAATTCGAAAAAAGTATTGCTACACCAGAATCCAAGAAACGTATCCGTTATATAGAACAGCGAACAGGTGAGGATTTCCCTACTACTTTTTATGAGCAGCAGGAATGGATCAAGAATCATGCTGGAACACCTAAAGTTCAAAGTCTGGTAACCCGAGATGCTCTCAATTCAGAGATAGAACAGCGAATGACAAAAGAAGGATTATTGAAAAATCCTACAGTTGGACTTTACAATCAAGATGGTTCTGCTGTGACCGGCAAGCAAATGAGGGACAGAATGGGTAAAAATGCTGATGGAAGAGTAGCTCGTGTACTTGGAATTGTAAGTGCAGGTGGTACCTATCCTATTGGCAGTGCAATAATACAGGGAAAAGACGGAGCGCTTATGGTACAACCACCTACGGATACCAAGACATTACAATCTGCAGGATATGCATTGTGGAAAATAAATAAAGTGAAGATGACCAATACGGGTGCAGAGACCATTAAGCTGGACTTCCCATTGTCAAGTAATACAGGAAAATTCATTCCTGCAGGAGTATATCAGACTTCTCATGACATTGCAGACAAGAGTGCTTATCCTAACAGTGTAGTACTTTCTCAAAATGGAACTCCAAAGTATATTGTGACCCAGAAAGGTGAATTAAAGATTTTATAAAAATTACATATTATGGCTAAAGAAATAGATGCTGATTTAACCATGCTTAAAGATGATACTACTCCGGTAGATCAAGCATATGCAGATCTTGTAAAAAATGCACAGGATGGTGGATCTTTGATTCCTGCAAGTACTGTCAAGGAAGCCAAACAGTCTATTCAAGGTATGAAAGACGAGCAATTGGCTGCCAGTTCTCTGCGTGAAGGAGAAGTAGACATAAAACTGGATGCAGGGCAATTGCCTGGTGAAGACATCAATACTACAAGAGCAAGAAATCAATCTACAGGCATCAAAGGGCTTAAAGCTGTTGGTGGTGGACTTGCTGTAGGTTCTCTGATTGTGTTAGAACAGTTAGGGTATTTAGCCGATATTGACACATATACTAACTTGATCGGTGAGGTTGAGGATGTATCAGGAAACTGGTGGTCTAAACTTATGAAGGAATCTCAGGAAGACCTTCGGGAGTCCGACACATTTAAATTATATGAGCAGGCACCTGACGAGAATGACTTTGCTTCCCAGATATTCAAATGGTCTTCTTTGGAAGGAGCTATATCTTCAGCAGTAGGTTTTGGTGTTACAGGACTTGGGGCTGCATCTGTGGTCTCTAAACTCGGGACTATGAAAAAGTTCAAGGATCTTGCACGCCTTACAGATGTGGCGATGGGAGACTTGGCTGGAGCCAGAGCTGCAAAAGGAGCACTTAAAAAAGGAAAAAGTCTGCAGGTAGCAATACGACAAGGACAATTTGCCGCAGCCAAAAAAGCTGGGGCAACACAGGCTTTTGTAGGTCCTTTGGCATCTTCCATGATGGCTAACTTTTATATGGGTCAGCTTATGGCTGCCGATACTTACAATCAGACTATGGAAACTCTGAGATTACAGGGTGCTATAGGAGATAAGGAAAATCAGATCTCAGAACTTGAAGCTCAGAAATTAGCCAATGACCAAGCACAGGAAGTGGTTGGTTTGAACCAGGCATTGCTGGCTTCGGCATATTTGAAATTCGGAGGCATCTTCAAACGTGCAACAAAAGCAAAAGCACTGCTTAAAGATCCTACAGCACTCAACCAACTGAAACAACTTATTGTTCGAGGTTCTCCTACAGCTTTTGTTGAGAACGTCTATCAGGAAATGATACAAATGGAACAAATCCATGATGTGCAGACAGAACTTGGATTGGCTTCTGATTACTCTGCAGATTATTGGGATAGAATGTCACAACTTGCATTGTCCGACAGGGCTGTACATGCAGGAGCCTTGGGTATTGTGGGTGGTCCAATACAATTTGCAGTGATCCAGAAACCTTTGATGGGCAAACAGATCAAGCAACAAAGAGAACGTGTAAAAGAGCAAAAAGAATATTATAATTTCAAGGATGAACTGAAGAAGCAGGATTTCAAGGTATTCAAGGATTTTGAAGAAGCTACCAAAAAAGCACTGTATTCAGGAACAAAGGAAGATGTGGAATTTGCTGAGGATATGCATGTAATACATCAAATCACTAAAATGAGTGAATGGGGTGTTCTGGACTATCTGAAAAAGGATATGGAAGACATAAAGACATGGACTAAGGAAGAAGCTGCAGAAGAGGGATATAGTGAGAATTATGCAGAAGTAGCTGATTCGGTTCTTGCTATGATAGATAATGCTGAGGAAGCAATATATGATAATGTAGGATATGAGAATATGGGTGAAGTTGTGTTCAATCAAATGATAATTGACAGAGCTTCTTTACCTAAAGCAATCAATCTGGCTGCCAAGTATTCTATTGCTCAGGATATGGTCAAAGGGCTTCAGGATGAAACTGGGATTTCTCTGAGTGCCAAGGATGTTGCATTGGAAGGATTCAAGATAAAACGTGACCCAAAAAGGTTTGAGGGCATGGATGTTATTGCCAAAAAAGCATTATTGAAAAAGGAAGCCAATGAAGATATAGCCATTGCAGATTATCTTGCCAAAAGTTCTTTAACTGAAAAATTCAATAAAGCTACTGAAGCATATGGGCGTTATGATGGTCTTATGAAAGATCTGATAGCACGAAGGGAAAAGATAACTTCCAAAGAGTATCAGAGAAAATATGCCAAAGATCAGGAAAGTAAAAAGAAAAATGTTGTAGAAGCTGTTGATAAGAAAAATCAGGAAGACAAGGATAAGAGAGATGCAGAAGCTACCAAGACCACTACTACTTTTGATACCGTTAAAAATGCTGCACCTGTAGAGACTGCAGAGCAAACTGCCAAAAGGTTTGAGAAGTGGAAAGAGCAAGTAGAAGGGAAAGCAACAATCAAGGAACGTACTTTTACATCACGGGATACCAAAGGTGAAGAACGTATTTATTCGCCTGAAGATCTTGTACGTTCTGTAGATGGAAGATTCTATAAGGTTCTTGGACAAAACTGGGCAAATCAAGCTAAAGGTAAATTGACTCTGTTGTCAATGCCTATACTTACAGAAACCAATTCTTCAGGTAAAGTTAAAAAAGGTGCTGGAGTATTTGACCTTAAAGAACACAGTTTTCTGATGCCTGAAGTCAAGCAGTTCTTGGAGTATGGTAGGACTATTACAGGGAAGCGATATGCAAAACATGCAAAGACATGGGCACCTTATATCCAACCTGATTCCAAATTGAAGCCAAATAATCTTGCTTTTAAAGAAGCTCAGCAATCACGAGCAGAACGAAATGAGGTTATCTCAGTGCGTGATATGGAATTTGTTACAACTACACCAAAAGGACAGTTGGAGAAAACAGAGTTTGCAAAAGAGTATGCTGTACATGAACTCAATGAATCTTTCGTCAATCCTTATAGGATAGAGTACAAATTGAACCATACAGGTAAAGAAGGGGAAACTCTTATTGATGTGTATAAGATTCCAGAAAAAGGAAAACCTTATAAACTTACCAGACTGGATCGTCAGGCAAACCTTAATTATACAGCAGTTGCACAAGCATTGTTGAAAGGGCCTGTGTTCGGGGAAGTGATAGGGCATTACAGCAATAAGTTCAATATCATAAAACTATTGGATGAGAATGGCAACAAAATATATAATTCAGTAAATGATCTGAAAAAAGCTTCTAAATCTCAACTGATAAATGGACAGGTATATCTGGCTTCCAAGAGTGAGGGTACATCAGAGACTTCAAAATATTATGCTGTATCTCAAGATGGTAAGCATATATCCACCGATGGAACTCTTGAAGTGACAATCGACGGCAATAAACATATTAAATCTATTCCTTTTAATGCTATGCGAGAAGGGGATACTTATGCATTGGTACTGGCTCCTGGTGGTCAAATCATGAATCTGGCACTGTCCAGTAAGAATCTGGTGGATCTTCCAAGTAACAGGGGACTGGAATCATTGGCTGAAGACTTCAAGGAAGATCACATTCAGGCTACACGAGAATATTTCTCAGAACTTGTTGATAATCTGGAAGGACTGGAAGATTTTGAAGTGTCCGATACAGTGGAAGGTGGTGAGGATATTCAGGGAGTTGGAGATGTGGATAATTCATTGAGAGATTCAGAGAAAGCCCGTGCCAATAAAAAGCAAAAGGAAACTCTTATAATAGATAACCGTAAAGGACTTACCGATCATTACAAGGACAATGTATACAAAATAGTCCGTGAAGGGTACAAACATGTATCCAATAAAATTGGAGATGAATACCAACATGCTAAAAATGCAGCAGGAAGAGACCTTATTAGAGATGATTATTTCACTCTGGGAGCTTCTGTGGATTCAAACGGGAATATTGTAGCCTCAGTAGGTGTACAACATCCCAACAGTAATGTAGCTACTATTTGGTATAATGTAACAGATAATCCTGTTGAATATACAGCATATGTAGAAGGACGTAGACGTAAAATGAATATTGACCATTTTGCTGAGCCTTTCCAGACAAATGAAAGAGGTGAACAGGTCAATGTGATCAATAAATCCATCGTGGATGGAGAACTTACAACTGATGCCAATCCAACTCAACTCTTTGGAGGTTCTTCTGCTACCATGACTGTAGACGGTTCTGACATTCAGGAAGCAGGTTCTAAAGCTGCTGCCAAAAGCCGCGAGTTCTTCAAGACCAAATTCACAGAGAAGATAACAGCAGTGAATGAGCAGACCAAGGCAGATTTCATACAGGAATTTGAAGAGGGTTTCCAAGCACGTATGGATGAGACTCCACTCAGTACATCTACAGATGATTTTATAAAATGGACAAAGAACTTCTTCAATCGTACAGATATTTCCAATACTGTAGAGGTGATGAAACTTGTCAATCAGGCATTCACTGAAAAGGGTATTCCGGGTACAGAAGAAGATTTCTTACGTCTTAAACACGATTTGAGTCCTGATGGTGAGAATGCCATTATGACCCTCAAGGCAAAAGCAACAGTTCTTCATCAGGTAATCGCAGAGAAAATAGAAGATGAGACCTTTAAGATAAAACTTAAGGATACTGCAGATACGACTTTTGATCCTGGTAAGTACCGTACTCAAAAAGAGGGTATCTCGTTTGGGGTTGGAGCTGCAGTATTCCATAAAGATTATGGACTTGCAACAGTTTCAAAAGGAGAGGTCAAAGGGTATTATTACATCAAACCTGAGAATACGGATATAACCACAAAGGTATGGGCCAGAGATGTATATGCCAAGGAAGGAGAATTCAGAAAACTCTTCAAACTGCGTGATGAGCTCGAAAAAGCAGTGGCATCCGGTAATGAATCCCTTATCAAACTCAAAGAACGTGCAGTTCTCAACAAGGAGAATTATATGGTCAAGAAAGGGTTGCTTGAGGATAAGAAGACTACTGAAGAAGTAACTGATAGTAAGACAACAGATGAGAAGTCAAATACAGAAGCCAATTATCCTAATGTGGATTTCAATATAGCTGAAGTAATGTCTAACTATGTTTCTCCATTGATGTCAGCCAAGATTGAAAGTTTCAAGGAAACTGACAGGACTATGGCTATGCAGTCTGCTTTTATCAAGCTTAACAATAATAAGGACAGATATACCAAACTGGCTAATGAAGATCCATTTTATAATTTCACAAAAGAAGATGTAAATGATATTATTGATGATACTGTAAGAAGTATCCCATATACTGTCAAGGAACTCAATGAACTGATAAATATTGCCAATACCAAAGTAGAACAGGCAACTACAGAAAAGCAAAAACAATACTTTGCTTCTCATCGTAATCGTTTGAAGACCATGCAGAATATGTTGAATGCTTTGATAAAACATCAACAAGGTGATGCTGTGGTAACATATAAAGCGCTTACTACACGAGGGTTGGAATCAGTAAGAAGACTTCCATCCAATTACAATACTACTGCCAGTGCAATCAAGACCTACAATACACTGAAGGAGTTCTTGAGTGTGCTGCAAAGTACTGTGGGTAGTGCTGTGGTGGCTGAGAGTGACTTGGTTGCCAATTTCTTCAATGCAGGGGTAGGATCTAAAAAAGTTACTGCACCGACTACTTCAACTAAAAAGGAGAAGCCTGCCAATGTAGATAAGATAGCAGTGGATGCAGAAGTGGTAACACCTTCCAAACCTGTTCCTACTGAAGTGAAAACCAGTGAGGATACCTTTATAAATAAGTTACGTTCAACTGTACATGGTACATTGAACAAAGCTCCAAAGGAAACCCGGGATGCAATGATAGCCAAATACGAGAATATGCTTAAGACTGAGGATGAAGCTTTTGTAATGAGTGTAATGAACCTTGAAGTCAAGAAACTCAAGAAGCAATATCCTGAAGATACTGAAACTTCAGACCAGAAAGGACCTATGTTCGATGAAGATGGGAATTTCATTGATGGTTCAAATCCTCCATTCAGATATGGGGATGCTATTACCATGAATGAAAAGGATTTCAATGCAGAGGTAGCCAAGGCAAAGGAAATGTTGCCTAATGTACCTTTGAAGGTTCTTGAGGATCTGGCATCTATGAAACACCGGTTTGGTGATACAGGTCTTGGAGCTTTTGACAAAGGTATAAGATTCTTGGTCAAAGGGGCTAAAGAGGGAACTGCTTATCATGAGACCATGCATGCTGTTGCTGAATTGCATCTGACATCCATTGAACGTCAGCAAATAGCAGAAGAATACGGACATGATAAATGGTCCCGTGCTGTAGATGAGAAACTGGCTGAAGATTTCACCAAGTATGCTTTGAGGTATTTTAAAGCCAAGGAATCTCCTGTTGATAAAATTGTATCCACAGTGAGAAATTTCTTCAAGCGTATTCTGGATATATTTAGCAAGACACGCAGTATGGATACTGTGAAAAAGGTATTTGAGAGAACTGTAAGCAATGGTTATGCACATTCTCAAAGTATAAACTATTTAAGTAATGTTGCACTCAATGAATCTCGTGCAAGTAACATTGAGACATTCAGGAAGTCCCTTTCTGAAAAAGAAAATGTAACTTTACAACGATTAATAGACACGAACAGAATTAAAATAAAATGTTAACATGGGCTGTACAATAGAGCAGGTTCTTACTAAAAACAATAAATCTTCAGACCTTTGGAAAAGTCTGACAGAGTCTATGAATACTCGGGATGCTCTTGAGTATTACTTAGAGTTGGAGACGAATCAACAAGCATATAAAGAAGTATTCGGAGAGAATGCTCAGGGAGAGGTTATGCCACATACAGCTACCAAGGCTAAGTTCAGACTTGTGGAATTTGATGAGTATGAAGACCAGGAGGATACTATGAATTATCTATCCAATATGGTTATATCTTCACTCAGGCAACAAGCAGGGATCAAAAGTGATTCCAGTATTGCTGGATTCAATTTCAATGCTATTGCAAATGACCCTACAGCTATTCCAAAAGCTATCAAGGATGTACGAAATACCTTGAAGGATTATTACAGTGATGAGTCTTTGTCAGAGAATCAGAGTGAACTTATCCTGAACGCCATTATCAATATCAACAGATACATGGAAGATGGTGGACGTTTAGGGCGTTTAGGACAACGTCTTCAGGATTTGGGTATACCTATCAGGATCACAAGCAAGAAAACCATAGTGGACCAGATGGCAGATGAAAAGCTGGCACAGAATGAAGAGGCAGATGTAGAACTTCTTGAGAACCAATATGAGAGGATATATGACATGGAGATCATTGAGACCTCACCTTTGACATCAGTTCTCAGTGGGGTGCAGACTTATATCAAACAAAAATATGCTGTAGATTCAAATTACAAATATGCAAGAAACAAGAACATAAAGTACAAACAGACCAATTTGGGTTCATTCAAAGCTGTTGATTATGAGAAGATAATGAATAAACTGTATTCAGGGTTGACTGGTATACAGACCATAGACCAGATGATAGTCAAACTTCAGGTGATGGCTGAAACATCTCCGGAACTTGCACCTATAGTGGAAGATGTTCTCAATGAAGCTGAAGGCCCACCAAGTACACATAAAGTAGGGGATACTGTTTATGAATACAATCCTATTGCAAGTTCATTGTTCTCCACCTTTGCTCGTCACAATTATGACATGTTCTCAATAGTCAGAGAACCTAATGGCAATATTTATTTCAGCAATGCTAACAAGTCTGTAGT
>Ga0255047_10001850_pt1 | contig 14641 bp, 13 predicted proteins | sample JV7_2_1_MG_FD_183640 | JGI IMG/M metagenome (GOLD analysis project Ga0255047, IMG submission 183640) | Seawater microbial communities from Jervis Inlet, British Columbia, Canada - JV7_2_1 | ecosystem: Environmental > Aquatic > Marine > Inlet | place: Canada: British Columbia | collected 2016-10-06
CACCAGGGCCCCGTTCAATCCAGACCTTCCACCCGATCGAAACCTGGCTCAGCAAGCGGTTGCGTCCCTTGGTCGAGAGACTATCAATTTCCCCGGCACAATAGCAAGCGCTGGGGCGGTGCTCGCCGGCCAGGCGGAGCGAATCACAGGACGGACCCAGCTCGGCGGGTTCGTCCGTCGATCGGCCGCGGAAATGGTCGAGGGCGGTGAGGCTCTGATCTCTGACATGAGCCTTCAAGCAACCCCCGCTGCGCCTTTTTCGGCAAGTTCGATAGTCCAGGGTGTGTTCGGAGCGATTCCGCAGGTTGTTGGAGCGGTCGGATCTGCCATTGCGACGGGTGGCGCGAGTCTCCCCATCTCGCTCTCAGTGTTCGCCGGCACCTCGGCGGCCCCCGTCGTGGGCCAGATCTACAACGAATCCCTTGCCGAGCTTGAGGAGCTGAGACCTGGGCATCCGGGCAATCTCCGGCTGGCTGAGAATGAGGCGACGATCGGTGGCGGCATTACCGCGATCACCTCCCTGGCTCCGGGCGTGGCGATCCTCCGGAAAGTACCAGGCGGCGATGCGATCCTGAGAGGCGCGGTCTCCCGCGTGGCCGGCCGCCTCGGCATGGCCGCTGTGGCTGAGGGAACCCAGGAATACACCGAGGGCGTTCTCCAGGAGCTTGTCGCCGAGACGTATCGGCGAGGCAATCCCGAGATCATGCTGGAGCTGGTCGATGCGTCCAGGATCGCCAATGGGCTGCCACCGCTGGGCAACGCCGATATGGACAAACTGAAGGGGCTCCTCCTCTCCCCGGAGCGGTTCCTAGAAGCGATCATCGGAGCGATCCTAGGCGGTGGCGCCCGTGCAGCCCTGGAGGCTGGTGGATTCGTGGATCCAGCGGCGGAGATTGCAGCTTTTCAGACGCCCGACGAGCGAACCTTGAACCGGCTGGCTGAGGATGTGGTTGTGCCTTCGGTGCTCGACGCGATGCTCGGCGAAGAGGGACCAGCGCGTGAGCCGACGCTGCCCCTGTTCGAGCCTGAGCCCACGATCGATCGAGCCGCCGCGCCCGTGACGCCTGAGCCCACGATCGATCGAGCCGCCGCGCCCGTGACGCCTGAGCAGCTCTCGGAGGCCGCCGGCCAGGATGCACCCGTGACGCTGGGCGCTCGGCTTGCCGATCGAAGTGGGGCCACCAGGTTCATCCAGGACGATCTCGGGCTGACCAGCGAGAGCATGAGGACCAAGGGCTACAAGTCCAGGACGCCGGGCGAGCTGGGTAAGAAGATTGCAAAGGCTCAACGCAAAGCACTCACCTCCGGGGATGGCACATGGCCGACCAGGGCCGGCGCGGACAAGCTCACCGATGAGCACCGGGCCCAGCGAGTCTCCCACAAGACCGACGAAGAGCGGGACGGGCTCCACGATGAGATCGTGGAGCAAATGGTGACTCAGCCCACGCTCCGGAACGAAGAGGACTACGCGCTGGGCAAGGGCGGATTCATGCCCGAGAATCCTCGCCAGGATCGAGTCGCCACGATCATCACCGGACCGCCGGCGGCTGGGAAATCCACATGGGGGTTCAACCTCGCCGAGAACACCGGCGCGGCTGTGGTCGATTCGGACTGGATCAAGCGGACGCTCCCCGAGTTCAAGTCTGGGGGCGGCAACGCCGTACACAACGAGAGCGGCGAGATCCGCGCCCAGGTGCTCGTGCGGCTCGCCGAGGATGGGACGAACCTGGTGGTGCCGGTTGTGGGGGCGGTCCCTGGCCAGCTCCAGTTCACGCGAGAGAACCTGGAGGGGCTCGGATACACGGTTCACCTGGTCACAATCCACCTCGACAAAGCCGAGACCACGCGCAGGGCTCTCAAACGGTTCGATCTGAACGATCGGTACGTCTCCCTGGACTTTGTTTTTGACACTGTGGGCAATGGCCCGCTCGAAACGTACCATACTGAAAAGGATGGCTTCGCCTCCGCGAGCCTGTACAACAATGACACCCCCGGATTCGATCTCCCCCAATTCGTTGAATCAGCCGACGGAAGCCCCAGCATCGAGCCAGGGCGGCCGTTCGCCGTACCAGAACCAGCACGGGATAGAGGCGGACGCGGACGTGGAGGGCCAGGGGATGGGCGAAGCAATCAAGCGAGCGCAGGATCGCCAGGCCCGCAAACAGCAATCCCTGGATCAGCGATTCCCGCCCCTGGATCCGAGCAATCTACCGAAGAGATAGCACTCGCCGCGATCCGCCTGGCGGACGGGCAGATCTTCACCGGCGAGACCCATGGGCACGCTTTTCTGGCAGCCCAGGACGCCGGGGCCATTCCAACCAATGAGGACGGGACTCCGAACCTCGAGGGGGCTGATCTCGATCTGTTCCAGACCAACCAGGGCCGCCTGGTCGATCGAGGGGAGGCGTCGGCGGGATTCGATATTCACCAGGCTGAGGAGATCCGTGGCGCGGTCGAGCCTGATACCGCGATCGGGAACCGGGGTGAGGCGTTTGCAGCCGGCGAGGTTGATGCGAATGTCAAAAAGCTGGGCGATGAGTTTGTAGAGCTGACCGATCAGTTTCGGCGAGGCGAGGGGACACCCGAGGCTGATGCCCGGATCAGTGAGATCCGCCAGATAGCTCGCGACTTTTTCGACGTTGATTCGATGGAGGAAGTGACTGGTAGTGAAGCGGAGAAGCCGACGCTCGCCGCAATTCGCACAGCGGACGGCCAGGTATTCGAGGCGACCAGTCATGCCCGAGCGCTCCTTCTCGCGAAGGAGGCCGGCGCGATCCAGGAAAACCCCGACGGGAGTCTCAATCTCGACGGCGTTGATCTCAATCTCTTTCGGACGAACATCGGCCGTCTGGTCGATCGTTTAGAGGCGAATAAGCTCGAAGTTCCAAAGAGCCAGCTCCCCCTTGCCTCTGAGTCGCTTGATAGGACGCCAGAACGAGAAGTGAGGAGGGATTTGGAGCAGTTGAACGCGGACCAACTCCGGGCCGATGCCAAGGCCGCCGGGCTCCCAACCACCGGAACCAAATCGACCCTGATCGAGCGCCTGGCCTCCAGAACACCCGATCAGGGTGTGACGCCCGAAGATATCGAGCGCAATCCTCCCAAGACGCTCCAGCCTGGTCGCCAGGGTGCTCTCCGCCTGGCCGGCGATCGCACGGTGCCCGTCACCTACGCCGTGGTTGAGGCTGAGGAGCTGCAAGCCAGCCACCTCCCAGGGCAGGGATTCGCGGTCAACCCGCGAGGGGATCGCAATGAGCGGCCTTATGAGGATCCCGTCGAGGGCAAGGGCCCGCGCGGTACGGTCCAGAAGATTGCGGCCAACCCGATCCCAGACCTACTCCTCACCGATTCCCCGACGCCGGTCGATGGTCCGCCCATCGTGTCTCAGAACGATCGAGCGGAGCTGGCGGTCCTGGGCGGCAACGCTCGAACGATGGGCCTCCAGCTCGCCTACGAGCGGGGCACGGGCGAGGGCTACAGGGCGGCGCTGGTCCAGGGTGCGCAGCGCTTTGGCCTGGATCCGGAGGTGATCGGGAACATGGCGAGGCCGATCCTGGTCCGCGTGCTCTCGGAAGAGGATGCCGGCCAGCGTGGCGATATCAGCCGGCTGCTCAATGAAGGGCTCACGACCGGGCGGACCGAGACCGCGGACGCGGTAGGACGGGCTGAGCGGCTGGCGTCGTCTCTGGGCGAGGTGGCCAGGGCTCTCTCGACGTTCGACACGCTCCGAGCAGCTCTGGGCTCGCCGGCCGCGGCCAGGCGAATCGTCCAGGCGTTCGTCCACTCCGGCGCGTTTACAGATCGAGACGTTTCCGAGCTGACCGTTGACGGGCTCCCCAACCAGCGCGGGAAAAACGTGATCGAGCAGACGATCCTGGCCGCTGCGGTGCCCGACCTGGCCGCTCTCTCGAAAGCCACGCCGGCGGCCAAGGCTGTACTGCTCCGGGCTGCGCCGGCCCTGGTGGCGATCAGGCGGGCGGCGACGGCTCCGGGCGAGAAGGCGATCGGCTTCGCCCTGGACCGGACCATGGCGGGCGCCCTAGAGGCAATCGCGGCGTTCAAGGCGGCCCCAGAGCTGGCAAAGCGGGGTGCAGCTCAGTTCCGGGAATGGGCCTCGGGCGACCAGACGGCCCTGGGGTTCGTCTCCGAAGACTTCCGATCAGACCATCCCTCGCTCGCCCTGGCCTACTCGATCCTGTTCGATACCCCGACCAGGGCGGTTGAGAAGCTCAGGAGCTACGCCCAGCACGCTGAGGACGCCACCAGTGGGCAGCTCGGCCTCTTGACGGGCGGCGAGCCCCTGAGCGGCATGGAGGCGTTCTGGGACACCTGGCTCGATCCAGCCGGCGAGGCCATGAATGAGCAGCTTGAGGGCGAAATGGGAGCCGCCACGCTCTACAGCAACCCCGTGGGGCCCATCTTCGGGTATTTCTTCAAGATCGCCGCGGTGACTGAGGATTCTCTGAACAAGCTCATCGTCAAGCTCGGGGGAGCGATCAACACCAGCACCCGGGCCGTGATGACCGCCGCCGGCACGTTGACCCCGATCGGAAAGATCAACGCGGCCATGGTCGCCTGGATGACTCATTCCGAGCTGGGCCAGGTCACAACCAACTATCTCAAGCTAGCCAGGGACCAGGTGATCCCGCTCTCCAAGACCGTTCCCGAGGCGGCCTCACTTATCAAAGAGGCCAAGATCAAGGACAGCTATGGCCGGCTGGTGGGCATGGAGTTCGGGAAGCTGATGAGTGGCGTGAGCCGATCGAGCAGGGTGCTCGGGTTCACGATCCCGCGGAAGCTCGCGACCAAAGCGAACCGGGAACTGATGTTCAAGGCGCTCACCGATGAGAACTTCGATATCGAGACCCTCCCCGAGCCACTGATCCCGCTGGTCCGCTCCGCTCGCAAGACGATCACCAGGCTCGGCCAGGCCGCGGTGGATGCTGGCCTACTCCGCCAGGACACGTTCGATCGAAACAAGCTGGCCTATCTGCCCAGGCTGTACCGCGAGAACGAGCTGGCCCAGCAAGGGCTCCGCGGGATCAGTCGCAAGTTCAAGATCCAGGGTGATCGATTCAAGCCCCGGCTCAGTGACGCCTGGGCGATCCTCGATTCACGCGGGCGCCCGATCAACCGGGGCAAGGGCGAGACGTTCAGGTACGAAGATGAGGCGGCGAGGGATGAGGGGTTCGAGAAGCTCGTGAGCGCCAAGCTGATCGAGTGGGTGAACAGCGCCCAGCGAGCCGGCACGGTGTTCTGGCGGACCAGCTCGCGGCGGAATATGACCGATGGCGAGGTGGAGGAGGCCCAGGATTTAGAGAACGAGATCAAGGGCCAGCTCGCGGATATGGACAAGGGCGATCCCAGCCGGAAGGATCTCCAGAAAGACCTGGCATCGGTCCGCCGGGATCTCAAAGAGGGCAAGATTGCAAGCGGAGTCCCGAGCCAGAGCGTCTCCGTCAAGGCGCCGCCGGCGATCACCGAGGGCGACCTGTACGGCCCGCGGTTCGATGCACTCCCCGACGCTCTCCAGCTCGCGATCGAGGGCGTCCGGACGAAGATCGCCAGCCAATACACAATGAACGATCCGCTGGACCCGGAATCACTCCGCGCCAAGGGACTGATCGAAGAGGCCGGCTATCCCGTCGCCAAGGCGATCCTCCAGCTCAATCACGATATCCAAATGGCCGAAATGTTCAAGTCCATCGGAGCGGTGCCTCTGCTCACGGCGGACGACAACACGCCAGGCTACACCCAGCTCCCGACGGATCCGCGGTTCGGCGTGCTCTCTGGTCGATGGGTGCCGGACACACTCCACCGCGAGCTGAACGAAATGCGAGCGCTCCCGCACGTTGCGCTGGAGATCTATGACGCCGCGCTCCGGCTGTGGAAAAAGGGAAAGACGGTGTACAACCCGGCAACGCACGGCCGTAACATCCTGGGCAATACGATCTTTGCCGACCTGGCCGGGATCCCGGTCTGGGATCCTCGGAACGCCCAGTGGTACGCCAAGGCGGTCCAGGCACTCCGCGCAAAGGATCCCGAGACCCAGGCCATTTTCCGCGAGCTGAACGAGCTGGGTGTGATCGGTGCGGACATCGTGAGCATCGAGCTGGGGAACATCCTCGAAACCGTCGATACCCAGTCAATCCTGAAAAACCCGGATCGGCCGTTCGATTGGATCTGGGCCCTGGCCTCGCTCCGCGCGGTCCGTCGCGGGACCACCTCGCTCTACCGCCTGGAAGATGAGATTTTCAAGGTCGCGAGCTATCTCAAGCAACGCCAGGGGGGGATGACCCCGACAGAGGCCGCAATCCACACGCGCCGCTGGTTCCCGTATTATGACCAAATCCCCAACTCATTCCTTATCCGAACCGCGGCGCGTCGTGGGTTCATGCCGTTCGCGAGCTTCTATTACGAAGCGATGAGAATTGCCGCCAACGGGATGCGAGAGAAGCCCGTCACCATGGCCAAACTCACGATGCTCCCAAGCCTGGTGAGCGCGGTGAGCCTCACGATGCTCGGCATCGATGACGAAGACTGGGAGAGCGTCAAAAAGGATATGAGGGGCAAGATCGGCGACTGGCCTCTCTGGTCGGCGCTCATGCCATTCCGCGATGACCAGGGGCGCCTGGTCCAGTGGGACGTGACCAACGTGGTGCCCTACGCCGATCTGCTCGGCAAGCGGATCGATCGGGGTGATCGAGAGCCACACTGGACCCAGCGGATGATGCAGAAGATCATGCTCGGGAATCCGATCGTGAACCTCGGCGTGGGGATCTCGACCAATGAAGATCCATTCTTCGGGCGCCGGCTGCACCACACTGGGATGAGTGACGCCGAGAAGAGCGCAGAGATTGGCAAGTTCACCGGCAAGGTGCTCCTGCCTCCTCTGACGCCGGTGCTCGGGCAGAGCTGGCGCGTCATGGACACGAGCAAGATTCCCAGGGGCACGCTCGTCAAGCGTGACCCGACCCAGGTCCGGCTTCGCGGCCTGGCCGGCATCGATCTCAGGTATGCCGGGCCGAGTCTGTACCGCCTGGTCGATGAGTTCCTGGTCGAGAATCAAGTCCTGCCGGCTCCCCAGATCGATGACTCGACCAGTGTCAGCCGAGCCAAGGGCCGCCTGTACGATGGAATCATCCAGCGGGATGCCCAGGCACTCGCCGAGGCCATGCTCGACCTGGAGGATCTGGGACAGCCTCAGCGGTCCCTGGTGAAGCTCCGCCGCGCGATCAAGACCAAACACCCGCTCAAGAGGATCAGGGGCAAAGATCGGTTTCGGTTCCTGGGCCAGCTCCACAAAGAGGAGAGGGCGAGCGTGGACCGATCGATTCAAGAGTTCGAGCGGGTCCAGGAGGATCTGCCCGAGCTGTTCCGAGAGGCGATGACAATCATCATCGAAGAGCGGCTCGAGGTGGTCCAGCCCACTCCGGCCGGATAGCGTCCGGGCATGGAACCACAATCACTTGGTCACTTGATTTTCATCGGTGAGACGGTCCTCTTTTTCGTGAGCCCCACACAGGAGTACCCGCAGCCTCGTGCGGTGCCCGCCCTTCTGGCTGATATCGATATCAAGACCAACCAGGGCCAACTGGTGATCTTCGGGCAACACGCCGGGGCCTCGATGCCCGTCGTGTACACCCAGGCGCCCATGTGTGATGCAACCGCACCAATCGCAGGACACTGGGCCTACCGCGTCGGACGGGCTGAAGTTCTGAGCCAAAATCTGCTCGACTTGAACGAGCGTATGGAGCAATCAAATGAGTCAAGCCCCGAACCAACCGGACCCGACAGTGGGAGCACCGGCGAGCGTGAGCCAGGCCCTCCCACCCCACGCACAGCCGGGCAACCTGGCGAGCACCCCGGGGGCGGATCCCCTGGCTACGTCACCCCAGACCCCAACACAGGAAGAGCCCTTATCTCAGGGACCGCCCACCCCACCCCTGGGTTCCTCGCAAGAGCAGCAGGAGCTAGGCCCGGAGCTGCCGAGTTCGCCGATTGAGTATTTCCATTATCCCGAGCCAGTGGTTTACGTTGGCCAGGATGGGGTAGAGAATCTCGCTCTCATGTGCTCGACGCAATCGGGCGCGGACAGTGAAGCGGGCGCGGTGCTCTGGGTCTTTGATCCGATCCTGGGATTGACGTGCTATCGCGACGTACCCCACCAGCAAGCTCGCCAGGATGAGGGCCACTACTGGCGCGACACCGACTAATTTCAGCCCCCGCCGAAGGGCTGGCCGGGATGGGTCGCTCCGTCCTGGCCGCCCTCTTTTTTTTTGGCTACACTTGATTCGACCGCTAATCAAAAAGGAGCGACACCATGCTGGTCAGTCAAATGTATCCCGAGACCCGTCTCCGCGCGAAGCACCTCCCGATCGGAGTCGTGACCGTCGTCACGATCAGGCAGCTCGATTACTTCACAATCACAAACGACGGGGGGCAGCCCGAGATTGTCTACACGCTGTTTCTGGAGGAGTTCAAGCTCCCGATGAAACTCAAGATGACCGACGCCAAGGCGCTCGGCGCTCAGCTTAGTGAGGATACCGATAACTGGCCGGGCGCCGTGATCGGGATCCAGCCGCGGATGCTCAAGATCGGCAACGATCCCGAAGAGAAATGGACGATCGATATCTACCCGAAGCTGAACCCGGGGATGCTGCCCTCTATCCCGCGGAACAGCGACCCGCAGATTCAATGGACCCAATCGCCAGGGATGCCGCCCCTGACCGTTCACGGTGCTCTGCCGGCCGCGAGAGGTGCGGCACCAGGCCAGCTCCCGACGATGGGCCAGGTCTCGGCCGTGATCGGTGACAAGGGCGTGGTGGTCGCCAATGAGTTCGCCAAACGCAAAGAGGGGCTTGGCACGTTCTACGAATGGCTGATCTCTGGATCGGGAGCGCCTGCCGCAATCTCCGCCTCGATCGAGGGCGTCCCGCTGAGTGAGTGGCCGAGCGAGACGCTGCCCTGGATCAAGAAGTATCTGGGCATGAAGCCCGTGAGCGGTGGCCAGCTCCTCCCCTCCGAGGCCGCCAAGATGGCCAACGAGATCATCCCAGGTACCCAGAGGAGCGAGGTGATCAACACGAGCACGGGCGAGGTGCTCGATACCTCCCTGGCTGATATCGAGGGGCCCACGGGCGCCGAGAGCCAGGTGGCCGGGTTCCAGCCTCAGCAGCCCCAGCACGCCAACCCTCAACCGCCAGCGGAGGATTTCAGCAATGACGACATCCCCTTCTGAATCAGACCATGATCCCCTGGCGCTAACTCGGTGCATAAGTCCGTGGACAACTTATCGCGGGCTGGCGGTAGTGATCGCCAAAACCTCCGACGGGAGGATCGGAGTTTTCACAAAGCCGATTCAGCGACAGGAGCCGACAGCAACCGACAGGCAAATGACAGAATCATCACAGGAGTTTCCACATGACGAAAGAGGATCCGGAACCTACCCCGCGGAGCCGGCCGCAAATGCGTGAGGGCTACCTGGAAGCCTACTCGATGCAGCTCAATCAGCATCCAGGATCTAAATCGGCACATTTCTGGGAGGGCGTTTGCCAGGGCATGAGGTTCTGCCGAGACGCCCAGACGGAGCGCCCGGTGTGTCCCAGGATCGAGCGGGACTAGACTTATCCACAATGCGACAGCCCTTTAAACTGATACGACTGATTTTCTCTCCTCTCGTAGAGCAAGAGAACGAGCACAAACATGGCAGAACTTCCAGAGCCAAGTGTGGTTTCCCTGGAACGCGCTCAACAGGTCGCGAGCTATCTCTGGGCGCGGTGGCAGCTCCCCGTTGAGCACTCCAAGCTGTGCGGCTCTTGCCGCCGGCTGGAGGCGGAGGTGGGTGATCTCGATATTCTGACGGCCAGGCCGGCGATCCCCAAGGTCGATCCGCTCCACGATACGCTCTACTGCGATCTGATCTCAGCCGATGAGTGGGACGTGATGGATCCTAAGTTGGCGAAGATCCCGGCCGGCAAGCTCGGCATCGTGACCCAGGGGCTCAAGCCGGGATTCGGGCGTGTTCGGTGCATGATTACCGGGCGGACTGGAACCTGGATCAAGATCGAGATTCATCGACATGACCTGAAACTCCGTCCAGACGGCGGCGTGCTGCAATCAAATCGTGGCTGGATCGAAATGATCCGCACAGGGCCGGCCGAGTGGTCCAAGAACATGATGATTCGCTGGAAGGCGCTCAGCGACGGCGGCACCTCCAAAGACGGCTACCCGATCTCAGGGCTCGGGGTGCAATACTGTCCGGCCACCGAGGCCGAGGCTTTCAAGCTGCTCCGGCTGCCCTACTGTTCGCCAGAGCAGCGTGGTCGAGTGACGTTCAAGCTCGATCCGCCAGCGGATTCTGAGTTCCTCACAACCCCGGAGCAGACCTATGGCTCACTCACAGAGAAGACGGCTGGACGTGATCGAAATGGCCGTTCTGGCAAAGGTCGCGGTGGCAAATCTTCGGGATCCGAGGTTCGCGGTTCCAATTCAGCGACTCCAGAGGTCGCTGGTGCCCTGTTCAACCGTTGAGCGGATATCGACCCTCCACACACTCGGGCTTCTCAGGACGCCCCAGAGCGGTGACGGCGAGGCCCTGGTAACGTGCTGCCGTATCACCTCCGAGGGGATGGATGAGCTGAGGAGCGATCTGCCGGCCCTCCTGAAAGATGCCAGGCGTCTCGCCAAGAGCGAGGATCCCAAGGATCACCCGAAAGCGATGGCCAAGGCGGTCGAGACGTTCGAGCTATGGCAAGAGGAACATGGCGACCTGGCCAAGCCGGCGGATCCCGCTCGGGAAGAAAACACATTGATCGAAGACGCTCCCGGCAAGGATGACGGCCTGGACGATGGCATGGCTGGCGGCGAAGAGTTCGGGGATGATCTGCTCGACATTCCAGAGGAAGAGGAAGAGGGGCCTCTGGCTGGAGCGGTGGCGACAAAGCCAAAGGTCAAGCCTAAAAAGAAGACCACCCGCAAGCCCTCCCGTGGGGCTGGGGGAAAGTTCAAGTAGGCCCATCATGGAAAGGACCAGAGCGTGGCTGAATCACTCATCGCCAGAAAAAAGACCCGAAGAAAAGCCGGAAAAAAGACCGCCAAAAAGGCCGGCAAATCACCCGCTAAGAAAGCGGCCAAAAAGACGGCCAAAAAAGAGGCTGCAAAGCCCGAGAGCACCAAGGCCAAGCAAAAAGAGCTGGCCGGGTTCGAGGCCCCCCGAGGTTTCCAGTTCACAGCCAAGATCAGCGGCCGGGCTCTTGAGAAGTGCGCGGAGATCGATCTCTTGGCTCTCAAGGTCCAAGACGCAGCCAGGAACCTTACGACTGTTCGGAAAGAGCACGAGACCGCCCAGGATGATCTGAAAAAGATGGTCCAGGGTGAGGATCCCACCGGCACGCTCTTTAGCTCGAACAGTAGCAATAGCAATGCCGAAGAGTGAAGTTCTCACCGACGCCCAGTGTGCATCCATGAGTGCTGGCGAGCGACCGCCCGATCCTGAAATTGTGATCGGTCTTGATCCCTCGATCGTCTCGACCGGGTACGCCGTGCTCAGGCGCGGTGATCTGATCGACGCCGGTGATATCCGTGTGGGGACGATGGAACACTGGCCCAACGCCTGGAGCGCCTCTACACCGAGGTCTATTGCAAGATCAACGAGAGCCTGGGCGCGATCGTCGTGGTCGAGTTCCCGGCTGCTCGCAAGGGTGGGCTCTACACCTACGGGAGCCAGAGCGCAATCCTGGCAGCGACCTACGGGGCCGCGGCGGCGACGGTCTACTGGGCGGCCAGAGGGCTCACGGTCGATCGGAGAGTTTTGACAGCGGCCGCCGATGCTTGGCCTGGCGAGCTGGTCCCGCGGCCACCTGGAACCAAAGGCGATAAGAACAAAGAGCGCCGCGTGGAGTGGGTTCAACTGGAGTATGGGATCACGATCCCGACCAGCAAAGCGCGCGTGGCCAATGTGGCGGACGCGATTCTCCTCGCGCGGTGGGGAGAGGATCGGAGAAACGGACAATGAGCCAAGGCGAAAAGATCCAACGTGGTGAGGGCAAGGATGCCCCGCTGGAGCACGTCGAGAGGGCTGGGCATGGGGGAGCCAGGCGGGTCGCCTCACGCGAGCCGGAGCCTGGGGAGGGGCCTGGAACCTCCCCCCAGGTCTCGGCGATCCTGAGCGATGACGACGCGGCCCAGGCTTTGGATGCTCTGGATCGTCTTGACAGGGGCGAGGGGCTGAGGCGGAGGGATCTGAAAATCTTGCGAGTTGCCGGCCGGGCGTCTCTTGCCGCCAGGCAATGGAGGGACCACCTGGGCGATGAGCTTGGGCGGATCAACTACGAAGTGGGCACGGTGATATCGAGCGTGAACGCCTTGCGAGCGAGCGTGATCGGCACGACGCCCGAGGCTGTGGTTGAGGAAGATCTTGAAGAGGAGGTAGGCGATGCAGATTGAGCCAACAGTCGGGCGCGTGATGCACTATCGGGAGTGGCTGAGTCAGACCGGCGAGCACAGTCAGCCATTGGCGGCCATGGTCGCCTGGGTCTCGCTGGACGATGGGAACATCGAGGATTCATTCTGGCGCGTCAATCTCTCGGTCCTCAGACCGGACGGGAGCCGGATGGCGGTTCAGCGCGTTCGGGTGGTTCAGGACGGCGAGGATCCGCCCGATACCAAGTATGCCCATTGGATGGATTATCAGGTCGGCCAGGCCAGCAAGACCGAGGCGGTGGGGGCGCTCACCGCTCGCATCGATGCGACCCAGGCAAACCTGGCTGAGCTTTCCAGCCAGGTCGCGGGCCATTACGTCCAGCTTGAGAACCTCCGCGAGTCTGTGAAGATAACCGCCAACGGTGATCGCTCTTGAATACTTGACTAATCAAGATGCCGCGCCTATCTTTCAGTGATGAGTGCGAGAAAACCCAACACGGCCAAAATCCCCGAGGCCCCGAGACTCAGCACTCATCATGCTCTCGGGGCCTCGGCTAGTTTCAGGAGCGACACGATGACAACGATGGAAGAACTGTTTGGCCCTCCGATCTATGCGTACACCGCGGACGATGCTCTGGAGGATGGTGTTCTGGTCGAGCCCTACCCCGAGCGGATGCCCCATTTCTTGCTCACGACCGGCGTCTATGAGGCGGTCCGGGCGAAGCTCAAAGATCCGGCCGATGCCGACGAATTGAAAACCCGGCTCATCCCGTTCATGGTTGACGCGGCCATGATCGTCAAGGCGTTCATGGCAACGGTCAAGCCGGAGGATAGCGAGGTCTATCCCGGGCGCCTCTTCACTGAGGGCCTGGAGGGCAACGTCACCGGCGAGACGGTCTGGATCGCGATGAACGAAAAAGGCGGGCTCACCCTCTTGTTCCCAAGCGAGAACTGAGCCAGCACGGCGGCCTCGTTGGCCGCTGCCCCGGGGCTCTCCCACTGGGGGTCCGAGACCCGGGGACAGCGATCACCGCTGAGAAACGGAGCGACACGATGAAGAAAACGACCAGGATCAAGAAAACCCGTGGCTCGGTGCTGACGGAGCTGGCGATCTTGTGGGAAGCCCATGCGGTTGTGGCTGCCAAGGTGCTGATGAAGCGCCGGGCGGAGTTTCGATTCCGGTGGGATGAGACCGGCGGAACCTACCGCGTGACGATCTACGGGCGCGACGTTCACGACGCGAGCCTCCACGCGGACGCCGTGATGCGGGCGGCGGAAGATTACGACGAAAAAGGCAAAGGCCGGCGAGCCGGCTGAGAGGAGCGACACCATGACAGAAACACGAGTTCCAACGACACACGTCGAGGCCGCTGAGCTGATGTTTGAGTGGCTCAAGAAGTACGCGACGGACCGAGGCTATGCGGAGTCTGAGGTTTTCTATCGCCCGAGCGATGCAGATCACGGCGGGTTCCCCCATGTGTTTTTCGAGGCCGGCCCGTTCGAGTGGGCGGTCTCGGTCTCCCTGGGCGGCGGGATGGACGTGCCAGGCGACTTCCCGACAGAACTGGCCCGAGGGGCCTGGGGATACACTGAGCCGTACTACAGCTTTGATCTGGTGTTCTACCCTGCTTGACAGGAGACCCACGATCGATCTTGAATGATGGACTATTCAAGTTTGGCTGCCTATGATTGGTTGATGAGTGCTGGATCGAAATCTGGCAAGGATGGCAAGGCCCCGGCGCTCAAGGATGAGAGTCGGGGCCGATTTACTTTGGAGACCACCATGAGATTCAAACCTGGTGATCGAGTGAGACCGGCCGGGGACGGCGAGAGTCCCCGGGGCTACCGGCTGCGATGGTCGGCGGAAACCGGAACGGTGACGGCGACCTGGACCGAGGGCAAACATGAGCGGGCTGAGGTTCACTGGGACCATCCCTGGATGACAAGTGGCTATGCCCGATCGATGGATTCTGAGCTGCTTCTGGCAGCGTGAGAGGAGCGACAAAATGACGTTTGACACAGAATGGGAGTTTGAGTTCGACCATGAGGGGGACGCCTCCCTCCTCGCCCACGCGGCACTAGAAGAGGCTGACAGGTTCTTTGCCCTATCGATCACCTCTACCCGGCCGGCGTCCAGGACGCTCCGAGATAAGGCTGAAACGCTGTATCGGATGGCGGTAACGCTGGGCACCGATCCCGAGACCAAAGAGATCTGGGA
>Ga0255047_10001851_pt1 | contig 14640 bp, 19 predicted proteins | sample JV7_2_1_MG_FD_183640 | JGI IMG/M metagenome (GOLD analysis project Ga0255047, IMG submission 183640) | Seawater microbial communities from Jervis Inlet, British Columbia, Canada - JV7_2_1 | ecosystem: Environmental > Aquatic > Marine > Inlet | place: Canada: British Columbia | collected 2016-10-06
GATGACAGTGCATGAGATAGCAAGGCTCTTTATTATGCTTCATATGCTGAGACTTGCTGATCTCGAACTATATTTCCTTACGGGAGAAATCGGCAGCCTCGATGAGATGCCTGATCCGCGAGGAAGGGTCAAGCAACTCGCAGAGATCTTGAAATGGTCAGAGCCGAATCCTGACTGTCTCATTCATATCTGCCGTGCACCTACGATGCTGTCTGTAGCTGGGCAGAAAGCCATGTTCTGCAAGAAGCACAATATCGATCTTTTCATAGATGATCAGCCGATGTTCATCAACACAGTCAGGGCATTGTCGCCAAAAACTGTCTGCCTACAGGTGCACGCATGACCCTCGAACGCAGATTCAAAAGCGTTGTACTGCGTCTGCTTCGCATTATTGTGTGGGCAGCATTCAAAGGCAATTACCAGAAGATGAATCCATCACAGGAGAAGGCAATGGATGATGCAAGGAAAATGCAAAGCGAACTAGAGAGCGGGATATGACGTGCGAAGATTGCAGGGTATGGAAGCGTTTGCCATTGGAGAAAGATCCAGAGACAGGCAAGGTGATTGTGAAAGGCAACCCATTCGGCAGATGCTTCAGGCATCCGCCTCAAGTGACCGTCGGGGTTTTTGTGCCGCATGAGACTATGGACGGAGCACTTGTGGCAATTCCCAAAGGAGAGTATCCTATCACCAATCAGAGCAACGAGGCCTGTGGTGATATTATACCAAAAGCGAATACTGGATAATGCAACCTACCGACGAGATGCGGAAGAATCTCCCAAGATCCTTTGTTCTATTTATGGACAATCACGGATACTGGGCTCTTGGTATATTGGAGCAGATGCTTCATGCATTTCTCGCAGGGGATTGTAATGGTAAGGCTGAGTTCTACTCAAAGCTTCCGGAAGACCAATGTAGATCCATAGAGGAACACGCATGGAAAACATCCTTGAAGACCCCGGCGCACTGAAACGTGCACAGATCACCACAGAGAACCTGCGTAAGCAGGCAGACAGGCTGCGCAACAAAGGCGTTATGTGCTCACTGAGCGGCGACAAGAAGAACTGCGTAACAGGCAACTACAAGGGCGAGCCGTTTGCCATCTACATGCGATGGGTTGTTGCCTCTGACGGCAAGTTTGCAGGCATGCTTATCACGCGGTTCAAGGGCAGGGACTGGCCAGCCAAGGTGCCATACGATCTCCTGCGAAAGGAAGGGTGATGCCCAATAAGCGATCAGACTTCCGGAAGATCAGGCTTGGTCTGGAGAAAGCCAAGAGCGCGGCAGAGTGTGCTCAGTATGCAGTAAAGATCCGCGACAGCCTTGGCGCAGTAGAATCCAAGCTTACTCAATTCGTAGGCATGTGCGAAGCAATGCAGGTGCCGGAACAGAATGAAGCGATTGTGTGTCAGCTTGCGAAAATCTATGAAGAACTCAAATCAAGAGCCAGTCTTGAAAGAGACGATATTGCCGGATTTCGCGATGAGATTGCCGAGAGGATCTTCCGGATGGCCCGCCTCACTCAGACCGCTGGAAAGGAAGTGGTCGAGATGACTGATGAGTGCAAGATCGATGCACTCTGCAAGCTTGGTAGGACGATCTCGACCATGGCCAAAGATCGTTTCCTGATTGAGTCCGGGGAGTATGTCCATATCGATGAGATCAAATCACGTATCTACAGAATCTACATCATGACCATGCGGTATCTGATATCCGAAGCTGATCAGGTAGCGTGGCTCAGTGAATTCGAGGAAATCTTCGGTGAGATGGAAACGGCGAAAGCGAGTGCCCCATGATATCAATCCTACTCCCTACACGCGGCAGGCCAGAAGGCTTCAAGAGATTCATCGATAGTGTCAAGCAGACTATCTCGAACAAGGAAGAGATAGAGGTACTTGTCGGCATCGACAACGACGATACCTCAACAAGGCAATACGACTTCACTGGATGCAGGGTATTCGAGGGTCCGCGTTGCAGCCCTACCAAGTGGTGCAACGCATTGGCAGAGCATGCAGGCGGTGATGTTTTCGTTCCGATGAGTGATGACATCATCTGTGAGACGCAGGGCTGGGATCTTGCACTCAGACAAGTCATAGGCGACAGCAAGGTGGCATGTGTGTGGGCTGACGACATGAATGGGCGTGACAACCCCACGATCTTGATCTTCACCCTTGGCTGGAAAGAGATCCAAGGTTGCCTCATCAATGATTCGTGTGAGCATGACTTCGGGGACACGTGGGCGGCAGACGTTGCAAGAAATGCCGGCGTGCTTGTCGATGGCAGAGTCCAACTTAAATTCCGTCACCTGCATCCTGACTTCGGCACTGCGCCCATAGATCAGACTTACAAGGATGGTATGTCCACGCGACAGCAGGATCAAAAGATTTTCGAGGATGGAGAGAGGGTAAGGATAGAAGAATGCGGACGGATGGTGGACGCCACAGTGAATCTTATGCCTGAAAAAGTAGGCAAAGATCCATTGCCTATCTCAGTCATTGTGCCATTGCAGGAAGATCGGAAAGGCTTGTTCGAGGGAATCGTCAGGCCGATGATTCACAAGAATAGTCCGAGCGAACTGATTGTCGTTGCTGGCGAAGGCGGGCCTGGAAACAAGCGCAACAAGGGTGCAGAGCAGGCAAAGCATGACTATCTGTTCTTCTGCGATGACGACATCATCCTGCACGAAGGATGCCTCGCAAAGTTGCACGACTATGCTTTGCGCATGCAGGCAGATGTTGTCTATTGCGATCTCGTTCTCGTGAACAACCCTCTACTGAAGGACATGGTATTCGAGGCTGGTGCGTTTTCCTTTGAGCGACTCATCAAACGCAATTTTATTTCCAACATGGCATTGATTCGCAGGGATCGTTTCATGAAGTACGACACGGCACTTCCGATCCTTGAGGATTGGGAGATGTGGCTACGGATGGAGAAAGCTGGATCGAAGTTCGCTTATTTGCCTTTGGTTCTATTCACTGCTCTCTATCGTGGCGAATGCAGGACCGATCCGGAACTTTCCGATTCAATCGAACCACAGATCAGAAAGCTTTATGAGCGATAATCCACTCAAAGACATCGCTGATTCGATAGGCGAACTGAAAGACAAGAGCCACTTCGATCACGAGTATTACCACTTCGAGCCGTGGGATGTTCAAGAGCGGGATGAGTGGGTCTATCAGCGTGCGATCAAGGATGGCGTAGATCTGCGCTCCCCGGACATGCTCTCTCACGTAGGCGATGCACCTCGGAGATTCCAGTCAGGCATTGTGCTTTCCACAGCCTTCTGCGTGACAGCCGTTGCAGGATCACAGACAGGCAAGAGCTATCCTGCATTGATTCTCATGGGCTGTATGGTGACAGGCGATGTGCCTATTTCGCTTAGGCTTGAGAAGGGAGAGGTGAGCGAAATCCTGCGCCATACCACTCCAGAGAATGTAACGCGATTCGGCAGGCGAGATGCGATTACGGGTGAGTATATCGACGATGATATCGAAGCTCCAATAGATCCGCAGTCATGGAATTGTGGATTCATTGAGGGTGCTGGGTTGTTCCCGAAGGAGATGATCCTGAAGCCAGCAGGCCAGATCTGGCTTTGCACGCTTCAGAAAGCTTTGCTCAATTTTTGGTGGCCGCGCTTTGAAGAGAACAAGCGTAGAGTATGGCCTAAGCATTTCATCGACTTCTCCAAGAACAATGGCTTCAATAAGCATGATCGTATTGTCAATTGCATCAGAGATTGCAAGATCGTCTGCTTGTCTTATGAGTCAGGCTTTGATCGTGTCGAAGCTGAAATGGCCGATGTTCTGTTTGAGGATGAAGAGCCACCGAACGAAGACATCCATCAGTCAGCACTTCAGCATTGCAAGTACATGCGCCGAACTTTCACACCCTACCGTGGGATCACATGGTCACTCGACACTATCTTCCCAAAAGAAAAGAGCCCAGACTACGAGACCTACCATGCCACTCAGTATGATTCTCCCTACAGGCCGAATAATGAGATAGAGCGCAACCGTCTCCAGATGAAACCGTGGCATGTCGGTGCGAGGATTTGGGGTTTTCCTACGGAGGTGGTTGGCGAACCGTATTACAATTACGAGAAGCTTAGGCTTTGGATGCAGCGGTATGGCAACAAGAAATATCTCACGGCCAAGTTCATTCCGAACGACGAGTACCATGGCATGCTGGGACTTGATGTTCATGAGATGCATGTGCCGGGGCTTGTGGATACAGAGGTGAGGTACAGTGCTGCTACGGAAGAGAATCAGCAGAATGTCTGGAGGATCTACGAAGACGTGATGCCGATGACTCCCTACCTGCTCACGGCAGATCCCGCAGGTGGTGCTGAGACACCGGAGGAAGCTGCTGACGTGTGTGCGGCTATGATATTGAGGCCCAACACAGAAGAGCCAAACAGACCCACTATCGTCGCCACTCTGAGATCTACGCTCACTACCATTCACTTCGCACGTGTATGCAGCCTTGCCATGCGTTACTACAACAATGCCACTGTTGGTGCTGAAACCAAGCGAAGCGAGTACAATGCCACCTTCCTGTCCGAAGTCCGTGAATGGCCATACTGGTATTACATCACCACCATGAATGACCAGACTCAGAGAGAGAAGCGCCACAAGGGCTTTGATCCGAATGCCAAGACGCGGGGCATGATGTATGAATTGGTAGGCGAATGGATTGATGCTTATGCAGAGGATGAGTATCCGTGGATTCCTGATCTACCGTTGCTGATGGAGTTGTCTGAATGCGTGCGAGGCAAAGGGGGCAGGCCGGATCATAAATCAAATGGCACGCTTGACACTACAACTGCATTTGCCATAGCATTGTATATCTTTCGGCATTCGCCCGAACAGGTGCAGTATAATGGCGTGCAACCAGACTACGATGAACGTCGTCGAGAAATCAGAGAGAAACGTCATGGCCAATCTCCTTCCCCTAAGGCAGTCTGCGGCCTCGGACATCTCGGTTACAGAGGAGTCATGAAGAAATGACAGACACTGATCGAAGAGATGTTGATGAAATGATGGAGAGGTTCGCGCACGGATACAACATAGCTTTTCCGCATTTCGAGAGGATGGAGAGAACACAGCAGGCTTACGGGAATCGTATCAACACCTTTCAGTGGCCAACCATTTCAGAGATCGGTGTTCCCCTCACGTTCATTCAGGTCGAAGAGCAGCTTCCATTCGCCATGCGGTATCTGTTTCCGGAACGCAAACGATTCATTCGCATGATCCCATCGAATGCTGCGATGGACGTGGATCAGATTCGCAGGCTTGAAGACAACATGCGCTACACCATCGTTGATGAGATGGACAGTGCAACGACCATGCTTCCGTCGATCAAGGACTGCTACAAGTTTGGTGTTGGCTACGGTCTTGTGGATGTAGTCGAAGTTACGCCTCCGAGTGTTGATGTCAATCTTCTCTTCCGAGAGGGTGAGGTTCTCGCTGAAGCACCTCAAATGGTCACGGGCGAACGGAAGAGACTCCCGGCCTACAGATACCTCTCCCCGATTCAGGTCGTCCCTATGGGCGATGGGGCGAACGTCGATGGGCAGGGCAAGGCGTCGGGTCACTTTGTCGTGTTGTTCTATTACGAGGATGAGCTTCGCCAGATGTACCGTAACCAAAGGCAGAGCGACGGCAAGCCGTTCCTCATGGGAGACATCGATACGATTGTCAGCGAAGCCAAGAACTTCAACTTTGACAGCAGGACATTGCCAGCAGACATGATACGTCAGTTGAGTGGGCTTCCTCTGACCGAGACCAATAATGCGGACCACAGGATACCTGTGGTGATTCCTGTCATACGCTGCTACTTCGACAACTGGCAGATGTGGATAGCCAATGGGCGAACAAAGATCTGGGAACAGAGAGATAATTTTCAGACACTGAGCAGTGATCTTGTCAAGTGGTCAGCATGGCCTGAAGGCAAGCACTGGTTCCCATTCAATCCCATGGAAGCCTCCGAGTCGCTCAATCTCGGTCAGAACGTCTGGTACAATGCCATCGTAGACCTCATGCAATACACCATGAACCCGACTCGCGTGCTCAACACAAGCATGATGGCAACCAATAAGAGCGCAGCCAGAGGGCCGGGAGCAGACATTGAGGTGAAGGGCGATGTTCGCACTGCTGCTCAGTATCTTGCCACGCCACAGGTGCCGCAGCAGGTATTTGCGATGGGCGACACGCTGGCACAGTTGCTTGCCAAGACGCATGCGCAACCATTTGATAGAGGCACGCCTGGGCTTGTGCGCGGGGGAGCAAACGCATTGGAGACGATGGTGCAGAGCAGCACAGGCAGGCAGTTGCTTGCTGCTGCCACGCTGAAAACCGGGGGGTTGAAAGCAGCCATCCAGAAAACCCTGATCAAGAAACAGATGCTCATTGGCGAATCAGGGCAGGAGAAGTTCATTGACACAGAAACAGATCCAGAGACCGGGGATGAGTTCACAAGAGCAAAAACCATTACCATCGACGAACTCAGGAATATCTTCCGCATCAGACTCAACATGCCGGTGGCTACCCTCAACTCTGCCGCTGCCCTTGCTGAGCGTACTGCTTACTTCGACAGAGCGCAGCAAAATCCGGAACTCTTCAGGCAGCGAGAACTGTACGAGGAACTGACGGACGATGAGCCTATGGTCACTCGCACCATGAAGCCGAAGGCAGAGACAGAGAGGCTTGAGGCTGAGATGACGCAGGCTGAACTCAATGCTCGTGCAGCAGGCGCAGGGCGCGGGGCGCAGCAGCCTGCAATTGCTGGGGCACAGCAGGCTCTTGCTGGTGCGGCGAACATTGGAGGGCAGGCGTAATGGCAAAGAAGAAGAAAAAGCGGAAGCGCAAACGCAAGAATAGCAGCAGGAGCAGAGTGAGGAGATCGTACTGATGGTCAAGAAGAAAGCCAAGAAGAAAGCCAAGAAGAAAGCCAAGAAGAAGGTAGTGATCAAGAAGTGGGTACGCCGTAAGAAAATCATAAAGGAGAATCCGGACATGGCGACGAAGGAAGAGAAGCTGACGCTTACACATGGCAGAAACAGGGCGGTTGCGCCACCTCAGTTTATTCATGGACAAGCAGAGAAGGAAGCTTCTGAAGCGAAGCGCAAGAAGTCAGAAGCAAAGCGCATTGCTGCGAAGGCGAAGAAGCTGGCGAAGAAAAAGCCCGCGAAGAAAGCTGTCAAGAAGAAGAGCAAGTGATGGAAGATCTTGAGGAAAAACTTCTGAGGGAAAAGCTCGCCTTACTTCATGGACTTGAGCATAAGGAGTTTCTAAGAGAAGAGGTAGCTAGGTTGGAAAAGAAGTTCAAGGGCAAGATCCCAGAGAATAAACAAGGTTCTCTTCACAATGTCGAGATCAAGCTGAAATCGCTCGGAGTCCGTATTCAATGAATGTCACAGACATCAAGCGACTCACTGACGAAGGCATTATTCTATGGGAGCAGTACATCGACACAGAGCAGGGGAGGGCCGAGTTCTGGCAGAAGCTGTTTGGATCTGAGAAGGGTGATTTTGTTCTCAGGGAGTTCAAGGATCGCCTGAAGCTGGTGATGCAGCTTTACGCGACCATCCCACCGGGATCGCCTGAGGCAACGCATTTGCTTGCAGGAATCCAAGCACAGGAGTATGAAATACGTGAATGGATCAATCGCATCGGAGATAGTACATCACATCCTGAGCGGTTGAATAACATGCGCGAAGCGTTACGCGCAGAACTCAAACGCAGATCTGAAGGCAGGGCTGGTACTCAGAACACATATGTCCCGTCAGATCACAAAATGGAGAAACACAAATGACCATCGAAGAAACCGTTGCAACACTGACTGAGACTGTGGCTGCGCTTACATCCAAAGTTGATGGTCAAGAGAAAGTAACACAGCAGATCAAGACCGATATCGGTGAATCAAAGAAGGAACTTGGAGAGACCAAAGAGGCTCTTGAGGCTCAGGTGGAATCTCTAAAGCAGAAAGGTGGTCAAGAAGACCTTGTGGAAAAAGTTCAGAAAACCATTGACAAGGTGAATGAACTCGACCAAGCTTTGTCAAAGAAAGACGTAGGAAGTAGCAGCAGTCCGGGTAGCACTGATGTACAGGAGGAGCTAAAAACTCTTGAGGCTGGACTTTCAGACAAGCAGAAAGAAGCGGCTGATGCCGTCTTCAATGATCTGGAAGAGTCCGAGAGAATTCGGGTCGCAGGTGATCCGAAAGAGAAGCTCGCGCTCCTAACGGCAACTGTTAAGTCAGTCCCGTCAGTTCCGGGTAGCCTGTTTGCGAAGCCTGATGATAACGAGAAGCCCGAGAACAAGTATCTGAAGTTGTTCAAGGGAAACCAACAGGACGCAGACTATGTACCAGCAGGTGCAGTGGGAACCCGGATACCTCCAGCCGTCCCGCGAGGGGATAAGAAAGGCGATCAGCAAGTCACACGTCGTCTTCCCGGTGGAGTCATTCCAAAAGGTGACCGCAAGCCTGTAAGTACATAGTCAACTCGAAAGGGTTGACTCATGGTTAGGGTAGACTTGCCGTACACGACGCGGACTTCGGGTGTCGATATCTTTGATACCGACAACCTATTCAGGCAGCGTGAAATTGATGCGCAGCTTGACATGCTGAATCAGGATGACGGGACGTTTCTTAAAGCCCTCGATCTATGGAGCACAAAGGAGCCGGTGGGCCAGCCTCTGTACTTCTGGGTAGAGGACGAAATTCTCGACATCTTCACGCAGATAAACCTCGCGGCAGGTTACGCCGCAACCGACACAAGCCTCGTAGTTGATGACTCTCGCCTATTTGTCGTCAACTCGGAAATTCATGTTCCAAGAACTCTTGAGAACATGTTCGTCACGAATGTTGACTACACCACGCATACGCTGACGGTCACACGTGGCTTCAACGGTACGCCTCGCGTTGCTCTGGTAGACAATGACGTGCTCCTTGGCGGCATTGCTCACTTGCCGGAACTTGGTGACGCGAATGAAGGCACTGGTCGCACGCCGGATACAGAGCGGTATAACTTCATCTCTCGCTTCTCTGAATCCTTCCGTATCTCTCATTTGCAGGAAGTTGCTACAATGATTGAAACGGGTCAGGGCAAAGTGGCGAGTGTGGAGTGGGAAGTGATTAACAAGATGTTTGAGATCAAGCGGAAGGTGAACAAGGCTCTGATCTTCCAACATCGCGGAACCACGACCACGGGTGACGGCACGATCTATGTGTCTCATGGCTTCATCCATTACATTCAGGACAATGTTCTGAATCTCGGTGAGGACAACTCGAATCTGTCATGGCCCATTCTTTCGGATTGGCTGGACACGCTCTTCGAGCCGACTGCTTCCAGCCCGGAAAAGCTCTGCAATGCTGGCGAGTGGTTGTTTGGCGCACTGAATCGCATGCGTCGTGACATGTCGGTGCCTGCTGTGGATCATTTTCAGCCTGATCTCAAGCAGGACATGCTGACGGTCAAGACCGAACGTGGCAATACCGTGAACTTCGTGCGGGATCGCCAAGGCTTCCCGGCTGAGGAAGGCCTCTCTGGTTGGGGCATTGTCGTTGACATGGGCCATGCCTTCAAGCGGGAGTTCGTTGATGAGCCGATGACGTGGAGGCGAAACATCCAGCCTAATCAGGCGCATTTCAGGCGTGATGAGTATTGGGGCTCCTTCAGTCTCGAACTGAGGCATCCGGAAGTTCATGGTTATATCCGTGATGCAGGAGTTTCGATCATTGATCGGTAACAAATCCTCAAAGGCTAAGCTGACTCAAAGCTAAACTAAGGCCCAAGGAGATTGTAATGAGTAGTGATGCAACAGTTCTTGAAAGAGGCGTGGCGGCACCGGCAGCACTCCCGGCTTCACTTGCGACAGTTCAAACGCAGCAAGAACCTCCGCAGGTGACGCCCGGGGATGCTCAAGGTAAAGCTAAAGTCCCCCCAGGCGCAACACAGTCTGATGCATCTGGGGAATTGCGCGATGCTACTGACCCTCATGATAATAAGTCCAAATCTTCAACACCCAACGATGGCAAGCAAGCATCAACAAAGGTGTTGCAGTGCAGGCAGCGTCACTATCATGAGATTCTTCCGATCATCGACAAGAGTGCTCCCGAACAGGCAAGTGGCATGGCAGTCCGTGAGGTGGTTAAGGCACGCAACTGGTTGATGAAGTTCGACATGCGGAAGCCAGAGCAACGCAAGTTGTATGAGGCAATGATTGCATCATCGAACTTCGGAAACTTATATTGGGAGCTTGAGCCCAGACAAAAAGGAGACAAGCTATCGGAGCGCGCAAGTACGCTTGCAGAGCTACTTGAGATGCCTCTACCGAAGCTCGTCACCATGCTCAGTCCTAGCGAGATGGAGCAAGCTGGGGTCACTACCAGTTCAGGTCGTATGGAATGGCTCGTGGCTATTCAGGACCATCGGAGGCTGAGTACAAAGTCTCCAAGGAAGGAAAACAAATGAAAAGATTCAAGCAAGTCCTTACTGTGGTAGCGTTGACATGTTTGGCTACTGCCGTCCTTGCTGCGGGGCTTCCTCGTGTCCGTGGCAACCGTCTGGACAATCGTGTTGATTTGCTTCAGATCAACATGAACCTGATTCAGGATGGGAGTGCTGATATTACAACGCGCACGTTCACCGTGTTGGATTCATACACCGTGCAGACGAACATGACAGTAGGCGGCATTCTGACGGTGAATGGTACGTCGATATCTGGAGATGGCGTAACCATCGTGACGAATATCGCCACGTACTATGGCGGCGCGATGGAGCTAACAGGTGACATCAGTGCTGACGATGTGGTTCTCGGTGGAAACCTGACAGGCGATAACGCGAATATCATCACGAACTTTGCGAGCGTTGAAGCTGGCGCTTACTTTGTCGGCGGGGTTGGTGGACTTGCTTCAAGCACGTTCACGAACAATGTCGGTGGATCTATCACGATAGTTGGTGGTTTCATCACCGCGCAGAGTCCGTAACTGAATCAGACAGAAAGGGATTATCATGCCTCCTAGTCTTCTTACTAATCCGAACGGAGCACGGCGGCTCCGAAGTCAAACCGCCACTCTGTCTGACACAGAATGCCCGTTGCTTGGGCTGAAGTGGAAAGACAGCACCGATGGGCGCGATGCAGAAAATGGCAATGAGTATGCATCGATTACCATCGACAACAACGGCAGTGACGATTCATTTCTCATCGTCTTGCTGAATGTCGGGCCAAGCTCAACAAACTACACGCAGTATCAGTTCTCTGCTGCTGCGGCTGCTGTTGCAGACCCGAGTGGTGTGGATGCATCGCCTACGCATGCTACGGTAGCAAATCTCGGTGCAATGATTGCTGCAATCAACTTGCTTCAGGCGAGCAATGTAGGCCTGTATGCAACGCGGCTTCATGCGCCTGCGGATTATGCGCTGAATACGAATGACTTCATCGATCTCGCTGAGCAGGATCTGAGAGCTTTTCAGACTGGTTACCTGTTCAAGGATGCATCGGAAGTCCTGACCGTTGCTCGCCGGATCGGCATTCCGGAAGCTCGGGATCATGGCTTGATGGAGATCGTGCGTATCGTGGCGAACATCAACTCGAACAGCGCGACAGATTGCGTGTTCCGGGTTTCGAGAGACCCGAACGACATCAGTGCTGCTGATGAAGTCCTGCTCGGCCAGTACAGCAGGAACGTGCCTGACGCTACGATCACGACCCTGTGGGATGACCACGTGGCTCCGAGTGTGGTTGAAGGGCCGGTGCTGTTTGAGGCCACTGCTACGGTCAGTATGGCAGTAGATTCAAACTTCGATGTTGGTTATCGCTCGGCTGAACTGTAAGAAATCGCTTCCCCGGAGTGCCCTGTTCAATTGAGGCAGGGTCTCCGGGTGAGCATTTGCCGCAGGAGACATGGCATGAAGAAGCTTTTCCTTGTAGGTCTTGCAGTGATGGCTATGATCGTCGTATTGTGCGCTGACGAGATCAAGTACGGCGGCAATGAGATCGATGCATTTCATTTCAGGCTGACGCGCAATGTGCCTGTGAATGTAGGCACGATGCGGATCACGAACAACTTTACTGAGCATGCATGGGAACTTTCCAACGTCAGATTTCTGCTGCCTCCGGACATCACGAATCAATTCATCATCCGTCATGAGCATACGCTTCGCAGTAGCAATTCTGTAGAGATAGTCGTCACGAACGGCTTCGGAGATGTTCTTACGAACAGATTCAGCACAGCCTTCACGAACGAAGCGATCCTGACGAACACACTACTGGACATAACGACCACAAATATACAGAGCCACATCTATGTGCGTGAGGATGATTTCCCTGCGAACTATTACTTCCTCCCGAACAGAGACGTGCTGGTTCTGACGTTCGATACCAACGTCGTAAGGGTCACTGTAGAAGGCACAAGATAGGGGGTCGTCATGAGGAACATCGGCCTCGCTGTCATACTTGTCCTTGTCATTGGATTGATATTCTATCTGCTTGTCAACATTGCGCTTGGGGCAAGCCCTGCATACGAGTTCAATGCAGATGCCCAGACGCAGGACGCAGACTCATTCAGACTTGAAACAGCGGTCAAGAATTCTACTATCTTCCGAGGCTTCTTCTTTCAGGGCACGAACGATTTCATTGTATCCGGCAACACCTATACCCTGATCATCGCAGAGAGCAGCAGTGCAACAAGCACGCTCGCTAGAATCTCAGGGTCAATCAATGGTACTTTGGGAACCAACGTAGTTGAGTTCACTGCTACGACCAATACGTTTTCATTCTCCTTTGATGATTTCTACACAGTGATCCTTGTTGAGAGTGGCAATTCAAAATGGTCGTTTGCACGAGGCAAGACTGAGTGCAGGCGTGCGATTGAAATACCGTAAGGAGAGCAACATGAAAAAGCTTCTCATCGCCGTCTGCGTGATGGCATTTGCAGGCACGATATTCGGTGCAATTCTTGATGGCGCAAATACAGAACGCTTGTCTGCTCAGCTTGCAACAATCAATGCAAACATTGCAGACCTGCAATCCTCGACAAGCTCTATCAATGCTGCCGTGATTGCATTGCGTGCCGACTTCGATGGATCGAGCAATGGATGGACGCTGGTTACCGACTGGCAGTCAAGCAATAGCACTCTTCAGGCCAGCATCGACGCCTTTTCAGACACAGACACTAATGCCGTGTGGGGAAATATCACCGGCACCCTGTCTGATCAGACGGATCTGAATACCGAGTTGGCTCAGTTCGATGGATCGAGCAATGATTTTCGGAACGTCTTTGACTGGTTCCAAGGATCGAGTAACAGCTTTGCGAGCCTGACGGCTAATCAGACGTGGACGGGCAACAACACGTTTACGGGCGGCACATTCATCGCCGCGTCAGGGGCGTACTTCGATTTCAATCAGAACTTCTTCCTTGGCGAGTCGGGTGGCGAGATGTTTGCGAGCGTGTCCGACAGGCCGATGGTCTTGGAAGTCCTGCGTGATACGTTCTATATCAGAACAGGGACCGGGGAGCCGTCAACGAACAGGGTGGTGGTTACGGACTCAGGCGTGCTGTTTACTAACGGCACCGTGACTGTCGGTGACCGGTTGCAGATCAACGGCGGCACCTCCGTCAATGGGACGAACGGCCTCAGCGCAACGCACGCCGGAGGGACGTATAACGCCGGCCTGCTGACAGCCGTTGAGACAAGTGGCAAAACAAACTGTATCGGGATGCATCTTGAGAATGGTGCCGCTCCTCCTGCTGAATCCGTAGATCAGAATTGGGCGGTGCTTGTCTATGACATGGCGACGGATAATGACATGTTGACGGGTACATGTAAACCGTTCAATGAGGATACCAACGCTCAGGCATTTTTCCGGTATGCTTACCGTATAGAGGACGCAACAGGAGAAGGCAGTAACATCGTGTGGCAGTTGTCCATCCGGCATACAAGCGAAGGGGTCTTCACGACCAACGCGGCGGATGAAGTTGTTACGGTGACGAACGCATTGACAGCTGTTGACCAGTTCAAGGTGTTCAAAGTTGATTTTGAGATTGATGAGACACTAGGTGGCTTCGGTGATCTGATGGCGATCACAATTACTCGACCGGGCAGTTCTGATGCTGGGGACACATTGAACCGAGACGTGGGTGGTCGGCACGATCTCTGGTATATCTACACAGAAAAGTGAGGGATGAAATGAAAAAACGGCCCATGATCATTTTTGCGGCAATAGGCTTACTGGCTTCCGTGGCCACGTCGAGCGCAACAAACATGATGGTGATTATCCACAGCACGACAGCTGACGGGGGGTGGGTTTGTGAGCGGAAGGTGCTGAGCATCCACCCGACGAACCTGATACGGCGCATTGATTACATTGACGACAGTGGGAATTACAGCGGAACCTACAGGCTCATGCCTGCGTTCCGGTGCATCAAAGACGAGGACCAGCTTAACGTCGCGGACGCTACTGACGTGACAGTGATCTTCACCAGCACGGTGTTCGATACGCACAGCGCATTCAACACCAACACGTTTTCGTATGACGTGCCCACGAACGGGCTGTACCAATTCAATGCTGGTGTATATTGGTTCCCGATTGACGCCACTCGGATTGCTCGCCTGAAGGTCGAACAGTACGGTGACGG
>Ga0255047_10001854_pt1 | contig 14635 bp, 11 predicted proteins | sample JV7_2_1_MG_FD_183640 | JGI IMG/M metagenome (GOLD analysis project Ga0255047, IMG submission 183640) | Seawater microbial communities from Jervis Inlet, British Columbia, Canada - JV7_2_1 | ecosystem: Environmental > Aquatic > Marine > Inlet | place: Canada: British Columbia | collected 2016-10-06
TACAAAAAAAGGGCTGCATTTCTGCAACCCCAAACTAAACATAAAAAGAAGAAGAATCTTAAATACTCGTATACTGTATTGTTAAATTATTATTTAGAGCCTCATTAACGACCTTTTTGTATAGTCGCTTATATGCTTGGGTGCTTTTACTGATAAAACCCGTTTCTATGTGGTTATTGTTAGCTAAATCACCTGTTAAAAGACATGCTGCCGTGTCGTCATCGTCATTACCTATGTGTATTAATACATCTGTGAAGTTTTCAACATTTAAAATGTGTAACATCCCTTTATGGAAATCGTATTTTTTATATTTTTCGTGATGCCCTCCAGTAGTTTTTACGCTTATATTGTAAGTACCATTAGGAATACGGGTTTGACCCCACACTTTTACGGTTCTGTATTCGTCCTCTAAACAATAGCATTCAAAAACACCATCTATAAAAACTAAACCCAAAGTGCTTTCTATTCCATGAGAATATCTAACTACTTTTATTTCCATTTCTTTTTAATAACTTTCTTCGTTTCTTAGCTTTCTTAATGGTTATATCTCCATCGCCAAAAAGCTTGTTACGTTTTACAATATAAGTATCCCCTGCCGTTTTGCTTCCTATTCTATATCCTAATATCATAGTGACAAAGGCAAGTGAAATTAATATATACTCTTTAATCTTTTGCACCGAATACAAGTATTAAAGATGTTATACCAGCTATAATAGCCTCAATGTTTTCGGTTACTACGTTTTGAGTGTTTTCATCCCATCCAAAAAATAGTCCTGCTCCCAATACTACAACTCCGGCAATACCTGCTATAGTTGTTTTTTTGTTCCCTTTTGCGTTTTTAAATTTTAACATAATATTGTTTTTAAAGTTAGTCTAAAATATAATGTGATAAAAATGATAGTCCTATTGTTACCACTATTGCAATAATCCATTTTATATCATTTTTATTGTTTGTTTTTTCTTTACTGCTGCCTTTACTTTCGGCCATGAATTTATGTATCCCGCTTAGTGCCGTGGCTGTTTTTTCCATCGTAGTATTTAAGTTTTGTACACTACTATTAAGTAAAATTACATCTTTTTTCATACCATCTTTACCCTCTATTGCATCCCATAAATGTTTTACTTTGCTATTTATAACCTCCTGTGATTCCATATTACGAGAAATTTGTTCATAATTCTATATCTAATCTTTTTATTGTAACGTATAAATCTGGAAAAGCATCTCTAACCTTTACCGCTAATGCAAAAATATCCGTATCTAACCCCGGTGCAGACTCACAAACAATTTTACTTATGTTTTCGTAAGGCTCTGGTGTTGGTGTAGGGTCTGGTATTGGTTCCGGTATTGGTTCCGGTTCCGGTATTGGAACGCTCACCCCGTTAGTTATTTTAATCTCATCAATCCTTAACTCAGTATTAACTAAGCTTTCTGTTAATGCTTTAAATCTAAGCATCTTCACCCTTGTCCAATCGAAACCTTCGTTTTCAAGTTTTTTTAACTCAAGTTCGTATAATTCCCATCCCTCGATTAAAGCATCTAAAATAATGCCTTTGCTCCAATTCCCGTTTAAATCTCGCAGCTTAATTTCAAAATCCGCACCTATCTTATTTGAATTAACCTGTAATTCTAACCAGTAATCTTCTTTCAATAAATAACTTAAATCAGCCTCTTTTTTGAACTCTAATTTAATATCATTCCACTTACCCACGTTATCCCACTGAATAGCGTGTAACCCTTTGTAAGATTCTTTATTATGAAAATTAAGCGTACCTGTTGGGGTATAGCTTTTATCGTTAAAACGCGTGTTCAAATAATCATCATAAATAACTATTTCGCTTTGCTCTACTGGTTTGGTGTATGGCGTTTGTGGTGGAGCTGTTAATCCCATTGCCTTCATCATATCTAAATTCAAGTCGTGGTTTATGTTTTTAATCTCTGAATCAAACATGCCATAACCGCTATCCCATTCCCAAACAGTCCATGCAATACCTTGTGACTCAAAAAACTCTGTAACAGATTTATGCCAGTTGGCCCTATGAGAGCTTTTTGCCGTTGCTTTGTATACTCCAAACTCACCGCAAAACATAGTTGCGTTACGTTCTGATTTGAATTTTAAAACTTTATCTAACTTACCTTGTACGTATGGGTCATTGCCTCTGTTTGGGTAGTCATCATAAACACCCTTTATCCAAGTATCTTTATAAATGTCAGGCATTGAAGGCATGCTATTATCGTATGGATAAGGAATGTTTTTAACGTCATCCATTGAAGGGTTAATATGTCCTGCTCCTTGATGAGTAAATAAGAAAGGTTTGTAAAAGTGAAATGAATATAATAAATTATTGTCGTCATATTCTGGCAGCCATTCTAAATAATCAACACCTCCACCGTGTTCGGGCGTTACTAATATCGTATGTTTAGTATCTTTTTCTCTGATAGCTTTTATTACTCTGTCTTGGTTGTCTCCCCAAAGCTTCTCTACCTTCCATGTTGGCTCGTTTATTATCTCGTAAATAAGCTTGTCGTAACCGTCTTTGTAATACTCTGCTACTTTAGGCCAAACATGTAAAAGCTCATCAACAACAGTCATCTCTAAATCTTTATTAGGATTAAAAGTGTGATTGTCCAATACTAAAGTCATATCTAATTCCTTACACCAATCAATAACTTGATCAAGTAAAAAGAATAAACTAGGTAAGTCATCTGCATACGCATTAAGCGCAATAGGAAGTCTAACAGTATCAAATCCTACTTGGTTTATGTCTTTGAAATCTTGTTTAGTGTAATTGCTAAATGGTATTAATCTAGCCTCTTCTGCTTTATCAAACCAATGCGCAATGCATATTCCTTTTTTCATATTTAATTTATGTTTGTTGCTTTATTGTTTATGGGTATCATTTAATTTATGTTAGCTGTGAATGTAAAGCCTGCATTTGGAAAATCTGTATCTCTTAATTGAACTATATCGGTATTACTACTGCCTCCTGTAGGGGTTCCGTTTGTTCCCGCATCCGTTTCAACAGTTAAGTTTTTAATAGGGTCGTTAGCTCCGCCGTCTGTAAAGAATGTATTTAACTCGCTGTATATCTCATCAACCTCGGCAACCGTTAAGGCATTATTATCAAACCTTATTAAACTAGCCCCCGTGTTAAATGGCGTGCTACTCCATGTTATAGCAGTTATAGCATTACTCTGCATTTCATAATTTGTAATCGAGGTAAAACTACTCAAGTCTAAAGTGTCAGTTAAATTACAACTTCTAAAAATAAGATAAGAAGATACATTTGTTGACCCTCCAAATAATACTTTTGTTAGGTTAGCATTACTATAGCCGTAAATAGTACTACTAAACACAAAAGAACTGACGTCTAAAGTGTCAGTTAAATTACAGCTATACACCCTAAAATCAGAAGAAGTATTACTCCCACTAAAGGTAATGTCTGTTAGACCTGAATTACCATACAAATAAAACGCTCCACTTAATGTATATCCAGAAAAATCAATAGTAGATAAATTACAACTATAAGCCCTTACATTTGATGAAGTGTTGCCACTACCGCTAAATGTTATACTAGTTAAGCTTGTATTTGAATATACAAAAAAAGAGCCCGATAATGTAGTGCTAGAAAAATCTAGGCTGGTAAAATTATTGTTTTGAAGTTCTAACCCAGCTATTGACGAAAACCCTGTAAAGTCTATACTAGACATACCGTTATTCCTTAAAATAAAATAGCTGCTAGTGTTTCCGCTTGCGCTAAATGTTATGCCTGTTAGTCCTGTATTATCATAAGCATAAAATAAATTACTTAAAGTAGCCCAGCTAAAGTCTAAAGAACCGATTAAATTTTCAGAAGATACATTCACATTAGTAACTGTTGCACTAGCTGTATTAATATAAACTTTTATATTTATTGTGCTACCGTCGTTAGCATAACTAGGAGTGTTGGTTTCCTGTACACTTGTGCCATTGTCAAAATCCCAAATTAACGTGCCTGTACTTGGGGTTATTACGGGCGTAATTGTTCCGTTCAAATTAGATTGAAAGGACATTATAGGGTTGTCGCCTGACTTCACCCCAATATATCGATTAAACTGAGCGTTAACCACTAACCCAAAAATTAAAAATAATATTATAAAATTTTCTTTCATTATTCTTTGTCAAAATTAATACCTAATCCAGTATCATTAACTAAAAAATTATAAATTCTAGCTTTATTAAACCCAGCAGTCCAGCCTACACCTACATCGTTTCCCTCCATAGTGTATGATTTTCTAGTAAATTCAGCAAATCCATTTTCATAAGAATACTTAGAAAAGTATAAATTTACATTAACCCTTACCTGTGGTGTTCCGAAATGGATACCGCTTGTTACAAAATTACTAACTAAAATATAAACAGAATCATACGAAACGTTTGTTCCTGTCTCCGTGTAAACTAAGCCTGTTTTTTGTACTAACTGTGCATTGCTTGTTAACGCAATTAATACGAATACTGATAATAATACTATTTTTTTCATTGTCTTTTTTTAATTTCCTTCTGTTTCTATTGTATGAAATACTAAGCTCCCAACTTTCCAAACCCATATAAAATTATACGCCCCTGCTGTGATGCTCATTGTTGCTGAATTATCTGTTATTGTTCCAAAAGTGGAATCTAATGTTATGGTGTGTCCTCCTGTACCATCCTGCAAGGCAACCACTAAATACTGATACCCGCTAATTAAATTACTTACCGTTAACGTTGTTGTTGCTGTGACTAACATTAAATGATTCATTGTGGTGTTCATGTCGAAGGTCTTGGTAGCAGAAAACGCAACGCTATCCAAAAGCGAACCCCCTTGACCTCCAACAGTTATATTGCTGTCTATTTGTAAATCGTCTGGGATTACCACTAATGCATTATTTAATGTTTTAATACTATCCGTTTCTATATAAACAAAAGAACTATCACCAGAACCTCCGCTTGCTAAATCCGCTATTGATTGCGCTGTTACTGTTTTTACATTGTCTGAGTCGTCGACATCTTGAATCATAACCTTATCGCCTGTTGCTACCGTTACGGCCGTTAACGTTGCTCCGTTTAAGGAATTGACTACATTTGTTACGTCTGTTACATCTGCAGATGTTTCTATTCCTGTTAGCTTGGTACGCTCCGTACTTGTTAATATTTTATTTGATGCTGTTTCAGTTATTTCATCTGCATCATAATCACCTGAGACTGCAACCACAACACCAGTACGCCCGAATACACTCGTAATAGCTCCGCCACCTAAAGCAAGCACCTGAGATAATACAGCCGTTCTAACCGTTCCATCTGCATCCTTATAGTAAATGGTATCTGCTGTTGTTATTGGTGAATATCCTTTTCCTTGTATTGAATCTGCTGTTAAATTCCTAATATAGGAAGTGTCTACCTCCATAAGACTTATCATATATGCCTCACTTACAACTATAGAATCATGAATCCAGCTACGCACATTCGCTTCCGTTACACTTGCCCCGCTTACAGTTGCTATACTATCGCTTATCTCCTGCCTCATAACTGGGAAAGTAGGGAAGCTATCAGTTAATTGAGCTACTACATTTAAATAACTAATTTTATACGTAGTATAACCGCTAGGTGCTGCGCTTGGTATGATTATTAAATAGTCGCCTGTTCCATCGCTATTTTCTGGTAATTCACTTACTTTTATCTTTTGTGCATTTACCACAAAAGGTATCAGTAAAATTATTGTTATTATTATACGTTTCATATTTTTATTGTTTAATGCCTTTTTTCAAATGTAACCGTTGCACTTTCTAGAGTTGTGTTTGTGTTGTCCGTTATATTACGAACCTCAAACTTAACCGAATCTCCTTCCATTACACTTATATATCCCGTGTCGCCTAAGTTGCCAACATCTGTATTAGAAAATCTCCGTTCTTTTCTTGATTCGTCATCAATAACATCATCTATGCTAATTGCAAACTCAAAGTTTTTATTAGCTGACGCAGCACTCGAACTTACCGAATATGTAAAAAAATACACTCCTGTAGAAGGTATAACCATAACGCTCCCTTCAACACCCATATTAAAAGTATCTTGCTGTTCTAATACAGATATTTCTTCCCATACGTTCACAGTGTTTATTGTTGTTGCAGTTACATTATCTTGGATTCCCATTTCTGCAAACGCAACGTTATAAGCAAAAGATACTATAGCATTAGAAAAAACAGTGTCCACATGTAAATTAGTTGCCATTTTAACCTTTCCGTAAAACATGGTAGAGTCTGCTGTTACGTGGGCTGTGTCTGTTACCGTAACCTTAAAATCATCTCCCGCCGTTATATTTACATCTCCCGCCGTTGCTGTTAAATTAACATTTCCTGATGCAGCAGATACTGTAGAACTACTAGCCGAAGACATAATCGTTGAGTTGCTTGAGGTTGTAAGTGAGGTTCCTCCAGAGGATATATCTAATTCCCCTCCATCAGCATCTAATATAACATTTCCTGATACAGACATTAATCTGATGTTTCCACTATTAGTTAATGTATCGGTGTCTACCTTTCCAGCAACTGTTATGTCTTTTCCGGTAGTTGTTACTAAATCAACATCAACAGTTATTTGAGCGTCTAAATTCGCACGTAGCGTATCAACTGACATTAAATCTTGAACCGTTCCTCCTAAAAAATTACTAGCCAATGTAGTTTTAAGAGTTCCGTCACTATCCATAAAATAAACCGAATCAGTTCCCGCTATTGTTGCGGCTCCTTGCCCTTTTAAATCGTTAATATATGTTGTTCCATCTTCCGAATAACTGCCATAATCTGGGGTTATACCCGGTAAGTACATTGTATATCCTTGTTCAATGTCTAAATAAATACTGTCATTTGTTCCTGTCACATCCCAAATACCCGTACTAAAAGAACCTTGTATTGAATCTACTGTATAGGTGCTACCTCCAATTTCTAAGTTGTCAGCAAAATGGTTTACATCTGTTAGAGTCATTAACCCATTAAGAGAATAATTAACTCTATACCTTTGACTTAAACTTGTAGGCGTTGGGTAATTAAATACAGAATTTAAATCTTTAAATGAATTTTCATTATCTCCAGCTAATCTACTGTTATTCCTTACTGAGAATGCATTGTCAAAATTAGAGACTAAAACCTCTAGTATAGATTCACCCTTATTAAAAACCATTCCCATGCCAGTCTCTGCGGTTCCTGTATTCAAAAAGAGAACTTTATTAAATTGCGTTACTCCTCCAACATCAGACGACATTGCCGTTGTTGTTCCTGCGGTCATATTTGTTGTAACAACTGTGTTTTGAATTAAAATATCTTCACCTTTTAATTGTAGCCCTTTTCCTGCTGACTCGTCCAAATCTATCCAACAGGTTTTTAACTTACCCCATCTAACATAAAAATTCAAAAACTCTGGTACTTCAAATTTTATTAGCCTATATTCTAGCTCGTTTTCAAAATTAGATAACCTCATGTGATTAGACCCTTGATAATCAATAACTGTGCTAAAGGTGTCTATTTGAGTCATTGCATCCGCACCAGTAAATGTGAATAAGGTTGTTCCAGTATTTGATTCTATCGGATAAGCCACAGATTGTGGCGAACCAGTAGATAGTACTTTGCCAATTAATTCGTCTGTTGTCCAGCTTGAAGCCCCGTTTGTATAATAGCCATCTCCAGAAGTTGACAGAGAAAGACCAGATTCAAACGTTCCCATTTCACCTTGAAACCTTATTCGCGCATGTCCAATGCCTAGTATTTGACCCGTTAATATATCTGTTGAATCATCTGCAACAAAAGTACCGTCACCCATTATTATTTTTATCAAACTACCGGGCACAACTGTTTTTACATCTTGTAAAGCTCTGTTTATTGTTAAAAATGCCGTTCCTGTACTTGTGCCATCTCCTGTTAAATCGTTCCCAGTAGTTTCTATATAAATGCTCCTGCCTGCCGTTTCGTATATTCCATTAAGACTATCATGATAACTAACTATTTCAGATTGAACGGCTGCTAAATGAGGAACACTTAATGGTACAAAATAAGCGGATTGGTCTGATGCATACAATAAACTACCCTCCCCAGAGCCTACAGGAAAATCTATAAGTATCGTAGTAGAATCTAATTCTAACCTGCTTTTTTTAGTGCTGTAACCGTTTTCTAACTGCAATACGTCTTTTGAAGCAGATATGCTACTTCTTAATCCGAATTCTACCTGCCCTGCTAAAGCACTAATTGAACCTGCTACGCCGTTAACCTTAATGTAGGTTGTAACGTCTGGGTAATCACCAGAAATATATATAGTACCTGATGAATCTGCATCTAATATTAAATCGGTTACACTAGATTTTATAAATTTTGCTTTTAATGTATCTGCTGTTGCTACAACCCACGAGCTGTCTTCACTAGCGACAATTAATGCTCTCATAACTCCAATAGAATCGTACAAAGCAATCATACTATCACCGTTTTGGACTATCTCAGTTTCTAAGTATTGAACTAAATTATCATAAGTCATTCTATAACTAGTAAACCCGGATGGTGCTGCACTTGGCTGCATCACATAAAAATAAGCCGACCTACCATCTGAAATAGTAGATAGTGAACTACCTTTTGTTTGAGCGTTTGCTAAAAAAGGTACAAACAATAATATAAATAGTATAAATCTTTTCATCTTAAAACGTATTATAATAATTTAAATTTGTTTCTAATACTCCCACTGAAACATTGCATACATCGCTACCCTCTACCGGTTCAACCTCTGATGGCTCTGGGGTCTGATACCCTACTCCGTTTATTGTTAATGAATCACATGAAAATATATCCATAATCATTTTTCTATAACTACCATGTAATTCAGTTATAACTAATAAATCTCCATAAGTATTAGTAGCTCTTAGTTTAGTTGTTACACCTCTATCACTTTCAAATGTAGATAGTTCTTGTTTTCCTCCATTTATTCTAAGCCCTCCACTCAAATAAACAACACCATTATAAACCTCTGTGCTACCATCAACAAAAACCATATCATAATCATTTATAGAATTTGAGTATTCTATTTTTACTAATTGTTGTTTTAGTTTTGTTTGGTCTGTTACTTGTATGTTATCGCTTATAAGACTACCCTCATTAAAAGCAAAATAGTAAAGACCCTCGCTTGTTGGTGTATAAGTCCAGTTATAAACATTTAACCCTGTCCATCCTGTTGGTGTTATATTTGATGCTACCAAAGAGGTTACAGATGCAAATACTCCAGCGGTTTCTTTGTACACCGTGATGCCTTTATCTATGACACTTTCTAATCTTGCTTGAAAAGTTATAGCTTCGTTAATTATACTTTCACGTACATATTTAGCTGGGTAAACTCCGCTTTGCCATTTAGTTCCTATAGATACATTATCAGGGTGAGGGAATCTAGTAGTATAATTCGGTGTTTTTGTCGAATCATAAAACCTTAATGGATTCATTGGTGGTATAAATATTGTTCCTGCCATTTTATTCTATTTCAAATAATGAATCATTTTCTAAAGCAAAATTACTCCCATCTTCCATCAATAAAATATTACCACTTATTGATGGTTGTGGTAATACTGTAAAGATAGCTGTTTTATTGTAAGGTAAAGTTTCTACCTCTTCTATAAACCCCGCATAAGCAACGCTATTAAACGTATATGTTACATATCCGTGTGGGTTTGTATTTAATTGAGTTATCATTGCAGCGGTTATAGCTGCCTCAAACTTATGTATTTCAGGCTGATAGTAAAGTCCTGTTAAAAACTCGTTAGCAACTATTTCATCTTGTTCGTTTACATTAGTGCCGTTTTGGTTATCGTAACTAATATTAATATCTTTTTGGCTGTTCGAGAACCTTATAGAATTAGTACTTTTCCAAAGTGCTGGGGATATTTCTGGGATATGCCTTAATAGGTTTTCTCGTGGTAAATATTTTAAGTTGTACAGTTGGTCTACTCCATCAAATCCAGCCACACTAGTTCCTCCTTGAACTGTTGACCCACTTAATGTGTCTACTATAAAAGTGTTTTCATCGTTACGTGTATCCGTAGACCTCCATTTTAAATAAGGCTTTCTACGTGTCAATTCCATTGGAATGCTTCCGCCGTGGAAACGGCTTTGCAAGTCTAACTCGTCTTTTACCGCAATGCTTATTGTGTGTTCTGTTGGGATGTTTACCTCGTTAGCTCCGTTTAATTCTTCTAATATTATCTTATTTTTATACCCTGTTTTAATCTTACCGAAATATGCTTTTGAATATGGTTTTATTACAAGCTCTTTAACGTCCCCCAACCCAAACATAAATGTAGTGTCATCATAATAGTTTTCTCTATCTTCAATAACAAAACGTTCGTTTGTTCTATCATAATGCAACCCTAACGGGCTAAAAGCATCTAGCGTTTTAAATGTATCTCTAAAGTTAACCGGAATAGCTGTTGTTGGAAAACCTCTTATAGCCCTACCATTTGTTATGATGTTCTCACTTAGAAATCCATTACTAGCATAAGTCCTAAATTCTGATGTTGTTTTTCCTAGTATATCTGAATAAAGTAATTTTGTTGAATCCGTTTCACTGGTCATTAACTGTATTAACCTACTTGATGCGTCATGAGCGTAAAAACTTTTAACCGTGCTTGCTGGGTCGCCTGTTGTTAGCTCTGAAACGTTAAGATTAGAAATAGTAAAATCCATATCCATTGTCATGGGCTGGGTTAAACTACTTATACTGATAGTTCCGTAAAGCTCTAACCATTGGTCAACTTGAACCTCAAAAACCTCAGTGGTTAATGTCATTGTTCCTGATGTTGTGTAGGTGTCTGTTCCGCTTCCTGAGTAAGTCGCTAGCGTGCTTGTTGATACTACTACGCCGGCTACATCTTTATGAACTACATAATATCTTAAATCTATACTAAAATTAGACGCTACCGTACTATCTGCTTGTAAAGAATATGTTCCAGCTAGGTCTATTGTAACCGTTGCCAATTCTTTAATGTCGTTAACGTATATCTTTTTTAGTACGTGGTCATCAGGAATTGCAACGTTATCAAATATTAAAAAATCTCTGTCATCTATTAAGCTTGTATTACCTAGCTCGTCTGTTACTACCGTATTTGTTTCGTTTATTCCGAATAAGTAGTTTGTTAACGTGTTAGTTGCTGAATTAATAGAATCAAATCCAGATGTTCCAGTGCCATTATATTTTCTATATATATCTACTGGCTCAAATGTTATATCGTGTGGGGCACTTGCAAAAGATGTTATTGTTGTGTTATCTGTTGAAGTGGTGTCGTAAAGGTTGTAATTAATTTTATCACGTGATGAAAATTTATGTTCCTTACTACCATCTTTTATTGGTATCTCGAAAAAATCCCTTTCTATTGAGTAGCTAGCGTTAAAATCTAATATGCCAGAATAAAGAATATCGTAGTCATCTGTTTGCCCGTTCTTTTCGTATATGTCTACTGTTACATTTGCTTCGATTCCGTATGTTAGATAATTACTTACTATAAAATCCCAACCTCCACCGCTTGTTCTTGGAAAACGTAATGATAAAGTAACACTTCTTAATATGCCATGATAAAAGTCATGCCTTCTAAAATGTAACCCCAAATCATTCCATCCTGCTGGGTTAACTGTTAATATATCGTTAATAGTGCCATCACTAAGCACATATTTATATTCACTCCCGTTGTTGTCTACGGATGCTAAATATGCTGCATTACTTGCATGATGTTCACTAATAAAAGTCATCTTAGATAATTATCAATATAAGTTATTTTAGTATCTTGGTTTTCGCGTGTATGTGCCATCCCTCTATGAGTTATATTAAGATTATTAGAATATTGGCTCTTTATTGCATGCCTTGTTTTCTTTTGTTCGTTTACTAATTCTGCAAAATGATTTAACTCTAAACCACCTTTTAAAAGTTCGTTTGTTTGGTGGTGTGGTATTACATCCGCACCTTTTGGAAGGTTAACCAAAGTATCCGTGCTAGGCGTTAAGAACATTCCGTTGTCTGTTCTTATAAGTTCTTGCCCACCGTCACCAACAACAGCCATACCGCCCTGAAAGTCTTTTACTCCTTTTTTGAATTTAGGAATTGGTTTTGCTATTACTGTTGCTGCCTGTGCTACACCTAAAGCTCCTACTAACGCTGCTAATATTGGCCCTGCTATTGGCCCTGCTTTTAATGCTGATGTTATCGCTTGCGCTGTATTGATTGATATGTTAAAAAGTGCCTGTGCCTTATCTGCTATGGCTTGCTTTCTTAGTATCTTAGACCTTTGAGCATCGTATTTTTTATTAATAGCATCCTTTTGTACTGCGTTATCTCCTGCTAGTTCTAGTTCTTGTTGGCGTTTTGTGTCTATGTCGGCTAGCTCCCTTTCTCTAAACGCTGAACCTAACTCAAATAACTGGTTTGCTAATTCTATTTTTAGTTCTTGAGATTGTTGGTCTATCTCGTCTTGAGATACTTTCTTTTTGGCTTTTTCTTCTACTTCTTGATTAGCTAGGTCTAATCTCATGTTAAACAATTGCTGTTCAATAGCAAATCTTTGCTCAGAGCCTATCTTGGTTAATTCTAACTCAGCTTCTAGCCTACGCCTTTCAATATCTAAAAGGCTATCCGCAACACTTTGCGCTATCTCTATATACTGTTCGTTAGTTCCTTTGAAGTTTATTAACCTTTCTTGGTGTACTTGACTTTCTTTAACTGATTGTTGTTCTAATAATTGTATAGCTCTTTCTCTGCCTTCTACGTTTAAATCCTTTTCGGCATCCGCTAAATCTTGTAAAGCAAATCTACGCTCTTTAATCACCTCTAATAATCTATTAGTAGCAATCTCACTAAGCCCTAAACCTCTAGCATATTCAAATACTTCTTTATTGTTTAAGGTTAGTAATTTATTAACATCTAATTGCACTTGTTGTGCTTGTTCAAATAACGCTAATTGGTCGGTAAAGCTGTCGTCTAATAATGTTTTAGTTTCTGCTAATATTTCTTTCCTTCTTTCAAATGCTATCTCTTGGTTGCCTATTTGCCTTTCGTTTACTGTTTTTTGTGCATCCGAAACATCCAGTAAGAAGTCAAGTTCTTGCTCAAAGTTATCTTGTGCTAATTCAGCCCTTCTTTTACTTGACTCAATCCTTGAAAGGCTTAAATTCTTTTCCGCTTCTGTTACTATTGCTATTTGGTCGGCCTCCTGTTGGCTTAACTCTCTTGTTAACTGTCCTCTTTGCTGTGCTAGGTTGTTTTCTGATTGTAATATCTGCAAGCTTGACTTTGCAAGTTCTAACTCTTCTTTTCTTTGTGCTATTATTGCCTCTTCTGCTATTTGTGCTGCTGCTTGGCGTTCTTGGAATGATTTTGTAGCGTCATCTGCTATGGCTGCTTGAATTTCGGCTACTTTACCTAGTTCAGCTATGCTTTTTGTAGCTGCTATCCTTTGTAATTCAAAAGCCTTTGTTAATTCAAATATTCGGCTACTTTCTTTGACTGTTTTGTCTATTTCTTCTCTTAATCCTGTAAAAGCATCCTTAGACTCTTTACCTAACTCCTTAAATGATATATCTCCTTTGATAAATTTACTTATTGCCGTTGCTAATTTGCCTAATCTGCCAATTATAACGCCTACTACGTCGTTTAACACTTTAAAAGTCTTAGCGAATGTATCTGCACCGCCTTGAGTCTTTTTAAATGCACCTACTAACGCTGCTAACCCTGCTACTACCCCTGCAATGATTAATACGATTGGATTTTTTAATAATTTTATAAACTGTTTACCTAATCCTTTTACTCCTTGTATTGCTGCTTGAAATTGAGAAGGTAGTCCGCTTAAAGCATCGTTTAACCCTTCTGTTGCACTTGCGTAATTACCTATGTTTTGTTTGTTTTGGCTTAATACATCGCTATTCTCTTTTATTATGTCATTATTAATATTTATTTGTTTATTAAAAGCGGATATTTCTTCTCTTCCCTCTTCTGTTGAAGCGCTAACTTTATTTCTGCTTTCTGTTAACTTTCTGTTTTCTAACCTTAATCTTTCTATAGACCCTTTTTCACTATTAGTTATTTTAACTTGAAGTTCATCTAATTTTATTTTTTTTTCTATAAAAGAGCTGTTCTTTTTAATTGAATCGTTGTTTTTAGCTATCTGTTTATTAATGCTTTCAATCTCTTTTGCGCCTTCTTTAGTTGAAGTACTTAGATTGTTTCTGCTATCTATCAGCTTTTTATTTTCTGCTCTCAATCTGGCAATAGAGTCTATCTCGGCTTTTTCAAGCTTAATAGTTTCCTTTATTGCTTTGTTTTGTTTTTGTCTTAGTAGTTGTGTTTTTGTTAGCTGCTTACCTTGTGCTGCCCTTTCGGCTCTAGCCTGTGCGATTATCTTTTTTTGCTTCTCTTCTATTTTAGTTAATTCCTTTTCTGATTCTGCTAATATATCTGTATTCTCTTTTGCTTTTTTAGTTGTTTTGTTAAGTTTAGTAAATGAGCTTGATTGTTCTGCTAATTCGGTGTTAACTTTAGATGCAGAGGTAGCAACTTCATTAAGGCTATTAACAATATTGTTTAGTCTTTTTTCTGTTGCTAATAACTGTTTATTGAGCAAT
>Ga0255047_10001858_pt1 | contig 14624 bp, 16 predicted proteins | sample JV7_2_1_MG_FD_183640 | JGI IMG/M metagenome (GOLD analysis project Ga0255047, IMG submission 183640) | Seawater microbial communities from Jervis Inlet, British Columbia, Canada - JV7_2_1 | ecosystem: Environmental > Aquatic > Marine > Inlet | place: Canada: British Columbia | collected 2016-10-06
GCTGCGAGCCAAAAAGAAGTCTTGAGTGCTGACCCTCGACTATTTCAAGAGAAAAGAAGGCAGCGGGTCTTCGTCCTCCAGGGTGAAGGTGGCCTCGCCGGTGTAGTGGGATCGGCCTCCGATCTCGACGATCCAGGCGTCGCGTTGGCCAGAGGTGGTCGTATCCACTGCTTTGGCGGTGAATTGCGAACCGGTGACACTTTCGAACAGTCGCTCCGTGTCCATCTCGATGAGCCCCTTTGCCCGCTGAATGGCGATTCGGGCTGTCGCTCCTGACCCGGTGGGCGATCGATCGACCTCGCGCTCCGCAAAGACGCAGATGTTTGCCGTCGGTTCGGGACTCCAGGCGTCGCGACCATCGGTGAGGATGGTTCCATAGAGAAAGGCCAGGTCATCGTCGTCCGGATGATCGAGGGGTATCGCGACCGTCGCCGCCTCGGTCACAGCCCACGCAGCATCGACAAGGTCGCGGGTCGGTGAGGTTCGAACGTCGAGGCCAAAATGGGAGGCGTCGGCAAACGCATAGAAAGCACCGCCATAGGCCACATCGATCTGCACCGGGCCATGGCCCTTGACTTCGACATTTGTGTCGAGCGCCGTGACAAAGGCGGGAACGCTGCGGAATCGCACCTTGCTCGATTGGTCGCCGGTGACATCGACCTCGAGTCGGAGAAGCCCGGCCGGGACTTGGATGGCGACGGCGGTGACCGGTTCCGTGCGCGACACGATGCCGCTGTCGACCGCCCACCGGCCGAGGGCGATCGTGGCATGGCCGCACATCGTGGAAAAGCCCTCGTTGTGGATGAAGAGAACGGCGAGGTCGGCATCGGGATGGTCGGAAGCGACCGGGAGGACTCCGTACATATCGGCGTGACCGCGCGGTTCATGCATCAGCATTCGCCGAAGGTGATCGAGGTGCTCGGTGGCATACCTCCGTTTGGCGAGAATCGTGGCGCCGTTTATCTCTGGGAAGCCATCGGTGATGATTCGAACCGGTTCGCCACCGGTGTGCATCTCGACGGTATGTATCCGAAGGGTCACGACGGACGATTCTACGGATGATGTGCTCAGGTAGCCTCGCCGTGATGGCTGAAATCGCTGTGGTTGGCAGCTTGAACCTGGATACGACCGTACGGGTACCCCGGCTTCCTTCGCCGGGCGAGACCATCCTCGGTACGAGCCACTTCGTCGACAGCGGTGGCAAGGGAGCCAACCAGGCTGTCGCCGCAGCCCGACTCGGGCGGTCCGTGGCGATGGTCGGCATGGTCGGCGACGATGACCCCGGCCGCCAGTTGCTTGCGTCTCTGGCGGGTGACGGTGTCGATACATCATCGGTGGCCATTGGTCGCGAGCAGGGCACCGGCATCGCTGTTGTCACTGTCGACGCGCTTGGCGAGAACATGATCGTTGTGGACCCAGGGGCAAACGGAGATCTTGCTCCTCGTGTTCTCGATGGGCTCGCGGAGCCGGTTCGCTCGGCGGCCGTCGTGCTGCTGCAACTCGAGATTCCCCTTGACACAGTGGCAGCTGCGGTTCGTCTGGCCACCGGCACTGTCGTTCTGAACCCGGCACCGGCTGCGGCGCTGGAACGCAGTGTCCTCGACTCCGTCGATGTTCTGGTGCCTAATGCGACCGAACTTGCCGGCCTCAGCGGGGAGTCGGTGCCTTCATCGCCGGCCGATGCGATATCGATGGCTCGCCGTATTCAGGGCCCTGCCGCAGTTGTCGTCACACTCGGCGGAGACGGCGCAGTCGTTGTCGCAGATGATTTCGACGCCCACGTGTCGGCTCCTCTGATCGACCCCGTCGACCCGACGGCGGCCGGCGATGCGTTTTGCGGTGGGCTTGCCGATGCCCTGGTGCGGGGCGACTCGATCCATGACGCGGTGCGGTGGGCGGTGCGTTGCGGGGCGGTTACCGCTACGAAGTGGGGTGCCCAAGCATCATTGCCAACCAGAAGCGAGGTACTGGCAATGAAGGGAGCCGAATGACCGCTCGAAAGATCATCATCGATACCGATCCCGGGCAGGACGACGCTGTTGCGATCCTGCTGGCTCTGGCTTCCCCCGATGAACTGGACGTGGTTGCGATCACGACGGTGGCAGGCAATGTTCCACTCCCGCTCACGACTCGCAATGCCCTCATGATGTGTGAGTTGGCCGATCGGACCGACCTTCCGGTCTACGCGGGGTCAGTTCGTCCAATGGTGCGCGACCTGGTCACGGCCGAATACGTCCACGGTGTCACTGGTATCGATGGCGCGGGTCTTCCCGCGCCGACGATGGAGGTGAGGGAGGGCCACGCCGTCGACGCAATCGTCGACATCGTCATGGCAGCCGAACCCGGCGAGATCACCATCTGCCCGCTGGGTCCGCTGACCAACATCGGGAAGGCTCTGGTTGGCGAACCGCGGCTCGCCGATCGGATCGGAGAGATCATCCTGATGGGCGGTGGGTTCTTCGAGGGCGGCAACGTGACACCGGCTGCAGAGTTCAACATCTATGTGGATCCGCAGGCCGCCGACATCGTTTTTCGTAGCGGTATTCCGATCACGATGATGCCACTCGATGTGACTCACAAGGCGCTCACCTCGCCACAGCGTCTCGCCCGATTTGCCGCGATTGCCTCTCCAGTCGGCAAGGCCGTGCACGGAATGCTCGACTTCTTCGAGCGATTCGACATCGAGAAGTATGGGATGGAGGGAGGTCCGCTGCACGACCCCTGTGTGATCGCCTATCTCCTGGATCCGGGTCTGTTCGGTGGCAAGGAAGTCTCGGTGCTTATCGAGACGAGTTCCGAGGTGACGATGGGGATGACTGTGGTCGATTGGTGGGGCGTGACCGCGGAATCACCAAACGCCACGGTGATGCGCCACGTCGACGCCGAAGGGTTCTTTGAGCTGCTGGCCGACAGGATCGCCACGCTCTAGGGCGACTCACGGCTCTTGGCGAGAATCACCAATAGGGCGGCAAACGCTCCACCCGCTGACACGATGGAGTTCGCCGGCATTCCTTTCCATGTGAAAAGGATTGGGCCGAGTACGTCGCCGACGGCGCGACCGACGCCCAGCGCCACCATCAGCAGCGCTAGGTATCTGCTGCGCGCCGCCGGCGCCAACTCCGACGCGAGGGGGATGGTCGACACGATCGTGATCTCGAATGCGATGAAGGTGATCGCCAGCGCGGCCAAACCGAGTCCGAGCGAGCTGCTGGCCGGCGCCATGGCCGAGTAGCCCAGGACGGAAACCCCCAGACCCCAACTGACCATGCGCAGCTTGCCGACATTGTCGGCGAAGGCGAGTACCGCTCCCTCGCCGGTCATTTCGGCGAGGGCGATCATGATCGAAGCCAGCCCGAGGGCGGCGAGCGAGAGGCTGAATCCATCTTCGAGCCATGCTCCGAACACGATGAAGGTGGTCTCGGCAGCAAACGAAAAGAGGGCTGCCGCGATGAGCAATGACCACTTCCGCGCGTCCAGCGTGAGGCGACTCCGGTCGGACTCTCCATGGGGCGCATCGGCTTCCAGCAGGGCTGGTGTCGCCACCATCGTCGCCGTAAACAGAACGCCGACCACCCAAAAAGGCGTTTCCCATCCGAATGAGTCGATGAGCCATCCGGCAAGTGGCGCTCCAACCAGAAGCCCACCGGCCCACGTGAGCTCCAGGATCGACATATATCTGGCACGTCGCGCGTACGGCGTCCGGTCGGCGACGTAGGCCTGAGCGGCCGCGTCAAAGGAGGGCTTTCCGAGCCCGAGCAGTATGAATCCAACCAGCGCTCCGGCGTAGACGCCGGTCGCAGCGGTGAAGAAGGCCCCGACCGCCATCATCCCCAGCGCCCACACCGCCAGGCGGACTCGACGCTCGCCGCGTCCGGCGCTGGCGACGATTGCAGGTGTGGCGACGAATGCCACCGAGCGGGCCGACATGAGCACTCCCCCCTGCTCCAATGAGATTCCAAGACCGCGACTTATCGCAGGGAGGAACGGAAAGACGAACCTGTGTGCCGTGTTTACGACAAGCCTGGTGAACGTCAGGAAGGCGATTGCAACTCCGAGTGAGCGCCGTCTCACGGGTTGGTGGTCAACAGGCGTGGATGCAGCATCCACCTCAGCCAGCCTGACCCGGGAGAGGCCGGCAGATCGGTGTCGATGCAGGCGACCGCCGCGGTGACCATGTGGATGGACCCGCCACCGATGATGGTGGAGACGGTTGTCGACCACGTCGGCTCGTGACCGACGATGAGAATCCGATTCACCGTTGCATGCCCGGCCAACACGTCGAGTACTCCGCCCACACCGGAGCCATACAACTCTTCGATATCGAGAATCGGGACAGACCAACCCCCGCCGTGTCGAGCCAGCGCTGCGGTATCGGCCGCTCGGCGGGCAGGAGAAGTGAGGATGATCTCAGGCTCGGCGCCGAACGCTGCGATAGCACCGCCGATGGCGGTTGCCGAGCGTTCACCGCGCCCCGAGAGCGGACGGTCGCGGTCGATCATTCCTGCTGGGTGATTCGATTTGGCGTGGCGCATCAACATGATTTCAGACATGAAGTGCGAGCCTATTCTCTTGGCGTGAACACCACTACGTCCCCCGGTCTGTCGCAGCGACTTGCGGCCCTTTCCGAATCGGCGACGATGGCCATTACCTCGCGCGCCAACGCGCTGCGTGCGCAGGGCCGCCCGGTAATCGGATTCGGTGCCGGAGAACCAAACTTCGCCACCCCGGCCCACATCGTCGAGGCTGCAATCCAGGCGTGCGCGGATCCGGCAAACCACCGCTATACCCCTGCCATCGGTCTGCCCGATCTGCGAGAGGCGGTTGCGGCAAGCACTCAGGCCAACTCGGGGTTTGCGGTGGAACCGGCCAATGTCGTCATCTCCAATGGCGGCAAGGGTGCCCTGTTCGCTGCGTTTGCGGCTCTGCTCGATCCGGGTGATGAGGTGTTGATGCCGAGTCCGTATTGGGTCACCTACCCGGAGGCCATTGCACTGTTCGGTGGTGTCATGCGCGTGGTGCCGACGACGGTGGACGATGGCTTTCGGGTGTCGGTCGAAGCCCTCGATGCCGCGACCACCGATCGGACGAAGGCTCTGGTTTTCGTGTCCCCATCGAACCCCTCAGGTGCGGTGTACCCGCCCGAGGAGGTGGCCGCCATCGGGCGGTGGGCTGCCGAGCGCGGGATCTGGGTGATCACGGACGAGATCTACGAACAGCTCGTGTACGGGTCGGTGAACCATGTGTCGATGCCGGTAGTTGCTCCGGAGGTGGCGGAACGCTGCGTCGTCGTAAACGGCACGGCCAAGACGTTTGCGATGACGGGATGGCGAGTGGGATGGGCGATAGCGCCTGCTCCGATTGCAGCAGCGATGGGCCGGTTCCAATCACACTCGATGTCGAATGTCTCGAATGTCTCGCAACGGGCCGCGATCGCCGCCTTGACCGGACCGATGGAACCGGTCGCCGAGATGAGGGCCGCTTTTGATCGCCGTCGTGGGGATATGTACCGGTTGCTGTCCGAGATTCCCGGCATCGAGGTCCGCGAGCCCGAAGGCGCGTTTTACGCATTTCCGTCGGTCGCCGGCCAGTTAGGGCAATCCTTGCGGGGCCGTATTGCTTCGTCGAGCTTCGATCTTGCCGCCTTGCTCCTCGAGGAGATCGAGATCGCAGTCGTGCCCGGCGAGGCGTTCGGAGCTGCCGGCTACTGCCGACTGTCGTTTGCTCTATCCGATGAAGATCTCATCGAGGGTCTTGGGCGATGGCGGGAGTTGGTCGGCTAATCAGCCAGCATTTCCAAGGCTTTGCGGTAACCATCGATGCCCTCACCGCTGATGGTCGCGATACAGGCATCAGAAATCACCGATTTGCGGCGCCATTTCTCCCGACCGGTGATGTCGGAGATGTGTACTTCCACCACCGGTAACCCGATGGCCTTTATGGCGTCATGGATCGCGTACGAGTAGTGGGTGAGCGCACCCGCGTTGAGCACGACTCCGCCGAACCTTCCAACCGTGTTGTGGAGGTGGTCGATCAGGTCACCCTCGTGGTTCGATTGGGCGGTTGACACCGTAAGACCGATCTCTTGGCCCCAGTATCGGCAGCGATTCTCCAGCTCCCGCAGCGTGGCTGTTCCGTAGATGTCGGGCTCTCTCGTGCCGAGCAGATTCAGGTTGGGTCCGTTCAGTACGAGGATTTGCACGGCGTCACAGTATCTGGGTGCGGTGGCGATCGGAGAGAGTGGCTGCCAGCGTCAACGTCTCCGAGTCGATTTCTGCGGGCACCAGCGAATGACCTGCCGCTTCGAAAGAGTCCAGGATGGCCTGCGTTGCTTGTTCGACGCTCGTGGTACTGCCGATCGACCCGGTGACTGCCGGGTCCCATTCGTATCCGAGAGCCTGATAGGCCGGGATGAGGGGGAGATTCACCAATTCTGGGGAGTGGACCACCACGACACCCCCGACGTGTGCAGCCGCCTTGACGAGCCGCTGGCCGACCCCCATAACCTTGCCGCCTCCGGCATGCACGGAAAAGCGCCCCGGGCAGTATTCACCCGGCAATTGGCCCACCGAGCCGGCTACTCCGAGCCTGCCGAGCGCATCGATGACGATCGAGGCGAGCGCCTCGTAGCGTTCCTCAATGCCGGTCTTGGGCTCGGACTGCGGCGTGGACCAGGCAAAAGCGACGGTTCCTTCGTGGAATACAGCCGCCCGGCCGCCGGCGAGACGCTCGATGCCGGTGTACCCCAACTCGCTGATCGCGGCGACGGCTGCTGCGTAACCTGGACGGGTGCGGTCCTGGCTGCCGAACGCCACGATTCGGTTCGGTGTGAACACTCGGAGTGTCGGCCCTATCTCACCCGAAGCGACCTGCTGGAGAAGAGCCGTCGAAATGGCGGTGTCGAGTGCCGGATCTTGGTCGTGGTGCGTGATGACTCGCAGCTGGGGCATGGGAAGGCGAGCGTAGGCCGTCACCGTTGGTTGCACCTCAGAACGCTGTTTGCCGACCATAATCGGCAGGTATGCGTTCACTTGTTGTCATCCTGGCGCTCGCCTTTGTGGTCTCCGCCTGCGGCGACATGCTTGAGGACGTTGGGGACCTGTCGCGCGGGGTCGTGCATGGCGATCAGGTTGCATCGACGACGACCGTGCCGGACCAACTCGATCTCAGGCTGAATCCGATCACAGGCGCATCGTGGATCAATGACGAAATCGGGTCGGTGACTGCCGGGCTGGAGCTCGATGATCTCCTGCTTGCCGTGTGGCTGCGTGGAGACCAGGTGGACCAGTCGGTCCAAGCGAGCAGACGTGAAATCGCTGAGGTGCTCCCCGGTGTCGAGTTCCCGCAGCTGGCCCCTGAAGGTGTGTCCCATGTTTCCAGCCAACTCGTCTACGACGTCCAAACAGCATCGCTCGGGGTGGGGACGGCGGCGGCGTTCGGTCTTTGGGTCGGTGAGCCGTATACCGCAGCTCGCAGCGAGGCTCAGCTCGCAGTGCTCCGGGTCGGCATGAAGACGTTTGATGATGGGAGTCCGGACAACGAGGTGTTCTCGTTTAGCGTTGCCGGTGGACGCGAGCTGTCGTGGGTGGCCGGCGAGTACGTATATCAGCTGTTTTGTCGTACCGGAGTCCTGGCCGAAACCTGTGCAGCGATGGCAGACTCGACGATCCCGCTGTCGCTGCTGGTGTCGCTCCCGTCACCCACCGGCGGTTGACTCTGCTGTAGGACTGGTGTGGGTGGCGAACGTGGATACCCTCTGATCTTTCGACGACAGGGACCTACACATCTTCCATTCCGGCGGCTGGTGGTCGTACATCAAATATGACGAGGAACAGGATCGGCCTCGTTTAGATCGTCAACTGATGCGGCGCGTAATGGCGTATGCCGTCCCGTACCGCGGCCTGCTTCTACTCGTGTTCTTTACGATCGGCGTGATCACCTTCGTATCGCTTGTCCCCCCGCTCCTAATGCGGGATCTGATCGATACCGCCATTCCGGATGAGAACCTTGGCCGGGTTACCTGGTTGGGAATCGGGATGGTGGCGGTGCCCATCATCAACGGCATCTTTGGTGTTGTGCAGCGATGGGCTTCGGCGCGCGCCGGCGAAGGAATCATCTTCGATCTCCGCACCGGCCTTTACGGGCACCTGCAACGGATGTCCCTCGGGTTCTTTACCGCCACCCGGCCCGGAGAGATGATGTCGCGGCTCAACAATGATGTCGTTGGAGCCCAATCTGCAGTCACGGGCACCCTGGTGTCGCTGGTGTCGAACTCGCTGTCTGCGGTGGCGACGCTGACCGTGATGATGACCCTGGAGTGGCGGTTGACCCTTGCCGCGGCCGCAATTCTTCCTCTGTTCATCATCCCCAGTCGCCGGGTCGGCAAGATCCTGCGAGGGGTCACCCGCGACCAAATGGATGCGAATGCGCGGATGAACGCCACCATGAACGAGACCTTGAATCTGAGTGGGGCGCTGCTGGTAAAGCTGTTCGGTCGAACCGGCGATGAAGACGCCAAGTTTGGTGGGCACGCCAGCGAGGTACGGGATCTCGGTGTGCGGAGGGCTCTCATCGGTCGTTGGTTCTTCATGGCACTCGGAGTGGTGAGTGCCTTCGGCACGGCCCTCGTATTTTGGGTGGGTGCGGTCCTCGTGATCAGAGGGTCGCTCACCGTCGGAACGATTGTGGCCCTGTCGGCCTACCTCGTCGGGCTATATGGCCCTTTGTCTGCCCTGTCGAATGCCAGGGTCGAGTTGGCGACTTCGCTGGTCTCGTTTGAACGCGTCTTCGAGGTGCTCGATCTTCCGCGGGACATCGACGAACCTTCGACGCCGGCAACGATCGGCGAAATCGACGGGCGGGTCACATTCGACGCAGTGGCATTCGACTACGGCAGGGCTGCGTCGGCCTCGCTCGATCACATAAAGCGCTTCTCATGGCGTGCGCCGAGTGGACCCGACGTAGAGGCACCGCAAGAGATCATCGGCAGGGGTCGGGCTCTCGACGGCCTCGATTTCGACGTCGATCCCGGCCGCCTGGTCGCACTGGTTGGACCAAGCGGTGCTGGCAAGACCACGGTGACCTATCTGATCCCGCGGTTGTATGACGTCACCGAGGGCCGTGTACTCATTGATGGAGTCGATGTGCGAGATCTGTCGCTTAAGACGCTGGCGGATGCGATAGGTGTGGTGACTCAGGAGACTTTCCTCTTCCACGACACGATCGCCGCCAATCTGCGATATGCCCGGCCGGATGCAACAGACGCCGAAATGGTGGCTGCGGCGACGGCTGCAAATATCCACGACTTCGTGTCCGAGCTGCCCGATGGATACGACACGTTCGTCGGTGAGCGTGGCTATCGCCTTTCCGGAGGGGAGAAGCAACGGGTGGCGATCGCGCGGGTGATCCTCAAGGATCCGAAGATCCTCGTACTCGACGAAGCAACCTCACATCTCGACGCGCGGTCCGAGTCGCTGATCCAGGAGGCACTGGAGCGGGTGATGGCGGGTCGCACCTCCTTTGTGATCGCTCACCGACTCTCCACTGTGCTCGCGGCCGATCGGATCTTCGTGCTCGACAGGGGTCGGCTCGTCGAAGAGGGCCGTCATGGTGATCTGCTGACGAGCGGCGGTCTCTACGCCGATTTGTTCAAAACTCAGTTTGCGGCTGCCCCTGAGGCGAGCTGAAGATCATCCCATCACCCCGGGTATCGTGACGCCGTGCTCCGTCTCGTCCTCGCCGTCAGCCTGGGTCGCCTTGCCGGGTTCCTAAGTCGCCTTATCGGAAGGGGCGGTTCGGCGATTCCCGGTCTCATTGCGGGCAAGATCGATGGTGGTGTAATCGACAAGCTGGTTGCTTCTCTCCCGGGCGGCGTCGTCATCGTCACCGGGACGAACGGGAAGACAACCACCACCAAGATGCTGGTGACCGCCCTCGAGCGGAGCGGGAAGCCCGTACTCACCAATCCGACGGGGTCGAACCTGGCCAGAGGGGTAGCGACCGTTCTGATCTCTGCCTCGCGGCGTGGACGTATTCGAGGCTACGAGATGGCTGTCTTTGAGATCGATGAGGCGGCGGTGAGCGTGTTGGCTCCAAGACTCGATCCCCGCCTGGTGGTCGTCACCAACCTGGGTCGCGACCAGTTGGACCGCTACGGCGAGTTGGATACGACGGCCGCACACGTCGGAATAGCGGTCACGGCGGCAAAGCGAGCGGTGCTCAACGCCGATGATCCGGTCGTCGCTGCACTGGATGTTGGCCGCACTTCTTGGTTCGGTGCGGTTGGTGAGATCCGTCACACCATGCCGCATGATCAGGTGCTCTACGGAGACGATGGTCCCGAGGATCCGGCGGTCGAGGTCGATGGTCTGCTCGAGATCGCAGACGCTCGGGGTGACGGCCAGCGCATCACTGTTGCATTGGCTGAAACAAGGGTGGAGATCGACCTGAGAGTGCCCGGTGCCTACAACGGGTACAACGCCACTGCGGCGTTGTTGGCCGCAGCAGAACTCGGTGTCGACCCGGTCGCGGCTGCTTCATCCCTCGAGCAGATGCCTCCAGCGTTCGGACGGGGCCAGGTGATCGCCTTCAAGGATCGCCGCATCAAACTGATGCTGGTCAAGAATCCGGCCGGATTCAACCAGGCCCTCCGACTCCTCCTCGATGCTCCGGAGCCGGCCAACGTGCTCATCGCCATCAACGACAACCACGCCGATGGTCGCGATGTGTCGTGGCTGTGGGATGTCAGATTCGAGGATCTGCAGCGCACCGGACACAAGGTCGGAGCGAGCGGAATCCGGGCCGCCGACATGTCCTTGCGTCTCAAATACGCCGGGATCGAGAGCTGGTCTGAATCTGGACTCAGCGAGGCGCTCGCAAAGGCGGTGACGATGTCGAACGAGGGTGAGACGATCTACGTGGTTCCGACCTACACAGCGATGTTGTCGCTACTGGAGTTGCTGTTGCCAGGGACGGCTCGATCGGCGGCCTGGACATGACCGAGGTCGTGATTGCGCATCTCTATCCCCGCCGGATGAACATCTATGGCGACACCGGCAATGTGATCGCCTTGAGCCGGCGGCTCGAATGGCGGTCGATTCCGTATCGGGTTGATCTCGTCGAAGTCGGGACCGAGTACGACCTTCTCGATGCCGACGTGGTGATTGCCGGTGGCGGAGAGGACACATCTCAGATCAGGGTCGCGCAGGATCTCGTCGCTAGATCGGACAACGTCCGTGCGGCCGTCGATTCAGGAGTCGCTTTTCTTGTCGTGTGCGGGTCCTATCAGTTGTTCGGCCGGCGGTTTGTGGCTTCGGACGGCTCCGAACTCCCAGGGATAGGTGTCTTTGGTGCCGAAACGGTGGCGGGAGACGGTCGGATGATCGGCAATGTCGTCGTCGCGACCGAGTTCGGACGCCTGGTCGGATTCGAGAACCATGGCGGTCGCACTCTGCTGGATGCCGGTCAAACCGCTCTCGGCGAGGTGGTCAAGGGGAACGGCAACAACGATTCCACTCGTGAAGAGGGGGCGATTACGAATAACTGCTTCGGAACCTATCTCCACGGTTCGGTACTTCCCAAGAACCCGGCATTCGCTGACGAGTTGATGCGCCGCGGCATGGAACGGCGCCACGGCGGCGTGACCCTGCAGCAACTGGACGACGAGGCGGAACTCGCTGCGGCGCAGTCTGCTGCCCTGCGACCGTGACCCACTCCGGTCGCGTCAGGAGGCGATGCGTTCCGCTTCGTCGGCAACCGCGATCGCAAACTCAAGGCCGTCGGGTGACGAACGCAGCAAGTACATGGCGTCGATGTTCATCCCGGCGTCGGCGAGTTGGCGGGTCATTGCAGCAACCGACCCGGGACGGTCGGGGAGCATCGTGATGATGACTCGACGTTCTTCGAAGGTCATGCCGTGATGCTCGAGCACCCGGCGAGTGGCGGGCTCGTCGTCGACGATCAGCCGGGCGGTTCCGGTCGCATCCATCCCTATGGCGGCGAGTGCCTCGATGTTGACACCGGCCTCGGCCAGCCGTTCTGCGAGGTCGGCCAACGACCCAGGTCGATTGGCGAGGTGGACCGTGAACTCCGTCATCCTCTAACGATACGCCGATCCTGGTCGGGGTGGGTGCTGGCGTTGGCGCTGATCGGCGGATGTGGAGGCTCTGGCCCGGCTGCGGCTGAGCAGTGTGCTGATGTCGTGGCGGTCACGACGTCCGTGGGTGGGGACGGATCGCTGACATTCTCGGTCACCGTCCGATCCGATGACGTTGGGTGGGATGGATATGCGGATCGGTGGGAGGTCGTTGCCGCTGAGGCGGTGGTTGGCGAGCGGGTGTTGAGCCATCCTCACGAAACTGAGCAACCGTTTACTCGCTCGCAGGCTGGCATCGTGGTGCGGACGGACGAAGTAGTCGTTCGAGCCCACCACTCCGTCGGAGGATTCTGCGGGTCCGAGATGGTGGTCCTGCTCGACTGATCAGGTTCGATTCAGGAAGCCGATAATGGCTGCGGCGACTGCCTCTGGATCGTCCTCCTGGAGAAGGTGGCCGGCGCCGGGAATAAGTTCGAGTGGTTCGGCTCCTGGAATCGTTTCGGCGAATCGCTCACCAACCCGGGTCGTAAAGATCGGGTCCTGGTCTGAGAAGAGAACCAGTACCGGGTGCGACCATGTCGCCAAGGCCTCGCGGACCGCAAGCATCTCCGCCGCTCCGGGATCGTCGGCGGCGAGGGGGACGATCAGAGGCATCCGCCAGGCCCCGATCTTGTGGTCCGCGGTTGGGAAGGGTGCGGCATAGCCGGCAAGCACCTCGGATCCCCAGTCGCTCTCGGAAGCGTTTCGCAAGATGAACTCGATGGGGAGGTCCGGAGTCTTTTCAACGAATGAGCGCCACGCTTCGAACGCCGGTGTGACGCGACCTTGTCCGGTGAAGAGCCCCGTGTTCATGATCACGAGTCGGCGAAATCGACGCGGTCGTTCGACCGCGGTGCGGAGTCCGATGGGACCACCCCAGTCCTGAACGACTGCCGTGGCGTCTTCGAGGTCGAGCGAATCGCATAGGTCGATCATTGCCTGCACCATCCGGTCGTAGCTGTAGAAGTCCGGGTCGGTGGGTTTGTCGGATCGTCCGAAACCGGGATAGTCGGGAGCAATCACCCGGAACCCTGCCTCGACCAATGGCGGAATCACGTTGCGGTAGAGGAACGACCACGTCGGCTCTCCGTGAAACAGCACGACGACCGGGCCGACCCCCTCGTCCAAGTAGTGCAGGCGCAACCCTTCCCATTCAGCAAAATGTGGATCGAATGGGTAGTCGATCAGTGATGAGAACCGATCGTCTGGGGTCCGCAGCGTCACGGAATCTCGATCTCGCCAGTGGGGAGGTCCACCTCACCTGTGTCATCGCGGCTGGCAGCAGGCACAACGAGAACGGCACGTCCACCGTCACGCATGACGCGGGCGGACACGCTCTCCCAGTGTGACTCGTCGAACAGTTGCTTGGTGGCTCCGAGTACGACCAACTGAGCGTCCAGGTCCTCCGCGGCACTGATGATGGTGGCAGCTGGATCCTCTCCTTCGAGGAACACGGTTTCTGCCTCGATGTTGCGGTTCCGCAGGGCAGCCAGCACCGGCTCGGTGATCCGTGCCCCACGTTCACCGACGTAGCGGGCAATGATCCGGTCCTCTTCTGTGGTCCACTCCGGTGTCCCATCCGTGAGTGGGTGCCACTCCTCAGATCTGATCTCATCGAGAAAGGTGCGAGGGACTTCGATGACGGTCACCACGAAGACGGTGCTATCCGGTCCAGCCAGGTGCGCTACGAACTCGGCGACGGGCTCGGGAGTAAGCACGCCAGCGGTGGCGATGAGGATGCGCACGGTTGTGAGGTTATCGGCGACGCCATGGTTACGCTCCGCGTCCCGAGAAAAGGCGGACCGGAATGGACCTGACTGCCGAGACGGCCAACAAGGTCCTGTGGGCGATTCCGAATGTCTTGTGTCTGGTCGGTTCGCGAGCCGGAGACGAATGGAACGCCATGACCACCTCGTGGGTGACGCAGGTGGCAATGGAGCCTGTGCTGGTGGCCACCGGAGTGGACAAGACGGCACTGACCCACCGGCTCATAGAAGAAGGGCGCGCGTTTTCGATCAACCTATGGGATCGGAGTGATACCCGGCCGTTCGTCAAGTTCTCCAAACCGGCGGCGAAGGATGGGATGACGCTCAACGAGCGAGCGATTCGCGAGGGTGCGACCGGTGCTCCGGTCTTCGAAGAGGCGGCCGCCTACCTCGAGTGCTCGCTTTGGCAAGCAGTCGATTGCGGTTCACACACGCTGTTCATCGGTGAGCTTGTCGAATGCGGATTCCAGAACGGCGGTGAAGACAAGTTGATCGCCCGGATGGAAGACACCCGCATGAAATACGGCGGGGTTGCCCGCGGTGGCCACTAGGCGGGGAGGCCGACCGGCAGCGGGGGGAGTTATGAGGAGAGGCTGTGCAGCGCCCAGCTGGTCGCGGTGCGCTGGGAACGGGTCAGTGGTCGCCCGGGATGACTCCAGATGGCCGCGGCAATCTGCTCACCCGGCACGACGCCAAGTCGATCTAGGCGATTGGCCGATCCGGTGATT
>Ga0255047_10001859_pt1 | contig 14621 bp, 15 predicted proteins | sample JV7_2_1_MG_FD_183640 | JGI IMG/M metagenome (GOLD analysis project Ga0255047, IMG submission 183640) | Seawater microbial communities from Jervis Inlet, British Columbia, Canada - JV7_2_1 | ecosystem: Environmental > Aquatic > Marine > Inlet | place: Canada: British Columbia | collected 2016-10-06
CATTCATTTGAGGTCATTTGCGTATTTCCTTTTTTGTTGATGTAAAAATGGTTGAGCATTCGCGCTCAGAACTACTTGTGCCAAAGGTGTCTTTTCATGCGGCACTCCTTCGTTTGTTTTCAACACTGTCGCCATAATATGCGATCAGCAATGCATCGGCTTTGTTGTGATCCTTTTTTAGCGGCAGTGGCGCGTTTGGAAACAGCATCAATGCTTTACCCCTCGATGCTTCTTTTTCCGAACCAATAAGCCCTGCTTCTTTTTTCCAGACTGGAGGCCGACAAAGTTCAATGGGCCATTCGCGCATTTGAAATGATGCGACTAGCGCGCCATAAACTGAACCGAGTGTGAACATGCTAACAACACCCTGCAATGGCATTGCCTGCTGGGTTTCAATAACCACCAGATCAGGAGCATCGCAACTTAGGTTGCTAATCAACGATGTGTTTAAGTCATTCATCAGTTCACCTGCATGCAAGAATGTCTGCTTACCGATTTTGAAGGTCGGTATCCAACCACAGTCAATGTAACGACCGTCAGCAATCAATCCCCATGCGCCAGTTTTAGCACCAACGTCGATCCCGATTCTTATATTCATACTGTCGAGATTACTTCAAATTACAAAAAAATTCAGACCAACCCTCGACCGCAGTCTACATTACACGGCGCAGCACAGCAATACACAATACGAATGACTTTATCATTGCGTAAATATATATGATTTCTTTGACGTTTTGGCATGTTCTGGCCCGCACACACAGGATATTGTTAAGCCCTACACAGCACATCACAGGTACTCAAATGCTCTCTCAAGATCAGTTAAAGGCACGTCGAAACTCGATTGGCGGCAGTGATGCTGCAGTCACCTGTGGGGTCAGTCCGTGGAAGACTCCGTTGGCCTTGTGGCAAGAAAAAACGGGAGCAGTGACACCACCGGACATCGGAAACATGGATGCGGTTTGGTGGGGATCACAACTTGAGTCCCTGATTGCAGAACGTGCGCATGACAAGTACGGATTGGAAATTCGGCAGTCGCACACAATGGTTAAACATCCAGAGCATGACTTCATGCATGCGATGATTGATGGAAAAATCGTTGGCAAGAAACAAGGTGTCGAAATTAAAACGACATCAGGCCACAATCTTGAGCATTGGGGTGAAGAGGGTAGTTCTGATATCCCTCTGCACTACCTGCTTCAGTGCGTCCACTATCAGATTGTAAAAGGTTGGACTGATGCACCGTGGATCGTTTTGTTGCTGATCGATGGTCGTGAGTTGCGACAGTATGAAGTTCCCTTCGACAAAGAGTTGGCAGAGATGCTGCTGCAAAAAGAGCATGAGTTTTGGAGCAAGGTGGAAAACGTCGTGCAGCCTGATCCGGTCAGCGAGAGCGACCTAAAACTGGTTTGGTCGCATGACAACGGAAATGCAGTTATTGCGCCACCTGAAGCATTAGACCTGCACTCAGGTCTTCTAGATGTTAAACGCCAACTTAAAGAAATTAATGCTCAAAAAGACCATCTCGAACTGGCACTTAAAAAACTGATGGAAGATAACGCAGAAATGCTTGTCACCCCGAACGGTGAAGTGCTGGCAACTTGGAAAAATTCAAAGACTTCAACACGGTTTGACCAAAAAGGATTCATGGCAGAAAATCCTAAAATTGCAGCCAAATATATGAAAGAGTCGCAAGGGTCACGACGATTTCTTTTAAAAGGAAAAACGCTATGACAGCAGTAACAACGATTGATCACGTGCGTAAACAGTTGCAGGTTCTGCAGCCTGAGTTTGCGCCACTGCTCCCCGAAAATGTAAAGCCAGAACAGTTCTCACGTGTCGTCCTTACGGCACTGCAGAACGACCCCGAACTGCTAAAGGCCGACCAGCGATCTCTCTTCAGTGCCTGCATGAAGGCCGCAGAAGACCAGATGCTGCCCGACGGTGACAGGGCTGCGCTAGTGGCATTTAAAGGCAAGGTAACGTACATGCGAATGATGCGCGGGCTTATCGAAAAGATTTATGAAACCGGACTGGTTGATGACATCGATATTGGCATTGTGCGTCAGGGTGATGCGTTTGAGTTGCAGCAGGGTACAAACCCCAACCTGCACCATGCTCCTAAAATCCCGTCTGCGTCCGATGCAGCAGTGATAGGGGTCTACACGGTCATGCATCTGAACTCTGGTCGTCCATCGTTTCACTTCATGGAAACTGCAGAGATCAACAAGATTCGTGACGGTTACGGTAACACCAGCGACTGGAGTCCGTGGACGAAGCGATGGGAAGCAATGGCAGGCAAGACGGTGTTGCGTCAGCATTGCAAGACAAAGAGTTTGCGTGGTCATTTCAAGCATTTGTTTGCAGACCACGACCAGTTTTTTGAGACCGGCAGGGATCACGTTGAAGTGAATCCACAACAACAACAAAAAGGCATTGAAAATGCCAAAACAATAATTGGGGAAATAAGCAATGCGTAAGATTGATTTTAGGGATTCAGAAGACTGGTTAATCCCAACCAAGCAGGTTGCAGAATTCTTGCAGTGCGCGCCGGATACTGTGAAGAGACGCTCTGATCGTGATGAACTGAAGCGTGAGCAGGGTGACCCGTCTGCATTCCCTCCCGTGTTGTATATGGGCCGACGTGGGTCGGTCTCGTTCCTCGACCTGAAACTGTATTACAACCATGTTAGAGCGCATCGCGAAGAGAACAGGCCCGACCTGCAAATTGTTCGTGAAGGACAACAAAAAAAGACAGTGGGCCAACAATAATAATAAAGTTATTCGCAGTGCGAAATAAAAAAGGGACTCTTTCGAGTCCCTCTTTTTTTTGCTTCACCTTTTCTGAATGCTAGTTACGGTCGTGAGGTTGCGGGTTTGCAAACTTGTATGCCTCAATAACCTGCCTGACGTTTAGGCCGCGCATATGAATATATTCTCGCGCACTCATTTTATAGCCAGCAACACCAAATGCAGCCATATGGCACACTGGTGTGTTCTCAAAAATAAACTCTTTAATATCGCTTGCAGTGCGCAAACCGTTCTTCCGAGCATTATTTTGGTCTTTCATTGCGTTTCTCCTTTTTTTGCTACTTAGTTTTTAAAATTGATTACATTGCTTGAACTCTTTTGCAGTTTTCTTAAACGTGCCTGAAGTGCTGCTGCTGCTTCCATGTTAGCGTCGTACTCAGGCGACAACCATTCGTCGAGCAGTGCCTGCTGTGTGCCTTCTTCAATCCACTCAAGCAACTCATGGTATCGGGTTAAAAACTTGCGAGATTGACGTGTGTAGGTTGCCTTGTTGTATGTCGCGTTCATCCCTTCCTTTTTATGGTTCGTCACAGCATGCGCGATTGCTTCAGGAGCATCACAATACTCAGTCATGAAGGTTACAAGAGTTGTGCGCAGGCCATGCACAGTCCACTTACGATCCAGCATCAGGATGTCCTGATTCCCAAGCAGGCATTTGCGCAGACGTTGCGTCGGCATAGGTTTTGACGCATCTTCTGGCGACGGGAATATCCAGACTGATTCTTCCGTTACCAACTTCACCTCATCAAGCAGTTTTTGCAAAGGAGCAGTGATCGGCAGAGTCAATGCCTCACGGTTTTTGGTCAACTTCTGACGTGCGCCACCAATGGTAAACTGCCGGAGAGTCTGGTTGATGTCTGACCACTTCATGTTGCAGGTCTCTGTATTTCTCAGCCCAGTCATAAGCGTGAATTTTAATGCGTAACGGACTGCGAGGTTTGCTGCGCGTTTCTGATACAGAAATTTTCGCAAGAAAACCTGAACCTCTTCAATGCTCAAAGGATCGTTCTGCGCATTCTCTGCATGCGTATCCTTTTTATGATCCATGTACTCGCAGCTAAAACCTTTTTGCGGGTGCGCTAACCCAGTCAGAAGTTTGGTGTGTGCATGAGTCATGACCACAGACATAGCATCCCAGACCGAACATGCTTTGTGGCCTGAGTTAGCGGCCTTGAATGCCTCGGCACACATCTCATCGATATGAACCTTTGTGATCTTTGCTACATCCAGATTCAGGTGTCGCGCAGGAATCTCGTTAGCGATGATCCGGCGAATGTTGTTCTGGTTGCCTTCAGAGGTGCGGGTAAACTTTGCAGACTCAAAATAACTGTCTGCGACATCCTGTAGCGTGTATTCGGACTGCACTGACCCTGTCTTCACGTCCAGACCTGCAAGTGCATTTTCCTTCGCAGCAATCCCCGCAACCTTTGCCTGCGCCAGCGTCATATGATTGGCATCACCCCTGCGATATACACCAATCGTCCGAGAGTGGTCGCGAGTAGCCCCAGCGGCATTGGTCTCTGTCCAGCGCACTGTCCATGACTTTTTGCCTTTTGCAGAAACCATTAGGTAAAGATTATTACCACAAGCATGCTTCTGCTTTTTGCCAATAACTTTTATGCTGTCAACCTGACTTGAATTTATGATCCTCATTGCGTTTCTCCTTGATTAAAATTTCTGCACCCATTTCTGCACCCAGTTTCTGCAACATTGGTACTATTTTGTGCCGTCGTGCAGTGTCGCGTAATCTGGTTATTTTCCCATAAAAATCGAGGGGTTAATGCCCCTCAACGGATTGTACTGTCGTGTGTCGTCAGATACTATTGCAAGTTCAAATCCTACATGTCCGACCAAAATAACCCTTTATAAACAGCAACTTACAGGTGGCGCCTCGATCCTGCACCCATGTTGCACCCAGTTTGCTGCGCGAATCTGCGCACACAGCAGCACAGGACGTTGCTGCGGCCTCTGGGAAAAGGTGGGGTCTTTCTCCAGAGAATTAGCGCAGGTTTTTCTCTGGGAAAAGGTGGGGTCTTTCTCCAGACATAAAAAAACCCGAACTAAAGTCGGGTTAATTCTTCGGGCCTGACTGACGTAATGTCAGTAACCACGACTCCGTCGGTCGCGTCTCTCAAGGTAATAGATATCCTCGATCTGGCGCTGATCTCTTTCAGCCTGACGACGCTGATCACGTGTGAACTCATCATGCCTGCGCGTTGCAGTTTCGATAGCCCTACGGTTGTCATAAGTCGCTCTGCTTTCAACTTCGCAGCAGTCTCTATTGTAAGACCCGTCACGCATGTTCGCAGACTGTGCCGAAACTCCTGCAAGCATGACAATAAGTCCAACCAAAACTGTTTCACGTGTAACCGTCATGACACTACTCTCCATCGTTTGGCAATACGTCGAAAAGAGACCTGAAAGGTTTATCGTCGTCGTCCATCAAATCCAATAAGTATGCATGGCCTGCACGAACTCCCTGCAGCGTATATTTTGCCAACTCAAGTTTTTGCATGTCATGGATCATCTCACGGGCCTTTCGATCCCGTTCAGGTTTAGATGCTGTAACTCCAATTCGACCGATCAACCATTTGTGAATCGACAACTCACTCATGCGATCAACGACTGGTGGATCACCAGCGATCATAAAATATGCCTCGAAAAAACCTCCCATAAAAGCACGACCACGACGGTCGTTGCGAAGAAAGGATCGAGGGTCGGTCACTGGGCAGTCCACACCACTCGCTGTCAGGTCTTTGGCGCATTGCAGTGCGTGAGCAACCATTCGTCGCTCAAACCCACCTGCGAGTCTCAGGATGTCTTGATGAGAAAGTCTGTGGGTCGAGGTATTCTCATCCCAATAAAATTTTCCGTTAGCCGCAAAACTGCCACGTGCCAGCGAGTTCATAGTGCTGTGCCTTAATTAGTTTGCAGGGACTGCCAGTCAGACCCTTTCGCATCCAATTCTACACATGTTTACAAGCGTCTCCAAGAGTTTTAGCTGGAGACGCTTGCAGACCCCTCATCTGTCGGTCAGAGTCCCATCCTGACTACATCCAACCAGCGCTAACACTAGCACCAACAGTGTTGCTCTTGGACTTCGTAGAGCCACCCCAGTCATTGCTGCTAACTAGACTCCAGTAATTCTGGAGGTCTGACCACGGATCGTTGAAGTACGACGCACGATCTCTGTCAATACCTTCTTGCTCAAGGCCGTACATGTAGTCACCTTGAGACCTCTGCTGTTCGTATGGCATTTGACCGTACCCGAACCCTTGATCCATCATTCTGTAGCCCTGCTGCCCGTACTGCATGTTATTCCGCGCCGCAGCATCCTGACGCTGGATATCCTGCTGCGCTAATTGCATTCCAGTATTGATGTTATTCATGTTGTACTGCGCAGAGATGTCAGCATTCCGATCCGCAGCAAAGTTTGAGTTCAGTGCCTTGTTTTGCATGTACTTGCCTGACCCAGAATTCCCAGTCATCGCAGCATTTATGTCCTGACCCGTCTGCTGATTCCAGTTCAGGTCACGATTTACATCTCGCTGATCTGCTGCGATCCCAGAGGCCATTGCAGCCTGAACATTTGGATCATTCACATAACTATTAAACACGTCGGGGTTGAAGGAGGGTGATCCACCGTTCTGCACACGGTTGTTGTAATCGAAAGATGACCCCATACCTTGCGACATCTGCAGACCAGCATTGTTGTACATGTTTTGCATTATTGGTGCATTTTGCGACATGTAGTTTGTCAGACCTGCTGAACCAGCATATTGGTTTTCATTTATTCCAGCCCAGTTTGGCCCACCGTAACCGTCTCGGTTTAAGTTTTCTGTGGCACGTTTAAACCCCTGCATAATGTAGGGTTGCTGCTTCTCCCACGGATTTGAAACCGAACTGGCGCGTGTCTTACTGTAATTGGCGGTCGCTTTTGCGCTAAATGGCATGATCTATTCTCCCACAACTTTTTCTGTTAGTGGCAATGCTAAAACTCCAGCAGCACCACGTGCATAAGCAGATGCCGAGTCTGCAGTGTTTAACGCAGACTTTTCAAATAGCTTTTTGATGACTTTATCGTCCAAGTCTTGCGTCAGTATTCTTGCAATGTGCGTCGACACTTCTGGTGAAACTTCCGACCGCAGGTTTGCTATCGCACGACCGACTCTCGCTAACACGTTCCCGATGTCGTTCATTCCTGAGGCAAGAAGACCTCCACTTTGTTCTTTTCTGAATTCGGCCCGTCGTGCAGTAGGACTTCCCTGTGTCGCGGCCTCCGATCTTGCCATTCTCTTTTCTTGCTTCAGACCTTCCACCCAGTTCACATACGACCTTTCATCTGGAAATGCTTTCCGAATTAACTTCCTGACCCTAGAGGTCTTTAAAACCTTGTTTGCTGCAGCAGATGTAGCACCCTTTTCGACGATATCATCGATAACACCCTGAAGTGCGCCGATCTGGAATGCCTCCATTTCTGCGTCACCCCATTGCGCCATATCGCGCTCAAGGTCAATGACAGACTTCTCGCTTGTGACGAACTTGCGACCACGCTCTGCGGCATCTCTGGTTCGTGCGATTCCAGCCCACTCGGAACGTGCTTGCTTGTACGCACCCTTAGTGACTTTATCAATCTCAGCAGTGAGGTCGTCTCGCATCGTTATTAGAGCGTTAGCATCATCACCAAGACCTGCTCTATACGACGCATCAATATCTTGCTGAATGCTACGAACTGTCTTATCCAGTCGCATGGTTTCGCTAATAGGGGTTGTGTCATCAGCATCCATTGTAGACCTGATTTTTTTCGGAGCATCTGCGTAGTATTTAGCGACCAACGGTCGCTCAAGAATGCGATCCAGTTGCGCACGTTCACCACCTGCAATTGTCATTGCCTTGAAGTCTTCATACAGGGTTGACCCTGCTGCTCTTCGCGCATCAAGCTCATCAAGGTACTCAAAGTAACCTGCCTTGTTTTGATTTTCTGCGTCGGTTAACCCTGCTCGAAGTCGTTCAGCACGTGTTTCAAAATCACCACGTTCATCTGCCCAGTCCTGAACCTGCCTCCTACCACCACCGCGACGGTTAGCAGCACCTTCGAGTTCAGCTAAATTCTCTTCACCCATATCGACGACTGCAGCCTTGCGACCTGTCTTCTCATAAGCATCAACCAGTTCCATTGCCTCTTCTGGTGTGATCTTATCGTTCTCAAGATTCTGGCGAATCATCCTGTATGCGGTCTGTTCAGGCATTTCAACCATGCGTTGCCAGAGTCCGCGAAGAGCAGGGGTTGCTGCGTTAGAAATACCGGCAAGCGAAGCACCCAGTCCAAAGCCTATAGTGCCTCCTGCTGCTGCTGCCCCTACAACCTTCATGGGGTCATCCATAATCGATGCTTCAGACAGGCCAGCACCCATAGCTGAACCCTCCGCTGCAAGTGGTGCATAGCGTTTTGCAAATTCAACAATCGGTCTGCCTTTGGATGCAATTTTCTCAGTTGCTGCAAGTGTTGCTACAGGCACTGATCCTGCCAATTCAACTCCAAATGACTCTGCAGGATATTGACCTCGCAGGTTAGACAGACCGTCGCGTTCGCGGGTAAGCACATCACCGTAGCTAGGTGCAGGGTTGTCCATCTCAAGTTGACGCAATTCGTCTGCATGCCTTCCGGTAGCTATATGACCTCCAGAAAGAATCTGCCGAGACAGCGCAGGATTTGATTCAACTCCCGCAACAAACTCATCACCAAAACCAAGCAATGAACCCTGCCCCAAAAGTTGAGAAACCCCTCTAGCATTAAGGTCTTTGTTTGCAGACATGTCAGCAGTCGCTGTCGCGTCGCCTATCGGGGTTGCATCATCAACCTTTGCACTGCGAACAATGCCTCCTGTCTTTTCCTCTACCTGACTCCTATCCAGTTTACCAGACTGAAACCATCTGACTTTCCCACTAGGAAGTTCGACCTCATAAGTAACTTGATTTGTCATCAGTCTAGACTCTCTGGATTGTCTCTCGTTCCCGATTCAGGGGTTTCATCCTGCACTGGATACCAACCCGTCTCAGGGTTGTAACCTTTCTTCAACAGAAGACCTTCTGCTCTTCTGAACTCGTCATCATTTAAGTATTTTCTCATGTAATCAATAGTATTGAGTTCAGGCATTTTATAGTTGAAGTTACGAGTATTCCCACCATTTTTGTAGTGTTCGTCTAACTGCCTTGCGGAATCCAGAGCATCACGCTGCAGGGCCATCACTGCAAGCAACACACCTTTGTTTGCTTCTGGATCGTTACGAACTGATGCCCACAAAGTTTGCACCATCCTGATATCAGGATCAGACATCGGTGTCAGTGGCACAGGCAGAGTTCCAAGATTCTTCAGTAGCTGGGCCGTACTCATGGTTCTGAGCATGGCAATGTCACGTTTCCTGTTCGCCTGAATCTCACCCTCAAGCATACCTGTGTCGGCATACCAGCCATTGTCGATGTTCTCGTAAAGAGATTGAGCGTTCGATAGATCACTCTGAATAAGAGGCATGGACGTTTTAATTTTCCTCCATGACTCAGCATCCCACTGACCGAAAAGTGCGGCCTCTTTCTCGTTTTCAACCTGTCGATCTTTGCGACGGCCTGCTTCTTTTTCTTGCTGCTGCCACATTGCGTATCGAGCAGGGTCAGCACCCGCCAAAAGTTCTTTTGTCTCTCCACCAAACTCGTTAACTTTTTTGACATAGGGAATTCCATCTGTACCAACAACTAATTCATCAGTCGTAGCAAATGCTTGCTCACCAGTGTCAAAAGTCTCACCGTTCAAACGCATGCCCCAAACAGTTCCGGTCTCTGGATTGTTCCAAGTCTTCTTGACGTTGGCAGACGTACCACCTGTCGCACCCGACGACATAAAGCGTTGCCACTGACGATCTTGCGGCAATGCTTTTTCTTCAGGTGTTGCAATGTTATTCAGCCAATACTGGTGATTCTGGATAAGACTCGTTTGTGACTGTCCACCATAGGCCGACTCTTCAGCATCCTCTGCTGTTTCAAAGTAGTCATTAGCAAGGTTGTATCGAGCCATTGCTCGTTCATAGGGTTCTGCTTTCGTCTTTTTCTTTTGCAGGGAGTAGGCCATCGATGCGCCACCTGTCAAAAACGCAGCAGCACCAAGCAGGGGATTAATAGCAGTCGCCAGCATCGGCAAGAAGGTTGCGCCAGCAAAACTTCCAAAACTTGGGTCTTTGTCAGGCATGCCATCGCGACGAAGAATAGAGTCTGCTTGCAGATATCTATCCCGAAGCATCTGATCGCGCCAATCCGAACCGTAAGCGTCTGGGCTAACCTGCTGACTGCGCGAGTCAATAGCACCGACTCTTGATTGCGGCATCCCAGTGTTTTGCAACTGGCCCTGATTTTGCCTCGCAACCATTTGACGTTGTCGCTGATATTCTTGCTCTTCCAATTCCATCAACTGACGTGAGTGTGCATCCATCATACTCTGTACCTCCCACCATTAACCTGCATGGGTATCTGACCCGCACGAAGTAAATCCAATGTTGGTGTCATTGACCGTCGAGCAGGCTGCATGCCCATGCCATTTCCCTGCATGCCCGTGGGGTTGAATGGCATGGGCATATTATTGTTCGGCAGGTTCATTCCATAATCAGAGGGTTGGTATGCTGGGCTAGACGGAATTGGCAATGCTGTTCGTTGCTCTTGCGCCAGCACGTCTTGCATCTCTTCTCGCGACGGATAATATCGGTCTGGTGACGATCCAAGACTTTCGCGCCACGTGCTTAATTCATCTCCAGCCATTCCACCGTATGAATGCCTGTTATGCATTCGATCCCAAGCATCCCTCTCAGCCTGCTGATCTGCCTGATCCTCGTTATAGCGTCTTTTCAAATGGTCATCAGATATCTCATAGGCCGCATGCGAATCCAGCATCCCCTGATGTCCCGACGATCCCCACTGAGCGACTTCGTTTGCATTTCTTAAATTAGCCATTAGCGTCTATAACTCTTCTCAATTTCTAAATCCCAACCGGAGACAGACCACTGACCCTCGACCGCAGTAGTATTCACATCCCAGTTCCCAAATCTCATTGACAGATATCGTGTGTCAATTCGCGTTTCTGCCTTTCTGTCTTGCCCAATGACAATTTTTTCAGGTGGAAACTTCCAGTCAACTCGACCTTCCGGCACGTTCGCACCACCAACCTGCACATAAACTTCTCCAGCACCACTGACCTGCGGGAAAAGTCGAGCCAGTTGTTTCCAGTCGTTGACCGATTCAGCAACCTCATCCATGTCAATGCTAATTCGCTCAAGATATGAATTAAAAAACTGACCATCACGATAGTTGCTGTTGTCGTAAAGTTTATAAGCCCCGTTTGGCTCAGATGGGATCGTGTAGTCAGTGCTTAAAAACGAAACAGTCCGTTCAGTTTGTGATGTTGCTAACTGACTCCACCTAAGTCCAGAGAACTGATTCCAAACCCCCACAAAAGTATTCCACGGTTGAAAACTCTCGGTCAAAAAAGCAGTTTCTACGCATGCCGCAGGAAGGTCTTCAAATGTCCATGTGTCGTGTTCGTAGTTCCAAATCATTGCGCGATTGTTGCGCGGAACTTCACTATAACCATCTGAAGGTATCTCGCCAGAGAGATAATAAATGTAAATCTCTTTACTGTCGGGATCGTGCGCAACCTTAACCGAGGTAATATCAGACACATCTTTATAAAAACTGGTTTCGATGGACTTTGTTGCAATACGATTTATGCGACTTCCATCGTGAGTGTAGATTGTGTTCTGCCCAACAACAAAGTGAAAGTTATCAAAGGCAACCGCACAATTTCTGTTGAGAATACCCCTCGAAAATAGCCTGCGGAAACTGAATATAAAACTGCCACCAGTCAACGTCATTGCGTAGACAGCATCCTGCAAATACAGGATGTTGGCATTGCCAAGTGGCAAACAGTCAACCAGTTTTGTGTCTTCTGGTAATTCATTAAAACTTGATAGCGATGCTGGATCGCTTGTGTTGAAGTTATCTGGCAGTTCGTTCAGTTCGGCTGCGTCGCTCCAGACAACCGTGTTTGGATATGACCCAATCTGGAAGTCACCAGAAACAGAAACCTCAAGACCCAGCACGATCAAAAAGTTTTTGTACGACCTGATCGTGTCGCACGTCCAGCCTGCTGGAAATCCAGCGTAGGGCTGAAAGGTGGTGAGGTTGGGAGGATAAACCCACGGGGTCTCGACCGTGTTGTTTGCAATCATGAATTCTGCAAACGTCTCCATGTGCCAGTCAGCACTCCACGCAACTGTGTTCGTCGTACTGAAGAGACTGCCATTCCAAGTGTGCAACTGCGAAGACTGCGTCCCTGAAGAATCCGTCGATGTAGCAATCGCAGTTGTCAAAACTGTCGATGGTAACCACGTTGAAAACCACCGACCAAACTGGCCTGCAGGCAATTCAAATGCGTCCCTTGCCCAACCACCTGACTTTTCTGCTTTCTGATCCCGAAACCTCATGTTGAGCGCATATGTAAACGCGTTCAGAGGTAGGTCATACGCAGGGGTGTCTGTAATAACTCCTCTGTCACCGATCTTTCTGACTGGCACAAACATTATTCGGGTATTTCTGCAGAAGTGTTGCGACGAACCATTAGCGTGATCGCTGCCTCTCTTTCGCCGGTTTCGACTGGTGTCCAGTTTACAAAGTATTCATTGAATACATCATTGTTTGGAGGATCGGAGGCAACGTCTCCAAGAATCTGAACCGCAATACCTTCACCTGCCTGCAAACACAAAGCATGCGACAAGTTTGGTTCTAGTACCCATTTGCCATCAGTTACCCCCGATGGAACGGGAACTGCGCCAGCCCCGTTCGACCCCGACTGATAATATGCAGACAATGACTGGTCGTAAAATTTAGTCCCTGCGGCCCATGCAGTGGTTGTCCGGTCGTCAGTAATTCCGACATACTGCTTGCATCTAATTGCAGCTTGGCGATATGAAACACTGTTCCCATAATATGTGCCACCACCAACGCTATACCACTCGTTTTGATAACGGAGTGAAGAAATAATTACTGTGCAGTCTTCGTTTGCAACAATTTCCCACCCACGACCTCCGTTCGACCCGTCGTTTGTTATTGTGCAAATGCCAGAGGGATTAACTTCGTCGATACTCTCATCAGTAAACCTGAAACGGTCTCCAACTATAGTGCTAACCCCGCTGGCCTGATATGCCAACCACTGTGCGCTATAATCAATCGCAGTTCGCAAACTATATGGTTCATACGCTTGAGCGACATTGTTCCAGAGCAACATGTCGTTGGTCGGTGTTGGTGGTGTTGTCATGTCGACATCTTCAAACACACCAATGCTGTCTGTTGTTATTGCAACTTCAGCACCGTCGACGGTTCTTATATCTTCAATGAATGTTTGCTCACCGTTGCTTAGGAAGTTTCTTTCACCAATAGGCACTTCATTCTGAGAAAACCCAACATCATCAATTTGGTCGATGTTGTAGTCACCAGCAACTGCAAGAATGTCAACGTCAGTACGACCAAATACAGATCGGATTCTTTCAACATTTTCGACGGTGAAGAAATAATCGATCTCAGCCCCGTGAGTGTTTTGCAATCCCTGCTGTTGGGCAAATGTGCCGCTAGTCCAGACCGTACTATTGAAATTTGGGAATGAAGAAATGCAAGCACCTTTCGTCACTTGAAAGTGCTGGTAACCTTCAGACACCGGATCACCCGCTGCAGGAAGGTTTGAATCCAGTGTGCCTATAAATGGTGCTGTTTCAACTGCCATAATTATTCACCGTAAATGACAGCATCTCGCGCACGATATGTGTCTGCGTAAGGTGAGTCGATTGATAAAGTTGAACCTGACATCTGAAATCGATGACCACGTTCGTTTATTGCAAGAATTGCCTGCTGATACTTCTGTTCCCAGACTGCGATTTGCTGTTCATCGCGACCCCATGCCGCAATCTCAGCCATCGCAGCAGCAATGTAGATTCGAGACTCGTCGGTAAACGTCTTTGATTCGTAGGATGCATACGCATCATAAAGATGCTGACCTGCACCGTACCCGATGACCTTTATGTACCAGCGATTCGTCACATACCGAATTAGCAACTCATCTTCCTGTCGCGCATACATAAAAGGTGGTGCATCTCGCGAAGGCAGATTTGGTTCTGAAGCATTGTATGCTTGCAGCGAAACGCAACGTAAAGACGGATACCTTTGACCTTCTAGGTAATCGCCAATAATTGTTGGACTTGGCAATGCCTCAATCGGAAAAACATCCAGCAGTTCGGTGTAATTATTTAGGGCCAGAGTAGTGAATGTGTCGGGGTCAACCAGTTCTGTTTGTGAACTTTCAAACTTGTTGTAACGCAAGTCATCCCAAACGCGACGTTCAGCCTGACGAGTCAAAACTGGCAGGATCACCTCGAAGTCGGAATCACGACGGTTAGCATAGGATCGCAGTATGTCTGCCCATTGCTTGTACTGAAGGTTTACACCATTAGCCATATTAACCTCGCAGACGTGGAGTGATTCTTGCCTCTGTCGTCTTCATTTTTGGGTAGTCGGATTCAATAATCGACATCAGCAATTTGCTTTCAGCCTGATCACGAATATTGGTTGCGTCGATGCCATATTTTGACTTGATGTTTCGCACAGTGTTGAAGTCGAGTGACGCTACACGTCGAAGTTCACTACCACGACTGACACCTTGCTCACGATCCAGACGACGATACATTTCTGCATTCCGAATAATCGGTGAGACATCGATTGTTTCG
>Ga0255047_10001863_pt1 | contig 14586 bp, 16 predicted proteins | sample JV7_2_1_MG_FD_183640 | JGI IMG/M metagenome (GOLD analysis project Ga0255047, IMG submission 183640) | Seawater microbial communities from Jervis Inlet, British Columbia, Canada - JV7_2_1 | ecosystem: Environmental > Aquatic > Marine > Inlet | place: Canada: British Columbia | collected 2016-10-06
TTGATTGCGGCGGTAAAAAGGTTTCGATATGGGGATAATGGATAGGCCAGCATTCCTGCATCCGACTGGAAGACACAACGGAAATAAACTCATGAAAGAATGTGCCACTTGCAAATTCTGGGAAGAAGCTATTGTACAACAGGGTGACTGCTCTCTTGGTTCGTCAGACGAGGGTGGCCACTTGACTGAGGCAACTGCGTGGGCATGGGCGGGGGATGATAGTATCGTCGGCTCCGCTTGGTTGGTAACGAAATCCAGCCACCTTTGCTCTCAATGGGAAAGCAGGGGGGGGCGCAAATCGAAAGAGTAAAAGGATGGGTAGCTTTGAAGTGACTGGTGGAGTTGATAGAGCGTGTAGCAGGTTTGTATTCAAACCCGATAAATACAAAACACGAGACAAGCGTGATGCTGAGGTGTTCGGGGTAATGAGCGAGCCCAATGATCGGAAGTATTCACTTATAGGACAATATTTCAGATGCGGGCAATGGCATCCAGGACAATGGACTACTCGGGGAAGATGGCTGCATGGCGGGGAGGACGGTCTAGATCTAATGCCACCCAACCAAAAAAGACTTTTATTCGTGCGCAACGCCACATGCTGGTGCAGAGATTTGGGGATCGCCACTATATGGCCCGAGAATGCTGCCCTCGAGCTAATCGAACGTGGTGATGGCCTGATTGTGGAAGCCAGGCTCGTGTTCGGAGGGGAGCAGGATAATGTCACCCAATAGAGAAACCCGAGTCATTCGCGCCAATGGGATCATCGCCTTCTGGACGGCGAAGGCTTGTGATAGACAAGCGCTCGTAGACTCGCTTGGGGATATGGGCGTGCATGTCCCGCAGCCGCGTACGCCCCGCTCCGCCCTGCAGAAGGCAATGGAACAGCACGCACGCCGAAGTCTGCTAGATACCGATGCGATTGTCTTGCCTCTTGTCCAACCAGGGACCAACGGGCTTGAATGTCGCATTATCCGGCGTGGCACAACTGTAAACCAAGCTTCACATTGGTTTTCCGCAAAGGTGGATAGCGATTTAGTGTCTCTCACCGCAGGCTTTACCCGCATAAAGGCTCTACGTGCACTATATCGCAACTATCGAGCCGAGTTGACCGCTAAGGCAGTTGGGCAATGCCTGGTGAACCTCGCCCAGCAGTGTTCTGCGGTCAGCATTCGCGAGGCGGGAGGCATTTATTGGTTGCCCGAGGGCAAGTGTCAGCAATGGCAAGAACTCTCAGAGAAGGTTGCCCATGTTTCTCGTTCCGTTGTTATCCACGGCGTACTGGATGACGGTCCCACTGCCATCAAGGCCTTGCGGGAACGATTGCTGGCCAATATCGAATCAGACTGTTCCGTGCTGATGAATGAGATTTGTGACGGTCAGTCACATACGGATGAGTACTATCAAGCCCGCCGCAATAAGATACAGGCCTTACATGACAAGGTGCTGGCAGCGGAAGAGAGCATTGGCGAGAGTCTGGAGGCGTGTCAAGAGAGTGTGGAGCGCACACAAGCAGCGCTGTTTCAAAGTGCCATGGCTTCGCATGAATGTCATGCATAATAGAAGGGAGAACCGAATGACCGAGAAGAACAAGGCATTGTGTCGCACATGTCGCGACGATTTCTATAACCAGAACAGGGGCGGCTGCTGGTCGTACAAGAGCGCTAGGGTGGTGGAGCGCACGCAAGTGGGCGTTTGGGAAGAGCCGCCCTATAAGTGGAACCCCAGGGCGACCCTCACTTGCCATTGCCCCCAGGGTCGCGTATGGCTCTCAGAAAACGACCCGCGAGTTAATATTACCGTTGTGGAATAGGGATAATTAAGGAGTAACAGAATGCCAGCGTATCCAAACAGTGCTTACTACATTGCCATGCAGGCAGGGAGAACGCCATTAGGCATCTCTTGGCCTGGATGTGCGAAAACAGCTTCCATTGCCGCGTTTGCCAAAGCTGTCAACCGGCGACTTTACGTCCTCATCGGCTCTATTCGGGAGCCGTCCGATTTCGGTATCCCATTTCTATCCGATCAAAAGGTAGACTGTCAGATAGAAGGTATCGACACCAAGATTGCCCACTTCACCCTAGCGGCCCCTCAATGGGTTACGGATCTATGGCAAATCAATCCCGAGACCGGGGAGCGGGATAAATGGGTCATCTGTTTTGATGAACTGTGTTGCTGCCCGCCAGCTATCCAGGCCGGCATGTTGCGGGTCGTTGCCGAGAACTACGTGGGTGACGTTAAATTGCCAGATGACGTATGGAAGTGTGCCTTAACCAATCCGACCGAGATGGCAACAAACGGGTTCGAGCTCGAACCGGCGATGGCAAATCGGATGGTCCACCTGGACTGGGACATGGATTGGGCCACATGGGATGACGGCATGTCTAGGGGTGGTCAGTTCACCCCCCCTCGCTTTTCCATAGTCCCAGAGGGCTGGGAAAAGGGGAAGGCAGAGGTTGGCAATACCTTTCGCTCTTTTCGCCGGCACAAGAGTGATGCGTTTCACCCGTCCGTGGACATGAATGGTGACGTCGCGTGTAATCGTGCCACCATGGCTCACGCCTGGCCTTCTCCTCGTACGTGGGATATGGCAATGGATTGCCGAGCGGCTGGAATAGCTGCTGAAGCTGACCGCAGCACCCTGGCACAACTCCTGGAGGGCTGTGTGGGTCCCACCGCCAGAGAATTTACGACATGGGAGGAACATTTGGACCTCCCAGACCCAAAGGTTTTGGTGGATGGAGCGGTGCAGGCCGTTAAGGATGGCGCCAATGTTCCCTATAAGCATCCAGATAGACCAGACAAAGTTATGGTCATGCTGGGGAGTATCGCTAACCATGTGGTGGGTGACTTATCAGACGAAACTCGCTATAATAAAATCCGCTGGGAAGCGGCAACCCATCTGTTTTATGAGGCCGGTAGACGCCAGATGGATCTGGCAGTTACGTCGCTTTTTCGCATGTATCGCAGCGAAGGACAGGTGACCATTCCCGATGGAGCAGTCATGCCACCTCATATCATGAAGGAAATGTACCCGCTGTTTTCGAGTCTTATTGGAGGGTGAGACATGCACGATATCATGAAGATACGGTTCCTCGCCAATGAGAGGCTGCCGTATATGACGAAGCTATCAGTCAGCGCAAATCTCATTTCCACGACATCAGTGGAGACCATGTCAACAGACTGCTATCTCCGGATTTACTACAATCCCGGAGGGATAGGGCAATGGAGTGAGTTGCATGCATCCTTTGTTTTCATTCACGAGCTGTTCCATATTTTCCTGCGGCACGACAAGCGATCCCGTGTCAAGCTGGGCGAGAAGCCATCGGAAATACAGCGAAAACTATGGAACATAGCTGGAGATATGTCTATCAACCGCATTATCCGAGGTATAAAGGTTCGGAACGTGCCTAGTAGTCGCGACTTGCTGCCCGCTGGAGCGGTGGACTATGCAGATAAGAAGACCTACCCGTTTCCGCTTCCGGAAAACGGGACAACGGAGCAGTATTACGACATTTTGATCGAGAACCAAAAGAAAGTGCCGACCTCGCTCATGGCCTGCTATGAGATTGGAGGAGAGTGTGATAGTGGTTCAGGGGCTGATGGCCAGGCTAGGCCTTGGGAATTGAGTGCACCAGAAGACAGAGGGAACGGAGAGGCCTATGGGGCGGATGAGTTTGATCGAGAACAGCTGGAGAGAGGGGTGGCCGCCGCCATTAAGGACGATGCTAAAAAGCGGGTCGGCAGCGTCCCTGGGGAGCTCGTCCGAATTGCCGAACAGATCCTAACGCCACAGTTTGACCCGCGACGAGAGATCTTGCACGAAGTCAAGTACGCGATAAATTGCATAAAGGGGTTTGGTCAGTCTACGTGGAAACTACCCAATCGCCGAACTCCGCCTGGTGGACTCAGACTGCCTGCGAATATTCGGCCGATCCCGCAGCCCATTGTCATTATCGACACCTCTGGCAGCATGAACCAGACGGACCTGGGCCTGGCACTTGGAGTGGTCGCATCCGTCATAAAATGCCTGCCAAGCCAAGATGGCGTGCACGTCATCTCCGGCGATACACATGTCGGGCGCTGCCAGCGTGCATTTGGGCCGAATATAGAGCTGGTGGGTGGGGGAGGAACAGACATGGGTGCGATTATGATTCAGGCAGTCGAACAATATCCGAAAGCCGACGTTATAATCGTAGTCACCGATGGCTACACATCATGGCCAAAAAAGCCGCTAGGGCCAAAGTGTCTGGCGCTGGTAACAAGCGACAGTGATCGCAAAAGCGCGCCTGGCTGGATTCGTGAGATTTTTATTCGGAGAGACTAGGTTACGGTGGCTAGACTCAGGGAGGCTACCCAAGAGATCCCCGTGCGTTGCGCCGGGCATTATTCTGTTGGGAACAAAGGTCCGTGTCTATTATTAGACACTCTCAAATCCGCTCCCTAGAGTGACAGTGTCAGCTTTTTCGACGCGGTAACTTATTCGGAGAGACTAGGTTACGGTGGCTAGACTCAGGGAGGCTATCCAAGAGATCCCCGTGCGTTGCGCCGGGCATTATTCTGTTGGGAACAAAGGTCCGCGTCTTTTATATTACTCTAAGAAACAAGGGGACTTGTTTACATAGAGTAATATAAGAGACTCTCTCAAATCCGCTCCCTAGAGTGGCAGTAGAACGAACAACGCAAAGGCTAGGCGTCACGCAACCGCAGTTGTTGCAACTGCCCAAGGGCGTGCGCCAACCGGAGTTGGAAACTGGGCCAGTTTCTTTTCGCTTTGCGGCTAGAAGAAAGGGACTAACATGACAAACAAGATGAGCAAGACAGGTGCAAGGTATCGCACCGCCCGTATTCCAAAAGGAGGCGGGCGGTTCCGGGAAATAATAATCCCCGGGGAGGAGATGCGTAAAGACTTGCGACTGTTTTTCCTGGAGATACGGGACCAGATGATAGCAAGATGCAATGCTCGCGTTGTGCATGGCTTTATGCCTGGCCGCAGTTCGGTCACCAACGCCAGTTACCACGCAGGGTATCGGTACACCTTGTCTATGGATCTAGTCAGCTTTTTCGACGCGGTAACCCGCGAACACCTGCAAGGCATCATCCGAGATTTCGTATTGGACAGGGTGCTGATCGACAACGTGGCTAAGCAGGGGCTCTCCACAAGCCCCATGCTGGCCAACCTAGCAGCGGTCGAGATGGATAAGATGCTACTAGAAATGGGCGTGCGGTACACGCGGTATGCCGACGACCTTACGTTTTCGGGCGATAGCGCCGAAACTATACTAGAACTAAAAGAGACAGTGCCGGCGATCGTCTCTCGATGTGGGTTTGAAGTAAACCAGAAGAAAACGAGAACACAAGGATGGCGAGCTGGGCGACGAATAATTACCGGCCTTGCGGTGGATCATCTAGTGCAAGAGACTCGCAAAAACAAGCGCAAGAGGCGTGCGGCCGAGCACCAGGGGCACGAGGGTGGCGCCGGTGGCCTAATGCATTGGTGGAAATCGCCTCGCATTTATTGCCCCGTGTGCAATCAAAAGCTTCCGTGGGTACGAGTTTTAACGCAGCTTGTGCAGCATGTTACTTTCGCTCACTATGTGCCCCAACCGCGTTCGCGGCGGAACGCACGCGATTATGATTCGCTCCTAGAAGTTCATGGAGGGATAGTGGACTACACTGCCGTGTACGATGCCATACTAGCAGACGTCTTTGTTCACAAGATGACGAGGGAAAGATAATGGCCAGGGTCTTCGGATACACACGATACTGTGGCGGCCCACGGGAGACGGCGAAAGCCTGCCTACAAAACCAGGGCGAGCACGTGCGCCAATATTATCGGGAGTTCCTTAGCCATTACGAGTGGGGCGGCTCATACGAGGAACCGCTGGATATTATCGCCTCCGCCGGCGCTTTTCACAAGCGACCAGCGGGCCGGGTTTTAATGCGAGAACTGCGAAGGAAAGACACCCTGATCGCTGACATTCCATACCGTGTAGCCAACACACTCAAAGCATTCGCATTTTTCTCTAAGCGGATTCGAGTGATGGGCGCCCATCTCTGCATATTGGAAGTATCGGGCCTGCCATGCCCGGCGGATTCCCGCACGCCGGAAGGAGCTTCTTTTTACGCCATGCTTCATGTTGCGGATACACTACGACATGACATGCTGGCAGGCCAGCAGGCAGAAAGGGCAGCAACCGCCAACCGCCATCGAAAGCATGTGGGCCCAGTGCCGTTCGGATGGCGAAGGAACATTGTCAAGAACAAGGTAGAAATAGACCCGGACGTCGCAAGGCTATCAGAGATCATCTACAAGTTCGCCAGGCAAGGGCATTCTGTTCGCTGGATGCAGCGTGAACTGGAGCAGATATACCGCGAGAGTCGCGGAGAACTATATAGACCAGACAGTCCGTTGTATTTATGGCATTACACAAGACCGACCCTCCATAAGCATATCACCTTTGCCGTGGAGGTTCTCGGCCTGCCAGCTGACAAGCTGCCACGGTATACGCCCCATGCCACTTGGTGGCGACAGAATACACCGACCGTGGATGGCGAACCACTGTCATCCAGGACACCAAAAACCTAAGAGGGAACCTACTCCCGCATCGCCTTCATCTTCGCCCAGTTGATCCGTTGTTGAGCATCCACGTCCATTAGCAGGAGGTCCCAAGGGTCCATTTTAGCCCTGTCCTCCTGCCGGACATAAATACGGGGTCGCAAGGCATGTACGAGCGGGTTGCTCCGTTCACGCTCGGCGACAGCCTCACGAATGGCAATATTTTTGGATTTTTCATAGTCAATATCAGAAATACGCGCCCCGGTCAACAGGTTTAACGCCTTTGCCATCCCCCCCTTGCCGGGGTCGAACAACTTACGGCCAGAACTGATGAATCGAGGAACCGTAGCGGCCAAGGCCTGCTCCAGCAGGATGCCAGTATCCACTGGTTCAGTCTCTTCCCCCGTGACGGTTTCTCGGATATTACTGATCATCCGGCCAAGGCTGGGGTCCAAGTCCTCCAGTTCGCGGCCAGAATACAACTGTTCCCCAAAAGTGGTTTCGATGGGCACTTTCAGCGCTGGGGTAACCCGGCCGCCGATTTCCTTGCCGAGGCCTTGAAGGGCACCCAGCCAAGTCTGGCCGGGCTGGATGTATTGCAGTGGATCCTCATGCATGAGGCCCATGCCAGCCAGATATCGCTTGCGATGTGGGTCCTTGCCGGCAAACATACCAGTCAGCGGAATGGCTGCGGTGTCCTGGACATGTTTGGGGACGAACTGTTCGTTTCGGTTGAGATTCGCCAGCTGCCGGATGGACTGGGCCATCATCCCAGATGGGCGATTTAATAGTTCGCTTACCACGAAGGGGGTCATCCCCCGGGTGAATTTATAGAAGGGGAAAACACGAGACATGACCTGCCGCTCGAACGACGTCAATGCCTTAGGAGAGTAGTCAACCTGGGACGCGGTGATCCGCTTAGTTATTTCACTAGGGGACAGACCACGCTTGGTGAGGGTAAAAAACGGCACAAGCCGATTCATCCCATCCGTGAGTTCACTGGCGAGGTCACCCATGCGCTGCGGTAAAAACTGAGTTTCGAGCCTGGCTTCGCGACCGAAGCCGACACCGCGAATATTCCATGGTGCGGCAGCAGCACCCTTGTTTTGCCATGCCATTGCCATCTCGGATTGGAGTGTTTTCAGACTCCCGGGAGGACGAGCGCCTGGCAGCTGCTCGAGCATGGCACGGAGGGTGTCGTGGGTTTTAGGTGTGCCGATCATCGCCGCTGGTGTATGGGCTGCGCCCATGAACTGAAGAGAACCGATGTGTGCCCGTAATTCCCTGTTGGCAGTGGACACGGAAAGTGCCCGCAGAGCTGCTGGATTCTGAGCATAACGGGGCAACTTTGCAAGATACTGTTTAGGATTGGAGACAGTTCCTCGGGTGAGGAACCGCATAGCGTCATTAGATGCGCTCAGGCTCCATTGATTAAGGAATGCGTTTTGTACTTGACCGGAAACTATATCCCGAGTGTATCGAGCTGGCCACGTCAGCACACCAGCTTTAAACATGTTGGTGAAGCTGTCGTACCACTTGCCGAGATCGCTCATTGCCTTTGTGGCTTGCGGCCTCAAATCCCATCGCATAATATCGTCGATAATCCTTTTGTCGACAGTCAACTTGCCGATATCATCCATCAGTCGCGTACCGAGCGCCTCCACGGCCACCTTGTCTGCGGCGGACGCCGCCTGCCCCCAGGCTTGTCGCAGGCTAGACAGCTCGGCGCGCTGGGCACCACTGCCAAACCGCCCAATGTACTCAGGATACAGGCCACCACCGAACGGATTCTTCATCGCCTCCTTCGAGTTCGTGCTGAACGGATGGTGTGCCTTCATGGCAGTATCTCGATAACGCCCCGCTCCTCGCTGAGTGGCGGCAAAGACATCCTTCAACACCACGGTCGCTCGCTTGCCGCCCAGTCGAAACGCCTCTCGCTGGGCGATGCCGATCGCATCCACCTGAGCGCTGGCAACACCCATGCGATTGCGGTGCTTTCTTGCATATTCCACAAAGCCCTCCAGGGGGTGCTTGTAGAAGCCTTTCTTGAGAACATCGTCCTCTGTTGCCATCATCACCTTCACGAAGGCCTGCATCTTCAAGGGGTCTGCTTGGTAGATCTTTCCGCCGATTGTCCCGCCAAGATGCATGGGCATCAACCCGGCCAGGCCCTCGCTGCGGATGGCTGCTTCGAGGGCCTGGGTGACAGCACCGAGTTGACCGGAGCTCTTGGACGCTGCAATGACCGCGGGGTTCTTCATCACCTCAATCACACCAGTAGTTCCGCCGACAAAGTCCTTCAATGCGCTGGCTCGATGCGGGTCTCTCGCGAGTGCATCCAGCGATTGCTCTATCCCGCCAGGAGCCAAGGGGGCCTTGTCGCTTTGGCGTGTGGTGCGGTGCATGAATCGCCCCACGAACTCATCCGCCAACTCGGAACCGGCCGCATAGCGAAACCGCTCTTTCGTGGATTGCTCCATGTACTTGCGGATGACGGTGACGACTTCCCGGTCGCCCTGGGAGAGCGACTGCATGGCGGCAGGAAGATTATTCGGCGTAGCCTCCATGGCGGTAAAGAGCTTCTGGGCGTTGCCGACATCATCCAGCCCGGTCATTCCTACCTCGGCGGCCCGCCGCAGTGCCGGCTCTACTTCCTCGTAATGCCGGCCAACCACATGAGAGACATGCTTGGCAAGATCCTGAACAACCGCTGTGGACATTTCGCTCGTCTTAGCGTTGAAGAACCTCTGCGTGGCGGTCCCAAGCGGGCTTTTGCGAATCGCCCCGAATGCAATGTCTCGTGCCCTGTCAAATCCGGGCACGTTTACACCAGTATGCATGCGGGTGAATGGGATGCCGAACTCCAGGGACTTCCCAACCTTTTGAGCTTGCTGGACAGGAGAAATGGACTGCGACAGCCGTGCGGCGAGCGGGGCGTCCGTTTGGCCCAGCATAGAGATCGCACCCTTCACGGTTGTACCTCGCCGCCCTGCCAACTTACCCACTCTTGTCCCCGCAGCGGTCGCGGCCCGGGCGATGACACGATCAATATCATCCAGCGCGCCAGCGGCCTTGATTGCCTTGCCGCCAGCAGAAAGTCCACCCTTAAACCAACCGGTGAAAGGAAGGGTTGGATCCGTCGCCACATCCAGCCCGAAACCAAGCAAATCCACGGGATCAATCTTGCCGGGGCGATCCTTCCATTGTCCATAGTGCTGAGTCAGAATATCCTTGCTCCAGACTCTGTCGTCAGGGTCCGTAATACCTAGAACATCCGAAAATGGAAGAAAGCTTAAAATGTCCCGCTGCCACTTGCCGCTTGCCAGGGCTTTATGGGCTGAACGCAGTGCCCTGGCGCCGAGGGCCTTGTCAAGCCCCAGGCCAACATACTGCAGGCCGCTCATCGCCCCGCGACCGAGAGTGTTTAGCACGTCCCGCTCCTGCTCAGGCGTGGCGTACTGCTTGGGTGCCTGCCGAATGCCGAGCAAGTCATGCATGCCGGCGAACGGGTCAGGGATAATGTTCCGCCCGCTGTTGACCTGGGATTTGACCAACGGATCAAGACCAGCGAGAGGGTCTGGCGCACGTTGATAATTGTACAGGGGATTTCCTGGGAGTCGCATGCCGAGAGCCTTTATTATGAGGACTTGTATCCACCGAACTGGATTATCACACAGGAACCACGGGATCTTATGTTGACATGTCGCTGCATGTCGGCAGCCTTGGTGGCCACATGCCGAACGAAGGTTTTTTTAGCGCAGGTGAAGTCATGCCCATGCCGCAAGGTCCATTTGCACCCATCCGCCCACCGATGCCAAGGATAATTGACATTCGTGCCCATTTTCACCTCCTAGAACTTGACGGTCGCGTCACAACCAGTACACTACAGTATACTCTTTTCCACTTTTTAAGGGGATGCACATGGCGTTTCAAGAAGCAACCAAAGAACAGGCTTACCTGAAGGCTGGATTCATGGGGTTCGCTGGTTCCGGCAAGACCTATACTGCCAAGGAACTAGCTATTGGTTTACACAAGTACTGCTGCGACAACGGGATACGTGCGAAAGGGGACCCCGTGTATTTCCTTGACACGGAAACGGGGTCGGATTGGGTTTTGGATGATTTCCAAGAGGCAGGAATTCCACTTTTGCGTGATAAGACCATCGCATTCACGGCCTTGGTTCCCGCAATAGAACAGGTTGCTGAGATGAAAGGAATCCTGATCATCGATTCCATTACTCACTTCTGGCGGGAGCTAACTGAGAGCTATGCGACAAGAAAAAAACGGACCAAATTAGAGTTCCAGGACTGGGCATGGCTCAAAAGCCAGTGGGCTAAGTTTACAACAGCCTACATCAATTCCAGTGCTCACATCATCCTGTGCGGTCGAGCTGGGTTCGAATACGATTACTTCGAGAATGCAGCCGGAGAAAAGGAGCTGGAAAAAACCGGCGTCAAGATGAAGGCAGAAACCGAAACGGGGTACGAACCCTCCATCTTGGTGCTGATGACTCGACACCAGGAAATCACCGAGAAAAAGGGCCACGAGCTAGTTATCTCGCACTCGGCACAGGTCGTCAAGGACCGCAGCACGAAAATCGACGGAAAGGTATTCAAGGATCCGACATTCGAGAACTTCCTGCCGCATGTTCAGTGCCTGAATCTTGGCGGGCAGCATGTGGGCGTGGATACAACCCAGTCCTCTGTCGATATCGTCCCGGCGGATCCACGAGACTGGGTTAAGGACAAAGCTGACAAGGCAGTGACGCTGGATGAGATTCAGGCCGAACTGCTCCGACTGCATCCCTCTTCTTCCCAAGCAGCCAAGACGGCCAAAGCGGACCTGCTGGAAAAATATTTCAGATCTCGGAGCTGGAAGAAGGTCGGTACAATGAACAAATGGGCTTTGGAAGCGGGGCTTGAGGCCTTGCGGGGCCATGGGGTCGGGATCTAATTGACTGATTACCAGGAGCCAATGACTTGTTAAGAGCTGGCGCCTTCGACTGGGGCCGCCCGCTTTTTCTTTCACCAGTCACAGGAGAATGGCTATGCTGAAGTTTCAAGGAAAAGTGCACACAGTACTCCCATTGTTGATACTGGGGACCAGGGGGTTTCAGAAGAGGCAGGTGGTGCTGTTGGATGAAAGCACGCCGTACGTCCAGCACATTCCGTTTGACTTTCTGCGGGACGACACAGCCCTGCTGGACGACGTCAAACAAGGTGATTTTCTGGACATTAGCTACCAGCTCACCGGCAGAGAGTGGCAACCGGACCCAAGCGTAGAGGCGAAGTATTTCGTCGGTTGCGAGGTTACGGCGATGACCAACCTCACCCAGGCGGAGGATGCGCTCATTGCCGACAGCGAGACAAAGGAACAGGACAAAAAAGAGGTTGCAGAATCTGATGACGTTCCATTTTAGGGAGGATTGGTATCATGAAGTTTCCACTTGGCGACTATAATAGCGTTTTAGATTTGATGGCGCCAAAGGTGTACCGATACAGGGCGCTGCACCAAGCGATCGGCCTTTACCGCGATCGGATTCGCGACGCGGCGCAGATAGATGGAAAGGTCGTCCGCATCGAGATCATCGACGGCAAAGTATGCAACCCTGAAATTGTGGAGGCCGGGGAGTATGGGAAAGGAGGTTAAGCTGTGGGGCCATCAGTCCCGTGGGTTGAATGACGTGTGGCGACTCCTCCAGCGTGGACATAAGCGAATATGTGTAACAAGCCCCACCGGAGGGGGCAAGACCAGGTGCATGACGGAGCTCGTTAGGTACGCTTGTTCTCAAAACGAGAAGGTTGCACTGTATACCAACCGTGTCATGCTGACGGAGCAGACCAGCCGGATGCTAAACAAGCATGACGTGGACCACGGTATACGCGCTAGCGGCTTCAACCCACAGCTCTTGCGTGATGCCCAGATTTGCAGCCTTATGACGGAGTACAGTCGGGTCATCCGCTCCCAGAAGTGGGGCTTGCACGAGGCGAACTTAGTGTTGGTGGATGAGGCACATGCACAGAAAGCCAAGGTGGCACAGCAGGTTATTTCGCGGCACGTAGATGCCGGCGCTGCCCTGGTCGGATTCACCGCCACGCCAATTGCCATCGGCCACATGTATGAAGACCTGGTTATAGCTGGCACCACCCCGGAGCTCATGCGTGAAGGAGTTCTTCTGCCATGTCTAACATACGGACCAGACGAACCGGATCTTCGCCATGTTGGCCGAGTGGCAACGGGCGAATATAACCAGAATGACGTGAGGCGTGTCATCCACAAACAGGCCCTTTACGGTAGGGTGATAAAGTGGTGGAAGAAGCTGAATCCGCAGTGCCTGCCGACAATCCTGTTCGCTCCGGGAATACCCGAGTCAAAATGGTTTGTGACGCAGTTCGAGAGCGACGGAATCACTGCTGCCCATATAGACGGGAAGAATATCTTCCAAAATGGCAAGGACTACAAAAGCACCGCCAAGGCCAGGCGATCATTGCTGGAGGCCAGCAAGAGCGGGGAGATTAAGATTGTCAGCAATCGATTTGTCCTCCGAGAAGGGATAGATGCCCCATGGCTTTACCATTGCATCATGGCCACGCCATTCGGATCGCTCACCCAGTTTCTTCAGGCTGGTGGCCGCTTGCTGCGGTCGCATGAGGGGATGGATCATGTTGTCTTGCAGGATCACGGTGGGTCCTGGTTCTCACACGGCTGTTTGAATGACGAGCGGGATTGGAAGCTGGAGGACGACGAATACACCATTCGTGAGCGTTCGAGAAAGCCAGGAGAAAAGCCACCACTGCGATGCCCTATTTGTACAGCTATCCGGGAAGCCGGAAAGAGCTGCCCGCAGTGCGGCTACGAGTTTACCGCCCGCTGGAGGGCGGTCTTGCAATCCGACGGGTCGCTCAAGCAGATGCGGGCGGAAGAGTTTCACGAGGCAGCGACAAAGGGGCGTCTGCAAGTTTCCGCTGAACAAAAGCTGTGGAATAGCTGCTATTACGCCACACTGAATGGCCCAAGCGGCGGAAAAAAAACCATGCGGCAGGTGGCGATCTACTTTAAGCATCGGTGTGGTCGCTGGCCCAAGCAAGGGCTGATGGGCATGCCGCAAAGCAAAGCCGAATGGAACATGCCAGCACATGTCTTTCGGGAAATCAGAAGGAGAACGTAAAATGGTCGCGTACGATGAACACATCGAATCACTGAACGATTTCTTTACCCAAAACGGAGACCTGTTTGGAAAATTCGAGCTAGTCGAGCCGAAGCGATCTAGTTACCGCGACCTGCACGCATTCCTATTGCTCGAGGAGCTCTCCCCTGGTGGTAGATATATCATTTCTGGCACAGGACACGAGATATTCTGGCTTAATACCGATTGTGCCCGGTTATATGAGCAGGCAACTCGAGACCAACTGATAGAACTGATACAATGCGGTGTCCTGTACGATTGCGAAGAAGATGTTTTGTACATGTTTGCGTAATCGAGGTGACCCATGAAACTGCACGAATGCTGCATATGCGGGGCTACGCTAATCCGCAAATCCGAATCGAGCGCTCGCAAGGGTGGGCGATTTATACGCCATTCGTGCTACAGGGAGTTCGATAATGCCAAGTATCGCCAACACTGGTCTGTCAAGAGTCTGCAATACCAAAAACCCTCTGTTCCTTCAACCCGCCCACGGAAGCCACTTCCGGGCCAGCAAAAATTGAGTTTGGGGAGGATTAGTCATGACATCACATACACGAGTATTTGACCGGATTCACCGGGAATTTGGCGATACCCCGCAGCTATTGCATCAGTACGACATACTTGTTAAACTGCTTCGTCAGACCTTCCAAGACCTCGGCGGACGCGGTGCTCGGTACGTGACAACGAGGTACAGTGTCCTGGTTGCTGACGATAGCGATAGATTGCGCACTAGACAAAGGGTGGTTGATATAGGTATTATCTGCCAAGCCCTTGGAAAGGCGATTGAGGATGAAGACCGACGCGAACATAGTGCAGGCGGCAGCGGTCGTCCAGCTGCCAGTGT
>Ga0255047_10001866_pt1 | contig 14567 bp, 11 predicted proteins | sample JV7_2_1_MG_FD_183640 | JGI IMG/M metagenome (GOLD analysis project Ga0255047, IMG submission 183640) | Seawater microbial communities from Jervis Inlet, British Columbia, Canada - JV7_2_1 | ecosystem: Environmental > Aquatic > Marine > Inlet | place: Canada: British Columbia | collected 2016-10-06
AGTAATGTTGCTGTTGCAGCTTCTGCTTTACAAGCTAACACAACAGCAAGTGATAGTGTAGCTATAGGTGCTGGTGCTTTATGTTCACAAACAACAGGCGACCCAAATATAGCAATCGGAAAAAATTCTATGACCTGTAATGTTACAGGTCAATATAATACAGCTGTTGGATATTTAGCTCTTAATAAAACTACAGGTGATAGTAACACTGCCATGGGTATGAATGTTATGAAACAAAACACAACAGGTGTTCACAATGTAGCAATGGGATATGGTGCTTTAAGTGCTAACACAACAGCTGGAGAAAATGTTGCTGTTGGTTTTGGTGCTTTAGCTACACAAACTACAGGAGCGCCTAATAGTGCATTTGGAAATCAATCTTTATGTAAACTAACAACAGGTTCAAATAATGTAGGTTTAGGTTTTAGGTCTATGTGTGATCTTACGACAGGAACTCAAAACGTAATGGTTGGAAATAGTGCAGGACAATCAATTGTAACTGGATCTGAAAATACAGGTGTTGGTCACAATACAATGAATTCAGCAGTAACAGGAACTGGAAATGCTGCGTTTGGCTATTCAAATATGACAAGTCTTACATCAGGTAATGCAAACGTATCCGCAGGTAATTCTAGTTCTGCAGCATTAACAACAGGTTCAGACAATTCAACATTTGGTGCAAACTCTGGTATATCTTTATCAACAGGAAGTAATAATCTTTTATTAGGACATGATGCAGGTCGTACTGGTTCTCCTGGTGGAGCAATATCTACTGCTTCTAATCAAGTTGTTCTAGGAGATGAAAATATTTCTGATCTTTTTTGTGCTGATACATCTATTTCATCATCCGATCAAAGAGATAAAACTGATATAGAGGATTTTACTCATGGTTTAGATTTTGTTACAAAATTAAAACCTAAAACATATAAATGGGATAAAAGAGCATGGTATATTTCAGAAAATGGTTCTCCACAAGATTTACTTAATGCAACACCAGATGGTTCTAAAAAGAAAAATAAAAAACATATTGGTTTTTTAGCACAAGACGTATTAGATTTAGAAAAAGAAATAGGGTTTAGTAATAGTAAAGATGATATGTTAGTCGTTAACCAAACAGAAGATGAAACACAATATGGTCTAAAATATGAAAGATTAGTACCTGTATTAGTTAATGCAATTAAAGAATTAAAAGCAGAAATAGACGAATTGAAAAAGGGGTAAGCTACCATGTTCTTCGGTGCAACTACCTTTTCCCAAGCAACATTTGCAGATATTGGAATAGCCAATGCATTGGTCAATGTATCAGGGTCCAGGGTTAATACCTCAATTGGTAATGTAGTTGTAGTTGGTAACTCATTAGTCTTACCAAACGGTAATAGATATAATCTATCTACAGGAACAGTTACTGTTAAAGAAGGTGCTAATGCACCTGTAACAGGTAATCAATTTAATTTAGGAACAGGTTCAGTTACATTCTCTATTAGTGGAACAGTTGTTCCAACTGGTAGTAGACTTAATACAACAATAGGTAATGTAACCGTTGCAGCAGGTGCAGTATTCTCAGTTACAGGTAATCAATTTAATTTTTCTACTGGTAGTCCAACTGTTGTAGCTAATGCACTTGTTGCAGCAACAGGTAATCAATTAAATATTGCAACAGGTACAGTAAATGCCAAAGCAGGGGCCACGGCTCAGGTAACAGGAAACAGATTTAATACATCAATAGGTAATGTAACCGTAACTGGTAAAGCAGTTATTCTACCAAATGGTAATCAATTAAATATTGGAACAGGTACAGTCACAATTGCAGCTGATGCAAACTTCTCAGTTACAGGAAGTAGAGTTAATTTATCAATAGGAAATGCAACAGCTAAAGCAAATGCAACAGCTATTATAACAGGTAATAGATACAACTTAGCTACAGGAACAGTGACAATTGTTGCAAAAGCAGGTATAGCTGTAACAGGAAGTGGTCTTGCCATAGGTACTACTCAACCAAATATAAGATTATGGAACAATATTGATCCTAGTGTATCTCAAGTTTGGACAAGGATATCAACACCGTAAGGATAAATTATGTTTTTTGGATCAACTACATTTGCACAAGCACCTTTTTCAGATATTGGAGGAGGAGGTATTGCTGTATTAGCTCAAGGAAATAGATTAAATATTGCAATTGGTAATGCAATAGCAGATATTACAGTTACGGTAAATATTACAGGACAACAATTTAATCTTGCAACTAACCCTGTAAGTGCTATAACATGGAATCCAATACCCCCAGGGGTTAATCAAGTTTGGGTCCCGATAGACCCTGACGCATAAGGAAAATTATGGCATCAAGTACATCAACAGATTTAAAATTAGAACTCATAACAACAGGTGAAAAATCTGGTACATGGGGAACTATTACTAATACAAACTTACAGATTTTAGAACAAGCAGCATCAGGATACTTTACTCAAAGTATTGCATCATCTGATTTAGCTTTAGCACTTTCAACTTATGCTGTGTCAAACGGTAAAAATTTATACTACAAATTTACAGGAACACTAGCAGCTAACAGAACAGTTACTATGCCAGACTCTGCTGAAAGAGTTTTTATAGTAGAAGATGCAACTACAAGAAACCCTTCTACAACTACTTTTACTTTAACAGTTAAAACAGTTTCAGGAACAGGTGTGACTATTCCCGTAGGTGCTAAAATGATTTTATATTCAGACGGAACTAACATAAGTTCTGGTCCAATAACTAAAGGTTATTATACAATACCTGCAGCTTACACTGCAGTTAATGGCGATCAATTATTAATTAATACAACAGGTACTGGTGGAGGCTTAAATGCTCCGGTTACAGTAACATTACCAGCTTCACCTGCAATAGGAAATGAAGTAACTTTTATAGATAGTGGAAATGGTTTTGGATCTAACAATTTAACAATCGGTAGAAACAGTTCTAATATTTTAGGTGCCGCTTCAGATTTAGTAGTAAGTGTCAATGGTTCTGCCTTTACTTTAGTGTATGTTAATGCAACTAGAGGCTGGATCTATAAAGATAATATATAGGAGCATGGACCATGGCTCTAATTGATTTTAAAGTCCTACCAGGAATAGACAAACAAGATACTACATCAGGTGCAGAAAATAGATGGGTTGATTGTGATAATACAAGATTTAGATATGGACTACCAGAGAAAGTTGGTGGTTGGTCATCATTAGTTACAGATACTATTGCTAGTGTTGCAAGACGTGAGTTTGCTTTTGTAGATCTGGAAGGTAACCGTTATGTTGCAATAGGAACTGATAAGTTTTTACTTATATATTTTGAAGGACAGTTGTATGATATTACTCCTGTAAAATCTACGATTGCAAGTGTTGTTATGTCTGCTGCAGATGCAACTCAAGAAGTTTCATTAACATTTTCTTCAGCACACAATTTACAATCAGGTGATATAATTTTATTAGATAATGTAACTGTACCAAGTAGTATTGGTTTAACTGATGCTGCATTTGAAGATAAATTATTTCAAGTAACAAAAGTAACTTCATCTTTAATTGCAATTGTAACTGGAACACAAACTACAACAGGTGCTGCTGGAGGTGGCGCGTGTTCTGTTATTCCGTATGAACCTGTCGGCCCTGCTGCACAATCTTATGGATATGGTTGGGGTATATCAGAATGGGATGGTGTAGTTTCAAGTGCTTTAACAAATACATTGAACGGAACTTTAGGGGATAATACTAGTGGTACTTCAGGATCTAATATAGCTTTAACCTCTGCTGCGGGTTTTCCTACAGCAGGTAGAATACAAATAGGTACAGAATTAATTTCTTACACAGGTATATCAACAAATAACTTAACAAGTATTACAAGAGCTGTAGATGGTTCAACAAGAGCTGCACACTCAAGTGGTGCAACTGTAACTAACGCTGCAGATTTTGTTGATTGGGGGGAAGCTGCTTCAGCATCTGAAGTATCTCTTGAACCTGGACTTTGGTCGCTAAGTAATTTTGGTCAAGTGTTAGTTGCAACAATTGCTAATGGTAAAACATTTACATGGAATGCTGGAGATGCTGCAAGACTAACAACACGTGCATCAACAACCACATCTGGTTTTTCTACATCAGCTAACCCAACAGCTACAAGAGTTACACTAGTATCACCTACAACACGTCACTTAATTCATTTAGGTACAGAAACAACTATTGGAGATACATCAACACAAGATAATATGTTTATAAGATTTTCTGATCAAGAAGATATAAATGATTATACACCAACAGCTATTAACTCAGCTGGTTCACAACGATTGCAAGATGGTACAAAAATTATAGGTTCATTAAAAGCAAAAGAATCTATTTTAGTTTGGACTGATAACGCTTTGTATACAATGAAATTTATTGGTGCACCTTTTACTTTTGGATTCGAGCAAGTAGGTACTAACTGTGGATTGATTGGTAAAAATGCAGCGATTGAAATAGATGGTGTTGCATTTTGGATGTCTAATAATGGTTTCTTTATGTTTGATGGTACAGTTAAATCACTACCATGTAGTGTTGAAGATTATGTTTATGACCAAGCAGATACTACAAAAGGCCAACAAGTAGCAGCAGGTATTAACAATTTATTTACAGAAGTTGTTTGGTATTATCCATCAACTAGTTCTGATTATAATGATCAATATGTTGTATTTAATTATGGTCAACCAATGAAAGGTGGTGTTTGGTACATTGGAACAGAAGCTAGAACTTCTTGGATAGATTCAACTGTTTATCCAAAACCTTTTGCAACTAAATTTAACTCTTCCGCATCAGGTAGTTTTCCCGAAATTATTGGTGAAGATGGTTTAGGTCAAACAACTTTATTTGAACATGAAGTTGGAACTGATCAAGTTAATGCAGATGGTAGTACAACAACCGTTACCTCATTTGTAAAATCATACGATTTTGATATACAATCAAGACAACAAAATGCACAAGGTAAATCAAGTGGTCCTACAATTGCTGGAGAAAATTTTTTAGCTATGAGAAGGTTTGTACCAGACTTTAAAGACTTACAAGGTAATGCAAAAGTAACTCTTGCTGTTAAACGTTATCCACAACAATCAGAGGCAACAACAGCTTTAAGTCCCTTTACAATTAACTCTAGCACTGATAAAAAAGATACAAGAGCCAGAGGTAGATTTGTTAATATTAAAATAGAAAATACAGATGTTAGTGAGTCTTGGAGATTTGGAACTTTAAGAATTGATATTCAAGCGGATGGTAGAAGATAATGGCTAAAATAGTAGTAAGATTACCCGAACCTAAAGAAGAATATGATGTCTCTAACCAAAAACAAATTAATAGAGCTATTTCTTTAATTACAGAACAATTAAATTCTACATTTTTAAATGAACTTAAACAAGAAACTGAAAGATTTACTTGGTTTAAATCTTCAGGGAGTAGTAATTAATGGCTAATATTTATAAAAACGCACAGTTTGATTTAACAACTACGAATGCAACAGATGTATATACGGTTCCATCAAACTCAAGAGCAATTATACAAAATATACATATGGCAAACATAGGCGCTGGTAATGTTGTTGTCCAAGCACATATTTATGACAGTTCTGTTACCACTCAATTTACTTTTGCAAAACATACTATTAATGCATCTAATTCTCAATCTGTATCAGATGGCTCTATTGTTTTAGAAGAAAATGATATACTTAGAGTACAAGCAGCCAGTGCAAATGATATAGAGGGTACAGTTGCAATATTAGAAATCAACCGAGAATAAGGAGAAAATATGTCGTTTAAAGAAGAAGGATCAGTAGCATACACAATAATAAATGGTAAAAAAGTACCTGTTGTAAAATGTGAAACTGAGGTAGTATTAAGAAATATACAAACAAATCATGAGTATAATTCTGATAAAGAAGCTGAAGATGATATTAACAATGCAGAGACAGCAACACAAAGAGAACACGTGACAAGATCATTAAAAATTAAAGTAGCAGCAATGCCACCATTAGGAGCAGCGTCAGAGTAATGGCTACAGACCAAGAAATACGAGACGCAGGTTTTAAATATATTCCTCAACAACAATATTTACAAAACCCTTTTGAAATACCTACTGCACCAGCGGCACCACCTGTAAGTGGGGGTATAACAAATACAAATGCTTTTGCTGGTAGTGGTGGGGATGGTTTTAGTGTTTACAATGCAGACCCCAATACAATAACAAACATGAATCCTAACATGAACGCTTTGCAAGATGCAAGATACGGTAATGAATTATCCTATGTTGGAAGAACTTTACCCGGCGATTCAAAACCTCTTTACAGCACTAACACTGCAGCAATGAAACACATGGGAATGTATCCAGAGGATTATGGATTAGATGAACCAGCTCCTTCAAAAATATCACAACTTATCTCAAAAGGAATAGGTTTTATACCTGGTATAGGCACACTTTCAAAATTTGCAGATTTTGCATCAGGTCTATTGCCTGTAAACAGAAGAGCAATAATGGAAAATGAATTAGGCGCTCAAGGTGTTATGGTAAATGACATTGGTCAAATTGTAGTAGGACAAGGTGGACAGTATAATACACCAGAAGGAATTATGGCTGGGTACAATGCGTATCATATGGACGATAAAACTTTTGATAAAAGAACTGATACAATATCAGAAACACTAGGTAAAAAAGGCATAAGTGATACAGATATACAAGGAATAATTGATGGAACTGTTACTGAAGAAGACATTGAAAGTAAATACGGAATAACAAGTACTAATATTTCTAAATTAAGAAATATAGCAATAGCTAAAAACAATTTTACAAATATTACTGATACGACAGATAACATTGTAGATATTAAAACCGATACTAAAAGTAATAATAATGGTAACGATGGTGGTAGCGCGACTCCGCCTGGTTTTGGAACTACTCCTGAAGGAAATTATGTAAATCAATTTGAAGGAGGAGATCCAGGTCAGGGTGGAACAACGAGTGGTGGAACAACGAGTGGTGGAACAACGAGTGGTGGAACAAAGAGTGGTGGAACTGGTTATCAAGGATCTAGTGGTAGTCATCATTATAGAAAAGGCGGTAGAGCCGGATACTTTTATGGTGGTAGAATAGGTTTTCAAGGTGGTGGATCAGATGCATCATCAGATGATTTTGTTACTAGTACCAGTACTCCAGGACCAGGAGATACTGGAGGAGAAGGTGGCACTAACCCTAGTGATGGTTCTGATACACAGTTTGGTGGTGGTAATAATGATGGCGAAAATAATAACCCACCAGTGACAGTGGTTAATAACCCTGTAGATATCTCAACTGTAACAAAATCAGTAGGTGACTATGAAATTCCATATGGTCTTGAAGCATTGATATCAGACAAAGGAAAACTTCAAGCTATTTTAAATGCTGACGATGTATTAAATAAAAATTTAGGTTTAGATTTTACATATGATCAAGGACCTTATCAAATAGGTTTTAATGCAGACATGGAAGGCAATAAAAATTTAGGTTTAAGTTATAATAACGGTAACTTAAGCGCTTACGCTAATACTGATTTTAATGACCCTAGTTTGGGTATTAAATATAGCAAACCGTTTGCATACGGAGGACTAGCAAGTATTTTATAATGGCTTCTCTTGATTTAATAGGTAAAACAAAGTAAACATAGGAATTAAGGTAAATTTATGGCAATATCTAGAATGCAAGAACCCCAACAAATACAATCAGGAATAGGTTCCTTACAGGACCCTAGACAAGGTTATTTTTTAGGTAAACTTGTAAAGAAAGCTGGTCGTGCTGTAAAGAAAATTACTAAAAGTCCTTTAGGTAAAATGGCTTTAATAGGTGGTCTTGGTTTTGGACTAGGTGGTGCAAAATTTTTAGGTGGTAAGGGTATATTTGCAGGCGGTCAAGGTCTTAGTCGTTTTAGTAATTTATTAAATTTAGTAAGACCTGCTGCAACCAATGTTTCTGGTAAAAAAGGATTATTAAGTAGTTTGTTTTATGATAAAGCAGGCGATTTTAGTTTAGGCAGAACAGCTCTAACCGGCCTAGGTGCTACAGCTCTTGCAGCTCCATTTATGATGGGTGGTGATGAAGAGGAAGAAGTAACAGATGTTATGGACCCAAGATACCAGGTCCAACGTGCTAAAAATTATTACAGCGGTGCAGGTGATGCAGGTGCTGGTTTAGATTTTATGCCACAGAAAAAATATGTAATGCAAAATTTTTATGCAGCTGACGGTGGTCGTGCAGGTTATGCTAACGGTATGTTAGTAGATGAAGACGATGAAGAAGAATACATTAGATCAGGTGCAGGTCAAAGAATGAGACAACTTTATAACAACCAAACATTTTTAAGCATGGGCGGTGGTGCAGGAGAAGCACAAGCAGAACAAATGCTTATGATGGAATATGTTAAGTACAAAAACAAAGGTGGTAATTTATCTTTTGAACAATTTGTAAAAGCAGTAATGCAAGCCCAACAAGAACAGCAAATACCGGAAGGTGCGGGTATGGAACAACCAGAAGCAGTTCAAATGGCAGCTTATGGTGGTAGAATAGGTAAACAAGAAGGTGGCATCATGGAAGCTGAAGCATCAGAGATGATTGACATGGGTGGCATGGAAAAAGATTATAGAAACGAAGGTGGTTTTGTAGAAATGGGTGGCAAAGAAAGAGCTGACGATGTACCTGCTAGATTAAGTAAAAATGAGTTTGTATTTACAGCAGATGCTGTTAGAAATGCAGGAGGCGGCGATATAGATAAAGGCGCTGAAGTTATGGAAAATTTAATGAGTAATTTAGAGCAGGGCGGTGAGATTTCTGAAGAGTCACAAGGTTTAGAAGGCGCACAAGCAATGTATGATCAACAACAAATGTTACAGTCGAGGGTAGTATAATGGCAATAGCAGAATTTTTAGAACCAGCAGTAAAAGATTACGCTAAACAGGCGAAAGCCACATATTCGGCACCAATAGATACAACTAAATTTACTGGTAAACAGTTTGTTGCTGGCGAAGATCCTTTACAAACACAAGCAATTAATCTTGCACAACAGGGTGTGGGTTCTTATCAACCATTTTTATCCGCAGCACAAACTGCACAGACAGCAGGGGCCGGGGCTCTGGGGCAATCGGCATCAACGATTGGTGGACTAGGTTCTTTAACAGGACCACAAGCTTACCAACCTTTTATGTCTCCGTATCAGTCACAAGTTATGGATGCATCACTTACAGAGTTTGATAGAAATGCACAAATGCAACAACAAGGTTTAAGAGATCAAGCAGTAGCATCAGGAGCTTTTGGTGGTGGGCGTGAAGGTGTTGTACAAGCAGAATACATGAAAGGTTCTGATGCGAACAGAGCAGCATTACAGGCTTCTATGTTACAACAAGGATTTGGTCAAGCAAATCAATTAGCACAACAAAATTTTATGAATCAAGGATCTCTTGCGGCAGCACAACAAGGTTTAGCTGGTGCATATGGAAATCAAATGAACCAACAATTTGGTCTATCAGATTTTGGTAGAACAGGTATGGGTCAAGACGTTTCTGCATTAGGTTCTCTTGGAGGAATACGTCAAGGTATGACACAAGCAAATTTATCTGCTGATCAACAAGCAGCACAGACTGGAGCGTACGAGCCTTATGGAAGACTATCACAATATGGTAATACATTAACTGGTTTAGCGGGTGGTGTAGCAGGATCACAGTATCAAGATCCAGGTCAAACAAATCCCTTCCAAACAGCATTAGGTACGGCTACAGGTCTTGCTGGATTGTTTGGTAAAATATACGGGTAATTAATTATGAAGCCATTAAATAGACCAATGTTTAGATACGGCGGCCCTATTAAAGAGGGTGTTATGTCTGGGATCAGGGAGCCTAAAAAGAATGGTGGTCTAAGTAAACAATTTAATACAGGATTAGTTGGTGATGAAAGGTATCCTCAAACAAGTGGTAGAGAACATCACTGGGCATTTTTACCCGCAATGGGTATGACCGCACTAAGACTGGCAGCAAGACCTTTTGGTCAGTTTGTTGCTAAACAAGTAGCTAAAAGAGGTGTCACTGCTGGTAGCGGCGCAAATACTATTCGTTCTGGTCTAGGTACGTCAAGAGTTTTAAAACCGGGTGAAAGTTTAACTACAACTAAACAAGTATTTAATCCAAATGCATTGGGTAGTTATTTTGCAAGATCACCTGAAGCAGGATTAGTAAAAGCTTTAGTATCAGGATCAGGTAGGATAGCGGGTCCACTTAAAAAAGTTGCTGTAGGAGGAGCTAAATCTCCACTAACAGTTGGTGGCTTATTATACATGGGTGGTAGTTATTTTTATCCGGATGGCACACCTGCTAAAGAAGAAGATATTAAAAAAGCTGTAGCAAATGCTGGAGGTAAAAAAGATTACGGACCATATACTCCTCAAGCTAAAGGTGGTGGCGGTGCAGAAATGTCTGCGGAAGAAAGACGTGCTAAAAATGTTGAGAGATACAGAGACATTATGGACATTAAAGGTATGAACAAAGACGCTGCATACAATTCTTTGATTGCAGCTAGTCAAGCTATCAATCAGTCTGGAGATTTCAAAGGTGATATTAAATCTGGTAAATTAATTAATCAAATTATTCAAGCAACTAGCAAACAGTTTGACAAACCTAAACAAACTAAAGATGCAATTGACACACTTATACTTAAAGGTGAGATTGAAAAAGATATTAAAGCGTCTGATCCATCTAATGCTGTACTTAATGAGTTAAGAGCTGGTCAATTAAAAAAATTAAATAAAGACTTAAAAGGTAATACTACTGCGGAAATTATTCAAGCAAGAATGCTTAAAGATGATATGCCTTCAGGCTCAAATCTTGCTTCATTAATAAGTATCAATAACCCTGAACTTAATATTAAAACTTTACCGACAAAAGATTTAGGTAATGCAGACCCTATAGATTACATGACTCAAATAGTTGCTACAGTTAATGCAGACGAAACTACTCCAGATTATCCAGCTGGTGTTTATGTTTTAAAAGATAAAGTTATTAAAATTACTGAGGAAGGTTCTGTAATTCCAGTTCCTATAAATGCACTTAAATAGGAGGTTAAATGGCTTCTAATTTTGATTATCTATCAGCTTTTCAAGGCGCAGAAAAAAATAACAAAGTAGGTACAATAGAATCTATGTTATCAGGTGTAGCGTCAGGTCTTATTGCTATACCAAAAGGTTTTTTTTCATTAGGCGCTAGTCTTATGGACCTTGGTGTTAACAGTGGTAAAGCTGCTGCTGTAGAAAAATGGTTTGATGACCTTACAGAATTTGATGAGAAAGCAGAAGCAACAGCTGCTGGTAAAATTACAGAAGCATTAGTTAATATTGGTATCCCTGGTGGTATTGCATTTAAATCTGCTAGTGGTTTAGCGAAAGCTTCTATGCTTGCAGGTAAAAATAATAAGTATGTAAAACTAGGAAACAAGAGTTTAGTTGGTGCAGCTGATGAGGCATTAGAACTTACAGCAAAAGGTAAAGGCAGACAATTTATAGCTGGTGCGTTAGGTGGTGGTGCAGCAGAAGGTGTGTTCGTTGGTGATGCAGAAGCTATTGGTACGTTTGGTGACTTACTAGGTGGACCTACAGCAATAGATAGAAGTCAAACAGATCCAGACGCAACAAGAGAAATATTAAACAGAATTAAATTTGGTACAGAAGGTGCATTATTTACAGGTATCTTAAGTGGTACAGGTAAAGTTATTAAAAAAATAACAAACAGGAACAAGGGATTAGACACAGCTAACTCACAGTTAGATAGATGGATTGATACTGTTGCCTCAAAATTTAGAGCACGTAGTGGTAAGACTCAAGAGTTTTTTGATATAGAAAGAGGTACTATTGGAGCACAGGCAGCTGATGCAAACGTTGCAAGAAACTTATCTAGAGATTTAGATGTAGATGTCGACAAACTATTTCCACCTATGCGTACTGTATTTAATAAACAAAGTGCAAAAGAAAGATCCACATTTTTAAGTGAAGTAAACGAGGCATTATTATCTGGTGAAGCAAAACTAGGTGACGATGGTGTTGCAGCATTTGGTAAAATGGATGATGCAGCTATACAAAAAGTCAGAGATAAAATTAAACAGTTTGCACCTAACCCAGAGAAAGCTGCGGAGTTAGAAAAATCTATTATAGGTGGTCTATCTATAATGAGAAGTAAATGGTCAGAGTTGTTTTCAAAACTTGGTGGATCGTTAGACGCTGCAGATATACAAACATTTAAACAATTGTTTGGTGGCAAATTTAAAAACTATTTAGGTTCTACGTATGACATCTTTCAAGACAAAAGTATTTTACCATGGATGAGATACAAACCGGCAGCACAAGCAATTGATAATGCTAAAGATTTATTTAAAGCTAGTGCAAGAGAAGCAGGTAAAGATATCACTGATTTAGAAGCAGAGCAAATTGTAAATAATGTATTAAAAACTTCTGGCTTACCTAAAGGTTTAAGAATGGACAAACCTTCTGATGCATTATTTAATATACCTGACTTCTTTGTAAATAGAACAGCGTTAGATGATGCAGTCAAACGTGGTGGTGTTGCTAGAATATCTATTAGAGATGTAGCATCAGAAGCAGATCAAAAAGTATTTAATGATTTGTTTGGTAAACAAAAAAATCCTATGCAGACTATGATAGGTGGTATGGCCAAACTATCTTTAATCACACGTCGTAATTTATTCTATGATGATTTAATTAAAAAGAACGACGAGGTAAGTGAAGTATGGAGAAATGCAACAGATAAAAATTCTGTATCACAACCTATGTTTGCTGGATCAGAAGCAGAAGCAAGAGCTTTCTTTGGTGATGACTTTCAAAGAATTGCAGTTATTGACCCTGCACAAACTTTAAACGTAAACATTGCATCAGGTGCAAGTAATCCTTTTGGCGATGTTGCAAAACCTATGTTTGCTAGAAAAGGTGTAGCAGAAGCCTTAGAGAAAACATCTTTGACTACACAGAGTCCAGGTATACTTGGTAGATTATATGAAAGTTTAGTATTGTATCCTAAAGCTACATCACAAATAGCTAAAACAATTTTATCACCAGTCACACACTTACGTAACTTTGTAAGTGCTGGAGCCTTTGCTGCAGCAAACGGTATTTTACCAGCAGCAGATCCTGCTGCCATTAAACAAGCATATCAAGCATTACAAACAGGATTAAAAGGTACAAGACAACAAAATGATTTGTATCAAGAACTACTAGAACTTGGTGTTGTAAACTCTAATGTAAGACTTGGAGATCTATCTAGACTATTACAAGATGTAAACTTTGGTGAGACTATGACGTCTGACAAAGGTATGAGATTATTATTAAAACCACTATCAAAATTAAAATCTGTGTCACAAGATTTATACACAGCTGAGGATGACTTTTGGAAAATATATTCTTGGGCTGTAGAAAAATCTAGATTAGAAAAAGCATATGAAAAGATTGGTGTAACAAGAGGACAATTTTTTAAACGTAATGGTGTTGATGTAAGACTTGATGAACAATTTTTAAAAGAAGAAGCAGCAGACATTGTAAGAAACAATATACCTAATTACGATTATGTGTCTGACTTTGTAAAAGGTTTAAGAAAATTACCTATTGGTAACTTTGTATCGTTCCCTGCAGAAATTGCTAGAACAGGTACAAATATTGTAAGACGTGCGTTAAGAGAGATAAACGAAACTATAACTTTAGCTGATGGCACAGTGGTTAAACCTATGGAAGGTATTGGTTACACTAGATTATTTGGTTTTACGACAACAGTTGCAGCTATACCAATGGCTACAACAGCAGCATTCCAAGCTCTATACGACGTCACAGACGAAGAAAGAGAAGCAATTAGAAGGTTTGCAGCACAGTGGTCTAAGAACTCTACGCTATTACCTATTAAACAAGAAGACGGTAGTTTTAAATACATAGATTTTAGTCACGCTAATGCATACGACACATTAATTAGACCATTGCAATCAATCGTTAATGCAGTGCAAGATGGTAGAACAGATGAAGATGGTATGATGGATGACTTTGCAAGAGGTTTATTTACAGCTACGTCAGAGTTTGGCCAACCATTTATATCAGAATCTATTTGGACTGAAGCTGCATTAGATATTATTGCAAGAGGTGGCAGAACTAGAGAAGGTGCACAAGTGTACAGTGATCAAGACACAGCTGGAGATCGTAATAGTAAAATATTTGCACACTTAGTAAAAGCACAAATGCCTTTCTCATTAGATCAATTAAAAAGATTAGATAGATCTATAGAATCTGTTGATGTAATTACTAAAGGTAAATTTGATAAGTACGGACAAGAGTTTGAATTTGGTGACGAGTTTGGTGGATTGTTTGGTTTTAGAGCAGTCAATGTAAATCCTGACAGAGCTATGAATTTTAAAGTTGCAAATTTTCAAAGAGGTGTAAGGGATTCAAGATCATTATTTACTAGAGTTGCATTAAAAGGTGGACCTATTGAACCAACAGAAATTGTAGACGCATATATAAATGCTAAC
>Ga0255047_10001868_pt1 | contig 14566 bp, 11 predicted proteins | sample JV7_2_1_MG_FD_183640 | JGI IMG/M metagenome (GOLD analysis project Ga0255047, IMG submission 183640) | Seawater microbial communities from Jervis Inlet, British Columbia, Canada - JV7_2_1 | ecosystem: Environmental > Aquatic > Marine > Inlet | place: Canada: British Columbia | collected 2016-10-06
GGCAGCCACATCGACAGTCGGCGATGCGCCTGCGACAGCGGCAACCTTTTCGATCAACGACCCGTCTCCCACCGCGACATCGAGACCACCGCGAGGAGACCGAGACGCGTCCGATTGTTCGCTCAGAGCATCCGACAGCGCATCGAGACCGGCGATCGCATCATCGCCGATCGCCACAGCGTCGTCGATCGCACCTTCGAGAGGTGCCAATGCACCACGCACACGGCCGACCAACTCAGAGATGTTGGCGCCGGCACGACCCGACACGAGTGATGTCAGCGCTCCGGCCCTTTCCACCTTGGCCAACTTGTCGTTGACCTGGTCGAGCAATGCTGCAGCGGGATTGCCCGTGGCGATTGCAGTTTGAGCCGAGCTGATGGCCGACTTCAGGTCCCCGATCGCATCTTGCACCTTGCCCAACACGGCCTGCACCTTGGGCACGCGAAGAAGTGCCGAGACCAGCTCACGTTTGAACGCCGACTCGAACCCGTACTTGGCGACTTTCTTCTCGAACTCGGTGATCCCGATCGCAACCTCGCGCTCGGCCGTCAGCGTCTCCCTCGCGTGTGTCAACGCCCGCACCTGAGAATCGCTCAACCCGAGCTGCTCGCGATTGGCGAGCTGCTCTTCTGCCTTGGCGATCCGAGCGTCGTAATAGGCGCGCAACTCACGCTGCACATGATGAGCTTCCCGATACACGGTGTTTCTCGCATGCAAGCTCTTGAAGATGCGGAACACCGACAGCACATGACGGGCACCGGGCGGCAGCAACGCCTCGAGTTCTCCGATCGCCGGTGCGGGAACCAGGAGGGCCTCTTGCGCTTCCGACACCGATTCAAGCTGTGCTGACACCGCTGTGGCGGGGACGACCATCCCCAACGACAGCGAAATCGAAACAGCTCCCGCAATCAAGCGCCCCGATCGGTGGCCGTTCATGGCACCACCACCTGATCATCGGCCGCCAACGCGTACGTCTCGACGTAGATCAAGGCGTCATCGACAAAGGCCAGCACCAGCTGCTCGCCGACCCACAACTCGGCCCCTTCGATCTCGAACTCGGCAGCCGCCGCGCCGAGCGATTCGAGCTCGACACCCTCCAACACACCCAAAACCTCATCAACCGACGAGAGCATCGTGAACTCCATCGGGCTGAACGCCAACGGCAACAACATGCCGTCGGGAACATCATCGATCTCGACATCCCACAGGATCTCACCGTCGACCAGGTCGATCTGGCTGTTGGCCTCGTAGTAAGACCACGACTCGAAACGCACCACCTCGCCACCGATCTCATCAACGGTGATCACGAACGCATCGGGCCCACCCAGCTCGGCCAACAACTCACCACGCCGATCGATGCTCTCGAACCCGGCCACATCCTCGACCCCGATCGGATCAGCCTGGCTTGACGCGTCACCGCCGGCGGCATCGCCGGTAGCCACATCATCACTACCGGTGGAGTCATCGGTGGAGTCACCGCTGGACCCGCCACACGCAACCCCGAGCACCGCACCGATCGCAAGCGCGATCACACCCACGCCTCGACGAGCCGGAACCCGACCGCTGACCCAGACCCCCATGGTGCAACCCTCGCATAGTGGAGGTCGGCCGACAACCGGTACCACGATCCGGATTATCGAGTGACTCGCAGCCGGCGTTCGGGGCATCGTGGACGACGTCGGACAAGGTGGGCCAGACCACGGTCATTCACACGACACGCGTCCGAGTCTGTCCCCGCGACGAGACCAGGCAACGGCACCAACGGCACCGTCGCCCTCGATTGTCCCCCAATGGGCGTCCGACAGTCCCGATCGCATCGCCACTCGAAGCCCAGGTTTATGGGCATGGCCAACCTGATGTCGACGATTGGACGCTTCCCCCGGTGCGGCCCCCAAGGCGCCACCCTGGATGGCGGCTCCTGAGATCGGAGTGTCGAAGACCCTCGTCCCGCCGTGGTTGCGGCGATTGGGTGTATGGACGGCAGATCCGACTCGGCTTCTGGCGTGTGGACCGATATGTTTGCGAGAGGGAGGAAGAACTTGGGCGAAATGCAGCGGCCGATGCGACTCCGCTCCCGACTGGTCGAGGCCACCTGAGGTGAGCCGTCTGATGGCGATCAGGTTCGCTCCTGCCACGCGGCGGCTCCTGTTGCTCGTGGGCCTTGCTGTGATCGTCGGTTTCACCGCTGGTGGGGCCGCGTATCTGCTGGTCAGGATGATCGCATTGTTCACCAACATCGTCTTCTACGGCGATGTCATCTGGGGTGAGATCCCAACGATCTCCGATGTCGAGTTGACCTGGCGGTTCCCGGTCGCGGCCGCGATCGGTGCGCTGCTGATCGCGGCGATGGCGATTTTCGCGCCGATCATTCGGGGCCACGGGATCCCCGAGGCGATGGAAGCGGTGCTTCGCCGCGACAGCCGCATCGCTCCACGTACAGCGGTCGCCAAACCGCTGTCAGCGGCGATCGCGATCGGCTCCGGTGCGCCGTTCGGCGCCGAGGGTCCGATCATCGTGACCGGTGGCGCGATCGGCTCGATCGCCGGTCAGATTCTCAAGGTCACACCGTCGGAACGCAAGATCCTTCTGGCCTCTGGTGCGGCGGCGGGGATGGCGGCGACGTTCGGAGCGCCGTTGGCCTCGATCCTGCTCGCGATCGAACTGCTGTTGTTCGAACTCTCCGTCCGATCGCTGATCCCGCTGACGGTGGCCACCTCGATCGCGGCGGGGATCCACTCGAGGGTGTTCGGGACCGGTCCGCTGTTCCGTGCCCCCGCCCATGACTACGCGGGCTTCGACAAGTTGCCGCTGTACGCCGTCTTGGGCCTCATGTCCGGTGTCGTCGCAGTGGTGATCGCGCGGGGGCTGTTCAGTTCGGAGCGCAAATTCCGTGCATTGCCGATACCGATCTTCTGGCATCCGTTGATCGGCGCGGTTGCGTTTGTCGGGATCGGTCTTCTCGTCCCGAGATCGCTGGGCGTCGGCTACAACGTGGTCGACGACGTCCTGGCGGGAAAGCTCGCCCTCGTCCCGCTCGCAGTCCTCCTGGTGGCCAAGATGTTCTCGTGGTGGATTGCACTGGGGTCGAGCACCTCGGGCGGGACACTGGCACCGGTACTGCTGATGGGTGCCAGTTTCGGTGGTCTCTTCGCCGCTGTCGCGCTCGGCATCGCACCCGATCTGGGAATTTCACAGGGTGCGTTCGCGGTCGTTGGCATGGCCGCCGTGTTCGGCGCCGCGACCGGGGCGCCGCTGACTGCCATGGTGTTCGTGTTCGAACTCACGCGCGACTTTGAGGTGATCACACCGCTGATGCTGGCCACCGTGCTCTCGGCCCTCGTGTTCAGCGTCATGTCCGATGAGAGCATCTACACCGAGAAGCTCTCCCGGCGGGGGATCAGGGTCGGGAACGAACTGGTTGCCGACTCACTTCGGACGACGGCGGTCGCAGACGTGATGAGTCGTCTCGTCGACACGGTCTCGCCCGACGACATGATCGGTGTTGTCAGCGACCGGATCAGGAGTGGCGAGCACGGCGCGTTTCCCGTCCTCGACTCCGACGGGAACTATGTCGGGATGGTCACCCGGCGCGATCTCCTTACCGACGACCTTGATCGTGACGCGCCCGTGGTGGAGATTACGTCGGCCGACATGGTGACACTCGGGCCTGAGGCCAGTCTCGTCGACGCCATGCAGCTGATGGCCCAAGAGGACGTCACCCACGTTCCGGTGATCCAGCGTGGGAAGCTGATCGGGATCTGCACGCGGGCGGACATCGTGCGGTTACGCAGCGACGAACTGGCCCTCGAGCGGCTCGAGCCCGGCTGGCTGGCCCCGGTTGCCCAGCGGCGCGACCGGCACGGGAAGCGGCTCCTGATCGTAGGCAACGAGTCGCTCGGCGGGGAGGCACTGATGGCGGAGGTTGCGTCGCAAGTACGACTCAACCCCTATGTCCGCTTCCATGTGGTTGTCCCGCTCTCCGCGGGCAGTGACCTGCCTGGCGCTCGCAAGCGGCTCGAGACTCAACTCGGGCTGATCGAGGATCTCAATGCCACGGCTAGTGGAGAAATCGGTCGCTCCGATCCCCTTGGCGCAATCGAGGTCGCTCTGCGGCGCGAGCCGGCGACCGGGATCATCTTGTCGACATTGCCGCCGAGCCGATCACGGTGGCTTCGGTCGAGCCTCCCGAGCGGTGTCAGACGACGGATAGACCTACCCTGCGTGACGGTTCACGACCAGGACGGTGCCGCTGACGAGTGATAGTGGCGTGATCATCTACGCCGTCGGTGTGCCGATACAGGGCACTCGAAAATCACTCCGACCTCGCTGATGCCCGACCGGCCGCCTGGTCAGAAGACGGGGAATACGGGCCGTTCTCCGACCCGCTCCGAACGGGCCAGCGCGTAGAGGACCTCCCAGTCGCCGTGAAGATGCCGCGCGATGCCCTCGATGATGTCGACGACGATCGCCACGCCTTCGGGATCGGTCTCCGGTCGCGACTCGCCGACGCTGACGGCGAGGTCGTCGAGGTGGAGCAGGACCTCGATCAGGCGGGTGCGACAGAAGTCGTCGAGGGTGAGCATCCGGCCACCCAGGGCACCGATCAGGCGGTCGTGGGGCTCGCCGGCCAGCCGCTGTCGGAGTTGCTCGGCGAGGTCCCGGCACTTCGCCGCCGTTGCTTCGTGACCGATGGCAGATTCGTTGGCCGAGACGTCCTTGATCTGTTCGTGGATGGGCGTGTCGACAGCAGCGTGGAAGTAGGTGATCGGTGTGAGTCGGACGGCGTCGATCGTGATACGCGGTCATGCGTAGATTCAGAACCTTCGACGCGGCCACTACGAACTCGGCGTATCAGCTCTATCTTCGCGGCTGCGTCTTGGGGCAGCTTTCGATGAACTCGCCAGAGCGATCTGACCAAACGTCGACACCAGACAAGAGCGCCGCGCCCCTCGAACGACCAACGCAACGTTGCCGTCTCGGATAGGTCGATGGCATTCGATGCTTGCGTGACGACGAGAGCTGTTTCCCCGGTCGGGACCGTCGGTACTCACGGGTTGGCCGGAACGCGCTGAGATCCCGGCGCTTGGCCGGGATCTCAGCGAAATCTGTGGTGGGTTAGGAACAGCGGGCGTAGTAGCCACTGCCAAACTCGTTGCCGAACTTGGCGTAGTTGCTCATCAGGGAGGTGAGTGCCCTGTCGTAGTTCCACTGTGCGCCGTCCCAACTGGCGATGTACTCGTAGGCGGCGTAGTAGGTGCCGGACTGCTTCAACCGGACGAGGTCGTTGAAGGCCATCCGGGAGGGGCCGACGTTGAGTGGCGTCCACTTGGTCGTTTCCTCGTGTCGCCAGCCGGTCGAGGTGTAACGGTAGATTTCGAACGCCGAGTAGACCGTTTCGCCCTGATACGAGCCGGTCACGGCCCGGCCGTGCAGCTCCAACATCCCGGCCAGACAGCCGATCGTCGGGTTGGATTGCACCGAGTTGTATGCGTTCGCGTGTGGCGTTGCCCCGACGCTGATGGTCGTCGCTGCGAGTGTGATGACGCCGGCGATGGTCTTTGCGATGGTGGTCTTGATAGCCATGATGGTTCCTCCTGGTGGTGTCGTTGTTGACACTTCGACCGTACGAAACACCGACACTCGGAACATCCGGAGATCCCGCCACAACTTCGTCGGTTCGACTTGTGCGTGTACGACGGGTCGGTCGGCTGCGAGTCGGCCTCGGTCACTGATAGCGGAGGTTGCGTCGCAAGTCCGACTCAACCCTTAGGTGCGCTTCCATGTGGTTGTCCCGCTCTCCGCGGGCGGTGACCTGCCCGGCGCTCGCAAGCGGCTCGAGACTCAACTCGGGCTGATCGAGGATCTCAATGCCTCCGCTAGTGGAGAGATCGGTCGTTCCGATCTCCTTGGCGCAATCGAGGTCGCTCTGCGGCGCGGGCCGGCGACCGGGATCATCTTGTCGACACTGCCGCCGAGCCGATCACGGTGGCTTCGGTCGAGCCTCCCGAGCGGTGTCAGACGACGGATCGACCTACGCTGCGTGAGGGTTCACGACCAAGACGGTGCCGCTGACGAGTGATAGTGGGGGTGATCATCGAGCGTTCTGTTGCGCGATCGGAAGCCTCGGTCGAGAGCTGCCACGTGGCAGCCGCTACGACACGATTGATCGACGCGGCCGGGCCGATTCTGTGAGAAACGTCGTGAGCGCGCCTCCGATCGGCCACCGGTAACTCCAGCGACTTCCGCGCCGAGCACCTTCGATCGGGTGTTGTCGTCAGCCGTTGAACCTGATCACCTACGCCGTCGGTGTGCCCATACAGGGCACTCGACAATCACTCCGACCTCGCTGATGCCCGACCGGCCGCCTGGTCAGAAGACGGGGAGTATGGGTCGTTCTCCGACCTGCTCGGAACCGGTGAGAGCGTAGAGGATCTCCCAGTCGCCGTGGAGATGCCGGGCGATACGGCTCGTGACTCCGCCCGGTAAGCCGTCTCAGTCCGTACGTAGCCCTCCGACCACCTCGAGACCTTCGTACACAGAGCCGAGTTGGCGGGGACTGGGGATTCGTCGCGGCCAGTTGGTTCGTACGTTCGAGATGTCGAAACAAACAAGACCTGAGGAGGCTCACATGACATCGACATTGGACACATCAACCACAACGACCACCCGGCCCGCTAACGGCAGGGTCGGCGTAGCATTGCTGTTCACATTCGTGCTCGCGGTGCTCGGAACACAGCTACTGGCAACGACGTCGGCGGAGGCCGGCACCACCACGGCCGGCGACATCACGATCAACCACGACGCAACCCAGTGCACCACCACGGGCGGCAAGTACGCGCAGGGCTCGATCCATTTTCGAGTTCGTGTGTACGAGCGCGGCCAGCCGCTGACTGCCGATCGGGCATACATCTACGTCTGGGCCTCGCATTGGACCAAGCGCGTGGACGGCCAATGGAACTCGAGGCCGACCTATACGCCCATCGGAGGTCGTTACCTGGACCGCCAATACGGGGAGTGGATGGCTGGCGGATCGATGATCCGGCAGTTCCTCGACGACGGTGGGGTCTGGTTCAAGACCAAGGTGCCTCGCGGCGGTGAGGATGCGACTGGCTACCACGCACGGGTATACGTCCATCGCGCCAACGGTGGCTGGGACTCCTGGGACGTGGCAGGCGGTTACTGCTATCGCTGACCAGCCCAACTAGGACCGATTCCCTTGAAGGGGCCGCCAGCAATGGCGGCCCCTTCGGCGTTCCCGTGGCTGGACTAGTGGTAAGTGGGGATGTGCAGGTCTCGGCGGAGCAGATGCTGGACACATCAACCGAAACAAGGAGCACCGCCATGAACATGACCCTCACAACCACACATCAACAGACCCGCCGCCGGCCGACCCGGACGCTGGGCAAAGGCTGCATCGAGCGCTGAGACCGCCGGCCATCGGGTCGGCGGTCTTTCGCGTCCCGGTGCGGCAAGCCCAGTCGTCTCCTACGGCAATCCCCGCGGGCGTCCCTCAGAGGTAGTAGCCCGTGATGTCGAGGATCACATGGCAGGCGTTGGCGGCACAGAAGACTTTGACCCGTCGGTTGCCGTCGAGCTTGACGGTTCCAGCGTTGGCGATCGTTGCGCCAGCTGTCGACCAGTTGACCGATGATGCGGTGATGGAGCCGGCGTCGCCAGGGGCGACGTACACGAACCCACCACCGACGGTTTCGGTGATCGTCACATTGTAGGTCACCGCAGTTGCCCAGTTCGGAACGACGTCTGCGACGCTCACGGTCCCTGTAGTGACGTTCCTGCCGTCTTTGATCGAGATCACCCGGTTGGTGTTGCCACCGAACTTGCCACTGTTGGGCGTCGCAGCCCGACGAGAGTCGAAGGCTCGGGCGGGTTCGATCGGATGGAACGCGCCGGCGCTGTCCGGCCCAGCAATCTTTCGCCACTTTCCAGGACTTCCCGACCCCACGCACACCCAGACGTCGTCGTTGTCGTCGACGGTGATTTCGCCGTAGTTGTGCGAATCGAAGCGGTCCGGTGGTGCGGACTGTTGGCCATTTGGGCGTCGCAGCCGAAGGGTTGCACGCCGGCCCTCGATCATCAGCCCATATGAAAAGGCGCTCTCGCCCACGAATCGACCGCCCGATGAGCCGGCGATCCCTGTGTTCGTCTGCCCGTAGAACCCGTGCATGACATGGTTGCCGGAGTAGGCAGCGATCGACGCCCGCCTTCCATCCTCGGGCTCGACGGCTGCTGTTGGCGACGCCGGCGTAGACCAAACCCCGTCCTGCGCCACGAATACATGGCTGCGTGGGCGAGCGGACCCCAGGTCCCCGAGAAACTTGATCTCGGTCGTCTCGGTACATTCCTGCAACTCTCCCTGATTCACAGGTTCACCGTCCGCTGCCGCAACTGGTCTGGCGGTCAGTAGCGCCGCCCCGGTGGCAGCGACGGCGGCGCCGAGCAATCGCCGCCTGCTCGTCGAGGCACCGCTGTCTGGCACGCGCCTGTCGACATGCGGGCGTTGCTCGGGTTGCCCGAGGCGATGCAGTTCTTGCCGAAGCTGTCCTACCTCCGCTTTGAGTTGTTCGATCTCCGGGTCATTCATCGTGGTTCCTCCTCAGGTTCTAGATGCACGTCGTAAGAGTGATCTTGGTGAGTGGTGGCTGGGGATCTTTCGGGTTGTAGTCGATGATCTGTGAGGGCGGCTCTCCGCCAGTGCAGGTGACGGAGTCCCTGACCGGATCGAGGCCGGCGCTCAGCACCCTCTGCTGCCCCTCCGAGAAGTCGTCCCCAATCACGTTCGGCACCGTTCTCAGTACCACTTGGGTAGTTGTCGTGGTGGCTGCCGGAACGGTCGTGGTCGTGGTGGGGGGTGGTGCGGTCGTCGGCGCGGCGGTGGCCGGCGGCGTCGTTGGAGCCGGTGTGGTCGCGGTGCCGCCGCCTGCTGAGCCCGTGGCGATGGTGGAGGTCGTTGTGGCTGCGACCGTTGTCGACGTCGTGCTCGGTGGCATCGATGTTGTCGTCGTGGTCGTTTCCGGGCTGCTCGTGGTCGTGGTTGTCGATGGGTCTGAGTCGGATGTAGCCGCGGCGTCATCGAGAGCGGCCGCGGCTGGCGCGCTCTCCGTGGTCGTGGTGGTCGTGGTGGTGCCAGCCGAGTCTCCGGCAAACGAGCGGTCTCCATCCGATCTCGCCGCCGCCCAGATCGCTCCGCCGCCGACCACCACAATCACGGCGAGTGCAGTCGCGACGACGCGACCGCGGCGCCAGAACGGCGCGTCGGTTGTCGTTGCGACCGCTTGCGGCTCGGGTGAAACTGCAGCGGTAGCGGCCGTTGTTGTCGCCTCGGTGACCGCAACAGCACCGGTCGGTAGAATTCCTGCCAGGCGGCGACCATCGACAGCGGCCGCCGCGAGGGCGCCGATCGCGACCACCGACTTAGGGTCGCCCCAGGTCGCCGGGACCGAACCCAGCCAATCTCCGACGCGCTGGGCGACCGCCGGCATACGCGAGCCCCCGCCGACCAAGAACACGTGGTCGACCTCGTCGGGCGTGAGGCCGGCGCGGGAGATCGTCGAATCGAGTTCCGCGATCGACGCCGCGATATCGGCCTCGAGCACGGTCACCAGTTCGTCCCGCGTGAGTCGAAGTTCGCGATCGACCGGTGCGCCGAGGTACAGGGTGTCCTCGGTGCGAACCGAGAGCGCCTCCTTGGCAACTCGGACCTGATCACGGAACTCGTGGGCGGCGCGGCGCCACATACGATCAGACGAGAAGCGCAGCTGCTCCCACGCGGCCGGATCGGCGTCAGCGAGTTGATCACCGAGATAGACATAGAGACGTTCGTCGAACATCTCGCCACCGATCCGGTCACTCCCACCAGGTGGACCGATCAGGTCGTACCCATCGCCTGACCGCCGTACGACGGCCGTGTCGAGCGTGCCGCCGCCGAGGTCATAGATGGCTGCGGTCTCGCCTTGCCCGATCGCCGCGGTCGCAGCCGCGGCCCAGACCGCCGCGACGGGCTCGGGAACGAGGATCGGCTCGGGCAGCCCAGCGGCTGTCGCCGCTTCGACCAGCCGGCCGAGACGGATCGCGCCCCATCGTGCCGGGTGAGTGATGACAAGTTCGCTCGGCGCTGCTCCACCGAATCTGCTGCCGGCTTCGGTTCCGACCAACGAGAACACCGTCCGCAGAGTCTCGACCGTGGCGACTCGATGCTCGCCCAGTACAACGAACTCGTCGCCGATCCGGCGTTTCGGGTTGCGTTCGGCGCGTTCGGGCGCTCTGGCAAGGACGCGTTCGGCGCTGATTCCCGCGACCAGCTGCCCGTCGTCGTCCACAGCGATCGTCGATGGGATTCGAGGTTGACCGTCGATCATGAGCAATTCGGTCGTGCCGCTGTGTTCGATCGTCGCCGACGTGTATGTGGTGCCGAGATCGATCGCCAATCGCCACTGGGGTGGATCGGTGGGTGTACCCCCGACTGCGGTCACGTCGATGTCACTCATGGCGGGTCGTCCCGATTTCGGCCAGCATCAGTTCGTACGAACGTGCGAGCGTGGCTGCTATCGATCGTAGCGAGGGGCTCGCCGAGCCGTCGTTCCCGGCCGCCCTCCAGCGATTCACGGCATCGCGGGCGAGTTCTGGCAGCTTCTCCGGAGCGATGTGATCGGCTACGCCGAGCCGCTCGTGCGACGTCTGGCCGTGGACTAGCCGACGCAGTTCGTCAACGTCGACCGAGGCCAGGTCCGCATGTCCAGCGGCGACCTCGCGCAATGCTGCCATCTCTGCAACTTTGTGCAGCTCGGGCCCGAGCTCGAGACGCTCCGCCAGATTGAGCAGCTCGTGCCGATCGATCGGATCGACGCGATAGGCGAGATCCTGCAGTCCACCGATCGCCCAGCTGGCCTTGAGCAGGTCAGCGTGGGACGCCAGATCGGCCGACACCGCGGATCGGACAGCGTCGATGCCGCTCTGTCGCCGAATCTCCGCAACAAGCTCGGAGCCTGTCGCGGAATCGCCCGCGATTCGATCCGCCAGCAACCGAAGACCGTGCAGGTCGAGCAGGTCGAGCAGATGGCCGCGTTCGGTCTCGGTCGAGTCGGACAGGTCGCTGCGAACGAACCGGTCGACACTCGTGAGAGCCCGATCGAAGCGTGGCCGATCGGTGACCATGCGGGTGAGACCGGCAAGATCGGCATCTGTGAGGACTCCGCAATCGGCCGTCTCGGCGAGCAACCCGACAACTGGGAGCACGTGCGACACCGCGGCCCGGAGTTCTGCGGCCAAGGCGTCACAGCGCGGTAACGCCGCTGCCACCGGGTCGACCGTGAGATCAACGGCTTGATCGACGCGACTGAGTACAGCGAGTGTGTTGACCGAACTCGGCGACAAGCCTCCTGTCAGGCGCTGGAATTCGCCGAGCAGTTCGTATTCATTGGCTCTGATGTCGCCTGCGACAACGAACAGCATCGCATCGGCTTGGGCGAGCGCTGTTCGGCTTCGGCGGTCCAGAGCGAGTATCTCGTCCGTCACCTGGACGTCACCCCGGCTCGAGGCGAGCCCTGGGGTATCGATCAGCGTGAAATCGCGAAGGACTTCATTCGACAAGAAGACATCGATTCTCGCGACGTCGAGATCGTTGAGATCTCCGAGCGCCGCCGGAAGGCGGCCGTCAGGCCGCAAAGCGACGGGCCGACGCGTGCCATCGGGGCCGACCACCTCGACGCGCTCGGGCGTCCCAAACCTGAACCAGGCCGCATACTTGGTGCATTCGCTGACGTCGGTCGGAGCTATGCGCTGGCCGAGCAGTGCGTTCACCAGCGTCGACTTGCCTGCGTTCACCCGCCCGGTTACGGCGATCCGTAAAGGCTGTCGCAGCTCAGCGATCACGGCATCGAATAGTTCAACAGTTTGCTCAACCGTTGTCGCAGCACGAAGCGCCTCCAGCTCTGAACTGATCAGCGCCGTGTGCGGCCCGAGCGTCATCACTGGCCCCCAGCTTCGATTCGCGCAGCAAGCTCACTGCTCTGGCGCTGCAGCTCAGCCACACTGCGCAACTCTTCCTCCAGCGAGGTCGCTCGCCGTCGACGCTCGCCGGCGTCAGCCCGAGCGGTTGTCTGAAGTTCGCTGATCTCGCGTTCGAGCACCGCAATTCGTTCGCGCACCACATCTTTCAGACTCGTCTCGATGCTGCGCTGCACAGTCAGAAAGTAGCGACGTAGCACCCCTTGGCTGCTGGCGCGAACGCCGTCGAGCCGGGCCTTGACGGCGAGTTGGAGTTGGTGTCGGCTGCGTTGACGCTTGCCGCCGGCCACGGTTATCGCTGTCGAAACCCCGGAGAACAACGCCGCTGCGCCAAACGCACCAACCCGCATCAGAGCTGCCGACCCACCCGGTCCAGCTAGGGCCGTCATCATCATCGTCGTGCTCGTTGCCATCCCGACGAGACCACCGGTGGCCCTCATTCGCAACTGTCCCGACTCGGTGGCCCGCCCGACCTCGTCGATCGGCTCATCGATCGAGGCCAGTTCGCGCTCGATCTGCTCGCTATCGATACGGATGTTGAGATCCTCGGCCGCAGAGCTCGTCGCCATCAGATCGACAACGTGCTCGATACGGTCGGCAATTCGAGCCGCCAACGCCGCCGCTTCCGTTTGGAGGTCGTCATCGAAGTCGTCGAGCAGCTGAGCGGCGTCACCTTTCCAGTCGGCGACACGGTCCTCGTAGGTCTTCCCCACAGCGGCAATCCCGCGGGCGAGATCGCGCGCCGTTTCATCGCGAGCGGTTGCGACCGCATCCGCGAGTACTGCGAACCAGGTCGAACGATCATCGCGGACACGCGTCAGATCCTGTCGCAGAGTCGCCAGGCGGGCGATGTCGTCGTCGGTGTCGTCAACGGTGGTCTGCATCACCACTCGACCCTCGCGCTCCAACTCGAGGGCGATGCTGTTGAGCAGTGTCGCGAAGTTGGCAAGACGTGTGTGGCGGCGCCGCTCGACAACGGTGGTGAGGTGGGCTTGGATTGCGCTGAGTCGGCTATCGGTGAGCAGTTCGACGGCCTCGGCGTCCTCGAGAGTGGGGTCGAACGCGGCGTCAGCGAGAACTGGCGAAACGCCGAACGAGTCGACACGACAGTTCGGAAGCATCGCTGTCACCGCCGCGACGGAATCATCGAGAACGCGCTGCCACCCGCGAATCCGATCAATCCGGGTGCCGACCAACGTGACGCTTGCGAACCGATCCGCACAACGCGCGATCAACTCCACCTCGGGGGCCGATAGCGGCGCCGCCAGGTCGACAACGGCGACGAGATGATCGGCGCGACGGGTCGTCAGGTACGTTCGGTTCCCGCGTGGATCGGCGAGTGTCCCCGGACTCGGGGTGTCGATCAATGTCGCTCCGGTGATCATCCGCGGAGCATTGATGCGAAGCTCGACGTACTCCGTCCGTTGTGCGTCGATCTGCAACCCGTGGGGATCGTGTTCCCGCACCCGCCCTTCGATGTCGCAGACCTGAGCCAGGTCGTGGACGCCATGTCGGATGATGGTCGGCACCTGGGTCGGGCCGGCGAGCGGAAGGTCCGATCGGCCGGTCAGCGCAGCGACCAATCTCGTCTTGCCCGCGCCGCGGCTGCCGATGACGGCGACACTGGTCGTGGTGTCGGCCCATCGCTCGGCCTCGGACGTGATCCGAGCTGACAGATCCGTCCGACCCAGGCGGTCGGCACGGCGCCGCAAATCATTGGCGAGACTGCTGACGGATTCGCTGAGTCTGGCGATCTCGGATCGGGCAACCACGATTCGATCAGCGATTCTCGGTGACCGGCTGAGCGGTTGCTGGGCCGTCTTGAGCAGCCTCCCGGCGGCGGGCGATCAGGCGACTGAGGCCGAGCGGTGCGATCGCGATCGCGGCCGCACCCAATGCGATTCGACCGACGTCATCCATGTGTGAGGTCGAACGGTCGATGCTCACCACCGGCTCGTCTCGGAGCAGTTCCTGGACTTCGTCGAGCGGTAGTTCGAGCGGCGCCCCGCCGACTTCCAGGATCAAGACGCCACGTTCTGCGTCAACCCCTTCAACGGTGGCAGACAGGGTCGAGGCGGAAACATCAGAGGATCGGTCTTGCACATCTGCAGGCGCGAAATCGCCAAACGGGGCGTCACCGCTGACGGTCGGGGCCAACTCTCCAGGAGGTGTCATCGCTGGTGGCCCATCAACTGCCGCTTGTGCGGGATCAAACGTGGATGTAAGCCCGGGCCCTGCCGGCGTGATCTCAGCCGTCGGCGCCGGGGCCGCCGTTGTCACCGTCGTCGCCGGCGGAGCGACCGGTGTGTCACCGATCGACGGTAACCCCCCGGACGGCGGTGGTGTGGCTGAGACCGAACTCGAAAGAGGTTGGCCAGCCGGTGATCCCGCCGGGGATTCGTTGACATCCACGGGACCGCCCGCGTCAGGCGGCGAACCCTCACCGGCTGGTGCGTCGGGGACCGGTGTGTCGGCGACTGGTGGTGTGTCGGCGACAGGTGGTGTGCCGGAGACCGGTGCGTCGGCGACAGGTGGTGTGCCG